>Ga0196970_1000368_pt1 | contig 56396 bp, 58 predicted proteins | sample S1v_513CmetaG_FD_148672 | JGI IMG/M metagenome (GOLD analysis project Ga0196970, IMG submission 148672) | Soil microbial communities from Anza Borrego desert, Southern California, United States - S1+v_5-13C | ecosystem: Environmental > Terrestrial > Soil > Desert | place: USA: California...
TTCAATTGAGGACATTTTGACGCTGGTGCGTGAAGAACTGATCGACAGGGGTGCTTCCCAGGGTGTCGCAGGCGGGCGGTGTGCTTCCCGTCCCCCAGGCAGGCCCAAGGCAGCCTAACCAGCGACATTTTGCCGCCGCTGGCGTGAAACGACTCACACGAATTCCCCTGCACCCCAAGGCTAGCGCCGCCTGTGGGGTCCTTCTGCTTACGAAAAGGGCCAAAGTACAGAGGACCGCTGCGCTGGCAGCGGTCCTCTCGTGTAACCCCAAGCAATCAGGGTTTCAGATCATACCAGATCTGCCGCTGCTGCGGGGAGAGGCGCCCCGAATGGGCAATTTTTTCCAGCGCCTGATAGACCGTAGGCCGCTGGGTGGTATTGTGCTCAATCGTGTCCCAATCCATGGAATACTGCTTGTAATAAGTCTCGGTACGCGGGTGTGGAGCCTTCCTGTAGAGGTCCACCATCAGATCAAAGGCTTTCTCACCGAGTTCGGCGAGCGCGGAAATCGCCGCTGCCCATTGGCTGGACTCTTCGAAACGGGAGGCAATCGGCAAGAGGATTGGGATGATCCTGACGTCCTTCGTCATGCCAAATGCTTCGATGATGTACTCATTACGTGGGTGCTGCCTTAAAATGCTAACCAACCGGGCGATCGTTTTTCCGGGGTCACAGTGTCTCAGTGCATCGCGATCAATACCAATCGCATAGCCGATCTTTTCCTCCATGATGCTCGGGAGAAATGCCAACTCCTTTAGCGCCTGCGCGACATTCCTCAGTTCCCAGAAGTCATCTGACGACCGCACCACCTCCCGGAGTGCGGGAATGGCGTCTTTGAGCCTGAGCGTGCGGATGATCAGTGCGGGATAGAAGTGTGCCTGTTGCGGCTTACGCAACATTGCGCTGACGCGGTCGGCCAGCAGCTTCTCGCACTCGGCCAGGGCCGCGGCAGCCTCATGACTGTCAACGCCTCGTACCCTCACAGAGAACCCAAATCCTGAGAACCGCTTATCCATCTGATCCAGAAGCTCTTTCAGAGCTGCGTCAAACCCGCTGGCAGCCACATCGACGCGCTCGAGAAAGAGGTCAAAGCGCAGTGTCTCTTCCAAGAGCTGATCGACCGGGCCCGGCGAGTATGCAGGCTTTGGCTCAACCCTGCCGGAAGTGGCGCGCGCCTCCGGAGGTTCCTCTTTTTTCATCTGGTTCACCAGTTCCACCGCTCGTGGCGTGCCAATGGATTTTAACGCCGCCAACGCGGTCACATGAATGGGCAAGTTATGCGCTCCACGCACGTAATTGAGGGCGTTTTGCAGCGGCGTGATCGCAATCTCGCCAAGCCCCGCACACCGGGCTGCCTCGCCTACCACCAGATAATAAATGGCCGCAGCCTCGTTTCGTTCCTCCGGTCTCCAGTTCACTGTCTTCAATGCCTCAACGGCGCGCTGCCACCGGCGTGGGTTCGCCCCGGAGAGCTCCGCTGCCAGAACGGATACGGCTTTCTTCCCCATTTTTTGCAGGAGCTTCAGGCAGGTTTCCCATTTCTCCCGGCCGTGGTTACCTTTCATCTCCCAGGTGTGCCGGAATAACGGCAGGACAATCTGATCCCTCATGTTCAGAAACGCATCGGTAATGCCCGCACAGTCCTTCTCCGAATGCACCCAGAACTCAATCAGGCGCTCCATGCCTTCCGGCCCCTGGGCGAGGATCTCCCCCCACTCCCCGAGCATCAGCAGATACTGCCAACGCTCCGGCCAATCCGGCTTAATGCTTCGCCTGCTGAGATAGAGTGCCGCAATTCTGCCAAACCCTGCGTCGTCAGTACGAAGCAAAGAGAGCATATGTGCGTCGACCTCGGGGGAACTGCACTCTGCCAACAGCTCCGCCATCATCAGCCTCACGTCGGGCTGCTGTATGCTTGGCCAGAGCTGAAGGAGCAGGGTGGCAAGCCGGTCACCCTTGCCGTTCTTCAGTAGGGATGCAGCCGTTTTGCAGCGGATCTGGCTGTTCTGCTGCCCGTCAACTGTGCGAATCAGATAGTCAGCCGTTTGAAGGAAATCGATGCGCAACAAGGCCTCCATGGCCGCGTAACTGACGTCAGGGACGCTCTCCAGCATACAGCGCCTTAGGGGTTCCACTACGGAAGGGTCACCGAGCTCACCCAGGGCCGTAGCTGCTTCGATCCCGATGCGTAAGTTCTCATGGCTCAGCAGCCTGACCAATTTGTCCGTTCTCTTGGCTTGCTTTAGTGCTTCCACATTGGGTGTGAACAGACCTGACAGACCCATGATTCGCTGCCTCCATAGAGCGCGTGCATTATCATTCTTTATTTCAATACTATTCGGTACAGTTTGCCTTGTAAAGTGTGTGCGCTCGACAATGGCAAGACCAGGGTGTTCTTACCCTGGTCTTGCACATCTATCGCATCAGAAACCGGAAATCACAGTGCGGTCCGCAGTGCGACCAATTCCGGAAAGCACCGGGTTCGGGCCGTCTGATACAGATACGCCACGCCCTGGCCGCCCGTGCCGGTCTTCGCGCCAATCGCCCGCTCGGCCATGACGGCGTGGTGAGTCCGCCACAGCACCATGGCGTTATCCAGCGCGATCAGCTCTTCGGAGACATCGCGCAGGGCCGGGTGCTGTCCGCCGGCGTACATCTCGCGCAACTGCCGCTGCACTTCGGCCCCCAACTGCGACTCCGCCGCAACGGCAGACCGGGAGGGCAGCGCGTACCCGGACCGGTTCATGGCCGCCGTGAAACCGTCCCACAGGTTCGGCCGCTGCAGCCGGGCGCCGATGCGCGCCCGCTCCTCCGCCGTGAACGCCGGCTGCTCCAGGGTCTCGGGCCGGACGCAGCCCAGTGCGATCTCCACCTCCCGGAACTGCGCCGACTGAAACCCGCTGCCGCCCGTCAGGTTCGGCCGGAACCCGGCATAGTCATACGCCGTCATCGACTCCATCAGCGAAAAGCCCTGGTCAATCAGCCCGACGACTTTCACGCAGCGCCGCAGCAGCCGTGCCGCCAGCCACAGGTCGCCGGTCGCCAACTCCCTCCCGATGGCATCAAACTCGTGCAGGAGCAATTTGAACCAGAGTTCGCTGCACTGGTGGATAATCACATACTGCAGCTCGTCATGCAGCGGTTCGGCCGAAAAGGGCTGCTGCAGCTGAAGCAGGCGACCGATATTCAGGGCGCCGCCGTATGTAATCCCCCCGCCGGAATCGCCGGTCACCGGGCATCCGCTCACGAAAGAACACCCCCTGTCTCTCACGCCACCCCTATGGTTATGAATTCTGACGTGAAAGTCCTGCCGCTGCGATTCGTATGCAAGAGACCACTGCGAATTGCAGTGGTCTTCTTGTGGGATGGGATTACGCCTCCCAGGCGGGAACGCCTGATACCGCATCCAGGTCGACGTTGCCGCCCGAAACCAGGGCCACGGCCCGGCGCCCCGCCCGCAGCGCCGCAGCAACGCTCACGGCGCCGGAGGGCTCGACCACCTGCTTCATCGTGTGCAGCAGGTACCGGCAGGCCTGGCGAATCTCCGCCTCCGAGACCAGCTCGATCTCGTCGACATAGCGCTGCACCACGGGGAACGTCAGGCTGCCGGGGTGCGACGTGCGCAGGCCGTCGGCGATCGTCCGGCTGACGCCAATGTCGACGACCTCGCCGCGCTGGCGGGAAAGGTACGTATCGTTCGCTAGCTCAGGTTCCACGCCGATCACGCGGACCTGCGGGTTCGACTCCTTGATCGCCGTGGCGACGCCGCTGATCAGGCCGCCGCCGCCGATGGGCACATAGACCGCCGTCACATCCGGCACCTGCTCCAGGATCTCCAGACCCGCCGTCCCCTGACCGGCCATCACGAACGGATCGTCATACGGTGGCACGAAAACGGCGCCTTCGGTCCGGGTGATCTCCGCCGCCCGGGCCAGCCGCTCGGTCGACGTCAGTCCGCAGAACTCCACGGTCGCGCCATACTGCTGCATCCCCCGCACTTTCACTGGATTGGCATCTTCGGGCACCACCACCGTGGCCTTGATGCCGAGCTCACGGGCCACATAGGCCACGGCCTGGCCGTGGTTGCCCGAAGAGCCGGTCACGACGTGGCGGGCGCCTTCAGCCACGGCCTTCAGCACGCGGTTGGACGCCCCCCGCAGCTTGAACGAGCCCGTGCGCTGCAGGTACTCAGCCTTCAGAATCAGCCCGGTGCCTGCCGGGTCTTCAATTACGGGTGTCCGCAGGATCAGATGGGCGATGCGGGTCCGCGCCGCCAGGATCTCCTGCAAAGATGTGGACATGCGCTATTCCTCCCCGGGGTGCAGCGCAATGACGTCGACCTCGACGCCGACGCCCGGCGCCATGACGCTCTGCACCGTGGTCCGCACCGGCCGCGGCTCCGGGAAATACCCGGCATACACCTCGTTGAAGACCGCAAAGTTGGCCATGTCCGCCAGATGGGCGGTCACTTTGACCACGTCGGCCAGCGACGAACCGGCTGCCTCCAGGGTCAGCTTCACATTCTCCAGCACCTGCCTGGTCTGCGCGGCAATGTCGCCCTTTACCAACTCGCTGGTGCCCGGCTTCTTGGGCACCTGTCCGCTGACGAACACGAATCCGCCTGCAATGATCGCAGGGGTATAGGGGCCACCAGGCTTGGGGCCACCTTCCGGGTAGACGGGAGTCTTGCGTGCCAACCTGCTTCGCCTCCTGATCAAGCTACAAAACATGCATTACCTTTCGGTTACCGAGTGGATATTCCTGCAGCATTTCGCCCTACCCCGCCCCCGGCACCAGCTCGCGAAGATTACCCTTTCCCTTTGTCTTCCGAAATAGCAGGTATATCAAAGAAGAACCTCTAAGTTATGTGCAAGTGCCATGCAGAACTCAACGTAGGAAGGAATGTGAGCTGAAGTCATGGGATCGATTGCAGTATGGGTCGGCTTCCTCCTCTTCGTCTTCGCCTTAATGGCGGTCGACCTGGGTCTGTTCCACAAGAAAGCCCACGCTGTCAGCACCAAGGAAGCGGGTATCTGGACCGCCGTCTGGGTCAGCCTCGCCCTTAGCTTCAATGTTGGCGTCTACTTCTTCGCGGGCAAGGAGCTGGCCATCAACTTCCTGACCGGCTATCTGGTCGAATACTCGCTGAGCGTGGACAACATCTTCGTCTTTATTTTGCTGTTCTCGTACTTCAAGGTGGACCCCGCGTACCGGCACCGGGTGCTCTTCTGGGGCATCCTGGGCGCCCTCATCTTCCGCGGGCTGCTCATCGGCGTCGGCACCGCGCTGATTGCCAAGTTCCACTGGATCATCTACGTTTTCGGCGCCTTCCTGATCTTCACGGGTATCAAAATGGCCTTCTCCGGCGAGGCGGAGCCCGAACCGGACAAGAACCCGGTGGTGGGCTTCTTTAAGCGCCACTTCCCGGTAGCCAGCAGCTACCACGGCGATGCGTTCTTCATCAAGCCGGAGGGCACGACCCGCTGGTATGCGACGCCGCTCTTCATCGTCCTGCTGGTCATCGAGACGACCGACATCATGTTCGCCCTCGACTCGATTCCCGCCATCTTCGGCATCACCAATGATCCCTTTATCGTCTTCACATCAAACGTCTTCGCCATTATGGGCCTGCGGTCGCTCTACTTCCTGCTGGACGGCGTCGTCGACCTCTTCCGCTACCTCAAGTTTGGCCTGACGTTCGTCCTTTGCTTCATCGGCATCAAGATGGTGCTGTCCGATCTCTGGCACGTGCCCACGGCGCTGTCGCTGGGCGTAGTCGCGAGCATTTTAGGCATTTCGATCATCGCCTCCATCGTGCATGAGCAAATCGAGAAGCGGGCGCACCGCAAGACTGACAGCCCGAGTTGAACGAGCCTTTCGGGAGGACTCCTGAGCCGTGACCTATCAAGCGCCCCCCAACGGTTTCCGGACCTTCTTGATCGTCTGGGCCTCCCAGTCCGTCTCCGTCTTCGGCAACGCACTGACCGGCTTTGCCATGAACATCTGGCTGGTCATGTCGGTCTACCCGCTGCCGGAGCAGAAGGCGCAGCTGGCCTGGGCTCTGGCGGTATGGGGTCTCTCCGCTTCCGTACCGGCGGTCGTGGCGACGCCCCTTGCGGGCGCCCTGGCCGACCGGCTGGACCGGCGCCGCCTGATGCTGTGGATGGACCTGGCCAGCGCTGTCCAGATGGCCGCCATCGCCCTGCTGATGGCCTTCGGGCTGTTCAATATCTGGCTGATGATCGTCTTCAACGTGCTGACGACCGTCACCGGGACGGTTCATGCCTCGGCGTTCGATACCGCCTACGCGATGCTGGTCCCCGATGAGCAGCTGCCCAGGGCCAACGGGATGATGCAGACCATGTGGTCACTCTCCGGGCTCCTCTCCCCTGCCGTTGCCGCTGCTATCATTGCATTGCCCGCACTGGCCCGCCAGGGGCGGGTCCCGATTCACGCGCTTGCCCAAGTCAAGGAAGGCGCGGCACTGGCCATCGGCATCGACGCGGTCACCTTCTTTTTGGCGGCGGCCGTGCTGGCGTTTGTCAGCATCCCACGGCCGCGGCGGACGGAAGCCACCCCCACGGATGGCCGCAAGGGGAGCATCTGGGCGGATGTCAGCTTCGGGGCGACCTACATCTGGCGGCGCCGGCCCTTGCTCTGGCTGCTCTGCACCTTTGCCGTGGTCAATCTGTGCCTGCCTTTCGGCGTCTTGCTGCCACTGATCGTAAAAGCTCGCACCGCCGCTGCGGGTACGGGATATGAAACCGGGCTGGCGCTGGTCAACACGCTCTTTGCCCTGGGCGGCCTGGCAGGCGGAGCGGTAGTCAGTCTCTTCGGCGGCGCCAGGCGGAGGCGGGTGGTCGTGCTGCTGCTGTCAATGATTGCCGGCAGCGTCGCACAGATCGCGCTCGGCCTGGTCCCATCCCTGTATGGCGTTGCTGCCTGCGCCTTCTTCTTTGACGCGATGGGCCCGGTGGCCAACGCCCATTCACAGGCGATCTGGCAGTCGCAGGTGCCCCGTGAGCTGCAGGGGCGGGTCTTCGCCATCCGCCGGGTCATCGCGCAGGCGCTGGGGCCCCTGGGTACAGTACTGGCCGGCCTATTGGCAGGGCTGATGGACCCCGGGTACGCCCTGGCCCTGCTGGGCGCCGTCATCATCGTCGTCTCGGCGGCACAGTTCTTCAACCCCGCCATCATGCGGGTGGAGGATACGGAATACTTGAACCGGCTGGCTGCCGGCGGGTAGCAGAAACAGGCCGGGGGGCGTGGCGCCCTCCGGCCTCTCTCATGTTATCCGTTGTGTGTCACCTTCACCTGCCCGAGAATCGCCTCGGTGGTGCTGCTGCCAAAGAGCGTCACTTTTACGTCGGACGGTGGCGGCGCCGGCCGCTCCTCCTTCATCAGCTGCACCGAGACTTTGGGGAGCACCGCCCGCTGTTCGGCCGCTGCTGCCGGCGGGGGCGGGAGCGCCTCTGCCTCCTGCAGCCGCTCCGCCAGATGCTGGACGGCACCCGTCAGGTGCGTCAGGCTCTCCTCGAGCCGCAGCACCGTCGCCTCCAACCGGGAGATCCGCTCCGCCGCCGCCAGCGCTTCCGCCCGGCCGAAATCCGGCGCCGGCGGCCGCTGGGGACGTACCGCCGCTGCCGTGCGCGGCGCCCGGTCACTGCGGAACGTAAATACTTCACCTTCATACATACGTCGGTCCCTCCCCGCCGCTGTCGCATTGTCGCCTTGCTGGCCCTATGCTATTCAGCCGCGGGAAAGACGTGATTGCTGCCCTAGACGGCCCCGGCCCGGGCCAGGGTTTCCTGCACCCGGCGGATCACCTCATCGGTAAAGCCGGACGTCGAGGCCGTGCCGCCCAGATCTGCCGTGCGGATGCCCGAAGCGATCGCTTCGAGGCAGGCGGCGCGAATCGCCCGCCCGGCGCGGTGGCAGTCCTCACCCGGCATCTGCTGCAGCAGCGAAGCGGCGGCGAGCTGCATCGCCATGGGATTGGCGACGTTCTTGCCCTGGAGGCTGGGGGCCGTGCCGTGCGGCGCTTCGGCCATGATGACTTTGGGCTGGAACTGCTCGTCAAAGCTGATCAGGAGCGACTCTGAGCCGGCGATGGAGCCGTACAGGGCCAGCACCAGGTCCGAGAGGATGTCGCCGTCGCGGTTGAGGCACGGAATGACCAGGGGCTTGCTCGCCCGACCGAAGAGCAGGGCGTAGGCCGCATCGATGAGCTGCGGGTCGTAGGGCACGTCGGGGTATTTCCGGGCCGCCTCGTCCATGCATTCCTTGAGCAGCCCTTCATAAGTGGGCGACACCGTCCACTTCGGGCCGCCGAAGACGAGGGCGCCCATCTGGCGGGCGAGAATAAAGCTGAACTCGGCGGCGGCGCGGCAGTTGCGACGGGAGATGTACGTGGTGCGGAACGCCTTTTCGTCTTCGCCGGTACCATCCCGCCACTCCTTGGCCTCGTAGGCGTCCTCGGTGGCCATGCGGACGACCGCGATGGGTGCCGTGACGTGGCCGATGGTCTCCACACCCGGCAAGGGCCGCCCGGTCCGCAGAATGACGGTGCCGTCGATCTCTTTGCGGAGAACGGCGTTCGGCGAACCGACGTCGCCCCGCTGCTCGGGCGTAATGGTGGCGGCTTTCAGCCCAAACCCGGCCTGCCGCATGGCCGCAGCGGCTTCGTGAACCACGGCGTTGTTCGTGGCCCGCCGGTTGCCCAGGCTCAAGTCGTAGCGAACCAGCTGCAGGTCCACGCCGCACACGGCCGGATCCAGCAGCCGAACGGACTCATCCAGCAGCTCCTGACCGGTCTGGTCCCCTTCGAGCACCACTACGGTATGTTTCGCCAAGGTGGCTCATCTCCTGCTCGTTTGGTCAATTGGGGCCACAGTTGACGTGGGCAGTCTATATGTTACTAGCACTTTTCCCTCATGCCAAGTCCCCAATTCACGCACGGACCGCTTCGGCGCCGGCAAAAAATACTGGGGAGGCAATCTGCCTCCCCAGGTAGTCTTAGCGGGTCATGGCCACAGCCACGGCGATGCGGGCGCCGACGCGGGCGTTGCTGCGAATCAAGGACAGATTGGCCGCCAGCGACCGCCCGCCGGTCACTTCTTTCATGCGGGCCAGCAGATACGGCGTTACATCCTTACCGCCGATCCCTTCGCAAACCATGTCGGCCAGGGCTGCCTGTATGTGCTGCTCGACTTCCGCTGCATCGAGCGCTTCTGCCTCAGGCACGGGGTTGACCACCAGCACGCAGCCCTTCAGGCCGGTGGCCCGGCGGGCCGATATGATGGCTGCGGCCTCGGCGGGCGTATCGACACGGGCATCCACGCCGTGGCCGGCGTCCCGGGTGTAAAAGCCGGGGAACCGATCGGTCCCGAATCCCAGCACCGTCACGCCCAGCGTCTCCAGCATCTCCAGGGTGGCCGGAATATCCAGCACCGACTTGGCGCCGGCGCAGACCACGGTGGTAGTACTGCGGCCCAGGACGGTCATATCGGCGGAGACGTCCCAGACTTGCGCGGGCGCCGCCGGGTTGCCCCGGTGCACCCCGCCGATGCCCCCCGTGACGAAGAGGCGAATGCCGGCCGCCTCGGCAATGGTCACGGTGGAAGCCACGGTGGTCGCTCCCAGACCCCGCCGGGCCAGCACTACCGGCAGATCCCGCAGCGAAGCCTTGACGACCTGCTTCTCCGTGGCCAGGCGCTGCAGTTCGGCTTCGCTCAGCCCCACCTTGCACCGGCCGTCCATGATGGCGATAGTGGCGGGAACGGCGCCTTCCTCCCGGACGATCGCCTCCACATCGCGGGCCATGGCCAGATTCTCCGGGAACGGCATGCCGTGACTGATAATCGTCGATTCGAGTGCGACGACGGGCCTGCCTTCTTCCAGGGCTGTTTTCACTTCTGCGGAAACATCGAGCAGGTATTTCAAGCGGACTACCTCCAAAGGCTCTCCAGGGCTTGCGTAACGGCGTTTGAGGGAACCGCGTCGGAGACGGCGACTTCGCCGGCCCGCACGGGCAGCACCCAGTTGATGCGGCCGCTCTCTACCTTCTTGTCGCGCAGCATCAGCTGTTCGAGGGCAGCCAGGTTGACGTTCGCCGGCAGGCGGACCGGCAGGCCGAGCCGCTGCAGGAGCCGCTCGAGCCGGGTGGGCAGCGTCGGCTCCTTGAGCATGCCCATCTGCCGGCTGATGTGCATGACGGCCACCATGCCGACGGCCACGCATTCGCCGTGCAGCCAGTTGCCCAGCCCCAGGGAGACTTCCATGGCGTGCCCGACGGTATGCCCGAAATTCAGAATCTGTCTGAGGCCGGCCTCCCGCTCATCCTGGCCGACGACTTCCGCCTTGATGCGGCAGTTGTTCTCCACGACGGCGCCCATAATGGCCGGGTCGACTTCCAGGATGTGCTCTGTCTCGCTCTCCAGGAACTTCAGGAATCCCGCATCCCGGATAATTGCATGTTTGACCACCTCGGCCATGCCGGCAGCCAGTTCCCGCCGGGGCAGGCTGGTCAGGACGTCAAGGTCGGCCACCACCAGCGAGGGCTGGTGGAAGGCGCCCACCAGGTTCTTGCCCTGGGGCAGGTCGACGCCGGTCTTGCCACCGATCGATGAGTCGACCTGCGCGAGCAGCGTGGTCGGCACTTGCACAAACGGAATGCCCCGCAGGAAAGTGGCGGCCACAAAGCCGGCCAGGTCGCCGACCACGCCGCCGCCCAGGGCGACGATCACGGAGTGGCGATCCAATTTGGCATTAATGCAGGCGGAGTACAGATTATAGGCCTGGGCCAGGCTCTTGGAGGCCTCGCCGGCGGGCACCGTCGCCTTGATGGTCTGCAGGTCGGCCGCCTCCAGGGCGGCTTTGGCGGCAGCGCCAAAGCGGGACGATACATTCGTGTCGGTGATGATCAGGGTCCGGGTGACCCGGGGCACCGCCCGGCGCACCAACGTACCGAGGCGGCCAATCAGCCCCCGGTCGATCAGGATATCATAGCTCCGTTCAGCGAGCTCGACCCTTACTTGTGGCATGCCGCGTTATCCCCTTCATGGCTCAATAATAGTAGTTTGATCTCGTCCGCAATCGCTTCCGGCTCCCGCCCCGCGGCGCTGATACAATAATGCCCCGCCTGGGCGTAGGCCGGAGCACGCTCGTCCCGCAGGCGCCGCAGCGTGTCAAGCGGGTCGGGCCCGTTCAGCAGGGGCCGGGCAGCCGCGCCCTGGTGCATGGCCCGGCGGTACAGCTCCTCGGGTTCAGCGTCCAGCCAGAAGACCAGGGCGCCGCGCCGCAGCGCCTCCCGGCTGGTCGGGTTGAGCACCGCACCGCCGCCCGTGGCGATAATCCGGCCATCCTCAGCCACGGCCTCCAGTACTGCCTCCGCCTCCCGGCGGCGAAAACCCGCCTCGCCTTCCGCCGCGAAAATCTGCCGGATTAGCGCGCCGGCCTTCAGTTCGACGAGCGTGTCGGTATCGATGAAGGGGCGCAGCAAGGCGCCCGCCAGCAGTCTGCCCACGGTTGATTTGCCGGAGCCCATCATGCCGATAAGTACCGCGTTCATCGCCCGCTCACCTGCTTAGCATATGCCGCATAGTTGCGCAACATCTCAGCGAGCGAGTCGCCGCCGAACTTTTCCACGACGAACCGGGCGATTTCGAATGCCGTCACGCACTCGGCGATCACAGCTGCCGCGGGAATGGCGCAGGCATCGGACCGTTCGATGTCGGCCTGGCCTTCAGCGTGCGTGTCGATCTCGACCGTGCGCAGGGGCTTATACAAGGTTGCGATGGGCTTGAAGGCGACCCGGACGGCCAGATCCATGCCGGTGGTCATGCCGCCTTCCAGGCCGCCCGCCCGGTTAGAGAGGCGGTAATAGCCCCGCTCGTGGCTCCAGCCGATTTCGTCGTGCACCTGCGAGCCGCGTAGCGTGGCGTTCTCGAACGCGGGGCCGAACTCGACGCCTTTGGCCGCCTGAATGCCCAGCAGGGCGGCGCCCAGTGCACCGTCCAGCTTGCGGTCCCAGTGCACGTGGCTGCCCAGCCCGGGCGGGAGGCCCGTAGCGACCACTTCAACCACGCCGCCCAGGGAATCGCCGTCGCGCCTGGCGGCGTCGATCGCCTCGATCATAGCCAGTGAGGCCGCAGTGTCGGCGCAGCGGACTTCGCTGGCCTCCGCCTTCTCCCGGACCTCGTCAGCCGTAAGCGGCACCGCCGGTGCCACGACGTTGCCGATAGAGAGCACGTGGCTCACCACCCGGATCCCTAAGGGCGCCAGCAGCTGCTTGGCCAGGGCGCCCGCCGCCACCCGCATGGTCGTCTCCCGGGCCGACGCCCGCTCCAGCACGTTGCGCAGGTCGGCGTGGCCGTACTTCAGGGCGCCGACCAGGTCGGCATGGCCCGGCCGGGGCCGGGTGCGGACTTTCTGGGGCGCCCGGACATCCGAATACTCGGCGACCGGCGTCGGCGACATCACTTCCGTCCAGTTGACCCAATCCCGGTTCTCCACCATCAGCGTCACCGGGCTCCCCAGGGTCACGCCGTGCCGCACGCCACTGAGAATCCGGGCCTGGTCCTTTTCGATCTTCATCCGGCCGCCCCGGCCGTAGCCGGACTGCCGCCGGGCCAGATCAGCGTCAATGGCCGCCGGGTCGACTGCAACGCCCGCCGGCATCCCCTCCACTACCGTCACCAAAGCCGGACCGTGCGACTCCCCCGCCGTCAGGTATCGGAGCATACCCATCCCCTGCTCTCTCTATAACGATGTCATGTACCAGTTCCAGATCGTTGGACCGTAGATCGCCGCGACAATGGCGCCCAGGGCGAGCCACGGCCCGAAAGGAATGTGACTCTTGCGCCCCACGATGCGCAGGGCCAGCAGCAGGCTACTCACCAGGCCGCCGGCCAGGAAGGCGAACAGCAGCCCCATGGCCGACCAGCGCCCCAGAAAAAGACCGATCACCGCCGCCAGCTTGACGTCGCCCAGGCCCATGCCGCCGGGGGCGATCAGGGCGATCACCAGCAGGGCGGCGAAGGCGCCGGCAGCGCCGCCCACCCCCTCAAGCCAGCCCTTCTCAGGATACGGCAGGAGCGCTAGCATGATCAGCCCCGCCACCAGGCCGGCCAGCACCATCTCGTTCGGAATGATGCGGTCGTGCAGGTCGATCAGCGAGACCGTGGTCAGGACGGAGATGAAGACGAACTGCTGCCAGAAGTAGGCGCCGAATGGATGCGCCGCCGCTAGAAGGGCGCATACTGCGCCGTTGACCCCTGCCAGCAAATAGGGTTCCCAGGGGCGCAGCGGCCGTTCCTCCAGCCAACGCGGGGCCAGCCGGCCACCGCCGTAGCCCAGGGCGCCGCCGAGCAGCGCCGCCACCGCAACCTGCCAGATGATCATGACTCGCCCTCCAGGGCCGCCCGGGCGGCGCCGGCCATGACCGGGACGGGTCCGCGCCGGCCAAACCAGTATTCCCAGGCGCACGCGCCCTGGTGAATCAGCATGCCGAGCCCGCCCACGGTACGCAGGCCGCGGAGCCGCGCTTCTTTGAGCAGCCGCGTCTCCGCAGGCGTGTAGACGGTGTCGTACACGACCGCCTTCTGCGGCAGCAGGTTGATGTCGCTGACGGGCGTGCCGCCCACGTTGTCGCCTTTCATGCCCAGGGAGGTGCAGTTGACCACCAGCCCGGCGTCAATCAGGGCCGCCCGCTCCTCAGGCGAGCGGGCTTCCACCGCACTGATGGGCACTTCCGGCACCAGCGCCTGAATTTCGCCGGCCAGGGCTTCGGCCCGGGTCGCCGTCCGGTTGCTGATGATCACCCGGGCCACCCGCGAGAGGCCCAGGTGCAGGGCGATGGCACGTGCGGCGCCGCCAGCGCCAAGCACGACGACCTGAAGCCCGGGCAGTTTCACGCCGGCTTCCTCCAGGCTGCAGAGGAAGCCCCATCCGTCCGTATTGTACCCCACCAGCTTCCCGCCCCGGTTAACGATGGTGTTGACGGCCCCGGCCTGCCGCGCCGTGGGCGCCACCTCGTCCAGCAGGGGTATGACCGCTTCCTTGTGTGGAATCGTCACGTTCATGCCGAGGATGCCGAGGGCGCGCATCCCTGCCACCGCCGGCTGCAGCATGTCAGGTGCGACTGCGTAGGCGGCGTAGTGGCAGTTCATGCGCTGGTGGGCGAACGCGGCGTTATGCATCGCCGGCGACAGCGAGTGGCCCACGGGATACCCGATAAGGCCAAACTGCCGTGCCTGGCCGCCCAGCGGTCCATTCGTGGTCATAGGCCCAGACCCTCCCGTCCATATAGGCAGCAATTGAGCTTTAAGTGTTCGCCCTTCTACCTACGTAATTCCTGCCTTATTGTCAAGGGGCAGGTAGAATGGAAAAAACCCGGCTGCTTTCGCCGGGATTTGAAGGCAGGGGACATGATTCAATCATGCTGTACCATCATGCAAGCCGCCTCGACCGCTTCCGTAAGGGATTCAACGTGGAACGGCTTACGGAGGCACCGGGCGACGCCCTCGGGCAGGTCGCCCGGCATAGTGCCTTCCCAACTGCTGCAGAGGATGACGGGCACCCCAATGCCGCGCCCGCGCAGCTCCCGCACGACCTCCAGACCGTTCATGCCGGGCATGTCCACATCTAGAATAATCACGTCGGGCAGCAGGCGGCCAATGGAGGCCAGGGCTTCCAGGCCGTCGCCGGCCTCGCCCACGACCTGGTAGCGGCCGGGCGCCCCGTGCAGGCAGATCCGCATCACTTCCCGCACGGCGGGCATGTCATCGGCCAGGAAGAGTCGGATCAAGCTCGGTCCCTCCCCACGGAGTCGGCGGCGGACATATGCGATATGTCCGAATCTATCGTACCGCAACCCGCGCGGAGAACTTTGTCGAATTATGCTGCTCAACTATGAAGTTTCAATAAGCCTTACCCTCGGGTCAATAAACCTTTTCGATCGAGATACCGCAGGACACGCCGTTCGACTTTCCGAACCATCTGCGTGAGGAAAAACTCACGCGGGTCAATGGGCACGACCAGCACCGTGTATGCCCCCGAGCGGTTCCCGCCCAGCACGTCGGTGAAAATCTGGTCGCCAATGACCACGGTCTGCCCGGGTTCGACTCCCAACCGGGCCATCGCCTCCCGGAACCCCTTGCGCCGGGGCTTGGACGCGCCGGAAACGAACGGTATGCCCACCTTCGCGGCAAACTCGCTGACCCGCGGTCCGCTGTTATTGGAGACGATGCAGGCGGCGAAACCCATCTCCCCGACCCGCCCCAGCCATTGCATCAAACCGGGGGTCGGGTCCGGGTGGTTCCACCTGACCAGCGTATTGTCCAGGTCGAGCATGATCGCACGAAAACCGTTCCTCCGGAGCTTTTCCAGGTCGATCTCAAAAATGGAGCGGTGGTATTCCGCCGGTCTGAGCAGGCTCACAGGCGCCACACCTCCAGATAGGCTTTTATTTTACCATAGCTTGCCCCAACTCGCCACTGGACTGCAGCGTGACTGGTATAGTCCCTCGATGAACTTTTTTACTATGGCAGCATAATCCGCTTGTTCTATTTATTCGCAATCAAAAAGCCCCGTTTCCAGATGAGGAAACGGGGCTTCATGGTTTGCGAGGTTATCGGCTTACGGGTTTTGCCCACCAGAGCAAATATCCTTTTGTGTGAAGGATACCCGGGACGCCCCGGCAAACTAGCTCTGATCCAATAACCCCGCCCGGAACAGAACGCCCGGGCGCTGTCACCCTGGATCCATGGGTCCATCACGATCCTGCGGATCGGAGCGACGATGGTCCTCAGCATGCGGGTCCTGGTCACCCAAACGAACGATCCTTCGATCCTTTCGGCCTAATACCATTCGACTGGGTGACTGGCCCTTGACGTTCCTTCCGCCTTTACTGTAACGCAAGTCAGACAAAGATACACGTCCCTAAAGGGCCTATCCGTTTATAGACCAATGGGTCACTCCTTGAAGCCCTTTGGGTCCACCCCGAACGAGGGCCCTACCCGGAAGCCCCTTCCTCGAACAGCTCCCGGCAGAGCTTGAGGACGGCTTTCTTTTCGATCCGGCTGACGTAGCTGCGCGAGATGCCCAGCATGCGGGCGATCTCCCGCTGGGTCTTGCGGGGTCCGCCGGAGATGCCGTACCGCAGTTCCAGCACCTGGCGCTCCTTGCCTCCCAGTTTCTTGAGCTTCTCGCGCAGCTTGCCTTCGTCCAACCGCTTTTCGACCAGCTCCGGCACCACATCCGGATCACTGCCTAACACGTCTATGAGCGTAATTTCATTACCCTCACGATCAACCCCGATGGGGTCGTAGAGCGAGACCTCCCCCCGCACCCGTTTGAGGCTGCGCAGGTGCATCAGGATTTCAGCGTGGCGGTCAGCTCCTATGCGGCAGATGCTGCCAAGTGGCTTTGGCGGCGATCACTCGCCGAACCCGCCCGCCACCAGTTCGCCCAACGCTTCCACGGCCGCCGCTTCCTCCGGGCCGTCGGCCCTGATGGTCAAGCTGTCGCCCTGATGGGCGCCCAATGTTAAGATGCCCAGTAGTGACTTGCAGTCAACTTCGCGACCCGCCTTTACAACCTTAACGACCGTGCCCTGGAAGCGGCCGGCCGTCTGTACGAACACCGCTGCCGGACGGGCATGCAGACCAGCGGGGTTGACCAGCTGCACCACCCTCTCGACCATATGCAACGCCCCCTCCTGCCGCACCACAGGACCGTGCGGCGGCCATTCGCTTATTTGAGTGCAGGCACTCGCCCGCGATACTGCTCCGCCAGCGACCGATTGTGAGCGTCAGCGCCTTCCAGATTGCCGCTCAGGAAGACCGGGGCCTGCACCCCCGCCTCACCCATGATCTCAACGGCTCTGGCCAGCACCCCGTTCAAAATGGCGGCCCCCAGCACCGTGGATGCCGGGGCAAAAGGCTGATCGAGCCCAGGCAGGCTCAGGGTAGCGTCGCCGGGGGGGACGTGGTTGTCGATGACGATGTCGCCGCAGTCCATGAGCCGCCTGCCGCTGGAGTGGCGGGGCGGTTGACTGGCGGAGTACGCCCGGGAGGTGACGACCACCACGATCGCGCCCTTTCCCTTGCCCGCCAGTGCCACTTCCACCGGCACCGGGTTCCGGCCGGAAGTGGAGAGCACGACGAGCACTTCGCCAGGACGTATGTCTTCCCGGGTCATGAGCGTGGTACCGTAGCCGGCCATGCGCTCGAGGTCAGAGGACTGGAGGGCCCCCTCGTGCAGCATGAGGCCGGTGTTGAAGATGGGGTGAATGCAGGCCAACCCGCCCGCCCGATAAAAGAGTTCCTCGCAGAGCATGTGGGAATGGCCGCAGCCGAACAGGTGAACGACCCCGCCGTCTGCGACCGATCGGGAGACTGCCTGCGCCGCCGCCTCCATGGCACCGGCCTCGGTCTGCTCCACGGCAGCCAGCAGTTCGCGGATGCGGTCAAAGTACCTGGTGATCACGTTTGATTTACCCCCTCAGTCGAACCCGTGCTGCAGTGAGCACGGCGGTCATGTTGTCGATGGTGGCCTCAATGACCGCTCTGCCCTTCTCGGCGGTGGCCAGCGTGGCGTCGCCCATAACGCCGGTATCGGTCATTTCACGCCAGCGGGTGGGCCGGTAGTCAAAATCGGGCGGCACTTCGGGCATGGCGCGGATGGCCTTGGACATGTCGACCATATCGGGCGCCAGGTAGAGCATCATGGATGTCTCGATCTCGCAGGCATGGAAGAGGGTGCTGTGAAAGCGAGGCGACTCCCTGACCCGGTCGGCGGCCTCCCCCATGCCAGGGTGCGAGAAGTAGAACGTGAGGGGGCCGCCCTCGGCGTCCAGCACCCGAGCGGCCGCTTTCATGGCGGCGAGGTTGCCCATGTGGGCGTTAACAAGGGCAAGAATGGGCACGCCCAACTGCCGCAGACTCCGGCCAATGCCGCAGATGATATCTGCCAGCGCGTCATCATCCACGGTCAGGGTGCCGGGGAAGCCATAGAGCGACCAGACCTGCCCGTAGCTAAGGGCCGGGAGCACTACGGCACTCACCCGCTCAGCCAGCTTGCGGGCCACCGCCCGGGAAATGTAGTTGTCAGTCCCCACGGGCAGGTGCGGGCCGTGAGTCTCCATGGCCCCCAGGGGCACAATGGCGATACCGGTCTCCTGAAGCCTGGCCTGGGCAGCCTCGCCGGTCAGGCTTTCCATTTCCCAGCATGGCATGGCTTCAGGCCCCCTTCTTGAAGGTGAAGCACCGCTGCGGGTTCTCCTCGAAGATGAGCTTCACCAACCGCCGGCCATCAAGCCCAGCCCTGTCTGCCTCATCGATCAGGCGGGGCACCCACTTCTCCAGAATGTAGCCAAGCCCCAGTCCGTAGCCGTAAGTCTGGTAGTACGACTTACGGGCGGTATCGCCACTGACCAGAATCTGATCGGCGTGACCTCGCCGCGCCAGCTCCAAAATGCAGTGGATACGGGTCGACTCCGGCGCGTACTTGATCTTGGCTATGCCATCAAAGCAGAGATAGGCCCCGGTCTCGGCAATTTTCAGGTGGTAATAGGGATCGGGGTTCCGATCCATGTGGCCGAAGCTGACGTTTCGCAGGTCGACCCCTTCTTCCCTTAGCAGCTCGATCTGTTCCAGGGCCATGGTGCCTGCTTCTGTGTGGGAGTGGACCGGAGCGCCGGTGGCGTGGTGGGCCCCGGCCGCAGCCCGCAGGGCCTTGACCTCCAGGGGCGCTATCGTGTTGTAGCCGGTGCCGAACTTCACCTGTCCCGCCCTATGCGGCGTGCCCTCCAGGCCTTCTTCGACTTCGCGGATGATGTGGCGGGTCAGATCTTCCAAACTGAGCCGCTCCACCCATGTGCCGTAGGTCTCGGTGTGACCGGGCCGCCGGGCGGTCCAGAGGAAGGCTTTGTTCAAACCTGCCGTGCCAATGACGTGAATACCCGCCTTCCGGGCGATTTCCGCCACGGCCGGCACGTCCCGGCCGTAGTCGTAGGCGGTGGCATCCACAATGGTCCGGCCGCCGGCTTTCAAGAACAGTTCCACCTCGGCCTGCGACTTGGCCGGGTCGTCGAGCAGGAGGTCATCTTCCCCCTTTTCCACCCAGTAGGGCGGCCGGCACACGATATGCTCGTGAGCATACGTGACGCCCATGTCGCCAGGGGTAATGTCACCGTGCAAGGTACGCACGAAAGACATGCACAGCAGCTCCTTTCCGTGCAAAAGGCCGCCGCCCCCGTGAGGAGCGGCGGCCAACGCTCTGGCTATACAAAGAGGAACTTGAAGAGGTTGCCCAGCAGCTTGACCACCGGGCCGAGAATGAACATGTCGCTGTCGCCCGCCCACATGGCGGTGTCGGGAATGGTGGACTGCAGCAGGGCGGTGACCATGAGCCACTGGCCCCAGGCCACCACCGTGGCCGTGATGATCCCGCCGATGAAGGCGCCGCGGGCGCCGCCGGTGGCGTTGCCAAACACGCCGGCCGTGGCTGCATGGAAGAAGAGGACGATCATGGTGGGGACGAAGACGTAGCCCACGGTCTTGCCCAGCACGATCAGCCAGACCAGGGCGGCGACGAAGGCGCCCAGGAAGCCCAGGATGGACGCGGTGGGCGCGTACGGGAAGACTACAGGGCAGTCAAGGGCGGGACGGGCGTTCGGCACAATTTTGGTGGCGATGCCCCGGAAGGCAGGCACGATTTCGCCGATCAGGAGGCGCACGCCGAAGAGGACCACGGCGATGCCTGCAGCAAAGTTGAACGCCTGGAGCAGCGCATACAGCACGAAGCTGTTGCTGCCGGCCTGCTTCACCAGGGCCTGGGCGGCCGGGGTATCCTTCGCACCGACAATGACCGCACCGATCATGTACAGGAGGCCCATGAGCAGGGAGATGACAACGTTAGAGTCCTTCAGGAAGTCAAGGCCCTTGGGCAGCTTGAGCGACTCCGAATCTTGCTCCTTGTTGCCCACAACACCGCCCACCACAGCGGCCAGGAAGGCCACCGAAGCTGCGGTGTGGCCCAGTGCGATCTCGTCGGAATCGGTGATGCGGCGCATGTAGCGCTGCGTGAGAGCCGGCTGCAGGGTCCAGTAGAGGCCCATGAGGACGGAGAAGAAGGCGATGAGGGCCCACGAGTTGACCGTGGCGGTGGCGCCGACAGAATCCAGCACGATGCCGACGAAGATGGCGGTGGTCCAGAACATCATGTGGCCGGTCAGATAGATGTACTTGAAGGGAGTGAAGCGGGCCAGCAGCACGTTGATCAGGAAGCCGAATGTCATGATCAGGGCGACGGCGCCACCATACTGGCTGTTGAACTTGTCAAAGCCCATGAAGTTGGTGAGGGACTGCTGCTGCAGACCAAAGACCTCGGCCCACATAGGCTGAAACACGTTCAGCGCATTGACGATGGCTCCGGCGCCAATGTTGATGATCAGGAAACCGACGATGGCCTTGAGCGTACCGCTGATCACCTGGTTGGAGTTCTTTTTCTGCACGAGAAGGCCGACGAGGACGATAAAGCCGATCAGAATTGCGGGCTGCCCGAAGATGTTGTTAGCCAACCACTGCGCAAATGCGAACATGTAGATTCCCTCCATCCGAGTGCGAAGTGCGGAGCCTCATCGGTACAACGACGCCTAACTCTGCATGTACTCCTGCATCACCTTCTTAATCTCTGCCTTGTTCAGGAAGCTACTGACCACGAGGACCCTGGCCTTGTGCCCTGCCAGCAGGGGAGCCAGCTGAGGGCTGGTGATAATCACGTCCGCGCGCTGCCCCGCAGCGGAACTGACGTCCATGTGATCCACGTCGGCATCAAGATTCAGTTCCCGTACAACGTCCTCCACGTTCATCCGGAGGATCAGGCTGGTGCCCTGTCCCAGCCCGCAAACGGCGATGATCTTCATCCTAGTGCATCAGCTCCCTTTCTTCGTGCTTTGGCGGATCACGGTCAGAATCTCAGGGGTGCTGCCTTGTTCAAAGACTTTTCGTGCGGCGGGATCGGTCAATAATCCGGCCAATTCCTGCAGCGCGCGAAGATGGGTCTGGGCGTCCGGGCTGGCGATTGCGATGACCAGACGGACGGGATCGTTCGCCTCGTGGCCGAAGTTCACCGGCTCCCGCAGGCGGACGAAGCTGAAGCCGATGCGCTTGACACCGTCTTCCGGGCGGGCGTGGGGCAAGGCCACGCCGGGATCGATCACCACATACGGCCCGATGCGCCGGACGGTCTCGACCATGGCCTCGACGAAGCGGGGGTCAACGCAACCGGCCTCCACCAGAGGCTCCCCGGCCAGGCGAATGGCCTGCTCCCAGTCGCCGGCCGTCACGTCAAGGCTGACTAGATCATCCGTGAGGACATCCTGCAACATGGGCCCTCGCATCCTTTCCGGTGAACTGGCTTTCTCGGGCCGCTCGGTGAGCAGCGCCTTGCGAATCTGTCTGACGTCCTCAGGCGTCAGGAATGGGTTGACGATGATGACTGGGATTCTCCCGGCGGCCACTGGCACCGTGGAAATGAGCACATCGGCCTGCCCGAGCGCTTCGGTCTGATGGAGCCTGGCCACGGGCAAAACGTCGAGAATTTGAACGTCGGGGAAGACCCGCTGCATGCGGCTCTGAAGCAGGCGGGCGGTGCCAATGCCGCTTCCGCAGACCAGCAGGGCCTTTGGCGTGGCCCGTGTGGACTCTCGCTCCAGACTGGCCCCGAGGTGGATGGCCAGGTAGGTGAGTTCATCTGGCGTGATCTGTACGTGCAGCGGCCCATTCAGGGTCGGTGCCGCGGCCTGGGCAGCCTCTACCAGAAAACCGTACTGCTCCTCGATTTCCTGCCGGAGGGGATTGACCAGCCGCAGCCCATACCGGAGCCGGTACACGGCCGCCCGCAAGTGAAGGATCAGCCCCAGGCGCAGCTCTTCGTCAGTCGTCAGGTCGACGCTCAGGTGGGCGCCGGCGGCCCGGATGAAGGCGCCGACCGCCTCCGCCATTTGGGCGTCGCACGCATGCAGGCCGGCGGAGGCCCGATCGCGGATGGTCTTGGCACCCAGCAGGTGCAGGGTGATGTAGCCGAGCTCATCATCGGGAATATGTACGGCAAAGAGCTTTCGCAGGTCGAGGGCGAGCTGCCTGGCCACTGCCCATTCGGGGCGCCCTCTCAGCTCCGCCTGTTGAACAGGGTCCATGACGATGTCATGTCCGGAGCGCAGGCGCATGACGGCTACGGCCAGGTGGTAGACAAGCCCGGCGATGGCTATGTCGGCCAGCTGGTAGGGCAGCTGTTCGGCAGCGGCCACCACAGCCATCTCAATCTGCGCCATCTCTTCCGCGGGAAGGGGCCGCAGCAGGGGCGCCAGCTGCCGCGAGGTAGCCGACAATTCCGGCGGAACGAGGTCGGTGAGGGCCCGCCGCCAGGCGCGTTCCGACCCCACTACGGCAAGGCCTACGGGGAGCCGGCGCAGCTGCAGGCGGCGTTCGCTGAGCCAGTGATCCACGTGCTTCAGGTCCTCTGCCAGGGTCCGCCGGCTCACGAACAGCTCGTCAGCCAGCCGGCCCAGGCTGATCGGGTGGCTGCGCCGGAGCAGGGCGGCCACAATGGCCAGCTGGCGCTCCTCCGGTGAAAGCCGGTAGGCCGTGTCTGCCGCCGGGCCGAGATTGGCCAGCCATTCCATCCGGCCTTCGGGCGGGATGGAAAGCCTGACGCCGTGGTGCTTGTGGCGCTCAAGGGGGTACCGGGAGGTCCTGAGGGATGCCTCGATGGCCTCCAGGTCCAGGCGGATGCTCCGGGGCGTTACGCCCAGATCCTCCGCCAGCCTGGACACCGGGACGTAGCCAGCCTCCTGAATGAGGGTGGCAAGAATGGCTCGCTGACGCCGGTTCAACACCCGGGATCATCCCCCCTCTTCTATGATAGGCGCTGATATGAGGGAGCAGTTAGTGCAGTTCTTCGCCGATCCTAATCGGAAAAACTGCATGGTCGCCCGGAAATGTGAAAAAGCCTACCCGACTGTGGGGTAGGCTCTTGGAGACATCGACAATCGGAATCTCCCTATGCGGCAGACGTTACCGCCGGCGTCACCACCGCCAGCAGTTGCTGGCCGTCGAAGGTGGCTTCCAGGCAGGGCACATCTTCCGGAACGGGACCAACCTTGAACGTAACGGCCTGGACTTCCCGGGCCACGTAGTCCTTATACTCTTCCAGTGCGGCCAGCAGTTGCGGCGTGCCGTTGACCAGGAGTTCCACCCGGTCTTCCACGGCCAATCCCAGCTCCTTGCGATGCCGCTGCAGCCGGTTGACCACTTCGCGGGCCAGGCCTTCCCGGAGCAATTCCGGCGTCAGGGCGGGATCGACCGCCACGACACAGCCCGCCTCTTCCCCGGTCACAAATCCCTCCGGCGCGTCGTCGGCCAGGACTGCCGTCCGGACATTCAACTCCGTCTGCAGCAGGTCGGTCATACCGCCGAGCTCAGCCGGGGCGCCCAGCAGCAGCATGGCCGAGAGCGGCTGCCGCACTTTCCGTCCCGCCTTTTCCCGGGCGGACCGGCCCGCCGTGGCATACCGGCGAAGCAGGAGCATCTGCTCTTCCACCTGCGGGTTTGCAAGGGCCTCATCGCGGTTCGGGAACGGCTGCAGGTGAACGCTGCCCGCCACGCCCAGGGTCAGATTCTGCCATATGGATTCCGCCAGGAAGGGCGTCATGGGGGCCATCAGGAGCGCTGTCTGCTTCAGGGCGTGGTGCAGCGTGGCGAAGGCGGGGCGCCCCTCTGGGCCCCCGTTCCAAAACCGGCGCCGGCTGAGGCGGACGTACCAGTTGGAGAGATCGTCGACCCACGCGGTCAGGGTCCGCGAGGCGGTAACCACGTCGTAGGCGCTCAGGCTCTCATGCACTTCCGCCGTCACAGCTTGCAGCCTGGCGAGCAGCCAGCGGTCGAGCGGCGTGAGCCGGTCGGCGACAGGCGCCTCGGGCGCCCAGTTCTCCAGGTTGGCATAGAGCACGAAGAACGAGTAGACGTTGCGCAGCGTCTCGAGCACCTTGGCGGCTTCGCCCACAGCCGCCTTGCTGATCTTCTTCGGCAGCCAGGGCTGGCCCGAGCTGTAGACATAGAAGCGCAGGGCATCGGCGCCGAATTGATCCAGCACGTCGCCCAGGTCGACCACGTTGCGCCGTGACTTGGACATCTTCTTGCCCCGTTCATCCAGGCCGAACTCCGTCACCAGCACCCGCCGGTACGGCGCCCGCCCGAAGAGCCCGACCCCGACGACCAGGAGCGAGTAGAACCAGCCCCGGGTCTGATCGACGGCTTCGCAGATGAAGTCGGCGGGGAATTGCTGCAGATACGTCTCCCCATTCTCGAACGGATAGTGGTGCTGCGCGAACGGCATGCAGCCGGAGTCGAACCAGCAGTCGATCACTTCAGAGACCCGGCGCATCTTCCCGCCGCACTGCGGGCACGTCAGCTCCAGTTCATCGACGCCGGGGCGGTGAACGTCCGTCACCTTGCGGCCCGCCATCGCTTCCAGTTCGGCGAAGGAGCCGACCAGGTGGCGGTGCCCGCAGCCGCACTCCCACAGGGGCAACGGCGTGCCCCAGTAACGCTCACGGCTAAGGCACCAGTCCACCACGTTCCCGAGGAAGTTGCCGAAACGGCCCTCCCGGTAATGCTCCGGCTGCCAGAGAACGTCCGCATTGGCGGCCAGGAGTTGATCCTTCAGGGCGGTGGTCTTCAGGAACCAGGACTTGCGGGCCACGTACAGCAGCGGCGTGTCGCAGCGCCAGCAGAACGGGTAGGCGTGGGATACCGTGCTCTCTTCGTAGACCCAGTTGCAGGCCCGCAGCGCTTCGATGACGTCAGCATTGGCGTCCCGGACTTTCCAGCCCTGCCAGGGGGGCACTGCTTCCGTATACCGGCCTTCATCGTCGACGGGGCAGAAGAGCGGCAGTCCGTGCTCGGCGCCCAGGCGGAAGTCATCTTCGCCGAATGCGGGGGAGACGTGGACCACCCCGGTGCCTTCCGTGGTAGCGACCCAGTCGGCGGTCAGGACCCGGTGGCCGCCAGCCGGGGCAAACGGGAAAGGCGGCGCGTAGGTCAGGCCTTCCAGTTCGGAGCCTTCCAGTTCCTGCAGTACGAGTGCGTCTTCGGGCAAGCGGTCCTTCAGCATCAGGACGCGCTCGCCTTCCACGTCGGCGACGGCGTACACGGCATCCGACCGGACGGCCAGGGCCATGTTCATGGGCAGCGTCCAGGGCGTGGTCGTCCAGGCCAGCAGCCGGACATGCTGCAGAGGGCCGGGGGTCGTCACGGGGAAGCGGACCGTCACGGCCGGGTCTTCCACTTCATGATAACCCTGTGCGACTTCGTGGCTCGAAAGCGCTGTGCCGCAGCGGGGGCAGTAAGGCACGACCTTGTGGCCCTGGTAGAGCAAGCCCATGTCCCAGAAACGGCGCAGTGCCCACCAGACCGATTCGACGTAGTTGTCGGCGTAAGTGACGTACGGTTCTTCCATGTCGAGCCAGTAACCGAGCCGCTCGGTGGCGTTGGTCTCCCAGTCGGCCTTGTAGCGCCAGACCGACTCGCGGCACTTCTGCGTGAACCGGGCGACGCCATAGGCCTCTACCTGCGGCTTGCCCGAAAGACCGAGCTCCTTTTCGACTTCCAGTTCCACGGGCAGGCCGTGGGTGTCCCAGCCGGCCTTGCGCAGGACCCGGCGCCCGGACATGCTCTGGTAGCGTGCAAATAGATCCTTCAGGGCCCGGGGGATCATATGGCCGGCGTGGGGCTTGCCGTTGGCCGTGGGCGGCCCTTCGTAGAAGACGAAATCGGCGCCGGCGTTTGCCTGCTGCGTCTGTGCGAAGGCGCCGGACTGCCGCCAGTACTCCAGAACCTGCTGCTCACGCCGGACGGGGCTGGTACGGGAAGGTACGTGCTGAAAAAGCATGGGGATTCCTCCTCAGAATTTGAAAGATCATAATGTCGCCAATGCCATCCTCTGCACCGCCGCTTATGCTGCCTTCCACGATCACCACCCCCTCCGGCAGGTCAGAGAAAAATAAAGACGCCTCTCGTCCCCTGTAGGGACGAGAGGCGTTATCCGCTCCCGTGGTACCACCCTGCTGAACCGCAGCGATGCGCGGTCCGCTCATGCCAGGTACATCCCAAGCCTTGCAGCCAGGGGCAATACCCGCCTCCCCGTAACGGTGGAGCTCCGGCCAGGACTACTTCCCGGCGGACCCGGGGTTCGGCTGGCGACTCGAAGGGGATTTTCACCGGCGCTTCCGGGCAGGGCTCACACCATACGCCCCGCTCTCTGGACCATCCGCCGTCCGGCTACTCTTCCTTCTGATGCGTCTTTGGACTCATATTCAAGTTTGTTTTAGCTTAATGTGGCAAGGGGCTTCTGTCAATAGGTTTTTCAGGAAAAAGTCCTGGCAAACGGGCAAAAACGGTCGCCCGCCGCCCGTCGACTTCAATGCCGGCGACCAGTTCGCGCACCAGGCGCTTTCGCTCCGCCATGGGGAGCCGTCCCGCCCGAAACTCCGTGAGAAAGCTCGCCAACCGTCCGGGGTCGATCGCCGGGGCGGCGGGGGTGCTCAGGGCAGTCTGCAGTTCCCGCTGCCGGGCAGTCAGTGCGGCGACCCGGTGCTTCACCCGCCCCAGCGACTCCACCGCTTCTCCTGCCGGAAGCAGGCCCTGCTCCAACAAGGCCAGCAGGTTGGCCCGGCCTTTTTCCGCCTGGAGCAGGGCGACCTCCACCGCCGCCAGTTCCTGCTCCAAATCCCGGCGGTCCGCCCGGTCGCCGGCCGCCGCCTGGAGCTCGTCCGGATCGGCCAGGGCTGCCGCAAGGCGGCTCCAGATGGCCTGTTCCAGCGGTTCGGCCGCCAGGGCCTGCCCGCACCAGCCGCCGGCGCCCCCGGCGGCCCGGGAACGCCGGCAGGTGTATTTGCGGCGCTTCACGCCCCAATCGACGCCGACGAAGCCGGACATGGACATGCCGCAGCGCCCGCAGGTGAGCAGGCCCGACAGCAGGTACTCCGCACGGGCCTTCCCCGACCAGAGCCGGCGGGCCTGCTCCAGCCGCCCCTGGGCCTCCCGCCAGTCGGCAGGTTCGACGAGCGCCGGAACGGCGACGGGCACCCACTCGGCCTCGGGCCGGAGCGACGGCGCCACCCGCTCCGCTTCGGGGCGGTGGCGGTTGAGACTGCAGCCCGCCGTGTCCCACCGGTTGGCGTGGAAAATGCCCGTGTAGACCGGGTTGGCGAGAATCTGGCGGATCACCGTCCGGTGCCAGCGGCCTCCCTTGCGTGCGGGGATTCCCAGGAGGTTAAGCCGCCGGGCGATGGCGCCCGGCCCTTCCCCTTCCTCCAGCAGCCACCGGTAGATCCGCTGGACCACCGGCACCTCTGCCGGATTGGGCACCAGCAGGGCCGTATGCGGATCATAATCGTAGCCGTAAGGGCGAAAAGCAGCCGGCAACCGACCCTGCTTCGCTTTCTGCAGGCGGCCCCGGCTCGTCCGTTCCCGGATCTTCTCCTTTTCGTATTGGGCAATGGCGCCCCGCAGGGCATAGAATAGCTGCCCTTCCGGCGTATTCTTCCATTCGAAGTTGACGAACTCCAGCCGAACTCGGGCCCGCTCAATCTCTTCGGTCAGCAGCAGTTGATGGGAGAGATTGCGCGAGAGCCGGTCGGGGTCCCAGACCACAACCAGATCGACGCTATGCACGGCCACCGCTTCGCGTAGGGCAGTCAGACCGGGCCGGGAGAGCAGTGCGCCGCTGACCCCTTCGTCCGCAAATATCTGCACCTGCAGCGCACCCAGTGCTTCGGCCCGGGCGCGGCAGGCCTCCGTCTGGGCGCCCAGGGAGTAGCCGTGCCGGGCCTGATCTTCCGTGGAGACGCGCACATAGACGGCGGCTACGGGCATGGTGGCCGCACCTCCGCCGCGCTCTCTTTGATCCAGCCGACCACCAGCCGGCAGGCCCGCCCAAGCGCCACAGCCGCCTCCGGCTGCGTGCCGGCGGGCCTGAGCACAACCGTCCACGCTTCCCCCTGCCTGCCCTTTCCCTCCGGCACCCGCTGGTCCCTCCTTCCGGAGGATACCCTATGCCGCGGCAGCTTGGCTTAGAGCGGCGACGTGCGCAGGGCGCCCGCCAGCAGCAGACCGAAGGCGATGGTCAGCCACTGCTCGCCCTTGCCGACGACGGCCAGGTTTACCGCTTCGCCTGCCCGTGCTGCGCCGTACGCCGCCCAGATGAGCGGCGGCAGCAGCGAGGCGGCGGTCAGCCAGGATGTGTGGCCCAGCCAGGCGGCGCCGGCCGCGAGGAGGACCACGGCGGCGTGAAACCCGAGGGAGAGGCAGCGGAACCAGGCCGAACGCCGCTCGCGGGCGAGCGTCTTGACCCGGAAAATCGAGCCGATGAAAAAGGCCGCGCTGGCCAGCGCCAGGGCCCAACCCCGGGCGCCCGCCGCGCCGTATGCGGCGATATAGTAAAGCGGGCCGCCGAGCATCAGTCCGGCGATGGCCAGGGCGCCCGCGGCGAACGACCGGGTCTGCCCCCGCTCCGCCAGCACGAAGACGGCTCCCAGCAGCACCAGCGCTGCCATCAGCAACAGCGCGGTTACAGGCCGCATGTAGACGACTGGGGCGAGAAGCAGCATGGCAAGCAGGCCGAAGGCGAGCAGCCAGAACCGGGCAACCTCGGGAGCGGCCTGGGCCAGGCCGGCCCGCCCGGTGGGCGCCATTCCCCGGAGCGCCTCCACGGGGCCGCGCAGGCAGTAGGCCGCAATCCACCCGAAAGCCGCAAGCAGCCCCAGTATGTGAAGCCCGGCGCCCAGCAGGGCGACGGCGGGCGGCGTCAGCAGCATGGCCCAGGCCCCGTGCTCCCGCGGCAAGGGCGGGCGCCCGGGCTCGATGAGCTTGGACATCTCTCTGCCCTCCTCTTGCATTCTCCTTCGATTATCGTCATGATTGATTTGTGGTGCGGTGATGATTGTCACGCAAGGCATTGGGAGAGTCTTTACACATATTTCCTTCGCACAATAGAGATGAAGGGAGGAACGGCCAGACCACCCACCTGGCCGGCAGAAGAAATATGTCTATGTTCAACTCGCCAGAGTTCCAGGCCCTGAGGCGGGAGTATTTACAGAGCGTCGTGGAGCGAGTTGCATTCCTCCGGGAGCAAACGGCCAGGCTGCGCAGCGGTGAACTGGGCGAGCTGAAGGCCCTCCGCCAGGAGATCCATAAATCGCGGGGCTCCGGCGGTTTCTACGGCTTCACCGATCTCAGCAAGGCCGCAGCAGCCGCCGAAGACCAGCTGGTCCTGACCATCGACGGCGAAATCGACCGCGACGACCAGGCCCTGGCAACGCTGGTCGAACGAGTCATCGCGGCGGCGGAAGCCGCAGCCCGCGAACTCGGCATGCCATGACACCCGCCAAAAGCGCGTCAACGCCCGGCAGCAAGTCGCCGGGCGTTTGACATTGGCCGCTCAGTTCGGGCTGTGCTCCAGGGTCGGGCGAATGCGGCCCATGACGACAGAGTTCACATATCGACCGTCCCGGTATGCATTCATCCGCTTGACCCCTTCCATCTCAAAGCCGAAGTCGCGGTACAGCTTGATGGCCCGCTCGTTGTCCGCGTACACTTCTAGCTCAACGCGGACCAGGCCCAGCCACCTGTCGGCTGCATCCAACAGATTCTCCATCAGCGCCTTCCCCACGCCCTGGCCCTGGTAAGCATCGTGCACGAACATGCCCAGGTCCGCCACGTGGCGGGTACGCATCCGGTTTGACCAGTGTAGGCCGGCCAGTCCCACAACCTTGCCGTCAATTTCCGCGACCAGTTGATACCGAGTAGCGGGGTCGTTCGACTGGAGCCGCTGGCGCCAGTCGCTGACCGACTGGGCCGGCAACTGCAGCGTGCCCCATACGACGTTGGGCTGCGTGGCAATCTCAGTGACATCTGCGGCATCATCGGGACAGCAGGCGCGGATCTTGATGTCGGCCATCGGTGTCGCTCCTTCCCAAAGGCGCCGGGACTCCCCGGCTTAGAACCCGTAGATCGTCATGCCTCCGTCGACAAACAGGACCTGCCCGGTAACATAGCTCGACGCGCCGGAAGCCAGGAAGACCACCGGCCCGACCAGTTCCTCCAGCTCGCCTACCCGCCTCAGCGGCGTGCGGGCGAGAATCTCGCCCAGGTACTGCTCGTTGGCGAGCAGACTCGCAGTCAGCGAGGTCTTAAAATACCAGGGGCCGATGGCGTTGACCGTCACCCCATACTTTGCCCATTCGAGGGCAAGAATCCGGGTCATATGGTTCAGGCCGGCTTTGCTGGATCCGTAAGCCACGCCCGTTCGCAGGGCGACGCCGCCGCCGACCGACGAGATATTGATCACACGGCCGTACCCGGCCCGGCACATATGGCGCCCCACCGTCTGAGCGACGAGGAAAGGCCCTTTCAGGTTCGTATCGACGACCGTATCCCAGTCGTGTTCACTCAGTTCGAGGGCGGGCGTTCGGATGTTCATACCGGCGTTATTGACCAGAATGTCGATCCGGCCCATCTGCTCCAGGGCGGCGTCGACGGCCGCCTCGATTTCGGCCTGCTTGGTGATATCCGCCGTCACCGCCATCGCCCGCCGGCCCATCAGCCGTGCGGCCGCTGCGGTCGCCTCGATTTCGCTCGACGTGCGGGCAAGGCAAATCACATCCGCCCCGTCCTGTGCGAGGCCCAGGGCCAGCGCCTTGCCGATGCCCCGGCCGGCGCCCGTCACCAGGGCCACCCGGCCCTCCAGGGAAAACCGGTTCATTGCAAATGTGTCCCCTTTCAGCGAAGCAGTTCTTTGACGCGAGCCACGACCTCTTCCTGAATCCGGGGCCCCTTGGTCACATGCCGGGTCGGCCCCAGCGTAAGCAGCGTCCGCTCCCCTTCCGTCAGGTCAAGGGCGGTCAGCACCAGCAGCGGAATCCGCTGCGTCCACCGGCGCTGCCGCAGCAGGCGGACCAGCTGGAATCCGTCCATGTTCGGCATCATCAAATCGAGAATCAACAGGTCCGGGCGCTGCTCCATGATCATCCGGTAGGCTTCCTGCCCGTCGGATGCGGCCCAGGTAACGTAGCCCCGGCGCTCCAGAATCACCCGCACAATCCGGCGCACATCGGGGTCGTCATCCACCACCAGAATGGCCGGCGCTTCCTTGCTTTCGCTGCGCTGCTCGCCCACAATCGAGCGGATCATGGAGAGCATCTGCCCTTCGTCGATGGGCTTGGTCACCACGCCGGCAACGCCCAGCGCCAGCATTTCCGGATCGCGGTGCTTGGTGTAGGCGCTGACGACGACCACCGGAATCTCTCGTGTGGCCGCCTCTTCCTTGAGCTGCCGGGCGACCTCCAGCCCGTGCATGCCGGGCATCAACAGGTCCAGGGTGATGGCGTCCACCCGGCGGCTCCGGGCAATGGCCAGGGCGTCGCTGCCGGAGGTGGCCCCGATGGCCTGGAACCCTTCCTGCTCCAGCGACAGGGTGATCAACCGGACGATATCCGGGTCGTCGTCGACCACCAGCACCGTCTTGCCGGCGATCTGCAGGGGCGCCGCCAACTCAAAGACGTCCGTCTCGGCCTTCAGCGAAAACGTAAAGGCCGAGCCTTTGCCCAGTTCGCTCTCCACCCAGATCTGCCCGCCGTGCTCATCGATGATCGCCTTGCAGATCGCCAGGCCGAGCCCCGTGCCCCCCGTCCGGCGCGATGCGGCATTATCGACCCGGTGGAACTTTTCAAAAATCTGTTCTTGCTGCTCGGGTGCAATGCCGGGGCCGGCATCCTCGACACGCACCCAGACACCGCTGGGCTCCCGGCCGGCCGTAATGGACACGGTACCGCCCACATCGCTGAACTTCACGGCGTTGGAGAGCAGGTTGACCAGCACCTGCTGGATCCGGTCCGGATCGGCCAGCACCCGAGGCAGATCTTCCGGCAGAACGGTCGTCATGGTGATCGATCGCTGATCCGCATAGCCCTGCATCTCCCGGACGGCCCGGGCGACGGCGTCGGCCACCGATTGGGGGGTGCGGCGGACCTCCATCTTCCCGGCCTCGATCCGGCTGATGTCCAGGATATCGTTGATCAACCGGACGAGCCGGTCCGTGTTGTTCATCGCGATGGTCAGCAGCTCCCGGACCTCCTCGGGCAGAGGGCCGGCAACGCCGCCCAGCACGAGCCCCAGCGATCCCTTAATCGATGTCATGGGCGTGCGCAGCTCATGGGAGACCGTGGCGATGAAATCGGACTTCATCCGATCGACTTCGGTCTCTTTGGTGATGTCCCGGTACACGTAAATCCGCCCGATGATTTCGCCCGCTTCATCCTGAACCGGGGCGGCGAACTCGTGAAAGACCCGCGGATGCTCCTCCCGGGTCTCCAAAATGGCGGTGCCGATCTCCGCCGGCGGGCCGCCGCCGGGCCCCGGCGTCCATTCCAGCGCGCCGCTGGTCCGGAACGCCCGGCTGGAAATCGCCCGCAGTTCGTGGACCGACCGGCCGATCAAGTGCTCGGCCGGCAGGCCGGCAACGGCGCCGACCTTGTGGTTGGCCACTACGCAGATGCCCCGCACGTCGACCATGATGATGGCCTCGCCCACCGACTCCAAAATGGCCTTCAGCCGGCCGACTGTGGCGATCGCCTTTTCACGGGCCGTCTCGATCTCCGCCAGATTTAGCCGGAGCTGAGTCTCCATCAGCTTGCGCTGGGTGATGTCGCGGATGATGGCGACGTAGGACTCGACCTGACCTTCGGCATCCAGCGCCCGGGTGATGGACAGATAGCTGTGCCAGAAGCTGCCGTCCTTGCGCCGGTTGATCACCTCGCCCACCCAATGGCCGCGCAGGTTCAGCCCGGCCCACATGTCCACAAAGGTTTCATTGGGGGTCAGGCCGGACCGGAGAACGTTGGTCTTCTGGCCGATCAGTTCGGCGCGGGTGTAGCCTGTGATCGCCTCGTAGGCAGGGTTGACGTCCGTAATCACCGTGTTCCGGTCGGCGATGACGATGCCGTCCAGGCTGTTCTTGTAGACGTCGTGGAAAATGGACGCAAACTCCATGGGGTTAACACCTTCCGCTATGGCCGGGCGTCCTCGAGAATCGTCTCCAGCTGAGAGCCCAGCGTCATGGGGTCAAAGGGTTTGACCAGGTACCCGATCGCCCCCAGTTCCTTCCCCTTCTGAATCTCGGAATGCTGCGCCCGGGCGGACAGGAAGACCACGGGGATCGGCCGCGTCTCCGGGTCCGCCTTCAGCCGCTGGCACGTTTCATAGCCGTCCATCTCCGGCATCATCACGTCCAGCAGGATCAGGTCCGGCTTGTCCGCGGCGGCAAGGGCGAGCCCCTGTACGCCGCCCGACGCCACCGATACCTGATGACCGCCCTGGAACTTTAGCGATAGCTGGACCATCCGCTGGATGTCCAGATCGTCTTCAATCAGCAGGATGCGTAACGCCGACACGCCGGAGACCTCCTTCGGCACCCGTTGGTTCCTTTCCCATTATAGACTATCAAGGTAGTTAAAAGTAAGGGGCGGTCAGTTGACGCCGAACAGCTTCACGATTCGGCGTCCGGGAATGGTGACATAGGCATCGAGCCGCCCCCGGCTGGTCTGCATGCTGATCAGATCCATCGAGGAGTAGCTGAGCCGCCGGCTCACCTCAATCACGGGGACGCTGCCCGAGCGTGTGCGCGCCCAGGCAAGCACCGCCTGCAGCCCGCTTCCGGCGCCGTCGGCGTAGAACTCGCCGCCCGGAGCGGAGAGGTGAGCCGCCGGAGCGATGAGGGCCTCCAGCCCACCGGCATCGCCCGTAACCGCCGTCTCCCAGATTTGCCGGCCCAGGTCAAGGAGGGCCGCCTCCTCGTCCGGATTGACGGGCGGGGTGCGCGGCTCAATGCGCAGAGTGGCGACGGTCGGCCCGGTCAGGGTCAGGGTGAGTGGGTAGTTGCCGGCGAGTTCGCTCCAGAGCCGAAACGTAACGCGATGCGGCTCGGTCTGGATGGGCCGGGGGTCGGCGTGCCAGAGATCGCCCTCGATCTGCAGGCTGACGGCCCCGGCATCGACCGGGCGGCTGAAGCGCACCGTCACCAGGGTGCTCCACCCGTCGATGACGACTTTTGCGCCCGGCTCGGCAAGCAGCGTCTGCACACCGGTGGCGACCTCCCAGACCACGAGGGCGGGGGCCGGGACCTCGGGCCGGGTCTGGCGGGTCCGGGCGCCTGCGGAGCAGCCCGCGGCGACCAGGGCTAGGCATCCCAGTACCAGGGCGATCCACCGTCTCATTCGCCATGCTCTCCCCGTGGGCAGACCATCTTGCGCTCCATCTATGCAGGCGCGGTGGATTTGATGCTTCGCGAAAAGAGCCCGGGCTAAAATCCCCGGACTCTCAACGCCGCTGCAGCCAGAAATAGACCGGGAAGCCCGTCAGCGTCAACCCCAGCCCGATGAGCGCCGTGCGTGGGTCGGTCATCAGGGACGACCAGAGAATCCACACTCCCGCCCCGATGCCGACGAGGGGGACGATCATCGTGAAGACGCAGTATGTATAAGGCCAAGATCACGGATCAGATGCGACACGACCTGCAGGCCCGTTTGCGGGATAAGTCTCCCTTAGTGTGGCCCGCCGGGCTAAAAGTTTGCGCGCATTTCAAGGATGAGGGATGCGCCTGGCGGCGGTCGGCGGCAGCGAAATCGTTGCCGCCGTGTTGTTTGTAAGGGAAAACTTATTTACCTGTGAACCAAAACCAGTTGTATTACAATCTGGTTATTAGGATATCTGGTGATTGTAAAGGAGTTGGTGGGATGCAGCGCAACCGGAAGCTGGCGGGGGCGGCAGCCGGTGTTGTGATTTTCGTCGCCGGAGTCATCTGGGCGGCGGGGGACATGCCGGTCAGTCTGCCGCCGGATGGAGCAGCGCCCTCAAGGGATGCCAACGTGTTGGGCATCGAATGGGCAGGTGGGGACTCCAAGCCCCCGGAGACCGCCCCGGACGGCGGCGAGCAGGGCGCCGGCGGTCTGGGCATTGACTGGGTCGACAACGGCCCGGCGCCCAGCGGCGGCGGCTCGGGGCAGGGCTCCGGCCTGGGCATCGACTGGGTCGACAACGGCCCGGCGCCCAGCGGCGGCGGCTCGGGGCAGGGCTCCGGCCTGGGCATCGACTGGGTCGGCGAGTCCAGCCTCGGCGAAGCCGCCATCCGCGGCGCCTACCGGCAGGTCTTCGGCCGGGAGCCGTCGGCGGCGGAACTGACCAAGGAGCTGGACCGGCAGTCCTGGGACCAGAGCCTGCGCACCATCCCGAACTTCATGGCCGCCCTGCGTGCCTACCTGAATTCGCCCGGAGCTCAGGCCGAGCGCGAGGCCACGGCTGACCGGGCCGTGGCGGCCATGCCGGGAAGCCGGCTGCTCGTCCTCAACTCCGGCCTTATTTACGACGAGATGGTCCGGCGCCTGACTGTTCATGCTTCATACCAGACCGCCTTCGGGCGGGCGCCCTCCCCCGACGACGAACGCCCGTGGCCGGAGCGGCCCACGCTTGACGAGATGATCGCGGCCCACCGCAGCCAGATCAGGCGCGAAGCAGCCCTGCGCAAATCTGTGATCGAGCGGGCCTACCAGAACGTCTGGAAACGCCCGCCCATAGCGGCGGAACTCCAGCGGTGGGACCTCGACCTGCAGGCCTCCGGCAAGACGTATGCCGAAGTGGCCCGGGCCATCGCGGGCGACGGCGACCCGATCATGCCCCGGGCGCCCCAGGGGCTGAGCCACGCCTCCCGCCTGCGGACCCACTACTGGCCGGCCTCCACCACCCTGTCCTGGCAGCAGCTTGACGACCGCACCGAGCGCTTCCGCATTCTGCGGCAGAACCAACTGACCATGCTCTGGACGGAGGTCGGCACCCAGGCCGCAAAGGCGGCGGGGCAGCAAGTCAGCTTCGCCGACGAATATCAGCTGGACCGGGCTGTCTACAAAGTCTGCGCCGTCAACCAGCACGGCGAAGCGTGCAGCGAACCGTACGCTACCACCGACAAGCCCAACCAGGTGCAGATTACCTCTGCCAAAGCGGACTCCCCGACCAAGCTCGGCATCCACTGGACGCGGGTCGGCTACGGCGTGACGCACACGGCCGTTAAGCGGCAGAAGCCGGACGGCGGCTGGGAGGAAGTCTTCCGGGAGAACGCCACGCCTTACCCCTACCACCACTACTATGAGACCGTCCAACCCGCCACGAAATATGTCTACGTGGTCTGCGCCTACAACAGCCAGGGCGAGACCTGCAGCCCCTGGGTGATCATCGAGACGCCCCGGCCCCGGGTGGTGGCGCCCGCCGACCTGAAGGCGACGGCCCGGAACCAGACCGACTGGCTGATCACCTGGCGCCCGCTGACCGGCGACCCGACGCAGCTGCAGCGCTGGAACAGCCAGGCCGGAAAGTGGGAAGCTCTCACCGAGCGGCGTACGGGCTACAGCAGCCACCTGCGGCAGGAACCGGGCAGCGACGCTGCCTATGCGTACCGCGTCTGCGCATACAACGGGAACGACGAGGCCTGCTCGCCTATCCTCACCCTTGGCAAGCAGTTCGACCACCCCACCAACTTCACCAACCTCGACTACGGCATCTATTGGTTCAAGTGCGGCACGTGCCGCGGATCGACCAAGCAGAGCGACGGGAGCGTCCAGTCAGATGCGGCGAAGGCCGTGCCGGGCCTGTCCCGCGAGTACTTCGACCCCGCCCGGCCTACGGTGATCTATGTGCACGGGTGGGCGAAAAACTCCGTCCGGGAGTCCGGGCGTGAGTCGATGAAGAGCCCCACCGATCAGCAGGACATGATGGCTGCCTGGAAAGGCTGGAACGTGGGCGTCTTCTACTGGAATGCCTTCTCCGACGATGACTGGGGCGCCGAGCCCCGATTTGCCGAAGGGAAAATTGACAAGGGCGAAATTACCTGGAGCCAGGCCGACGGCCGCGGCGGGTCGCACTTCGCTGACACCCGGGTGAAGGATCCGGCTTCCGTGCTCTTTGCGGGCGCCATCCTCGAGGCGATGAAGGAGTTCAAGGGTCCGGAGTTCCGCATCGTCGGCCACTCGCTCGGCACGCAGATGGCTGTCATGGGAACCTACTACGTAAGCAAATCGCAGTCGCCGCACCTGACCCCGGGGCGGGTGGCGCTGCTCGATCCCTGGATCAGCAGCGGGCTGCGGGCCGAGGGGCTCGGCGGCCTGATCGATCAGGTCAAGCAGAGCCGCGGGACGGTCTATGAGTACTACCAGACCTCCATCATCTCCCAGGAGCATGGCCACTACGGCGCCCGGGCGGTCACCAGCCGGGTCCATCCCAACTACGTGCCCTGGCATGAACCGGGCGGCGCCCATGCGGCGTCGATTCACTGGTATTTCAACTCCATGGGCTTCGTCGGCGAGGCGCCCACCGCCGCCATGAGTCTGGACAAGCTGCGCCCGCTGATGAGCTGCGGCTGCCGGTTCGAACAGGTCGGCGGCCAGGATACCAAGGCGGTCTCTGACGACCGGTTCCAACGGCACAGCAAGTAGGTTGAGTACTCTTGCAGGCCCCGTGTTGCCTCTCTCCTTGACCTTCTCTTCCTGACATCGTAGACTCTCTGCAGGGTCTGGATAATATCGTAGCGTATCAGGGTGCAGTTCTTTTCGGAACGACACGCCGCAAAGCCGCCTCCCAGCCCGCCGATTTGCGGCGTCTCCAAATGGCGGCTTCGTCCGTTATGTCTCTTGAGAGCTGCTCAGGAGGGTTTCCGCTGGTGTTACAGATGTCAGGCTTTGGGCGCTTCCTGGTCGAGTTCCTGTGCTTCGGAATCAAGCAGGCAAGGGCCTGCCTGTTCGCCGGCCTGTTTTTTCTGTCCGTCTTCGCCATTCCGCGCGCCGGGATCATGGGGATCCCCCGATACGATGCACTGCTGGCCATCGCGCTGCTCATTCAGGCGGGGATGGTTCTCACCGGGCTGGAATCGCTCGATGAACTGAAAGCCATCACCCTGTTCCACATGATTGGGTTCGCCCTGGAGGCGTTCAAGACGTCCGGCGCCATCGGCTCATGGAGCTACCCTGACCCCGGGTACACCAAGCTGTTCGGGGTCCCGCTCTTTTCGGGGTTCATGTACGCCGCCGTCGGCAGCTACATCATCCAGGCCTGGCGGCTGTTTGATCTGCGGATCCGGCACCATCCGCCGTACTGGATGGCCAATGCCGTCGCCGTGCTGATCTACGCCAACTTCTTCACGCACCACTATATCGGCGACTACCGTTGGTACATTGCCGCCTGTGTCCTCGGCCTCTACGCCAGGAGCGTGGTGACCTACCGGCCGCTGGACCGGGACCGCCACATGCCGCTGCTGCTTTCGTTTCTTCTGATCGGCTTCTTCCTCTGGGTCGCCGAGAACATCAGCACCTTCTTCGGGGTCTGGCGTTACCCGAACCAGTTGGGTGCGTGGTCGGCGGTGCACCTTGGCAAGTGGAGCTCCTGGTCGCTCCTGGTGATCATGACCTTTTCGATCGTCGCCAGCCTCAAACATGTGAAAGCAACCATTCATATCCCCGAATAACCCCGGGATGCTACCGGTCACTCAGGTTTATCGGAACATCCAACTTGAGGCCAAAGCGGTGCATAGTGATTCAAGCCCCGTGCTGCGACAACTGTCGCGGCATGGGGCTTGTTCAATCGAAAGGGAATGCAGACTCGGCCGGGATTCGGCACCATACTTTGGTTGCGCTGGTTGACATATTCCACGTTGAACAGGTGACCAGGGAAGCGCATTGTGGTAACCTATAGGCAAGGTTGAGCTGAGCAAGGAGGCATGGCAGTGAGTCAACCTGCTCCCAAACCGGACTTCGGGAAGGAACTGGAGGCCATCACCAGCCAGACGGGTGCCGCCGTGGTCCGCATCGGCGATCGGACATTTGTCGTGGTTCAAGTCGATGCCGAGCCTCATCTGCCAGCGACTACGGTCTACAAAGTTGCCGACAGCGAAGAGGCAGTTGACCTGAGGGATGCCATGAGCGACACGGACAACCCGACCTTCACCACCAGCGAGGCGATGGAATACCTGCAGTCCCTCAGAAGGAAGCGGTCTCGCCGTGGCTAAGGTGCGGTGGCGCAAGAAAGCGCTTGATGATCTCGACCGCCTGGATCAGTGGAGGGAGGATGACCTGAACCTCCCTCCGATCGGTCCTGCGATTCTCATGCTCGTCGACGAATACTTCGGGAAAATGGACCTCCAACACGTGCTGCCGGGTGTGCCGGTTGACCTCGGCGAGCAAACGGACATCCGGTTGCTCTTGGTACCAATAGGGCGGAGCGATCCATATAAAGTGTTCTTCCGGGTTCTAGGTGAGGACGGTGTCTGCGAGATCAGGCGTATACGTCACCCCCGGCAGAAACCGCTCAAGAAGCCTTGATACATACGGCTCGTGTCACGCAACGACTCTGTTGGCGCGGGGACCCAATGTGTCGACACTGCGGGAGTCCGCTCGCTCGGACTGCGTGACGGGTTACCGCAACTCGACCTTAGTAGGGCCTTTTGTCTGAAGAAAAGGGCCGAACTATTGCGGCCAGGCATATGACAAGGGCCAGAAGCCCCCAGGGCTCTCTGGCGTTTAATATTGATGCACCCGTATTCAGCCCCGGCTCCGGCACATCAACACGTAGAGATCTTCGACCTTCTTGCGGGCCCAGGGCGTCCGGCGCAGGAACTTCAGGCTGGACGCGATGCTCGGCTCACTGATGAAGCACCGAATCGGAATGCGCCGGCCCATAGCCTCCCAGCCGAAGTGGTCGACCATGTCTGTCAGCATACGCTCCAGGGTAATCCCCTGGAGTGGATCGCGAGAGTGATCCTGCGGCGTGTTCATGGCAAGCTCCCCTTATCATCTTTTTGTGTGACTGCATGAGCCTTGACGGTGCGGCGCCGCCGCAGGAAGCCGCCCACGGCCTAAGGCCGGTACTCCATCAGCCAGCAGTCATGCCAGCAGCCCTCGGCGTACTCTTTCTGTGGCAGCACCCGCACTTTGCGAAAGCCGCACTTCTCATACGCCCGGATAGCGCGCCCGTTGCTCACGACCGGGTCCATCACCACCCGCTGGGCACCCCGTTCCCGCACCAGATGATCCACCACTAGCCGGATCATCGCCGTCCCGAGGCCACGGCACCAGTATGCGGGCTCGCCGATGAACTGATCCATGCCGTACGTGAAAAGTCCGGGACTGCAACCGTATTCGCGCAATCCCGCTTCATCGAGAGGATAGAACTGGACGTAGCCCAGGGGGCGCCCTTCATACTCCACGATGCACGCCACTTCGTCTGTCCCCGCCATCCCGATGATAAAGACCTGGCGGACCAGCTCCTCGTCGTGCGGCCGGTCGCGGCCTTCGTAGAACTCCAGAACCCGGGGATCTGAGAGCCACCGCGCCATGGCGGCGATGTCCGCCGGGCAGTCACGCAGCGGGCGGATGCGGAGCCCGTTCCCTTGTATGACCACGCTTATCACCTCAACAACGGGCCGGCCGCCTCACCAGCGACCGGCCCGCACCGTCTATTTTAGCACGGCGGCATGCTGCCGCAGCGCCTCCTGCACGTGTTCGTCCCAGTACTCCCAAGTGCGGGCGCCGGGGAACTCCAGATATGCATGGGCAAGGCCCACCTTCTCCATATGTGCATGCATCCGGCGGTTCTGCTCCAACGGGAAGTCCTCCGTGCCACAGTCAAAGGGAATGACGGGCCTGGCCTGTAGGTAGAACGAAGCGCCGCCGTCGGGCAGGACGATGATGAACGGGTACTCCCTGGCGTGGCGCACCAGATTGCTGAAGTTCAGCCACGCCGTGTGGTCGTCGCTGTAGCCGTGCAGTTGCAGCAGGACGGGCGCGGGGCCCGCCTGCGCTTCCGGCAGGATCGCACTGTAAGTGACGTGGCGCTGCAGTGCGACGCTCCGAAACTGGAGTGTCGCCAAGTTCATGCAGGACCCCCCTGTCAGCGGGCCGTTACCGTTCGTTGATGCGCCGCAGCAGGCCCGACCTGACGCCCGCCCACTCCGTGTCGATGATGGAGAACATCGCCGTGTCGCGGACGGTGCCGTCCGGGCAGACCCGGTGGTTGCGCAGCGTTCCTTCATACTGGGCGCCCAGCTTCTTGATGGCAGCCTGCGACCGCAGGTTGCGCGCGTCGGTCTTCAGCTGCACGCGGCGGGCGTTCCACTCCTCAAATGCATGCTGCAGCAGCAGGTACTTCGATTCCGGGTTGACCACCGTGCCCCACACGCCGGGCATATACCAGGTCCCGCCGATCTCGACGGTCCGATGGTGCGCCTGCACGTCCATGTAGCGGGTCGAGCCGATCACCCGCCCCGTTGCCAGCCCGATGACGGCGAAGACATACTCCTGCCCCTTCTCCTCCGCCTTCATGGCGTCTGCGATGAACTTGGCCACCGCCGCCTCCGACGTCAGGGGCGCCATCATCATCCAGGACCAGATTTCGGGGCTGCGCCCCGCCAGGAGGAGCTCCGGGGCATGGGGCGGTCGAAGCGGCTCCAATCGCACATGCTTTCCGCTGAGAGTGACAGGTCCGAGTTCAGCCACGGGAGTCGCTCCTCCTTTCTTCATAGGCCTGCTAGGGCTCGGGGCAGGTCGTCCGGCGTTCGAATGATGGCATCGGCACAGGGGCCCGGGGCGGCAGCGCCATCCGGGTTAAACCAGACGGTCCGCAGCCCGGCAGCCCGGGCGCCGGCGATATCCTTGTGGTAGTCGTTGCCCACCATGACGCACGCACCGGGCTCCAGCCCCAGTTGCGCGGTGATGCCCAGAAAGAACGCCGGCGCAGGCTTTGCGGCGCCCAGTTCTTTCGATGTCCACAGATGCCGGAAGAAGTGCCGGATGCCCACCCGTTCCAGCGCCTGCCCCACCAGCGCCGCGTCCGATGCCCCGGCGTTAGACGCCAGGCAGCACAGATACTGTCCGGAGAGTTCGGCCAGCGCCCGGTCCACGCCAGGAACCAGCTCGACCCTGGGCCACGAGACCATGGGACCGTCATAGTCGGGGAAGTCCTGCATGACGGTATCCCCCCAGTCGAAGATCACCGCACGGACGGTTGGCAACGCGCTCACTTCCTGGCAGTGCTAATAGTCGATGGTCAGACAGGTGGGCGGCTTGTAGTCGGTCGCCTCCGGCAGGCCGGCGGGCTCCGGGCGCCCTGCTGCCCGAAAGGCATCGACCATCGGGCGGCGGGCGCCCAACGTCGGCAGGTCGAGCATGAACGGCCAGTCGTCCCGGTACCGGTTTGCCTGCACCCACCGCCAGGCGGCGGCAAAGGCGTCAGCGGCATCGCCCGACCGGTATGCGTCACGGAAGACGCCCGCCAGGGCGCCCACCACGCCGGCCCCTTCCGACGCCCGCTCCAGCGCCTCCAGGGCTTCGACGCGGCGCCCCGCCAGGGCATGGATCTGCCCGATGCGCATGGCCGCAAATGCCGGCCAGTCAGCCTCGGCATCGGGGAGCGGCTTGAAGCGGCCCACCTGTGAATAGGCCAGCAGTGCATCGTCGTAGCCGCCGATCTGGAAGAGCTCCTCCGCATCGCTGACTTGCTGCAGCTGCGTCTGCACCGGTTCCCGGCTCCGGTCGGTCAGCTCATACCGGGAAGTCGCCGGATTCCAGCGGAATTTCTCGGTCTGCTGGCGGCTGAGGGCCATTTTGTACTCGAAGGGGCCAATGGGGCGACATTGAATGCTGATCGTCCCGTCGCCCACGGTCCACTGGTTGGGGCCCCGCCAGTTGCTGAGCAGATCGCTGAAGACGAAGCCCTGTCCCCACTGGTAGACATACAGGTGGGTCTTGATCGAACTGGCGCCGGCAGAGGTGATTTCGACCACCACTTCCGGCTTGCCGTCGGCATTGACATCGGCGATCTGATCGACCCGGGCGCCGCCGTCGTAGTTCCAGGTGAAGTTCTCGGCGGCGGGGAGCGGGATGGGGCGGTCAAACTCGGCCGAGCGATAGAGCAGTGCTGGCATGTGGCAGAACCCGAACGCCACCAGCGTGTCCAGGGCGCCGTCGCCGTCGGCATCGGCCCGGAGGGCCAGGGGCTGCGATTTCGCCCCGGTCAGATTGAGCAGCCGCTGTTGCAGCGCAGAGGCATCGGTCAGCGCTTGCACCGCAGCGGTTACTTCCTGCTGTGCGGCGGCGCGCAGCTCGGCAGTGGCGGGCTCCCCTTCGGCGCAGAGCCGATAGAGCACCGTCCCCGGCCTGGGGGCCGGCGCCATGGCGGCTGCGGGCTGGGCTGCCGCCGGCCAGCTCCCGCTGACTTCCGCCTGGAACGGCCAGCCCAGGTAGCGGTACTTGATGATCACGGTCTCGGGCAACTGGGCGTCGAGCGCCCAACTGAGTCGCACGCCGTGTCCTTCTTCCGTTGCCGGCACTTTGCTGCCCGCCAGCGGCGTGCGTCCGCCGCTCGGCCCAACCGCCTCCGCCGACAGCGGAACGGCCCCGCCTTGGGCAGCGACGCCGCTCAGCCGGACGTAGACAGGCGCCTGCACGCTCAGACCGGCCACCAACAGCGTCTCCCCGGCCCCGGCGCTGCGTTCGGCGCTCATGACGAGGACCGGCGGCCAATGGTATGCAATCCCGATGGCAAGGAGATAGACGGCAAGCAATGCCACCATCATGAAAATGAATAGGCGCACCTTGCGCACCATGGATCACCCCCCCTTCTCGGCGCTGACGCGCCATTTACGGGTGCCGTGCGGCCCCGCCGCTGCGCGGCGCCGCACTAGACCTTCTCAGAGCCCCGCGCCCTCCCGGCGGATGTGAATCTGATAGGCCAAACGGCGGATGAGGCTACGGACAAGCATGTGGAGCACCATGAGCGCCGGGATCATCAAGACCCACAGGTACACGATGCCGGTCTGGTCGGGGCGGAGCAGATGTGCCGGCGCCAGCGCGTAAAGCGAAATCCACGTCAGCAGGCTGACGGCCAGGCCGCCCTGCCGGAATTTGTGCCAGAGGGTCAGGAAGATCAGTTCCGCCACGATGCCCATTGCGGCGGCCAACGCGGCCAGCAACCAGAACCGCCCGGAGCGGGTCCACCACCAGCCCGGGCCGGGCCCCGGGGCGACAAAGACGGAGAGGTTGCCCTCGGGCAGGCGGTCAAACGTGGCTTGGTAGCGCCCTTCGCCGGCGGTCTGCAGAGGCATCGCGCTGCGAATCTGAACGCCATTGGGCACGAGCACTTCGATGGTAAGGCGCTTGAAATCGGCCCAGTGCCGGGCTGGCTGAACAAGATAGTCAAAGCGGCGGATCGGCTCGATCAGCCGGCCAATGTCCTCGCCCGGAAACTGCCAGTACTCGACGGCCAGGTCGCGCTCCTGTCCGGGGTCAAAGGCCACGCCGAAGATCAGGTACTGGGGATTGACCGGGTCCCGGATTCGTTCCGGAAAGTAGGCTTCCCCGGTGAAGGGATCGAGCCAGTGGCGGTGCAGATCGGTTTCGCCATCAAAAAGAAAGACGGGACCCAGAGCCGTGCGGACGGAGTAGGGCCGGCCGTCGAGAAAAGCGGCCACTTTCCACTCGCCCAGCACCCACGGCGGCACGGGAACGGCTACCGCCAGCTCCAGCGCCTGATCGGCCTGATTGCGCAGCCGATAAGTGGCCCTCATGAGCCCTTCTTGCTGCCGGAGGTCGAGCAGCAGGTTCTGCTGCAGTACCTCCACGGTGGAATCGCCGGCGGGGCGGAGCGATCCGCCGGGGGTCATTTCGGTGACGGCGGGCAGCGAACCCGCGGCCGATGCGGGGCCAACGATGAACAGGATCGCTGCGGCCAGGAGCAACGCATAGGCAAGGCGATTCATACTGCGTCCCCCCTGGACTCTCCTTATGCGCTAGACAGATCCTTATTATAACATTGAGCCATGAAATCCTTGTTTCACAACTATCCAACAGGTCAAGAAGAGGCAAGACATGGGACTATCAATGCCATGGGGCATATGGACCGGTCAAGAGAGCATCTTCCCTAAATTTTCTGGGGTTGTGACTAAACATTCGAGCGATATAATCAAAGGTGAGCAGATGTTGCGAATGCTAGTAGCATGAACTTTCGGGGTAAAGGGGTTGTTATGGTGAAGGCGCAATCGGTCATGCAGCTGGAGCCGCGCCAGAAAGGCCATTCGGCCGTACTGAAAGCGAAAAACAGCGGAAAGGTCCCCGGCGTCATCTACGGATTCGACGGCAGCTCCACGCCGATCCAGGTCCCCATGGCCGTGCTGCGCGGCGCCATTGGCCTCGGGGGGGAGCATCATCCCTTCCTGGTTCAGTTACAGGGCCAGACGTACATGGCGATCATCCGCAGCCTGGAGCGGGACCTGTTCACCAACCTCCCCTCCCATTTCGACCTGATGCCCATCAAGACGGACGAGCCGCTCTCCGTTTCGGTTCCCATCCGGTTCCGGGGGGAAGCTGAACTGAACTCGCGGGGGCTGCTGCTGCATGCCGAACTGCACAATATCACGCTGCACGGCAGGCCGGCCGACCTGCCTGAGCATGTCGACCTGGAAGTCGGCCAGCTGAAGCCGGGGGAGACCGTCACCGTGGGCGACCTGCGCGTTCCGTCAAATGTGACGGTCCAGGAGAAACCGGGCAACACAGTGGTGCATGTGGCCCACTTCCGAGTACGGGCCACCGCCGATACGACCGACTAAACCGGATCAGCCCCTCCCGCCGGCGGGAGGGGCTGTGTTTATTTAGCGGCGCTGGTGGCGTCCCAGGCGGCCCGGGCGATCTGTTCGATGGTGCGGTCGGCGGCGGCATGATCGGCGCCGTAGGTGAGCACGACCAGTATGTAGGGCCGCTCTCCCCAGACGATCGCCCCGTCGTGTTCATAGGGCGGATAAGTGCCGAACTTGTGGGTGACGAGGTCGGACCGGGGCGTGCCGGCGACGATTCGTCCGAGGTAGGGCACCTGGCGCAGGGGGCGCAGCAGGTTTTCAGCGGTGCTGGGCTGCTGCTGCTTGATGTTCCAGAGGGTCTGCCACCAGGCGGCTTCATCGCGGGCAGTGACCGGGGTGCTGCCCGCTTCGGTCCGGGTGACCATGCCGCCCATGCCGGCGGTGCATTTGGCGAGCCCGTCCCAGGTCAGCGTGCGGGCGAGCATTTTGACGGCGACGTTGTTGGACGAGATCAGCGACCGGTCGACGAGGTTGCGGACGGACCACTTGGTGCCATAGGCCACTGTGGCGAAGCCGCCCTGGCCAACGGTGTCGTCATCTTCCTTTGTGAAAGTGACCGGGGTCTCCCAGGTCAACTCTCCCCGTTCGATGGCCTGGACGGTGCAGAGGGTGACGGGCAGCTTGAAGGTAGACGCAGGATAATAGCGGTCGTTCGGGCGGAATTCGTAGCGGGCGCCGCCGATCAGGTCGACGGCGACGACGCTGAGGCGGCCGCCAAAGTCGGCAGCGGTGCGGCGGACGGCCTTGTCGAGGGACTGCCAGACGGCGGGGATTTCGCCCTGCGGGGGCATGAAGGGATCGACCGGGGCCAGGGGCGGGGCGCCGACCACGTAGGGGTCGCCGGCGGGCACCGGGTCGGGGACCGGGGTCAGGGCGGGTCGTTTGGTGCTGGTCCGCTTCAGGGCGAGGTGCTCTCGCAGGAGGTCTGCCGTGTTCTCCGCGAGGACCGGGCTTGGGGCCGGGACGGCTTTGGCGAGGGGCGCCGGGATGACGGAAGCAGGGCCGAATGAAGGAAGATAATGACTGCTGCACCCAACCAAGAGACCGGTGGAGACTACGGCGGCGCTGAGCGCCTTCCAGCGTAACATGGCGGGCTTGCCTCCTTGGAGGTCGGGACCGGTGACGCTGCGCAATTGCCTTGCTGGTGGTTTGCTTTGTTGACCTCTTGTTTGTCATTCCACCGACTACAACGGAATACCCCAGGATTTGGTTACGGTGAGGGAACCAAAAGAATGGCCGCTTGCTTTCTGTTTATCGGCCGCTATGTAACCGTTCGGGCCTTGAATGTGGGAATGGGAACGGGATTTTTACCACGGATGGCGCGGAAGGGGACACGGAAGTCGCTGCAGTGGATGTGGGCATGTGATGTGTCCCTGCGCCTTGTCTGATGGCTCTTTCAGGATCTGCTGTCCATTTTATAATTAAATCTAATACTATAATATCCAATTCCATGTACCCTTGGTTGTTGCTCGGAAATCCGCGTTGGTTGGTCCGTAGTCCGCGCAATCAGCGCCATCGCCATTTTATTGTCCCATTCCGTGTCACTCCGTGGCTTCCGCGCCCTCCGTGGCAAAATGCATCCATTACCTCACATAAGCAGCCTTCCATTCAGGACGCGCAGGGTGTGCAGAAGCAGAAAACGGACCGCCTGCGTATTGCGTCGCAGGCGGCCCGCTGTCGTTGTGTCGTGATGGCTCCCCTCTACCAGGCGGCGACCTGGCCGTCGGTGCGGGGCTCCGTCGCCCCGACCAGCACGCCGCCGTCCTGCCGCCAGATGATCTCCCCGCGGCCGAACCCGGTGCTCCCCAGGGCCCAGCGGACCCCGTGGCCCCGGCGGGCGAGGGCATCGACGATGTGCTCGGGCGTGGCGCGCTCCATATCCACCGTCTTCCCCTCCAGCCACTGCCACCGGGGGGCGTCCAGCGCCTGCTGCGGGTTCAGGTGGAAATCGACCGCGTTCATGATCACCTGCATGTGGCCCTGGGGCTGCATGAAGCCGCCCATCACCCCGAAGGGGCCCACCGCCTGCCCGCCGCGGGTCAGGAAGCCCGGAATGATCGTATGATACGGCTTCTTGCCCGGCTCCAGCCGGTTGTCATGGTTCGGATCGAGTGTAAAGTTGTGGCCCCGGTTGTGCAGAGCGATGCCCGTGCCCGGCACCACCAGGCCGGAGCCGAAGCCCATATAGTTGGATTGGATGTACGAAATCATGTTGCCTTCGCCGTCAGCCGCGCACAGGTAGACCGTGCCGCCCCGGGCGGGGCGCCCGGCCACCGGCGTGAGTGCCGTGGCCCCGATGGCCCGGCGCCGCTCCTCGGCGTACGCGTCAGACAGCAGGTCTTTGACGGACACCGTCATGCAGCGGGGGTCGGCTATGTACTTCTGCCCGTCGGCAAAGGCGAGCTTCAGCGATTCGATCGCCTTGTGGTAGGTCTCAGCGGAATCCCGCTCCGTCAAATCAAAGCCCTTCAGGATGTTGAGGGCCATGAGAGCCACCATGCCGTGGCCGTTGGGCGGTATCTCCCAGACGTCGTAGCCGCGGTAGTTGATGCTGATCGGCTCGACCCAATCGGGCCGGAAGGCCTCCAGGTCTTCCTTGCGGATGTAGCCCCCGTACTGCCGTGAGAACGCATCGATCTTCTCCGTCAAATCGCCCCGGTAGAAAGCCTCGGCCTTGCTTTCAGCGATCGCCTGCAGGGTCCGGGCGTGGTCGGGCGAACGCCAGACTTCGCCGATTTGCGGGCACCGCCCGCCGGGGGCAAACGTATCGAACCAGGGCTTGAACTGGTCGCCCTTCAGTGCGGCCGAGTATAAGTCAAAGGCCCGCTTCCAGCCCTGGCCGGCCGTCGGGCTGAGCGGGTGGCCCTGCTCGGCATACTCGATGGCAGGACGGAGCACTTCGGTCAGGGGCAGGCGGCCGAATTTGGCGTTCAGCTCCGCCCACGCCGCGGGAATGCCCGGCACTGTCACGGGAATGAAGCCATGCTTGGGGATTTCGGTAATGCCGGCCTGGCTCAGGGCCCCGATGGAGATGGCCCGGGGGGCAGGACCGCTGGAGTTGAGCCCGTGAAGCTTGCCGCCCGCCCAGACCAGAGCGAAGGCGTCGCCGCCGATGCCGTTGGAGGTCGGCTCGACGACCGTCAGCATGGCGGCAGTGGCCACTGCGGCATCAATCGCGTTGCCGCCCTTGCGCAGGACCGCCAGGCCGGCCTGGGCCGCCAGCGGCTGCGACGTGGCGACAATCCCATTCTTGGCATAGACCGGCGTCCGGCGTGATGGGTACGGGTAGAAGAGCGGGTCGAAAGACAGCAACCCTACCATCTCCTTCGTTCGTTGCCAGAAATCATCACCCTTTCAGAGTAGCAGGGATAGCTGTCCGCGTCAAAGGCATGCGTTGTCCCTCCGCACCATTTACTTTAGGCGGAGAGGATCGCAGATGAGGAATCGGCTCCTGGGCCTGACCGTAGTGGTGGCGGTTTCCGCCGCCGGGTGCGGCAGGTCGATGGCGTGCGCCCCCGTGAAGGACGGCGTGGGTGTCTGTCTGGACGGCGCACCGAGAGCGTTAGGGTTGCCGGCAAGAAAGTGACGGCCATGACGGGGAATGCGAAGGGCATTCATCAGCACGGGGAGAAGGTTTATGCACCCATCAAGGAGTTCGCGGAGGCGGCCGGTTATCGGGTCGACATCGATGGGAGAAGGCACACAATCAACATCCACCAGTAGTAAGGTCCCTGGGCCTGCTCCGGACGTAACGGTCAGCTCCCGGCCTTTTTCAGGAGCGGGAGTGAACATCATTTGCCACGGATTGCACGGATTCCACGGATTTGGAGTCAGACACCCGAAACTGCCGATGACACTCTTGCCCGATGTTGTGGCGGGGCGGTCATGAGTGAGGCTCTCCCATTTGGCAATCTGGGTTCTTACCGAGTAGACGTCGGCAGCCACGATGGCTCCGTCCGTTATTGGCTCTTCGCCAACTTCCGTGCCGCGCCGGCGCTCTGCCAAGGCCAGGGCCTGCGTGCTATTCCGGGTCTGGCATAGCCGTGCCACCCAGGCCCACGGCAGCACACGCGCGGTTGTCAGAGTGTACAAGGTGTTGGTCACAAATGGCTTGTACCGATTGAAAACTGGACCAGATTCCTGGCCCGCACAGGTCTGCATTGGCACCAATCGAGGGCGTAAACGACAGGATTCGCCGAGTTTCGTCTACTTCCGTTACCTGGAGGGGTATCCAACACCGCCCACGGCGGTTCAGTTGTGAGAATCTACAAGGTTTGGAGCTCGCTAAGCTTGTATCTGTTGACAACCGGAAACCGCGGGCCGACTTTATGGTTTCACCACGCCTACATCCACGGCCCCTGTCGGACTTCAACGCAACTATCGCCCACCAAACAAACGGTCACCGCACGAATCCCGGCCGAGTGAAGCAAACCGCCTGTGTGAGCTGGTGAATGGCTCACACAGGCGATTTTCGTACCTTGGACCCACGCATCTACTGGCCCAAATCTGTACAGCCAGGATGCTGACTCCCCCGAAATGCACAAGGCCCTGCACAGTAAGGCCATACTTGCTCATCACCCTTTCGGCAACCAGGGCCAGCTGGCCGTTCTCGTACCGCCACTCGGATACGACCCCTGTGTACACGCGAACGCTCGGCCCTGCACCGTAGAAGGTGCCAGTTGGCATTCCCTTATACACCGATAGATAGCGGTGGTCACCATCCCGAAACACAACTTCAATCGAATACGCAAGATTCGCTCCCTGAGAAGGCGACCCCCACACGTACTGAGAAGGCCCAGGTTGCCGAATCGCTCGAATAAACTCCTGGAGTCTTTCCCCTTGCAGTTCGCACGCCGTAAACCCGTGGGCAGGACCGCACCATGGTTGATCACGAACCTGCTGCCACCATGGGTCTGAATACAGCCGTACAGAAGTAATCTCTTTTTCGCGCAGGACGTCTCCTGGTCGGGCGGTCCACACACGGATGAAAGGCCACACGGCTATGCAGAGCGCCGCGACGCCGATCAGCATCCACAGAATCCGCCTGCCCCTCATGGCTGTTCCCTCCCGTAGAGCCTGTAGCGTCACGTGGGCGCCAGCCTCACGGCGCAGTCCGGTACCGGGCGGCGGGAATCACCTGGCACTCTGACTGCAGCCACTCGTAGAACTTGGGACAACTGCCGTCGAACCGGTACTGGATCTCGGAGATCTCCGGGAACTGGGCCAGGGTATGCCCGAGCTCCCGGTAGAGCTGGGCCATACCCGCGGACGTGGACGCGTTGGGGATGATGGCCGAGAAATCCTTGAAGTCAACGATCGCCCGACCGTCCGCCGTAAGCGTGAAGCTGTTCAGCATTCCGGCGGTCTGCCGGCTGAACCAGGAGAAGTACCCGGCGCTGCGCTCCTGATCGGTCGGCCCCTTGAGCAGCTCTTCCAGGGCTGTGCGGGGACCCACCGAGTCGGCGGCAACCTGCCTGGGCACCGCCCGGGGCGTGGCTGGCAGCGGATCACCCGCCGGGGTGTAGAAAACGTGGAGGACGCTTGCCTTCACCTCGAAGACGGCGGTCAGGGTCTGCTGGGCTGTGCCCACGTGCACCTGCTTGCGAATCCGGTACCAGCCCGGCGGGATCTTGTCGGGCAGGACCAGCGTTTCCGGTCCGGGTCCCCCCAGGCCGAGCAAGGGGCGGATGTTGTCACCGGCGATGATGGCCATCGGCTTCGCATCGGAGCTGCCGTGGCCGACCTGCAGCATGTAGCGGGGCGACCAGTCGCTCCCGTCCCAGCACTCCAGGTAGGAATCCACGCCGCGCATGATCTCTTCAGGCGTGGTCTTGACTGGCACCGAAAGGTCGAACTCCTGGCCCGGCGCCATCACGGTGGGAATGAGAAGGTGCGCGCCATCGCCGCCTGGCACCCCGCGAAGGGCGCCGCCTCACTCAGCAGCTGTTTGGGATGTTCGATGACCACAGACTCTTCGGGCAGCCCGACCCGCGCGATCTCCCGCTGCACCGCCTGCTTCGCTTCGAGCGTGCCGACGCCGATCACTAGCTTGTCGATCCGCTCATCGAAGTCGATCAGGACGAGGTAAGGGATACCCGCCACGCTGTTGCGCAGCTCGTCGTACTTGCGCAAGCGTTCGGCGTCGTCGCTCGCCGGCGGTGGGGCGGGAACCGCAGGCGGTGCCGGGGCGGGCGTCGGGGCACCGCTGCATCCGGCGGCAAGCACCACGAGCACGGCCAGGACAACCTTCAGCCACTTCGTCACAAGCATCGCCCCCTTACATACATAGACGCAGCCTGGGACATATGCGTTCCCGGACGCCCTACGCCCGTGCGGGATCTGGCGGTCGGATCTGAGCGCCACCCGAATGCGCCCGAATGCGCCCGAATGCCACCGAATGTGTACGCAAAGGGTACGCAAAGGGTACGTAATGGGCCCGCAAAGGGTACGCAAAGGGGACGTAAAGCGATTCGCACGGGTGGACAAGGCTCGCTCAAGGGGCCCATCGAAGGGGCCGCAAGGCGGCGCGAACCGCGCCTGAAGGACCGGCAGCGCTCCCGTAATCGCCCCGGCAAGCGGCATAAAACGGACCCAAGCTCCCTGAAAAGCAGGCAGCCTGGGTCCGTCACGCGCTACCCTCCACCCCGGAAAGTCATCAAACGCAGCCTCCCAGCCACGGCTGCAACCCGCGCAGGGTCACCGGAAAAGGTGATAATAACCCGGGGAAAGACCCAGCGCCCGAAGCGATGCTCTCCCAGCGTCAGGGCAACCGTCCACCCCTCGCCCTCAAACGCGTCCGGCGCCGTCTCCACCCCGCCGAGGCGGGTCAGATACTCCTTGATCAGCCAGGCCTCCGTACCGCGAATATCCAGCTCCACCGCCGCATCATCCTCCCGCCACCGGCGGGAAGATGGCCAGGTCAGCGGCCCCGTCCAGCTCGGTGTCCAGACCCTGCAGGTGACGGACCGACTGCCCGCCGACGAAGATCTGCACGTGCGCCAAAAGCGCCCGCCCATCCGCCGTCAGCAGCTCGCCCGCCAGGGCGGGGTGCAGTTCGATCAGCCGCTCCAGCACCGTGCGCACCGTGGTGCCCGGCTCCGCCGGCACCTCCGCATGCTTGCCGCCCGCCAGGGGCCGCAGGGTCGCATAGAGCCGGATCTTCATTTCGCCGCGGGCGCCCCGCCATCCTCCGGGCCGGCCGCGGCAACTTCGGCGGACGCCGCCGGGAGGATCTCCAGTTCGATCAGCTTCGCCTCCGGCACCACGCCTTCCACCCAACCGCGGGCGGTGTAGTACTCCTTCAGCATCAGATCCAGCTCGGAGACCAGGCCGGCGCTGCCGCCCACGGCAGGCTCCGTCAGGAACCGCTTCGGGAGGGTATCGCTCCCCTCGCGCAAGCCCGCGAGGTTATTGAAATACCGCTCGAGGTTGTAGATGCGCTCGCCGGTCCGCATCACCACGTCGGCGGTCATCGGCAGGCCGGTGACGGCGGTGAACATGTCGGCGTACTCTTTGGCGCCCATCGAGAACGAAGAGAACTTGCACAGGTCAAGCGAGTCGCTGAAGGCAAAGAGATCCTGGAAGACCTTCAGCAGTTCGCCCTTGCCTTCGGGCACCTTGCGGTCGGTCTGGAACGGGATGCCCGCGACTTCAGAGGCCACGGTATACCCCCGCAGGTGGCAGGCGCCGCGGTTGGAGGTGGCGTAGCCCAGCCCGATGCCCTTGATGCCGCGCGGGTCGTACGCAGGAATCGCCTGCCCCTTCACCGACATGGCCAGCTCGGGGCAGCCCAGCTCTGCGGCGGCGCCGGCGGCGCCCCTGGCGAAGATCCGGCCCAGTGGCGACGCCACCGCAGCGATCTCCTCCGTCAGCTTCACCATGCGCTCCGTCTCCGCCCAGGAGATGCCCTCTTTCAGGAACCCCTTCTCCGTGGCCTCCATCGCCATGGAGAAGACGTTGCCCAGCTCGATGGTGTCGATGCCGTAGTCGTTGCACTGATCGAGCAGCTTGGCGATGGCCGGCACGTCGGCATGGCCGCAGTTGACGCCCAGGGCCCAGGCCGTCTCGTACTCGAACGACTCGGTGCGCAGGCCCGCATACTGGCCTTCCTGAATCTCGACTTCCTTCTTGCAGGCCACCGGGCAGGCGTGGCAGGTCGGCTCATCGACCAGCCACTTCTCCCGGATCGCCTCGCCAGCAATCAGTTCCGCCTGGTCGTGGCAGCTGAGCTGGCTGTTCTTCGTGCCCAGGGCGCCGATCTCGTTGACGATGTTCATGAGCACGTTCGTGCCGTAGAGCGAGAGCCCGCCCTTGCGAGGGGCGGTCAGACCGCCGTCCATGATTGCCTTCAGCCCCTGCTTGCGGGCCGCCTCCACCGCCGCTTTCTGCTCGGGGGCCGGCTTCCATTGGGCCGCGATCTCGCCCACGGCCACCAGCGCCTTCAAATGCTTGCAGCCCATCACGGCGCCGGTGCCGCCCCGCCCGGAGGCCCGATCGTTCTCATTGATGATGCCGGCGAAGCGGACCAGATTCTCGCCCGCCGGCCCGATGGCCATGACCGAGACGCCATTGCCGCCGTGGCGGGCCTGCAGGATGCGGACCGTCTCCCGGGTGGTGAGGCCCCACAGGTCCGACGCGTCATGCAGGGTGATCTGCCCGTTTTCAGCGAGGGCATAGACCGGCTTTTCGGCCTTCCCGCCAAAAATGACGGCGTCGAACCCCGCCCAGCGCAGCCGCGCCGCCGACCAGCCCCCCATGTGCGAGTCGGTGACGGTACCGGTCAGTGGCGACTTGGTGCAGACGGCCAGGCGCCCGGACATGTTCATGGCGCTGCCCGTCAGCGGTCCGTTCACGAAGCACAGGATGTTCTCGGGCGAGAGCGGCTCGACCTGCGGGCCGTTGTCGAAGACGTACTTGACGCCCAACCCCCGGGCGCCTATGTACTTGCGGGCATCCTCCGGGTTGATTCCTTCATAGGCGACGCTGCCATGGGTCAAGTCGACGCGGGCGACCCGGTTCGCGTATCCCATCAGGGTCATGCTTCATCCCCTCCTTACCACTTCCTTTCGATTTGTACGTGAAATATTCCTCCCACATGACAAAAAGAAGGCAAGGGCTCGCTCGGCCCCGCCTTCTTTGATCGTCAAAGGCTCCCTATTGCATGCGGCGGCCCATGCCGTACGCCAGGCCCATCAGGCCGCCCAGCACAGCGCCGGCAGCCACGACGGGCATCGCCATGGCGGTGCCTGTAACCGCTACCGTAACGCCGCCCAGCGTCGCCGTAACGCCCCAGCCGCCTGCGGCGCCGAGGCCCGTGCCCACGGCCGTGGTCTTCAGGACGTCGCGGTGCATCATGTTACTCATGTTCATGATGGCAGGTCCCCCTCCCTTGACCGGTTGACAGGCTGGCCTGTCACTCCAGTCTATGCGGGCGGCGGACTGGCTGCTACGGGTCGCGGTCACACCGTTGCCTCCCCGAGCACGAACCGCTCCACGGCCCGCGCGACGCCGTCGTCCTCGTTGGAGGCGGTGACGAACGAGGCCCGCTCCTTCAGCCCGTCTTCGGCGTTGCCCATGGCGATCTTCAGGCAGTCGAGGTCGAACATCGAAAGATCGTTATAGCTGTCGCCCGCCACCAGCACCTGGTCGATGGCGAGCCCGAAGCGCTCGACCAGCCAGGCCACGGCGCTGCCCTTGCTCACGCCGGGCGCCGTCAGTTCCAGGTTCCATGGGCCGGAGCTGCAGAGCGAGAGCGGTTCAGGCGTGGCAGCCATGATGTGCGCGGCGACTTCCTGCAGGCGAGCAGCGTCGCGCCCCTCCAGATAGATCTTGTCCACCGGACCCCGGCACCGGTCAAGCGGACGGGTGCGATAGACCAACATGTACTGAAGGGAAAGCACTAGCCCGGCCCAGGAGCGGATCAGCCCGATCCACCATTGCAGCAGATGCCGCTGCCTGCCCGCCACATCCCGAACGTAAGCGGTGTCGGGCGTGTACAGTTCCACCTGCACATCGCTGCCGGGTACGACCTCCGCCGCAGCGGCGACGGCAGACGCCGGCAGGGGCCGGTGAAGCCAGGTCTTGCCCGCCACATCCCGGATGAGCGCGCCGTTTGAGGAGATAATCGGCCCATTGATGCCGATGCGGCGCCCGAAAATCGCCGCCGAGCCGTGCATCCGGCCGGTGGCGATGGTTACGGTCGCCCCCGCCGCCATGGCGCGGCGCAGCGCCGCCACCGTGCGCTCCGAAATCGTACCGTCGCGGCGCAGCGTAGTTCCGTCAAGGTCAAGACAGATCAACCGGATAGACATCGTGCCGCCTCGTCACCTTTCATGTAGGTTCTACCGTCCCATCGTAATGTTTGGACGTGATTTCGTCTACAATGGTGACGACTTATGACACAGTACGGGCCTTTATTGATGTAACCAGCAGCGCCTGAAGGGGCGGGTTTCCTGCCACCGAGCCTGACGGTGCGGATTGTGCGGAGGGACCGGGCACCCCTTTGCCGCCGGCAGACCGCGGTCAAGTCACAGCCGGGGTGGCTTCCCGGGCGAGTAGCCCCGGGGAGTTACACCCCGAGGCTCTCTCAGAACCGGACGTGAACCTCTCAGCTCATC
>Ga0196970_1000369_pt1 | contig 56274 bp, 55 predicted proteins | sample S1v_513CmetaG_FD_148672 | JGI IMG/M metagenome (GOLD analysis project Ga0196970, IMG submission 148672) | Soil microbial communities from Anza Borrego desert, Southern California, United States - S1+v_5-13C | ecosystem: Environmental > Terrestrial > Soil > Desert | place: USA: California...
GCCGGCGTCGTCCCCCGACTGGGCAAGGTCGAAGAGGGCACGACGGTGTGCGACACCGAGCCCGAGGAGGTCAAGCGCGGCATCTCGCTGTCGCCCGCGATCGCCCCCTTCCCCTGGAAGGCGCCTGACGGCCGCGAGTACACGATCAACCTGATCGACACCCCTGGCTACGCCGACTTCGCCGCCGGCGTCGACGCCGCACTGGCCGTCGCGGACCTCGCGCTCGTCGTGGTCAGCGCGGTCGACGGCGTCGAGGTGGGCACGGAGATCGTCTGGAACCAGTGCGCCGAGCTCGGCATCCCGCGCATGGTGTTCGTCACCAAGGAGGACAAGCCGCGCGCCGACTTCCACCGGGTGCTCGACCAGATGAAGGCGACGTTCGGCAGCGGCGTGGTGCCGCTCGAGCTCCCCATCGGCGAGGAGGAGGCGTTCCACGGGATCGCCGACATCCTCTCCGAGACCGGGTACGAGTACGACCGCGACGGCAAGCACCACCCGGGCACCGTCCCCGACGACGTCGCGGAGGAGGAGCACCGGCTGCACGACGAGGTCGCGGAGGAGATCGTCTCCGGCGATGACGAGCAGCTCGAGCGCTACCTGTCCGGCGAGGTTCCGTCCGCCGCCGAGCTCGAGACGGCGCTGGTGCACGAGGTGCGCGAGTGCGCCGAGTTCCCGGTCCTCGTGGGCTCCGCCGTGACGGCCGTGGGCATCGACCGCCTCGCGGACTACCTGTGCGAGCTCGCCCCGTCCCCCGCGGACCGGCCCGTCACGGTGCACGTCGGCAGCGCCGACGGCCCCGAGACCGAGGTGGTCGCGGACCCGGCCGGCGACCCGTTGCTGTACGTCTTCCGCACCGTCGCCGACCCGTTCGTCGGCCAGGTGTCCCTGTTCAAGGTGCTCTCCGGCGTCGTGAAGAACGAGGACCGCCTGGTCAACGCGGTGACGGGCACCGAGGAGCGCATGCACGGCCTGTTCAAGTTGCGCGGCAAGGAGCACATCGGCGTCGACGCGCTGCGCGCGGGCGACATCGGCGCGGTGGCCAAGCTGGCCGCCACGCCCACGGGCTCCACGCTCGCCAAGCGCGGCGTCACGGTGCACGTGCCCGGGGTCGCCCCCCGGCCGACGCCGTACGCGCTCGCCCTCAAGCCGCTCACCCAGGCCGACGACGACAAGCTGTCGTCCGCACTGCAGCGGCTGGTCGGCGAGGACCCGAGCCTCGTCATCGACCGGTCCTCGGACTCCGGGCAGACCATCCTGCGCGGCACCGGCGACACCCACATCGCCGTCGCCCTCGAGAGGCTGGCGCGCAAGTTCGGCGTCAACGTGGTCACCGAGGACGTGCAGATCAGGTACCGCGAGACGATCACGCGCACCGCCGAGGCCGAGGGCAAGCTGAAGAAGCAGTCCGGCGGCCACGGCCAGTTCGCCGTCTGCCAGCTGCGCGTCAGCCCGGCGGACCGCGGCGAGGGGTCGTCCTTCATCGACTCGATCGTCGGCGGCGCCATCCCGCGCAACTTCATCCCCGCGGTGGAGAAGGGCGTGATGGAGCAGATGTCCCAGGGCGGCGTCTACGGCTTCCCCGTCGTCGACGTGAAGGTCGAGTGCTACGACGGGAAGTTCCACCCCGTCGACTCCTCCGAGATGGCGTTCCGCACCGCCGCGTCCATGGGCCTCAAGGAGGCCATGGCCAAGGCCGGCGCCGTCCTGCTCGAGCCGGTGTCGCTGGTCACGGTGCGCGTGCCGTCCGCCCTGCAGGGCGACGTCATGGGCGACCTGTCCTCACGGCGCGGGCGCATCGCGGGCACGCAGGCGCTTTCCGACGGCGTCAGCGAGGTCCAGGCGATGGTGCCGGAGGCCGAGGTGCAGCGGTACGTGCTCGACCTGCGGTCCCTGACCGGTGGCCGCGGGACGTTCACCGCGGAGTTCGACCACTACGACATCGTCCCGTCGCACCTGGTCGACAAGATCGCGGCTGCCGCCAAGGAGGCCAAGGAGCACAGCAAGGAGCACTGAGCCACCGCGGCGCGGTGCCGGGCACTCCCCGGCACCCGCCCGGGATGGTCCGATGAGCAACGGGGCCGGTCGCCGTGAGGCGCCGGCCCCGTTGCGTCACCCGGGCGCGTCCCGCCCCAAGAGCCTGGAACCGGTGCGACCTCACCGGTCCAGCAGGGAACAACGCCGACAGAGTTGTGCCACACACGTCGCGGATCGACACCCGGGCCGCGCGCACACTGGCGGGGGGAGTCGGCCGCTGCGATGGTGGCCGCGGCCACCACTGGTACATCGAGGGTACCCATTCCCGGACCGGAGGGATCCGGGGCTGGACGGGTGAATCCTGCACTCATGCCCCGCTTCACCCGGGACTCCGCAGCCCCGGTGTGTCAGCCTGGAGGCCCGTATGTGCCTCCATCCCCCGGAGCGACCCGTGAGCAGCCAGAGCCTCGGCCTCATCGGCCTGGACAGGTTCGTCCTCACGCACCACCCGACCCCCACCGCCCAGCGTTACGAGATCCGCGCGGTCACCGCCGACGGCGGAGAGGGCCCCGTCCTCGCTGCCGGCCAGCAGCAGCGCCACCCGGTCGGCGACAAGGTCACGTTCTTCGCCGACGACACCCACCGGCATCCCGTCTTCTCGTTCCGGCACCGCCCGCAGGCGGGCGCCTCCTCGGCCTACGACGTCCTCGACGCCGGCGGCCGCCCGATCGGGCAGCTCCGCCGGGAGGTCGGCCCCGCTGCCGGCGCCTCGACCTGGCACGTCGAGGCGGACGGGGTGCGCGCGCGGGCGGAGCAGCGCGTCGCGGGTCTCCTCTCGCGCCTGCGCGCCGGCGCCCGGGTGGCGAGCCTGGACGTCGTCGACGCCCAGGGTCGCGCGGTGATGTGCTCGGAGCGGCAGCGGGGTACGGACCGCTGCGTCGTCACGGTCCTGGACGCCCGCCTGGACGCTCGCGTGGCCGCCGCTCTGGTCGTCGCGCTCGACGCGCTGCGGTAGTCGTGCCTCGCCCAGGCACACTGGGCACATGCGACGTCAGACCAGGTGGGAAGACCGGACGACCAGCGACCCCCAGCACTCCCACTGGTACGTGGAGCGCTTCCGGCGCATGCGCGCGGAAGGCGCCGACCTCGCCGGTGAGGCGCGCCTCGTCGACGCGATGGTGCCGCGGGGCGCGCGGGTCCTGGATGCCGGCTGCGGCCCCGGCCGCGTGGGCGGCGAGCTGCACACCATGGGGCACACCGTGGTGGGGGTGGACGTCGACCCCGTGCTCATCGAGGCGGCCCACGTGGACCACCCGGGACCGGAGTGGCTCGTCGGCGACCTGGCAGAGCTCGACCTCGTGGGGGCGGGCATGGCGCCGTTCGACGTCGTCCTGTGCGCCGGCAACGTCATGACGTTCCTGGCCGAGGGCACGGAGGTGGAGGTGCTGCGGCGGTTCCGGACGCACCTCGCCCCCGACGGTCGCGCCGTCGTCGGCTTCGGCGCGGGGCGCGGCTACCCGTTCGAGCGGTTCCTCGCCGACGACGTCGCAGCGGCCGGCCTGCGCGTCGACCTCGCGGTGGGCACGTGGGACCTGCGGCCGCTGACGCCGGAGTCGGACTTCCTGGTGGCGGTGCTCAGCGCCGCCTGACACCAGCACGCGGGTGACCGGTTCCCCGCACTCCGTCCGGCTTTGGACGAGCTTCCGCGAGGCGCGCGCGGCCGGGTGTTACGGATCCATGACGCACATTCCCCCGTTCGGCCGATAGGTGTCAGGCACCCGGCTGCCGATAGTCAGGTGGTAAGTGACTGGGGGGTCACCATGAGCATGGGTACGACCGGCCGCGTGCGCCGCGGCCACAAGGCCGAGCCGTCCGACGCACCGTCCGCGTCCGTCGACCCGGTCGTCTCGGGCGTCGCAGGGTCCGTCGCACAGGTGGAGCACCGGCTCGCCTGGGCGCAGGGCCTCGACGGTCCCGAGGGCGAGCAGATCACGACCGCGAGCCTCGAGATCCTCGGGCGCTACGGCTGGGCATCGCTCCACGAGAAGACGTGGCCGGGCCTGCCGGACGTCCAGGACGTCCACGTCGCGACGGGACCCGGCGGCGTCGTCGTCGTGGCCGAGCGCACGTGGACCGGGCACGTGGTGGTCGAGGGCGGGGTGCTGCGCCACGACGGCTTTCGCTGCGAGCGCGACATCGAGGCGGTGCACGCCGCCATGTCCGCCGTCGTCGCACTCCTCCCGGCCGAGCACCGCGACGTCGTCAGCGGCGTCATCCACGTCACCCCCCGCGACATGCCGCCGGCCCGCATCGCCGGCATCACCGTCGTCGGCCGGCTGCACCTGGCGAGCATGCTGGTGAACCTGCCGCAGCGCCTGACGCCGCTGGACGTGGCCGACATCACGCGGTGGCTCACGCGGGCCGTCGACGTGCCGGTCACCCCGCTCATGAGCTCGGGCGGCGCGGCCATGTCGACGGGCACCGTCTTCTACCCGTCGAGCCCCGGCGGCTCCGACACGGCGGCCTACTTCGTGCCGCGCCAGACGGCAGGCGCGCCCGTGGCGGTCGCCCCGGCGCCGGCCGTCGTGCCCGAGTACGACGACGCCACCTGGGCGCTCCTGTACCCGACGAGCAACCGCTTCGGCATCCGCTGACGTCGCCGCCGTCCACCACCCGGGCGCGCGCCCTACGCTCGGGGGGTGGCCAGGTACCTCGACGTCCACCCGCGCGACCCGCAGCCGCGCCTCGTGGAGCAGGTGGTGCAGCTGCTGCGTGACGGTGCCCTGATCGCCTACCCGACCGACTCCTGCTACGCCCTGGGCGCCGCGATGGGCAGCGCGGACGCGGCCGACCGGATCCGCCGCATCCGGCACCTCGGCGAGCGTCACCACTTCACGCTGGTGTGCGCCGACTTCGCGCAGGTCGGCCAGTACGTGCTCCTGGACAACGTGGCGTTCCGCGCCATCAAGGCGGCGACCCCCGGCCCGTACACGTTCATCCTGCCCGCCACCAAGGAGGTGCCCCGGCGCCTCGCCCATCCCCGCAAGCGGACGGTGGGGGTCCGGATCCCCGACCACCCGGTCGCCCAGGCCCTCGTGCGCGCGCTCGGTGAGCCGCTCCTGACCAGCACGCTGCTGCTGCCCGGTCACGACGAGCCCATGACCGACGGCTGGCAGATCAAGGAGGAGCTGGACCACGTGCTGGACGTGGTCGTGGACGGTGGGGACTGCGGGACGGAGCCCACCACCGTCGTCGACTGGTCCGCGGGCTACCCGGAGGTCGTCCGCGCCGGCGCCGGCGACCCGAGCCGCTTCGAGGCCTGACCGCCACCTGTGCCGCCTCGTGGCATGGCGGGGAGTGCACGACTGCGGCGAGTCGCGGCGGCGTCGGTGCCAGGCTGGGACGCGGCCGGCCGGCGGGCGGCCGACCAGAGCCCGGGACGGGAGGCGCAGATGATCGAGCTGCCGGAGGCCGCGACGCTGGCCGCCCAGGCGTCGGAGGTCCTCAGCGGTCGGACGATCGTGGACGCGGAGGCGAACCACACGCCGCACAAGCTCACCGGGTACCTCGGGGACCCGGCGGCGTACCGGGACCTCCTGGTGGGGCGCCCGGTGACGGGCGCGCGCGGCGTGGCCGGTCACGTGCAGGTGGAGGCCGAGGACCTGCGGCTCGTGCTCAACGACGGCGCCAACCCGCGCTGGTACGCACCGGGCGACCCCGTGCCGGAGAGGCACCAGCTGCGGCTCGCCTTCGACGACGGCAGCACGGTGCTCGTGACCGTGGCGATGTACGGCGGCATCCAGGTGTTCCACGACGGCGGATGCGAGAACCCGTACTACCGCGCGGCGCTCGACAAGCCGTCGCCGCTCACCCCGGCCTTCGACTCGGCGTGGTTCGCCGGCCTGCTGGACGCCCCGGGGGCTGCCAGGCTCCCCGCCAAGGCCTTCCTCGCCACGGAGCAGCGGATCCCGGGCCTCGGCAACGGTGCGCTGCAGGACATCCTGTGGACCGCCCGCCTGCACCCGCGCCGCAAGGTCGGGTCGCTGTCCGACGCGGAGCGCGGCGCGCTCTTCGACGCCGTCGTCGGCACGCTCCGGGCCATGACCGACGCCGGCGGCCGGAACACCGAGCGTGACCTGTTCGGCCGGCCGGGCGGGTACGCCACGGTGATGAGCCGGACCACCCTGGAGCTGCCGTGCCCACGCTGCGGCGGCCGGCGCACCAAGGAGGCCTACCTCGGCGGCGCCGTGTACGTCTGCCCCGGCTGCCAGGTGCCGCCGCAGGGCTGACTACGAGGCGGCCTGGGCGCCGACGATCGTGGCCACGGCGCAGCCGAGGAGGATCAGGGCGCCGAGGACGAAGCCGGCCAGTGGAACCGGCCGGGCGGTACCGCGGCGAAACACCGCACGCCCCGTCGACACACCGCCGACGATCGTGAGCGCGCCGCCGACCAGGAAGACGAGGGTCCACAGGAGCACGTCGCCGACCATCACCTGGATCGGCACGAACACGAAGAACATCCCGATGACGACGCCCACCAGCAGGCCGGCCCAGCCGCGTTGGTCCTCCGGGGCCGGCTCGTCGGCGGTGTGCAGCAGCTGGACCGAGGGGGGCAGCTCCGCGTCGTCGGGCAGCGGGGTGACGGGCGTCGCGGTCAGCGAGGCAGCGGGCGTCGCGGTCAGCGGGGCGACGGGCTCGGAAGGTTCGACCGGTCCGTCCGCCACCGTCGACGCGGCCGCCGGGGAGACCTCCGCAGCGACGTCCTCCGGGGCCGGCTCGCGCGCCAGGTCGTCGTCGGCCGGCAGCGGCTGGGGCGTCCAGGCCTGCGACGGGTCCTCGGTCGGCACCGTGAGTTCCCGCCTAGCTGTCGGCCCGGAGGCAGAGGTACTCACCGTCACCCAGCTCGGCGTACAGGCCGGAGCCGGTCACGGAGCAGTCCGCGGGCGTCGAGGCAGGGACGGTCCCGACGTAGTCGTGCGCGTCGGAGCACGCCACGTGCTCGAGCCACTCGCCCCGCTCGGCGAAGCAGGCGCCGGGCCCGAGCGCCTCCCGGCCGAGGCCGGTGATGAGCCGCAGGGAGTCGAACGCGACGAAGCCGCAGACGAGCGCGACGACGACGACGCCCGCCAGGACCGGCAGCACCGGACCACCGCCCTGAGCCCGCGCGGCCCGCCGTGCGGCGAGGCCCCGCACCACCAGGAGCGTCGCGAAGACGAACGCACCGAGCGAGTAGATCCCGCCGTTGGTGGCCGCGAGCCGCAGGATCGCGGTGGCGCCCACCAGCACGGCGACGCCGGCGACGACGAGGCCGAGCCCGGCCCTCGGGTCGGCCGCAGGGGCGAAGGTCATCGGAGCGGAGGCCGGACCGGCGCCGAAGGTGGACACGCCCTGGAAGGAGCCGTACCCGACACCCGTGCCGGGGTTCGCACCGAAGCCGGGGTACGACGTCGCGGCCGGGAAGCCGGCGGTCGCCGTGGCACCCGGGTAGCCGGACGACCCCGTCGCACCCGGGTAGCCGGACGACGCCGTCGCACCCGGGTAGCCGGACGACGCCGTCGCACCCGGGTAGCCGGACGACGCCGTCGCACCCGGGTAGCCGGACGACGCCGTCGTGCCCGCGTAGCCGGCGGTGGCCGTCGCGGTGGCCGTCGCGGTGGCGGACGTCGGCTGGGCAGCAGCGGCGGACGCGGCACCCGGGGCCGGCGAGGTCCGCTCCGTCCAGCCTTGCCCGTCCCACCACCGCACCACGCCTGCGGTGTAGCCGTCGTCGTACCACCCGGGTGCAACACTCACCCCGGTGCTCTCGGCAGAACGGTGCCGGGACTTGACCCTCCGCCGGGCATCGGGGGACGGACCGGGTGAGACCGTGCCATCCATGCCGTCACCTGGAGCGAGGCCGGCACGCACGGGGATCTCATGATGCGGACGTACCTGTCGGCCACTGAGACGACAGCCACCCCAAAGTCCTAGACACACCCCCCGGTTCCCAGGTCATGATTCGGCAAGAGCGCGTGCCGCGCCCGGGTCCGATGGTGGGCACGACGGCGTCGCCGCCACCCCGGTGACCGTCCAGCGGTCCGAAACTAGGAGCACCGACGTGAGCCCTCTCGCCGGCGTTACCCTTCCCGACGACGTACGCGAGGCGCTCAAGGACGCCAAGATCACCGTGCCCACGACGCGCGCCGAGCTGTACCGGCTCGCGCTCGGCCCCGAGGGCGGCCCGGTCTTCTCCGTCGACTACGACGTGGCGGGCACGCCGGTCACCGAGGCGACCGTGGTGCGCTGCAAGAACGGCATCGCGGTCAACTACCCCGAGGACTACATGCGGCGTCGGGACCCCGACTGCATGCGCATCGCCGACGACCTGCCCACGGACAAGCCGCGCTTCCGCGACCGGTACGGCAAGGAGTTCGCCTCCACCCGTGCGGACACGCTCGCGTGGCTCGCGGAGCAGGAGCTCGTCGCCGTGCCCTTCAAGGCCGGCGGTCCCACGTACGGCGACCCGTCGTTGGCGATCGTGCCGGTGAACTGCTCGTTCTTCACGCTGGCCCTGTGGTACCTGCAGGGATCGTGCACGTTCGAGGAGCTGGGCGACTTCACCCCCCGCGCGATCCTCTACGTCGCCCCGCCGTTCCGGCACACGCACTTCGACGGCAAGCAGGTCGTCGTCCACCAGCGCAGCACGACGCTGCACGAGATGTTCGCCTACAACCTCTACCCGGGGCCCAGCGCCAAGAAGGGCGTGTTCTCCGTGCTGCTGGACATCGGGCAGCAGGAGGGCTGGCTGACGGCGCACGCCTCCTCGGTGCGGGTGACCACCCCGTACGAGAACGAGACGATCGTCATGCACGAGGGCGCCTCGGGCGGCGGCAAGTCGGAGATGTGCCAGGAGATGCGCCGCCGCGAGGACGGCCGGATCCTGCTCGGCACCAACGTCGTGACGGACGAGCCCTACGTCATCACGCTCGGCGAGACGAGCCGGCTCGAGCCGGTGACCGACGACATGACGCTCTGCCACCGCAAGCTGCAGGACGGCTCGGGCAAGCTCGTGATCGCCGACGCCGAGGACGGCTGGTTCGTCCGCGTGGACAACCTCACCGAGTACGGGGACGACGTGAACCTCGAGCGGGCGATCATCCACCCCGAGGAGCCGCTGATCTTCTTCAACATCGACGGCGTGCCCGACGCGACGTGCCTGCCCTGGGAGCACACGTTCGACTCGAACGGCAAGCCGTGCCCCAACCCGCGGGTCGTCGTGCCGAGGCGGCTGGTGGACGACGTCGTCGACGAGCCGGAGCACGTCGACGTCCGCACCTTCGGGGTGCGGATGCCCGCCTGCACCCGTGACCAGCCCACCTACGGGATCATGGGGATGATGCACATCGTGCCCCCCGCCCTCGCGTGGCTCTGGCGGCTGATCGCCCCCCGCGGCGACAAGAACCCCTCGATCGGCGGCACCGCGGCCGAGGGCGCCGTCCTCGCGCACGGCGGGATGGTCTCCGAGGGCGTGGGCTCGTTCTTCCCGTTCTCCACGGGCACCAGGGTGGGCGGCGCGAACCTGCTGCTCAAGCAGATCGTCGACAGCCCGCGCACCCGGTACGTGCTGACGCCCAACCAGCACGTCGGCGCCTACCGCGTCGGGTTCGCCGCCCAGTGGCTCACGCGGGAGTACCTGGCGCGCCGCGGCACCGGTCGCATCCGGCCGGAGCACCTCGTGCCGTCCCGCTGCCCCCTCTTCGGCTACACGCTGAAGGAGGTCAAGATCGACGGTCAGCTGATCCGCCCGACCTTCCTGCGCCCGGACAAGCAGTCGCAGGTGGGCGAGGAGGCGTACGACGCCGGTGCCCGCATCATCACCGACTTCTTCAAGGCCGAGCTGCAGCAGTACCTCACCGACGAGCTCGACCCGCTCGGCCGGCAGATCATCGAGGTCTGCCTGCGCGACGGCACCATCGAGGACTACGAGGCTCTGACCCCGCTGCAGGTCTGACCTCACCACGACCCGACGACGACGGCCCGCCCCCCTCTGCCGGAGCGGGCCGTCGTCGTCAGCGGAGGCGTTGCACCGGCCCGGCGTGCGGTGCGCGCCGCGGCCGGGTGATGCTGGCCGCATGACGGTTCACCCGGCCCCGGCAGCGTCCGACCCGACCGTGTCCCATCCCCACCCACAGCTGGTCCGCCCCGACTGGACGGACCTCAGCGGCCCGTGGGGGTTCGCCTTCGACGACGGCGGGGTGGGCATCGCCGAGCAGTGGCAGGGGAGGACGGAGCCGTTCGACCGGACCATCGTCGTGCCGTTCCCGTTCGAGTCGTCGGCGAGCGGGATCGGGGACACCGGGTACCACCCGGTGGTCTGGTACCGCCGGACCATCCGGGCGACCGTGCGGCCCGGGAACCGGCTGCTCCTGCACTTCGGCGCCGTCGACTACCGCGCCCATGTCTGGGTCAACGGCAACGCCGTGGCGTACCACGAGGGCGGCCACACGCCCTTCTCCGCCGACGTCACGGCGGCGCTCGACCCGTCCGGCGAGCAGGTCGTCGTCGTCCGCGCCGAGGACGACCCGCGCGACCTGCGCCAGCCCAGAGGGAAGCAGGACTGGGAGCTCGAGCCGCATGCCATCTGGTACGCGCGCACGTCCGGCATCTGGCAGACGGTGTGGCTGGAGGAGGTCCCGGAGAGCCGCATCCTCGGCCTCCGGTGGACCCCGGACATCGACAACGGCGCCGTGGGCCTGAAGGTGCGCGTCCGCAGGGGCCCGCGACAGCGGCTCAGCCTGCGCGTGGTGCTCCGGCGGGGTGACGAGCTGCTGGCCGACGACCGGTACGCCGTGGCACGTGGCGAGACCACCCGGTCGATCTCGCTGCCGGGCGACGACATGAGCCTGCGGCACTCCCGCCTCCACTGGTCGCCGGAGGAGCCCAACCTCATCGACGCCACGGTCACCCTCCTCGACGGGGACGAGGTGGTCGACGAGGTCGCCAGCTACACCGCCGTCCGGAGCATCTCGGCCTCCCGCGACCGCGTGCTGCTCAACGGGCGGCCGTACTACCTGCGCATGGTCCTGGCGCAGAACTTCTGGCCGGAGTCCCACCTCGCGGCGCCCGACCCGGATGCCTTCCGGCGCGAGGTGCAGCTCATCAAGGACCTCGGGTTCAACGGCGTGCGCCTGCACCAGAAGGTGGAGGACCCGCGCTTCCTCGCCTGGTGCGACCGGCTGGGCCTCCTCGTGTGGGCGGAGATGCCCGCGGCGTACGAGTTCTCGACGACGACGATCGGCCGGGTCACACGCGAGTGGCTGGAGGTGCTCGAGCGGGACGCCAGCCATCCGTGCGTCATCGCGTGGGTCCCGGTGAACGAGAGCTGGGGCGTCCCGTCCCTGGAGCGCTCCGCCGCGCAGCGGGACCTGGTGCGGGCGCTGTACCACCTGACGAAGGCCGTCGACGCCGAGCGGCTGGTCATCGGCAACGACGGCTGGGAGCAGCCGGTCACGGACGTCGTCACGGTGCACGACTACGCCTCGCGCGGTGACGTGCTGCGTGCCCGCTACGGCGACCACGCGGCGCTGGAGCACACCCTCGCCCACACGCAGCCGGGCTACCGGCTGGTGCTCCTGGGGTCGACGCGGGACGACAAGCCCGTGCTGATCAGCGAGTTCGGCGGGATCTCCCTGGACCTCGAAGGCCGGACCGGCTGGGGCGGGTACGGCTGGGTGCGGACCCCGGACGACCTGCTGCAGGGGTACGAGGACCTCGTCGGAGCCCTGCTGAGCAGCTCCGCGGTCGTCGGGTTCTGCTGGACGCAGCTGACGGACACGCAGCAGGAGCGCAACGGGCTGCTGACGGCCGAGCGCCAGGCGAAGGTGCCGGTGGAGCTGATCCGCGCGGTGACCCGGCGACTGAGCGCCGCGGTGGCCGGCGACGCGATCGACGAGTTCGCGTACGGCGACTACAGCCCGACCCCTGACGCCGCCTCGACGAGCGACCTTGGAGCCGCCGACCTACCGTGACACCACGGGGTTGCACCTGCGCCCCAGAGCGAGGGGGCCGCGGCGGTCGTCCTCCCCAGCAAGGGAGGCAGACGTGACATCTCCGCAACCACCGCGGGGCCATCCGCTGGACCCCCTGCCCCCGGTCGGCCGCACCTTCCTCGCCGGCTTCGAGAGCACCTACCTCCCGTCGGCGGACGTCGACGTGCTGGAGCTCACGGGGCACGACGAGCACTGGGCGACGGACCTCGCTGACGTGCTCGGCACCGGCGTGCGGCACCTGCGGTACCCGCTGCGGTGGCAGCACATCGAGCGGGTCCCCGGGGTGTTCGACTGGGCGGCCACCGATGCCGTGCTCGGCCTGCTCCATGACCGCGGCGCCGTTCCCGTCATCGACCTGGTGCACCACACGTCGTACCCGGCGTGGCTCACGGACGGCTTCCGGGACGCCCGGTTCGGGCCTGCGTTCGTCCGCTACGCCGTCGCGGTGGCCGAGCGCTACCCGTGGATCCCCGCGTACACGCTCTTCAACGAACCCTTCGCGACTCTCTTCCTGGCGGGGCACCAGGCGCTGTGGCCGCCCTACGACCGCGGCGTGGCGGGGTTCCGCAGGCTCCTGCTCTCCGTGCTGCCGGCCGTCTCCGAGGTGGCCCAGGCGTATCGCACGTTGCTGCCGGCGGCGCACCACGTGTGGGTGGACACGGCGGAGCACCATGCGGGCACGGGCCGCGGGGCGGACTACGCCGCCCTGGCCAACGACCGGCGGCACGCCGTCCTGGACATCGCGCTGGGGCGCGACCTCGACCCGGCCCGCCCGTTCCTCGGCGAGCTGCTCGCCGACGACGGCGCCCGCCTCCTGGAGGTGCCGCCGTTGCGCGTGGACGTGCTGGGCCTCGACTACTACTGCCACTCCGAGTGGTTCTTCGACGACCACCGCGGCCACGCGCCGTCGCCGACCCCGGTGGGGTTCGCCGCAGTGGCCGAGGTCTACTGGGAACGGTACGGCCTTCCGCTGCTGCTGACGGAGACGAACCTCCGCGGGCTGCCGAGCGACCGGATCACGTGGCTGCGGTACATGCTCGAGCAGTACGAGGCGGCCCTGGACCGCGGCCTGCCGCTGCACGGCTTCTGCTGGTTCCCCCACGTGGACTCGACCGACTGGGACTCGCTCCTGGCTCGTCCCGCCGGCCGGGCCGATCCCGTCGGCGTGCTGTCCCTCGCCCCGGGGGGCAGCCGTGAGCACACCGACTTCTCGCGGGTGTGGACCGATGCGGCGCGCGGGCTACCGGTCGCCGAGATCCCGGCCGTCCGCTTCCAGCCACCGTGCGACGCGCAGCTCGCCGGCGTCGTCGCGACCCTCTCCCACTGGCCGTGGGTGGACCCGAAGCCCGCCCAGGCCGTCCATGCACTCGTCACCGACACCTGGGACCACCCCACCGACCGGCACCGACAGGAGGCCACGATGCCCGCCACCACCGCACGCCGCGCTCGCCCGAGCGACCTCGTCGTCCTGTCCCACCTGCGCTGGTCGTGGGTGTGGCAGCGGCCGCAGCACCTGGTGTCGCGGCTCGCCGCGGAGCGCGCCGCCGAGGGCGCACGGACGTGGTTCGTCGAGGAGCCGCTCGTCGGGGACGTCGCCGAGCCCGTCCTGCGCCTGGAGGACGCCGGAGACGTCACCCGCGTGATCCTGGTCCTCCCGCTCGCCCTGAGCCCCGAGGTGCGCAGCGAGGCGCACCCGCTCGACCGGGGGTTCGAGGACCCGGCCGCGGCGCGCTTCTACGGTGAGCTGCTGGCCGACCTGCTGGCCGAGCACACGACGGCGCCGGACGTCTGGCTCTACACGCCGATGGCGCTCGACGTGGCGCAGCCGCTCAACCCGGGACGCCTGATCTACGACGTCATGGACGACCTCGCTTCCTTCAAGGACGCCCCCGACGGGCTCGTCCTGCGGCAGCGCCGTCTCCTCTCGGACGCCGACATCGTCTTCACCGGAGGGCCGTCCCTGCACCGGTCCGTGCTGCGCCAGCGCAGCCGCCGCGTGCACCTGTTCCGCAGCGGCGTCGAGACGACGCACTTCGCGTTCAGCCGCGGCCTGCGGCAGCCGCACGAGAGGCCGGTCGCCGGCTACGTCGGCGTGATCGACGAGCGGCTGGACCTGCCGCTGCTCACGCAGCTCGCCGAGCTGCTCCCCGACTGGACGCTGCGCATCGTGGGACCCGTGGCCAAGATCGACGTCGCCTCGCTCCCGACTGCGCCGAACATCGAGTACCCCGGCATGACGGCGTACGAGGACCTGCCCCGCGTCATGGCCGGCTTCGACGTCGCCCTGATGCCGTTCGCCCTGAACGAGGCGACCCGGTCGATCAGTCCCACCAAGACGCTGGAGTACCTGGCGGCCGGCCTCCCGGTGGTCTCGACGCGGGTGCCCGACGTCGTCGACGACTACAGCGACGTGGTGCACCTCGCCGACGACGGCGCGGGCTTCGCGGCCGCGTGCCGGACGGTGCTCGACAGCGACGTCCGCGCGCGGGACCGCCGGGCGGCCCCGCTGCACGCCCGGCAGGAGTGGGACCACATCGCCACGGCCATGACCCAGCTGCTCGACGGGACGGCTGTGACGTCCGCCGAGGCCGGTGAACCGGCATGACGCCGCCCGACCTCACGTCGCGCCTCACCCCGCTGTGGATGGACCTCGAGCTGGCGCACGCCAGCGGCGTGGCCGCTGCCATCGCGGGGCTCCAGGACGCCGGGCTCGGGCCGCTCCGCCTGACGGGCAGCGCCGTGCCGACGCTCGCGGAGGCGGCGGTCACGTCGGCCACGCCCTTCCTCCGTGCCCCGCTCCATGCCCGGCTGTCCAGGGTCCGCCTGCTGCACCCGACCGCGCCCGGCGAGTGCCCGTCCTGCCGCGTCCCGACGCCGTGCCCGACCGCCGTGGAGCTCGACGCATGACCGACGTCCACCAGCACCTCGGCGACAGCCTCGCCTCGGCCGACCTGGTCGTGGTCGGGTCCGGCTTCTTCGGCCTCACCGTCGCGCGCCGCATCGCGGACGACCTGGGCCGCCGCGTCGTCGTGCTCGACCGGCGCGCCCACCTGGGCGGCAACGCCTGGTCCGACGTCGAGCCGGAGACGGGCATCGAGGTCCACCGCTACGGCGCCCACCTGTTCCACACGTCGAACCAGCGGGTGTGGGACTACGTCCGGCGCTTCACGGACTTCACGTCGTACGAGCACCGGGTCTGGACCGTGAGCAAGGGCCAGACCTACCCCATGCCGATCAACCTGGCGACGATCTGCCAGTACTTCGGCCGTCACCTGTCGCCCGACGAGGCGCGCGCGCTCGTCGGCGAGCAGGCCGGCGAGGTGGACCCCGACGCCGTCTCCAACCTCGAGGACAAGGCCATCTCGCTCATCGGGCGTCCGCTGTACGAGGCGTTCGTGCGCGGGTACACGGAGAAGCAGTGGCAGACGGACCCCCGGGAGCTCCCTGCCGAGGTGATCTCCCGGCTCCCGGTGCGGTACACGTTCGACAACCGGTACTTCAGCGACACCTACGAGGGCCTGCCCGTCGACGGCTACAGCGCCTGGCTCCTCCGCCTCGCCGACCACCCCCTGGTCGAGGTGGTGACCGGCGTCGACTACTTCGACGTCCGGGCGGGCATCCCGGCCGGCACCCCCGTCGTGTACACCGGGCCGCTCGACCGTTACTTCGACCACTGCGAGGGCCGCCTGTCGTGGCGCACTCTGGACTTCGAGCAGGAGGTCCTGCCCATCGGCGACTTCCAGGGCACCTCGGTGATGAACTACGCGGACGCCGATGTGCCGTGGACGCGGATCCACGAGTTCCGGCACTTCCACCCCGAGCGGGCGCACTACCCCAAGGACCGCACGGTCGTCGTGCGTGAATACTCGCGCTTCGCCGAGCCCGACGACGAGCCGTACTACCCGGTCAACACGCCCCAGGACCGGGAGATCCTCGCGCGGTACCGCGAGCGCGCCGACGCCGAGCCGGACGTGTACTTCGGTGGCCGGCTGGGCACGTACAAGTACCTCGACATGCACATGGCGATCGCCTCCGCGCTGACGATGGTCGACAACGTGCTGATCCCCCGGCTCACCGCGGCCTGACACGGCTGCACGCAGCGGCCCGCTCCCCGACCGGGGAGCGGGCCGCGGTGGTGCGCGTCAGGCGCCGTGCTGTCAGGCGCCGTGCCGTCAGGCGCCCTGCTGCGGCGCCGTGTTGTCGGTGCCGCCGAGCTCCCGCAGGAACTCGTGGCACCGGTGCGCCCGCGCCGAGTCCTCGGCCATGACCTGCTCGAAGAAGGCGGCGATCTCCTCCTTGCCCGCGTTGCGGGCGTCACGCACGTACTGGCCGTAGTCGTGCCCGGCCTTGAGCGAGTGGTACTGCACCGAGATGAGGTCGTAGGTCACGTCGTCGAAGCCGGTCTCCCCCGTTGCCATGGTCGCCTCCTGCGTGTGCGTGGAACGCCGCCGGCGGGACACGTCGGCGACGCGCTGGACCTCCAGCCTCAGACGGCCGGGACGGGTCGGCAAACGGAGCGCGGCTGAGCGTCGCGGCGCCGCGCTGTGGCGAAGGCGGCTCCGGCCTGCCTTGACGGCAGCATCGGCGCGGCCTAATGTGAGCGCACGTTCATATGAACGCACGCTCACAATAACGACGGAGACCCATCGTGACCGACATCGCCCTCGAGGGCCTGACCAAGCGCTTCGGCGCGGTCACGGCCGTCGACGACCTGACCCTCCACGTCCGACCCGGGAGCGTTACCGGGTTCCTCGGCCCCAACGGCGCCGGCAAGACGACGACCATGCGCATGGCTCTGGGCCTCATCGCGCCCACCGCAGGGCGGGCGCTCATCGGCGGCCGCCCCTACGCCGAGCTGCCGACGCCCCGCCGCACCGTGGGCGCGGTCCTCGGCCCGGACGGCTTCCACCCCGGGCGCAGCGCCCGCAACCACCTGTGGGTCATCGCCCTCGGGGCGGGACTGCCCCTCGCGCGCGTCGACGAGGTGCTCGAGCTCGTTGAGCTCACCGCGGCCGCCGACCGCCGTGTGGGCGGCTACTCCCTCGGCATGCGCCAGCGCCTCGGCCTGGCCACCGCGCTGCTCGGCGACCCGGCCGTCCTCATCGCCGACGAGCCCGCGAACGGCCTGGACCCGGAGGGCATCGCCTGGCTGCGCGGCTTCCTGCGCGGCTTCGCCGACGAGGGCCGCACGGTCCTCGTCTCGAGCCACCTGCTAGCGGAGGTCGCCCGCACGGCCGACCGCATCGTCGTCATCAGCGAGGGCCGCCTGCGGTTCGACGGCGACCTCACCGAGCTCGGGGCGGGCGCCGACGACCCCGACGCGCTCGAGGCCGCGTTCCTGCGCCTGACGGTCGGGGTGGCGGCATGAGCGCCCAGGGCCTGCTGCGCGCGGAACTGCTCAAGCTGCGCAGCGTCCGGAGCTCGACCTGGCTCCTCGTCGCCGGGGCGGGCCTCTCGGCGCTCGCGCTCAGCGGGTCGGTCGCGTCCGGCGCGGTCCCCGACCTGGCCAGCGAGGACGGCCTCCGGGTCGTGCTCCAGCACGGCGGCGTGGGGGCGATCCTGCCGCTGGTCCTCGGCATCCTCATGAGCGCCGGCGAGTACCGGCAGGGGACGGTGGTCGACACCTTCCTCACGGAGCCGCGGCGGGCGCGCGTCGTCGTCGGGAAGCTGGTGACCGCCGGTGTCCTGGGCCTCATCGCCGGTGTGATCACGAGCGTCACCACGGCCGTCGCAGCAGCGGCCTGGTACGCCGCGAAGGACGTCGACCTGGACCTCACCTCGGGCGTGGCCGTGCGCAGCCTCGTGGGCGTCGCGGTCTGGGCGCTGCTCTACGCGGCCCTCGGCGTCGCCATCGGCGCCGTGATCCGCACCCCGCCGACCGCCATCGTCGCGGCCGTGGTGTGGCTGTTCATCATCGAGAGCGCGGTGGCGGGCCTCGTCGTCGACCTCGGCAAGTGGCTCCCCGGCACCGCGGCCAGCGCGCTGGGCAACGCCCCCGCGGACGGCCTGCTCAGCCAGGCCGGTGGTGGCGCGGTGCTGCTCGGGTGGCTGGTGGTCGCCGCAGGCGCCGCCGTGGCGGTGACGCGGCGGCGGGACGTGACCTGAGCCCCACCGCACACGTGCTTGGATCGGGCACATGAGTCCGCGTCGCGCCAAGGTCCTGGGTGGGGAGACCTCACCCGGGGCCTTGCGCCGGCACCTCATCGCCGTGACCCAGCACCTGCTCGCGGCCCACGGCGCGGCCGCCCTCACCACGCGCCAGATCGCCCGCGAGGCCCAGGTGGCCGACGGCGTCCTCTACAACCACTTCGCGGGCAAGGACGACCTCGTGCTCACGGCCATGGCGGAGCGCGCGGGGGAGCTGGTCGACGCCTTCCAGGCCGCCGTGCCCGAGCCGGGCAGCGGGACCCTCGAGAGCAACGTCGCGACCCTGACGCGCGCGGCCCTGGACATGCAGGCCGGCCTCTTGCCGCTGGTCACGGGACTGCTGGGCCGCCCGGACCTGTTCCACGGGTTCTTCGCCACCTTCCACGCGGGCCTCGGTCCGCAGGCGACGTTCGCCGCCACCGTCGAGTACCTCCAGGCCGAGCAGGCCCTGGGCCGCGCCGCCGACGACGTCGACGCCGCCGCCGTCACCGAGCTCATGTTCGGCGCGTGCCAGCTGCGCACCATCATGACCGTCGCGGCGACGGGCACACCCACGGTCACCGCGGAGCGCGCGGGGGACCTGGAGGCCGTCGTCGCTGCGCTGCTCAGGGCGTTGCGCCCGACGCCGTAGCGCCCGACGGCGCGGCGCCGCGAGCTGCGCGGCCGCCTACAGCAGGTCGGCGAGGTGTGCGTAGACCGGCGGCTCGTGGTGGTGGTGCGGCGCCGCGGCCTGCCACCGGTGCCCGGCGAGCGGGAAGACGACGACGCCGGCGATCAGGGCGGACGTCGCCGCGACGGGCACGAGCCCGCCGAGCAGCAGGGGGTCGTGGTCGCCGAGCGCGACCGCGGACGCGGCCACACCCACCGCGAGGAGCACGGTCAGGAACGCCGGGGCGAGCCGACGACGCTCGGGGAAGTACCGCTGCGCGCCCACGCCCAGCACCACCAGCCAGGCCAGGACGGCGAGGACCACCGCGGCGCCGGCGGCGGGGGAGCTGGTCAGCTCGGTGACGACGAGGTCACCGCTCGCCGCCGCGCGGTCCAGGACGAGCTGCAGGCCCTCGGCGTCGTCCGCCCCGTCCGGCTCCGCGGCCAGTGAGGCTGCCGCGAGTGCGGCGACTCCGACCACGAGCGCTGCCAGTACGGAGACTGCGGGCCACATGACCAACCAGAACGCGCGTCGACGGTCCATGCCATCCCCCTTGCGCCGTGACACCTCATGCCCACTACAACGCGCGGGGCGACCGGACGGTTGGGGGCGCGCCGCGGACGACGTGCGTCAGTTCGGTAACGACGACGCCGGGCCACCGGGGCGCGGGAAGGCCTGCCGTCGGCAACCGGGCCGCACTACGCTGCAACCCATGTCCGGAGCGGACGCGCGGGGGGCGCTCGCCTACACGACAACCGGGCCGCTGCCGGCGGGGCCCCGGCGGCTCGTCGGACCATCGCTGCCGATCGTCGTCGTGCTGCGCGTGCTGCTCGCCGTCGGGCTCCTCACCGGCCTTGTGACGCTCGCGTCCCAGCCCGCCGAACCCACGGAGCGCACGGTAGGCGAGCTGCTGGCCCAGCTCGACGCCGGCGTCGTCAGCGAGCTGACCATCGAGCGCTGGGAGCCCGGCGTCCTCGGCCAGGGGCTGCTGCGCGTGGACTGGACCGAGGACGGCAAGGCGGCGACCACGCGATACGAGTACTCCACGATCGACGGCTCGCCGGTCGTGGACGAGGGCGCGGCGATCCTGCGGGCGGCGCGGCAGGCGGATGTCCCGGTCACGACGGTTCCCGAGTTCCGATACGCAGACGGCTGGACGATGCCGGCCGGCCCGTCCGGCATCCTGGCCACGGTCGGCACCCTGCTCCTCCTGGCCGGGGGCGACCAGCCCCGGTTCGCGACCAAGTGGGCGTGGTTCTGGCTGGGCGCCGTCACCCCCCTGTGGATCGTCTTCCTTCTCCTGGAGCCGCTGCCTCTCTGGGCCACCCGACCGCAGCCGGCGCCGGCCCGGCCGCTCACCGGCGGGTGGGCCTTCCTGCTCGTCGTCGCGCTGGCCAAGCCGCTCATCGACACGCTCGGGCCGGACTGGGCGTTCCTCATCGGTGGCTGACCCGGCCGGCGTTCGGTAACGGCTGCCCACCGATCAGGTAACGGATCGGCACCGGTCGGCCATCGGACGCCCGCGGCGGGTCCCGCGGTTCTAGCCTGCGGGGCAGGTCCTCAGCCCGACCTCTCAGGCACCCCGTGGCCGACGGCAATGGCGCCGCTCGGCCCGGGGCTCGCCGTCACCCCGGGCCTGCCGCGCCTCCGTGCGAGGTCAGCCGACCGTGATCCTCCGGCTGTCCGACATCGGCGTGCCGCCCGCGCCGTCCGACGGGTCGGACTCGCTCACCACGACGGTGTACGTGCCCGCAGGCAGGGTCACCTCGAAGGAGTAGGGCGCGAACGTCTGGCCCTCGGCGCTGGTCGCGAAGCCGGACTGCACCTCGGCGCCGTTCGCGTCGAGGACCTTCCACAACAGGGTGGCCTCGAAGACGTTCGCCTCACCGCTGACCACGACGGGCGACGTGACCGTCGCACCCTCGGCGAGGTTGTCGATGCCGACCAGCAGCCGGTTCGCCATCGGGTCACCCCGGGTCACGGGCGTCTCCCACACGATCGCTCCCCAGAGCTCGCCGGCGGGTGCACCGTCGATGGTGAGCTGGACGGCCAGCGACGGGTCCTTCGCCGCGTCGGTGACGGTCCAGACCAGCTGCTCGACCATGAGGCCGGCCAGCGCGGAGCCCACGTTGGCGGTGCGCGCGTCGGCGGAGAGGTCGACGGTGATGACGCCGCCCGCGACGGTGACGGAGTTGACCGTCGTGGCCGGGTTCCACACGGCGCCGTAGTCCGGGTCCTCCGGTCCGGCGATCATCGCTTCGACGACGCCGGCCATCGTGGGCTCGTCGGGCACCTCCCGCGGCTCGCGGCCCAGCACGAAGCCGTTCCGGGTGTCGAGCGGGAAGTAGACCATCGCCGTGACGGTCTCCGGGGTCGGCTCCGCGGTGGGTTCGGTGGTCGGCTCGGGCGTGTCGACGGGCTCCACCGTCGTCGGCTCGGCCGCCGGCGGCGCCGTCTCCTCGGGCGTGTTCGTGGCGCACCCGCTGAGCGCGAGGGCGCTCACCGGCAGCGCGACCGCGAGCACTCTGATGATGTCCAGGTGGTGACGCCTGGTGGTGTTCATGGCGACCTCCTCACGGTCCATCCGATGCCGATCATGACGTGCGGAGAGGGTGGATCGTTGGGGGGCACGACCGGGCGTGTCAGCGACTGGAGTTGCCGGCAGTGCTCCGCCGTCGTTGGCTCTGCGCATGACGACCGAAGACGACGCTCCCGCCGCGGACGGCCCCGACGACGCGCACCAGGTGCCGGACGGCGTCGACGACGAGACGGTCACCGCCGTCGGCAAGGTGACGGCTGCGCTCGAGGTGGTCGAGCATGCGCGCGGCATGCTCTACGCCTTCCACCGGCTGACGGGACGCGCCGACAACGACCTCCTCGACGCGCTCGACGCCCTCGCGGACGCCGGGCACCGCGAGCTGGCCGACGGCATGCGGGCGGAGCTGTTCGGCCGCAACGTGATCTCGCACCGGTGGACGTTCCAGGTCGTCGAGGACTACGACGACCACTACTGGATGCCGTTCCGCCGCTGGGAGCAGGAGGTGCGCGACCGCCTGATGGACGGCCGGCGGCACGTGTACGAGGCGCAGCTGAAGGAACGGAACCGCACGCGCGGCCTGCCGGGCCACGAAGCACGGCCCGCTCCGGGGGAGTAGCGAAGAGCACATCCCGAAGCCCCACCCCGGGCGACAGCCGCCTGGCACCATGTCCCCGTGCTCACCCCCGCACAGACGCCGGACGGCCACGCCGTCCCGCCGCCGCCCCCGCCGACGACGCCGCCCCAGGTGCTCGCCGCGCACGCGGTCGCGCAGGTCACGCCCGGCTCGTCTGTCACCGGCAGCACGGTGCGTGCGGCGGCCGGCATGACGGTCGAGTGCGTCGTCGCGGGCGTCGAGCGCACGGGCGAGGTGTTCACGGCACACATCGGCCTCTGGCTCGCAGGCGGGCCGCTCGGTTCCGCCCCCGTGCTCGCCACCGTGGACGGCTACGGCGACACCCCGGACGCCGCGGTCATCGAGGGCGCCGGGCGCTGGGCCGCACAGCTCGGTCCGGTGCTGGCGGCGGCCGCCACGGGACTGCCGCACCCGGGCGTGCAGCAGACCGAGCTCACGGTCGACTCCCGGCGCTTCCACCTGGCGATGGCGCGCATGGACCGGGGCGTCGGCGTCACGGCCGACGGCACGGACCCCACCGACGCGGCGCGCACCCGGTTCGGCGGCCACCCCTGGCTCACCTCGACGGTGCTGCGCAGCGCGACGATGCCCATGCTCACCACGCCGCACAGCACGGTCCTCGCGATCACCGTCAACGACGCCGAGGTCGGCCGCTCCGTGCGGGTGACCGTCCACGGCAAGGACTGGTGGCCGTCCGCCCTGGCACTCGCGGCGGCGCCCCCCGCCCCGGCCGGCACGACCGTGCTGCTGGAGGAGCTCGCCGTCCTCACGCCGGCGTCGCCGCAGCCCACCATCAGCCGGACGTTCCTGGAACGCACGATCACCGGGTTGGCCTACGCGACCTCGCCGGGGGAGACGGCCGGCTGGCCGGGCTGGTGGGCGCACGGCGGCACCATCGGCCCCACCGCCACCCGCGCCGACGCCGAACGGCTCGAGGCCTTCGCCGGCCGGCTGCCGCCGGACTACTGGGAGTTCCTCACCTCCGTCACCGCCTCCGGCGCCGGGCCGGGCTACGGGCTGCTGACCCCCGAGGTCCGCTCGGGCGCGATCCCGCTCGCCCACGCCGGCTGCGGCGCGGTGTGGGTGATGCGGCTCGACGAGCCGTTCCGCGGGCAGGTGTGGGTCGACGTGCCAGGTCCCTCGGGCGGCTTCCAGCCGGTGGCACGGTCGTTCACGCGCTGGTGGTCGGACTGGCTCGACGGTGCGGTGCGCGGCGCCGGCCCGTGGGTGCAGTGGCCGGCCGACGCGTGCGTCGGGTCCGCCGTCGTCGGGCGCGCGCTGCGCTCGGGCGGGTCCGTGCCGGACGGCGAGCTGCTCATCGCGTCCCCCGGCGGCTTCTTCCCGCAGCACATGCCGCTGGACCCGTGCCAGGCGTGCGTCGCGGTCGCCGCCCGGGGCGGCATCGCTGCGAGCGCGTTCGCGCCGGGGACGCTGGGGCGTCACTGAGCGAGCCGCCCCTGCGCTCCTGAAGGCTCAGTGCGGCAGCGCCTCGAGGTGCGCGGTGATGAAGCCGCCGGCGGCCGACGCATCAGGCGCGGCGTCGTCGGCGAGGTCGCGTCCGTACCGGTCGGCGAGCCCGGCGACCGTGTGGTTCTGCACGGTCCACCCGCGCTCAGCCAGGATCGCGGCGGGGTCGGGCGGGTTGGCGCGCGCGAGCAGGCCGTCCATCGGGAGGCCGGTCTCGGCGGCGAACACGCGCAGCTTCTCGTCGAGCTCGGGTGCGTCGACCAGGGTGATCGCACGCTCGATGACGGCGCGGGACCCGGGGACCGACAGCCGCGCGATCGTGGCGATCGCCTCGCGCTGGTCGTCGGCCGGCAGGTAGGGCAGGACGCCCTCGACGATCCACACGGTGCGGCGGCGCCGGTCGAACCCGGCTGCGATAAGCGAGTAGTCCCAGGCGTGCTGGAAGTCGACGGGCACGGCGAACCACTCGCATCGCGGGCCGGTGCCCATCTCGCGCAGCACGTCGCGCTTGTAGAGCAGCACCTCCGGGCGGTCGAGCTCGAAGATCTCGGTGCGCCCCGGCCAGTCGAGCCGGAAGGCGCGGGTGTCCAGCCCGGCGCCGAGGATCACGACCTGGCGCGGCAGGTCGACCTCCGGCACCGGGTCCGCGCCTGGACGCAGGCCGGCGAGGTAGTCGTCGATGAACCGGGTGCGCAGCCCGATGTAGGCGGAGGACAGCAGCAGCGCCCGACGCCGCGGCGTCAGCACCTCCGTGGGCTCGGGCCAGGCGGTGGGCAGGTCGACGTCGGTGGAGCCGACGGCGAGGAGCGCCTCCACGAGGGGCGCGGCGAACGGGTCGTGGATCAGGGCGTCGGGCCGGGAGGTCTCGACCGCACGTCCGGAGGCGACGGCGAGCGCGGTCAGGCTGACGACGTCGCCCGACGCCTCGACGGGACGGTCCATGGCGGAGCTCCATCCACGATCACCCGCGGCGTGCCCGCCGCAGGACACCTGGCGGCGCGATGCGCCGCACCTGCTCGCGACCGTACACCGGGCAAAACCGGGCGGGGAGGGGCGGGGAAGGTGAAACCGCCCGGCTCGGCTCGTATCGGCAGCACTCGCATGTCTTGACCGTCGACCTATCCCGATATATCGTGAGCATGTCGAGAAATCCGAGGAGAGATCATGCACATGCTCAACAACCCCAACCCGCGGCGTGAGCGCCGATTCCGTCCCGAGTGGCCCGACGACGACGCCGGCCCCGGCTTCGGCGGCCCCGGCTTCGGACCCGGGTTCCGCGGTCACGGTGGCCCGGGTGGCCACGGCGGCCGCGGGCACCACGGCCCGCCCACCCCCGGCCGGGGCCCCTGGCGCGGCCGCGGTCCCCGTGCCCGCGGCGACGTCCGCGCCGCGATCCTGCTGCTGCTGGCGGAGCAGCCGCGCCACGGCTACGAGCTGATCCACGAGATCGCGGAGCGCAGCAACGGTGCGTGGACGCCGAGCCCCGGTTCCATCTACCCCACCCTGCAGGTGCTGGAGGACGAGGGCCTCGTGACCATCGAGCGCCAGCACGGCCGGCGCACCGCCTCGCTCACCGCGGCGGGCACGGAGTACGTCGAGGCCAACCGCGAGCGGCTCGGCACCCCGTGGGAGTCGGTCGGCGGCGAGTTCGGCCCCGCGCTCGCCCTCCGGCAGGAGTACCTGACGCTCAAGGACGCCGTCCGCCAGATCGCGCGGGTCGGCACGCCGGCGCAGCACACCGCCGCGGCCGCGGTCCTCACGGGCGCCCGCAAGGAGCTCTACCGCCTGCTCGCCGAGGACGCCCCCACGCAGGGGTGACCTCGTCCACTGCTCCATCCGGGTGAATCTCGCAGATTCGCCCTCAAGGTCGGACAAACACAGCCGATAACACATCTACCGGCACCCCCCAGGCGATCTCCTCGCTGACCGCCACGGTCACAGCCGGTGCACAAGGCGCCCGACGCACGACGTCAGGCGCCTGTTGCATGCCAGGGTTACCCTCCCAAGATCACTGCCGTGATCGACGATCACCTGGACCGGGAGGACCCGTTGGACGCCGTCGTCGCCGTCTTCCGCCTCTGCGTCGCCGTGCTCGCACTCATCGCCACCCACGAGATCTGGCTCGAGGGCGACATGGACGCGCTCGTGTACTTCACCAACCAGTCCGGGCTCATGCTCGCCGTCCTCATGACGTGGGGCGCCTGGGCGGCCGCCGGCCGGGCGGGCCTGGTGCCTACGCGGTGGCGCGCCCCCGAGCCGGTCGCCTGGTTCGCCGGTGCGGTCACGCTCTACCTGGCGATCACCGGGCTCATCGCCCACTTCGTGCTCGACCCGCCCGACCCGAACCTCGCCGCGACCTTCCTCGGCCTCACGTCGGCGCAGATCGAGCACCAGATCACGCCGGTGGCCGCCGTCGTCGACTTCGTCCTGTTCGCGCCCCACCGGCGCCTGCGGCTGCGGCACGCCCTCCTGTGGCTGACGTACCTCTACGCCTACGCCGTGTTCGCCCTCATCCGGGCGGAGCTGCTCGCCGAGCCGGACTACCCCTACGGGTTCATCGACCTCGGGGAGCTGGGCTGGGGCGGTCTCGCGGCGAACATCGCCATGTACAGCGTGATCTTCGCGGTGCTCGGGTGCGTGCTCGTCGGCATCGACCGGTTGCTGCGGCGTCGTGCCCTGATCGGCTCCGCACAGACCGAACCTGCCGACGACGGCGCCCGGCCGGCTCCCGACGGCGCCGCGCCTCCGTCCGAGCGGAGCGAGGCCGGCACCAGCGCCGCCCGAACCTAGGCGCGTCTCGGGCGCGACAGGGCGTCGGCCGCGGGAGGATGCAGCCGTGGCCATCATCGAGAACGCCGTGTACGTGCAGGGACGGCGCACCGAGAACCCGGCGAGCCTCGACGAGACGTACGAGGTGCTCCGGGAGCGGCACGGCATGGCCTGGATCGGCATGGTGCGGCCGGACCACTCCGAGCTGCAGTCGGTGGCGGACGAGTTCCAGCTGCACCACCTCGCCGTCGAGGACGCGATCAGCGCGCACCAGCGGCCCAAGCTGGACCGCTACGGCGACACCCTCTTCGTCGCCCTGCGGCCCGCGCGCTACCTGGACGACGTCGAGAAGGTGGAGTTCGGCGAGCTGCACGTGTTCGTCGGACCCGACTTCCTGGTGACCGTGCGGCACGCGGAGTCGCCGAACCTGGCCAAGGTCCGCCGCCGCCTCGAGGGCGCGCCCGAGCTCCTGGCGATGGGCCCGCAGGCCGTCCTCTACGCGGTGCTCGACCAGGTCGTGGACGAGTTCGCGCCCGTCGTCGCCGGCCTGGAGAACGACATCGACGAGATCGAGGACCAGCTGTTCGACGGGGACCCCGAGGTGTCCCGGCGCATCTACGAGCTGTCCCGCGAGGTCATCGAGTTCCAGCGCGCCACCCACCCGCTGGTCGGCATGATGCAGGCCCTCGAGGCAGGGTTCGACAAGTACGCCGTGAACCTCGAGCTGCAGCGCAGCTTCCACGACGTCCACGACCACGTCGTCCGCGTCGTCGAGCGCGCCGACTCGTTCCGGGCGCTGCTGCAGAACGCCCTCACCGTGCACACCACCCTGCTGAGCCAGCGGCAGAACGAGGAGATGCGCCACCTCACCGAGGCCAGCCTGGAGCAGAGCGAGGAGGTCAAGAAGATCTCCTCGTGGGCGGCGATCCTCTTCGCCCCCACGCTCGTCGGCACGATCTACGGCATGAACTTCACGCACATGCCGGAGCTCTCGTGGGTGTTCGGCTACCCCATGGCGCTCGCGCTCATGGTGGCGACGTCGTTCACGCTCTACCGCGTGTTCAAGGCGCGGCGCTGGCTCTGACGGCGACGCCGCCCCGGGCGCACCCCGCCCGCCTACTGGGTCGGCGAGGGCGACCGTCCGACGCTCGCGACCGTGAACGTCGCCCCAGCGGGCACCGCGCCCGTGAACCGCACGCTCGCCACGCCCGCCTGGCCGGGGGCCAGGAAGGGGACGCGAGCCGTCATCGTGCCGTAGTTCTGGGCGCCGTCGCCGCTGGTCGCCGTCACCTCGACGCGGTAGTCCATCGTCAGGTCGCCGCTGTTGGTCACCGTGACGGGCACCGTGGTGCCGCCGGCGCTCGCCGGTGCACCGAGCACGACGTCGGCCGCGAGGTCCCGCAGACCGACCTCCTCCGCGGCGTAGGCGGTGAGCTCCGGCGTGCGGCTCGTCGCGCTGGTGGCACCGCCGAACGCGCCGCTCACCTCCGCGTGGAGCTTCACGACGTCGCCGATCTCCACATCGGTGAGCAGGTCGGGCGCCATGCGGACCACCGCGCGCGTGCCCTCCGCGGGGTCCGCCGGCTGGACGGTCGTCACGCGCGCCTGGAAGGTCCCGGGCCCGGTCGCGCTGTAGAACTGCTCGACGACGGCGAAGAGGATCATCTGCTGTCCCGCGGCCGCCTCGGGGTCGGCGACGACGGCGTCGAGGGTCGGGCGGTCGATTGCCGCGAAGGCGGCGAGGTCGACGGGCTGCGTCTCGGTCGGCGTCGGTGTGGGGCTGGGGGCCTCGCTGCGCGCGGCGGCGTCGGGCTGCGGCTCCTCGGCATCGCCGCCACCGCAGCCGGCGAGCGCAAGGGCGAGCGTCACCACCGCAGCGGCGGGCGCCGTGACGGCGCGTCTGGGCAGGCGTGCGTGGTGCGGACGGTCGGCCAACGGTGCTCCCCCGGGCTGGCGGACGACTGTGTCCGGGTCTGGATCGACGACGCCAGCATGACCCGAAGATCAGGTTTTGACCAGCCAGAGCCTGCGCCCCACACCGTTTCTATACAACCGCTTCGCCCGGGGGGCTGGGGGCAACGTGGTGCGGTGGGCGGCGCGCGCCGGGGCAGCGTGGTGCCGCGGGCGGCGCCCGCCGCGGCCGGCCGTCAGACCGACTCCTCCTGCAGCACGGACTCGAGCAGCTCCAGGGTGCGGTTCGCGCTGGCGCGCAGCTCGTCCGCGCCCATGGTCGGGGACGACGCGCGGTACGCCTCGAGGTCGCCGAAGAAGCGGTCGAGGATCTCGAACAGCTCCGGTGGCCACGGATCGTTCCGGTAGAGGGGCTCGAAGCTCGCCTCCACCTCGTCGGCGGTCAGCTTGCCCGCCACCAGCTCGGCGAGGAGCACCAGGTAGCCCGACACTGCGCGCTCCCAGGATGCGGACCGGCTCTCGACCATCGCGCACCTCCCTCGGCCGGGGGCGCCGTCGCCGCACGGCCTCCCCACCACAATGGCGCATCCGCGCGCGCAGCGGGAGCCCCGGGGGCGGGCCGGCCCAGGCGCTCAGGGCTTGGGGGGCGGGACCAGCCACCGCACCGAGCGCATCACGTCCTGCGCGCGCAGCCACTCCCAGCGCTCGTCGTGCGAGGTGTGCTGCGCGCGGGCCGGCCGACCGGCGTCGGCGGCCTCCTCCAGCCAGCCCACCATGACGTGCGTGGGCGTCCACCGGATCGCGCGCGCCGGGCGCCACTCCTCCGTGCCGTCGGACCACACGACGTGCGCGATCACCGCGATGCTGCCCATGGGCTTCACCGGGATGTGCGCAGGGCGCTCGCCGTTGGCGACGGTGCGGCGCGGCACGGCCATGACCCATCCTCTCGAACACCTGTTCGACAGTGTAGGCCGGGCCGGTGAGGGTGGCGCCACCCGGACGCCGCCCGGACGGGTGAACTCAGTCCTGCGCCGCGAAGACCCGCGCCAGTGCCCGCTCGGGCAGCAGGCGCGCCATCGCCGCGGCGAAGCGGGCGTCCACGCCGACGAGCCGGCGCGGGGCCGGGTGGCGTTCGGTGAGCGCCTGCACGACGACGGCCGCGGCCTTCTCGGGCGGCAGGCCCTTCTCGGCCGCGCGGCGGGCGTTCCGCATGGCCCGCGCGAGCTGACGCCCGTACCGCTCCTCGGCCTCGGCCGGCAGTCGGTCCCTCAGCGCGCTGCCGGCCTCGATGCCCCGCCCCCAGATGGGCGTGGCGATAGCGCCTGGCTCGACGAGCAGCACCTGGATCCCCGACGGCGCCAGCTCCGCGCGGAGCGCGCCAGACAGCCCGGCGAGCCCGAACTTGCTCACGTGGTAGGGGCCGAGCATCGGTCCCGCCACCCGGCCGCCGATCGAGCCCATCATGACGATGCGCGCGTCACCGTAGATCTCACGGCCGCGGCGCAGCGCCGGCAACAGGGCCTGCGTGACCGCGAGCTGCCCCACGAGGTTGACCTCGAGCTGGCGCCGCAGCAGGTCCAGAGGCAGGTGCTCCAGCGGACCGGGCAGGGCGACCCCGGCGTTGTTGACCAGGCCGAACAGGGGTCCGCTGGCGGCGACCCTGGCGGCCGCGGCCTCGATCGAGGCACCGTCGGCGACGTCCATGAAGAGGGGGCGGACGCGAGCGCCGTGCGCGGCGGTGAGGACGGCGGCGTCGTCGTCCCGGCGGACGGTCGCCCACACGCCGAAGCCGGCCGCGACCGCCTGGGTGACCACCGCGTGCCCGATGCCGGTCGAAGCACCCGTGACCAGGACGGACCTCATGCCTGCCTCCTCATGCCGGGCCTGCCTGAACGGTGCGTGCCGCCCGCGGCCCACGCGCCCCATGCGCGGGCTTGGGAGGAATTCGGACACCATACGTCCGAGAACTTCCCAAGCCCAGGTCACTGCTCGGGCGGCCGACCAAGGTCCGTCGCGCGCGGGTGCGGGGCTTGGCATGGTGGCTGCACCACCGAGGGAGTCACCATGGCCAACACGCGCCGCGCCCCAGAACGCAGCATCGACCGCCGCTCCGTCGATCGCAGCCCGCGCGATCGCAGCCGTCAGCGCGCGGCCGACCGCGCGCCTCGCCCGAGCCGACGGCCTCCGACGCCGACCCGCAGCGCCGCCGAGCGTCGTTGGCTGGTACGGCTCGGCTGGGCGACCGTTGTCCTGGGCGCGGGGGCCGCCGTCGTCGGACTGCTCACGGGCCCGGACCCGGTCACGGTGACGTCCGTACGGGGCCAGGAGGTCGAGCTGTTCGGCGCCGGTGTCTACCGGTACGACTCGGTGTTCGCCGCGTCGGGGAACCGCGGCACCGACCTCGTGACCCTGGTGCTCGCGGTCCCGTTCCTGGCGTGGTGCCTGGTGGGCGCGCGGCGCGGGTCGGCGCGGGCGCGGCTGCTGCTGCCGGGCGCGTTCGCCTGGTTCCTGTACGTCTACGCGACGATGACCATGGCGGCCGCGCTGAACCCGCTGTTCGTGGTCTACGTGGGGCTCTTCGCGGCGAGCCTGTTCGGTGGCGCGCTGGCGGTCCGTGCGCTGGACGTGTCCGCGCTCGCCGACGCCGTCGGGCGGCTGCCGCGGCGGCTGCCCGGCTGGCTGATGGTGGTGTCGGGGATCGCGACGCCGGTCATCTGGCTGGGACCGGTGGTCGGCGCGCAGCTCGCCGGGGAGATCCCCGCCCGGCTGGACACGTACACGACGCTCGTGACGATCGGGCTCGACACGGCCACGATCACGCCGGCGGCTCTGGTGGCCGGTGCCTTGATCCTCCGCGGCCGGTGGCTGGGGTACGTGATGGTGGTGCCCTTGCTGGTCATCGAGTCCGCGCTGGCGCCGGTGCTCAGCGCGCAGACGTACTTCCAGGTCGGGGCCGGTGTGCAGCTCGCGCCCGGGGAGATCGTGGGGCCGCTGGTCGGCTTCCTGGTGCTCTCGGGTTTCGCGATCGTGGCGCTGGTGCGGCTGGTCCGGGCGGCGACGCCGCGGGCCTAGGTCCGGGCGGTCGACCCCAAGACCTAGAGCCGCACGGCCGCCGCGTCGACCACAGCCGCGTCCCAGACGACACCGTCGCCGTCGATGACCCACACGCCTTCGCCGGTAAGTGCGGCAAGCTCGCGGACGGTGCGCACGAACTGGCCCTCCCAGCGGCACTCGACGAGGTAGCTCGTCAGCGGCTGGTCCACCGGAAGTGTGGCTCCCGCAGTCTGCAACAGAGGCACGCCCTCCTCATGGAAGGGCAACGGGAGAGACGTAGAGGTAGAACAGGCCGCCGCTGACGGCGTCTCGGAGCATGACGCCGTCGCCTTCGGACCAGCCAAGCGCGCACCCCGCCCACCCGGGCGTTCCCGTCACGGCATGCACGACGCGGCCAACGAGACCGTCGTCGGCGGACACGACGTACGCACCCTTCACACGGGCCCTCTCGCTGGCTCAAGCTCACCATCCGCCGACGCCCGGCGGGACCGTAGCGGGCCGGCTCTGCGTCGAACCCGTCCCTGTAGATCCAGGTGTGGTCACTCTGCGGGCACCGGTACGCGATCCGCCAGAGACATCCGGCCGCGGGCGGGCCCGTGTGGGTGTCCGACCCCCAGGGCATCGCGCTCGAGGAGCCGACATGGTGGTGGAACCCGCTGTCCTACGTCACCGATGAGGTTCCGCGCCGCCCGTCTCACCGAGCACTTCCCCGTCGGGTCCCGCGACCCCGGGGCACGGACCGACGCCTACTTCGACCCCGCCGCCCAGGACCTCCTCGCCGGGCTCGTCTTCGCCGCAGCCCGCGCCGCGGTGAGCGCCGCACCCGCAAGCTGAGGCACCGCCGCCCACCCTGCGGACAACCCACGGCCCTGAGTGCACGCGCTCAGAAGTCACCCGCCGGACAGTGAGATGGAGGTGTGATACAGGTGGCATCCTGGTGGAGAACGAGGCATGATGAAGGTCCACCGAAGGACACCATCGATGAGAGTAAGTTCGCGATGAGCACCACAACGATCACCGGGCAGTACCTCGAGACCACCCGCCTGCCGATCCAGGAAGTCGTCCGGCGCCTCAACGCCGTCCTCGGCCCCACGCTGGTTTCGACGACCGCTGGGTCCACCGACGCCAAGGCAGCGATCCGCTGGGCGAAGGCCAGTGTGAGGATCGCCCCCCGTTACGAGAAGAACTTGCGGATGGCCTACCGGGCGATGACCGCGATAAGCGAGGCGGAGAACGCACACGTTGCTAGAGCGTGGTTCATCGCCTCGAACCCGCTCCTGGGAGAGGAGACTCCGATCATGGCCATCCGTGAAGGCAAGCATCGCGCCGTGGTGCGAGCCTTCACCGCGATCGTGACCGGCGACTGGGCTGGATGAGCAGCCAGACGACATGCGCAGTCACCGGCCTCCACCTGATCAGAGCGTCAGGGGAGGTCGGTGCTCGCGTCGCCCGGACTTCTCTCGGAGCGCTCCACGTCTGGCCCCGTAAGCTCGGCGGGGGCGGCTGGATTGAGGTCGACGAGCTTGGCCGGGAGTCCACGGTGCCATGGGACCAGGACCCCGGCTGGTCCAGATGGGACACTCCCGGACGCACGCTGTACGTGGCACAGAATGCCCGTGGCGCCTACGCCGAGGTCCTCCAGCAGTTCCGGCGGCCGCCCAGCGTCGAACCGCTGGCAGCGGCCGCCGACGCCATGGGCATGCCGCTCAAGGACTACCTTGCGGCCATCGACGAAGACTGGAAGGTCCTGTGCACGATGCGGCGCGGGCATGTGCCCGCCGCCTGGCGTCACGATCGCGCCCTCTACGAGTTGAGGATGCCAGCGAGCGGCTGGTGGATCGACGTCGAGCACGGCGACTCGCTCAGCGCTCTGACGAAGCTGGCCGCCTCCACGGTGCCCGGCGTGGTCCCGCAGATCACACGCGCGCACCTGCTCGGTGAGAGCCGAGGGCTCACCGTACGCCTCGCCACACTCTTGCGAGGAGCCGTCCTCTTCGACGGCTCGCCCCCTCTGGGCGTCGTATGGGAGTCCAAACTCGGATACGGACGCAACTGGGCGTTCTGGATGCGCCGCGCCGACGACGGCCTCGACCCCGGTTCTGACGACCCGAGACCCATCGTGGAAGCCGGCGCCCCCATCACCGAGAACGACCCTCACCTCAAGCACGTCGCAGAGAGCTTCGGCCTTCGGGTCTTCTGAGAGACGGCCGGGTGGCACCGTCGGTAGCCGGCGCTCCTGGGGTTCCCCGCATGGCGGACGGCCCGCTCACTCCGGCCGAAGGCCCGATTCCAGCCGACCCGGCCGAGGCGCTCCCGAGACGGTGCAAGCAGAGGCTGGCTGACTCCGGAGACGCCGATACCTCGGAGTCCGGTCACCGACTCCGCCGGCTTTCATGCGCACGTGAAGAGGGCCACCCGGAGCACGGACTCTCGGTAGCCTGCTAGGGACCCGAGGGAGAACCACTGTGTTCAGCAGACAGAAGGTCTCGCGGCAGGCGATGCCGCCGCTTCCCCACTGTGAGGGCGACCTCACTGGTGAAGCTGCCGCCGAACTCAGTCAACGAGTCGTCCATTCGGTACGGAGCGAAGGGCCGGAGGACGCGGCCAAGCTGCTCGACTTCGTAATCTGGACGCCGCGCAACGTCCTTGTCTTGGCGGCCTTGCTCGCCAACGAGGTAGCGAGTGCGCTGACGCGGTCGCGAAGGGCGCTGGACTACGCCCATCGCCCACAGCCCGAAGACCCCGTTGCGGCAGCCACATGGATGCTCGTGAGGGAGTTCGTGCAGAAGGACACCCATACGGCCATGGTCGTAGCGCGCGGGTTGGCTCAGCCCCGTGATGCCGAACAGCCAACTGCCCCGCCGGTGATCGGACCGGCGGTCGTGCGTCACCTCCTGGGTGAACTTGCCGCAGCCAGCGGGCCGTGATGTCACTGCGTCCCGAGGGACGTGCTGCCCGCAAGGCCAGCGGACTCCGTGCAGCGAGCCGCACCAGTCTTCAGTCTCATGTAGTTCGGAGGTCTGAAGCTCTGCCGCGGAGTACCGCTGAGACAGCCGTACCGACTCCCGTTGCACCGATGCCAGGGCTCTGACCTGTATCAACGTGGCAGTATCTCGGGAGGTGCGTTCAACCGAGCACCGAATGGCGCATGAGTGCCGCCGCCGAGCGCTTCAAGCTCGGGGCACTGACGGCGTCGCGGCCTGGCGAGCGGCGCGACTTCCCCTGAGCACTCGAGTTTGCTTCGAGTCCTCCGCGATCATGCCCAGCAGGACTCCGAGCAGGTCGTTCATCACCGCTTCACGCGAGGCCGCCGCCGCCAGGCCCGGGTTGTTCGTCGCCAGAACCTCCTCGAAGGGGCCGTACCCCTCCATCGCCCAAGCACTGATGACCTCGCCCAGCATCGACGCCGTCTCGGCCACGACGTCGTACCCGAGAGCCATGGTGAGGAATCGCTGCTCTCCAAAGACCACTCCGGCTTGAACGTATGCCGCATGAGCTGACTCCACCTCGGCACTGTCCAACGGTTCCGGGCGTTGCTGCGTGCGGGCGTTCCGGAATGTCCGGGCCGCCTCCCGGAACGCGTACAGGGAGCGCATCATGTCGACATGCACCGCCTTCCGGGCCTCACGTGCGGTCCGGTCGGCTTCGCGTCGACTTCGAATCCGGTCTGTGATGCTTGTGGCCGCGAGCGCGATCAGCGCGCCGAGCGCGACGCCGATGGCCTGTGTGTCCAAGATCGTGACTGCTGCGTCGAGGGCGCTCACGACCAGAGGATTGCACGTCCTCGCGAGGGCGGGCTTCGCCCTTTCCGCACCGGCCGGACGCTCACCGCACACACGGGCCCACCGGGGTCCTGCGACCCCCACGGTGGGGTGGCGGCGCCTCCATCGTGGTGTACGGCGCACCTGCGAGCATCCCGGCGAGGAGTTGACCTGTAGCCGTCCCTGCCTACTGAATGCCGAATGCCTCTAGTCCGCGCCCATGTGCCGGCACGGTAGACGTCGTCTGCCTGGACTTCGCCTCGGAAGTGGCCGAACTGCTCGTCGGAGAGAAGCCGCCACTCAAGAGGGTTGGGGATGTCGCCGCTGGCGCGGATCTGATAGCCGCACAGGCACTCGAACCTGGCCATGTCACTCAGGCGATCTGCGGTGCTCAGAGCTCGAGTCGCCCGAGCGCTGTTGCCTTTCGGCGGTGAGGTACTCCGTGGCGAGCCGGTTCCCCTCAGGGGTGTTGGCCAGCCAGCACCCGTCGCCAAGGGGGCTCCAGTCGAAGTGCCTGCACTCCTCGAGGACCCGCGACACGTTGTAGTCCGGCGCTTCCGGCCAGAGCTCGAAGCCTGTGTCCGTCAGCTCACCGACCCGCATGAGCCCCGCTGACCCCACAGCCACGAGAAGGTCGGTCACCGCCATCTCCAGGGAGACGCCCGTCTGCTCGACGACTTCCGTCCCGTGCCAGATGAGGCTCTGCAAGGGCACCCAGTCGTCCGCCCCTTCGATGAGCATGCTGGCAACCGCTTCGTCATGAGACATCGACATGGATCTTCCTCGGCCTTTCTCCCGGTACCGCGATGTCCACCGTAGGACCACCAGATGTGGATTCTGTTCTCCATTGGATGCGAGTGCCGTCCTCCAAGCGGTATACCTCTGGCACGGTCGGTTTCGGGGATGGAAGTTGTTCCGCTTCCCGGGTGACCGCGTCGAAGAACTGCCGCAGCTCCTGCTCGGACCCGACAACCGCGACCCCGCGGCTCTCGCCCGGCGCCAAGGCCTCGAACGCCTCGCGCCAGTCGTCGGGCACCTCTGCGGCAGGAAGCTCCGGTTCCGGGACGTCGTCGGCGTTCTCGGCGACGTCGTCCAGAGTCCTGCCGTCACCGAGCAGGTCCTCGACATCCTCGAGGTCGTCCAGGATCCGCGCGCCGCGCCCGAGCGTCACGAGCTTCGCAGCCTTGCCGACGGCGGGGACGCCCAGCACGGTGAGCGCGACGTCGGGCGCCAGTCGACCGAACCAGCGGCCTGGGTCGTCCCGGAACGTCTCGGAGTCCAGCAGGAGGCGGTTGGCGTCGTGCGGGTTCGCGGCCAGGTGCTCCGCGAGCGCCCGCCAGCCGTCGATCATCGCCGCGCCGTCCGCGATGTACGCGTCGCCGTCGAGGATCAGCCGCGGCGTGCTGAACCGCACGCAGAGCTCGCCGATGCCGTACAGCCAGTCGCCGAGGCCGGCGAAGTACGACCCCAGGTGGAACCGGCCGTCGGGCATGTCGAGGCAGCAGGCGTCGAGGAGCTCCGCCAAGGCCGACGCCGAGCGGTCCACCATGGCTCGCAATGCCGCGAGGATCCGCTCCGCCTGTGCGCACAGCTCGGCCCCACCACCGCCCGCCGCTGCGGGCGGCACGACCTGCGCCCGCGCTGCGGCGGCCTGTTGTCGGAGCGACCGGCCGAGGGCGCTGGTCCACGGTGCGCCCAGCCCACTGCCGCCCAGCCCGACGCCGAGGGGCTCACACATGCTCCCGGCGAAGGACACCGCCGTCGCCCCGCGTTCCCACAGCGCGATCGCGACCTCCACGAGCTCACGCGCCAGCTCGATGACCCGCGCATGCGCCTCGAGCGCGTCGGCGCACACCCGGTAGACCTCGACGGGCACGTCGAGCTGCGCCGCGAGCGCCGGACGCCGGTCACCCCAACGCGCGGCCGCGTCCCCGAGCCAGCTCGGCACATCGTTGCGGGTCACCTCCGCGGACGCCTTCTCGAGGCCGCGCGCGTGCAGGCGGAGGTCAGCGGCGTCGTCGTACAGCGCGGTGAGTGAACCCGGGATGAGCTCCCGGGGGTCGTCGGTCGCGGCGAGTCCCGGACCCCTCACGCCAGCACCTCGCCGGGGGATGCCAGCAGGTCGTCGGACAGCCGCGTGACCGGCGCCATCACGTCGGCGTCCTCGTAGTGGTCGGCGGTCGAGCGCAGCACCTCGCCGGCGTCGTGGAGCGCGCCACCCGTCGAGCGCACCAGGTGGCCGTACCGATCGGTGAACCGGCCGGCCGCAGCGGCGAGCTCCGAGCACCCGTAGGCGTCCCGGCCGGCCAGCACCTCCGTGCGGCCGAGCCGCTCGACGGCGTCGCCGAGCCCGAGCATCACCGCGCCCGCACCCCGCAGGGCGGCCAGGTCTGCGGCGATCGTGGTGTCGTCGCCCATCGTGCCCCCTGTCCTGGCGGACACGTCGGGGCCCGCCGTCGGCGACCGTAACGACGGCCGGGCCGCCGTGGGCGTTGTCCACAGGCCCGACCTTCTCCGGACCAGGCGCCGGACCTGGCGGAACGCCGGCAGTGGGCCGATCGGGTGAGCCGCGCGGGTGGTCCCTTGTGCGGAGCATCGTTGATCGGTTCGGTGGGTGCAGCAACCGTCATGTCGACGACAGGGCACCCCATGACCGTTCCGGAGCACCAGACGCCCGGTGGAGCGCCGTCGTCCGACGCATGGCTCGCTCCCGGTGCGCGACCGGGTTCGCCGACGCCGTCCGCGCCGTCGCCCACCCCGCAGCACCCCGGTTCCGCAGCCGGGGGCGCGACCTCCGTCCAGGCCGTGAGCGCCGCCTACGGTCCGGGCTCGACGTACACGACCGGCTCCGCGCAGGCGCAGGGCGCAGCGCCGGGCTCTCCGTACATGCCGGGCTCGCCGTACGGGCCGGGGTCACCGTACGGACCGGGCTCGCCCTACGGCGTCGGCCCGACGCCGTACCTCGGCTCGCCGGGCTACGCCCCCGCGGCGGTCCCCTACGGCTACGCGTACGGGTACGGCGGCTCCCAGTACGTCGCCCCGCAGACGCGGACCAACGCCCTGGCGACCGCAGCTCTCGCGACCGGCCTGTGCGCGCTCCTCATCGGCGTGATCGCCACGGTGGGGATTGCGGGCGTCGTCGGCGGCGTCGTCGGGGTGGGCCTCGGCATCGCCGGGCTGCGGCGGGTGCGGCAGGGCGCGCCCGGGAAGGCGAAGGCCGTCTGGGGCATCGTCACGTCTGTGCTCGCGATACCCGCCGGCGTCGCGTTCTTCATGGCTGTCGTGGACGACGTCGGCGACGAGTGGGACGAGAGCTGGGACAGCAGCTACGGCGACGACGGCTACCTCGACGACTACGGCAGCACGTCCCAGTACGACGCCGGCTGGAGCGACGGCTGGGACGCCGGCTACGAGGCCGGCGTCAACGAGATGGAGATGCCCGTCGACGCCCCGTACCCGGACGACCCCAACCTGCACGAGCTCTCGCTCGGCGAGGCGACGACGATCGGCACCTTCCAGGTGACGGTGACGGACGTGGTGACCGACGCCGACGAGGCCATCCTGGCCGCCTCGCCGGACAACCCGGAGCCCGAGGGCCGGTACGTGACGGCCACCGTCGCGGTGACCAACACCGGCACGGAGCCCGCGCGGCCCGTCTCGGAGCTCATGGCGTCGTACTGGGGCGACGACGACATGCTCTACACCGAGTACACGTGCAACGCGTGGTCGGCGCGGCCCATCGCGGAGGTCGGGCTGGTGGCACCGGGCGCGAGCGCCGAGTTCGAGGTGTGCATGGACGTCCCGCTCGAGTCGCTGGGCACCCGGAACGTGGTCCTGCACGACATGCGCGCCAAGATCGCCGCCAGCTACCGGTGGACGGCACCGACGGGCGAGTGACGCCGGGGCACGTCAGTCCGGGTCGCTAACCCACGCGGAGAACACCGGGACACCCGCCCACGCGGCGCCGGCCACCTCGGTCGACCGCGCACCCTCCCACGGCCGCTCGGCCAGGGCCTCCGGGGACGGTTCGACCAGCGCGTCCCGCCGGGCCACGGCGACGACGGCGTACGGACGGTCGAACCGCACGTCCAGCTCGCGCCACGGCACCGGCGTCCACTCGGGGATGCCCGCCGCGCGCACGGCGTACGTCAGCGCGGCCGCCTCGAAGCCCTCCGCGGTGTAGGAAGCCACGGCGACTTGGCGGACGTCGCTCCCGCCGGCCCCCGGGGCGCGCTCGAAGCGCGCCAGGAGTCGGACCACCTCCGCGGCACCGGCGGCGCGCGTGAGGTCGTGGTCCCCGGAGGCCCGCCAAGCCGGGAGCACCGCACGGGCCGACTCGCCGCGCCCCGGCGCCGTCGACTCACGCACCGTCTCCGTGACCGTCCACGCGTGCCCGGCACCCTCGGGGACGTCGAACGCCGAGACACGGGCGGCGGCATCGGACCAGCCCGCGAGCATCCCCGCGACCTCGCCGGCGGCCGAGTGGACGGCCGCCGGAGCGACGTCGGGAGCCGCGATGACGGAGAGGACGTCCAGGCCGTCGGCGGCCATGGCGCGGTGCACCGCGACCCGGCCGGCGGCCGCGGTGTCGGCGAGGAAGACGTCGTGCCCGTCGTCGGGCGTGACCAGCGCGGTCGACGCCGTCCGGCCGAACGAGCCACCGAGGCTCGCAGGGTCGGCCTCCTCGAACGGGACCGCCCACCGCACGCGCGACGCGAGCGCGGTCGCGACGACGGAGGCGGTCTCGGCGTCGAGCTCGACCGGGAACCTCGGGATGAGGCCCTGGGTGGCGGCGGCGCACCAGGCGTCAGCGTCGGGCTGCGCGGGAATCGGGCCGCTGGCGACGGACAAGGGCAGCGTGGCGGCCCATACCTCGAACGCCTCGGTCAGCAGGCGGGGGTTGCCCCAGACGGCGGCCGCGGACGACACGGCCGGGTGCGGCTCGGCGAGCAGCTGGGCGGCGCGGGCGGCGGCGTCGTCGGGGTCCGTGCCGAGGACGGCGGCGAGCGCGTCGCGGTCGGCGCCGGTGGCCGCCGGAGCCACCACGGCGAGGAGCAGCCAGAACCCGAGCGGCGAGGTCACCGTGTGCCGGTCCGCGTAGGTGGCGTTGAAGGTGCGCGCGAACCGGTCGACGAGCGCGGCGGTGGACGGCGTCATGGGCCAAGTGTGGCGGCCCGGCGACGGGGGGAGGACCAGGGTCCCCGCTCACCAGGCCCTGCGCGCGGGATCGTGTCGGTGCACGGCGGGCGTGGACCGCCGCGGACGGCGAGGAGGGCGCGCGTGGCGGGGTACGCCGTCGTCGACGTGGAGACCACCGGGCTGTTCCCGGGCGGCACCGACCGGATCGTCGAGGTCGCCGTCGTGCACGTGTCGCCGGACGGCGAGCCGGAGCGCTCGTGGTCGACGCTGCTGAACCCGGGACGCGACCTCGGGCCACAGCACACTCACGGCATCTCCGCCGCGGACGTGCGGCAGGCGCCCACGTTCGACCGCGTCGCCGGCACCCTCGCCGAGCTCCTCGCGGGGCGCGTGTTCGTGGCGCACAACGCGTCGTTCGACATGCGCTTCGTCCGCGCCGAGTTCGCGGCCCTCGGCTTCGACGTGCCCGTGGTCCCGGAGACGTGCCTGTGCACGCTGCGCTGGGCGGGCCGCCTGCTCCCGACGGCGCCGCGCTCGCTCGCGGGCTGCTGCGCGCGCGTGGGCATCCCCCTCGACGGCGCCCACGCGGCCCTCGTCGACGCCACGGCGACGGCTGCGCTCCTCCGGCACTACCTGCGGCTGCTCGGCCCCGGCGGTGTGGCGGGCGCCGCGGACTGGGCGCAGGCGGTCGAGCTCGCGCAGACGGTCGCGTGGCCGTCGGTGCCGGTGCACGACGCCGCGTGCCGCCATCGCGGTTCGGCCGCGGCGGAGGCGCAGGTCCCGTTCCTGTCCCGCATCGTCGAGCACCTGCCGGCGACGTGCGGCCCCGCCGAGCACCAGGAGTACCTGGCCCTTCTCGACCGCGCCCTGCTCGACCGGTTCCTGTCGATGCGGGAGCGCGACGCGCTGGTGCGGCTGGCGAACGGGCTCGGCATCGACCGCCCGACGGCGGTCCACCTGCACCGCGACTACCTCGCGGGCCTGGCGCGGGCGGTGGTGCGCGACGGCGTCGTGACGGAGGACGAGGTCACGGACCTGGTGACCGTCGCGGAGCTGCTGTGCGTGGAGAAGACGGAGGCCCTCGCGATGATCGACGCGGCCTGCCGGGCGGCCGGGATCGCGGCGGGGCACGACGGCGACGCGGCGCCGTCAGCTGTCGGGCCGGCGGCGAGTTCGGCGGCCGCGTCCGCACTCGAGCGGTTCACGCTCCGGCGAGGGGACCGCGTGGTCTTCACCGGCGACATGTCCCGGCCGCGCGAGGAGTGGGTGCGCGCGGCGTCGGCGGCGGGGCTCGTGCCGCACCCGTCGGTGACGAAGTCGGTGGCCCTCGTGGTGGCGGCCGACCCGGACTCGCTCTCCGGCAAGGCGCGCAAGGCGGAGGCGTACGGCATCCCGATCGTCGGCGAGGCCGCGTTCGCGCGGATGCTCGAGCGCCTGTAGGCCGCCGCCAGGGAGGTCGGGGAACCGCCTGGCGACGTCGTCGTGCAACGGCCGGGCGACGTCGTCGGGCGCCGCCCCGCGCGTCCTCAGTCGCCGAACTCGACCCAGTCCACGAGCCACTCGCCGTCCTGCTTGACGACGGTGTAGTCGAAGGGCTCGGGAGCGGGGTTGCCGCCGTCGGCCCAGTCCGTCCGCTCGAGGGTGCTGACGATGGCGGTGTCCCCGGACACCTCGACCCCGACGACCGGCACGTTGCCGAACCCGACGGGGCTCGCCGCGGCCTCGTCGATCATGAACTGGAAGTCGTCGCAGGTGGGGACGCCGAGCTGCTCCCGGAAGCGCGGCGTCGTGCTGTCCATGAACGCGGTGCAGTCGCCGTCGACCAGGGAGTCCTGCATGTTCACGAACGCGCCGCGCGCTCCGACGATGTCCTTGGTCGCATTCATGATCACCGGGATCAGCGCGACGCCCACCAGGGTGAGGAGCGTGCCGACGACGATGCCGCCGACCGCGAGGCCCTTGCCGGAGCCCGCGCGCTTGGCGCGGCCGATGGCGATGAGGGACAGGATCAGGCCGACCGGCGGGACGAGGAAGGCGAACACCAGGCCGACGACGGCGATGGCGGGCGTCTTCCGCGGCGCCGGCTGCCCGTAGTAGCCGGGCTGCGGGGTGTAGCCGGGCTGGGGGCTGTAGCCGGGCTGGGACTCGTAGCCGGGCTGGGCCGAGTAGCCGGAGGGCGCGGGGTAGGAAGAGGGCGCAGGGTAAGAGGACGGCGCGGGGTAGGAGGACGGCGCAGGGTACGCGGGCTGGCTGGGCGCGGCCTGGCCGGCCGTCGGCGTCGTCGGCGTCGTCGGCTGCTGACCCCAGGCGGGGGCGCCGGAACCGTAGCCCTGGTCGTGCGACATCTGCGTCTCCCCTGGTCGACCCGCGCGAATCGTGACGACTCAGGCTAGGGACGACCCCGCACCCGGCCTAGGGCCGAACGGCGGACATCTGGGCGTCAGCTGCCGTTGCTGTCCAGGTAGACGGGGATGGCGGCGATGAGCGAGACGGCGAGCACGGCGATGCTGACGACGATCCCGGCGATCGCAAGGCCGCGTCCCGCGCCCGTCACCTTCGAGCGGGAGAGGGCGACGAGCGACGTCACGAAGCCGACCAGGGGCATGACGAACGCGAGGACGAGCCCGACCACCGCGATCGTCGGCGTACCCGGCTTGGCCGGCTGCGCCGGGTGGATGGCGTACGACCCGACGACGGGGTATGCGACCTGCTCGCGGCTCGCGGCCTGCGAGGGGTAGTACCCGGGGTGCGCCGAGGCGGGCGGCGGGGTGGGCGGCACGGAGCCGGCGACGTCGTGAGCCATCAAGATCTCCTGGTGTGGGCGCCCCTGCCGGGGATCACGGTAGGGGCGCCGCGCGGCGCGTCCTAGGGCCGAACGGGGGGTGCCGCGCCCGGCGTCGGCGCCGTCAGCCGCTGACGTCGGGGCCGGCGTCGTCCGGGGTGAGCACGAGGACGCAGCGCTGGTCGCGGATCATCGCGGCGCGGTAGTCGTCCCAGTCCGGGTGCTCGCCGGCAGCGCGGCGGTAGTAGTCGACGAGGAGGTCCATGGCGTCGGGCAGGGAGACGATCTCGACGGTCCCCGAGATCTGCACCCAGTCGCCGTAGAAGCGGTCGGTGAACACGCACAGCCAGGCGCGGGGGTCGCGGCGGAGGTTGCGGACCTTGATGGCCGTCTCGCGCGTGCTGACGAGGACGTGCCCGGCGTCGTCGACGGCGACCGTGACGGGGGACAGCTGCGGGTCACCACTGCGGCGGCGCGTCGCGAGGACGGCGTGATGGTTAGTGCGGAGGAAGGCGGTGGCCTGCGCGATGTCCATGGCGGCATCATCGCCCGGCGTCGGGTGATGTTCGATCATTGACCCGCTCATGCAAACGGACGTACCGTGCAAAAACGCCCGCCGGGCGACGGTCGCTCGGCCGGCGCGGGAGGCGTCATGCTCAACGACTACGCCGCGATCGCCACCCTCGGGGTGTCCGACCTGAGCCGTGCCCGCGAGTTCTACGAGAACGTCCTCGGCTTCACGCCGCGGTCGGACGTCGCCGACGGCGTCGTGTACTCGGCCGGGAGCGGGGCGTTCCTCGTGTACCCGTCGGCGTACGCCGGCACCAACAAGGCGACGGCGATGTCCTTCCAGGTGCGCGAGGACGCGTTCGACGCCGAGGTCGCCGACCTGCGCGCCAAGGGCATCGAGTTCCAGACCTTTGACATCGAGGGCATCGACTGGGACGACGGCGTCGCGACCTTCGGGGACTCCCGGGCGGTCTGGTTCGCCGACCCGGACGGGAACATCCTCAACGTCGAGACCGGGTCCGAGGGGATGTAGGCGTTCTCCGCCGGCCCAGAAGGGCGGCGGGTTGGCGGCGAGTGGCGATCCACGTGGCGTCCGCGCGGGCGACGATCTCTCCCCTCGCGTCGACCATCGCGGCTGACGTCTCGTAGCGGCGTCCGACGTTCTCGCGCGTCCAGCTGTAGACGACGACCGCCTCGCCGAGACGCGGACGCCGATCGACGCGGGCCGTCATCGTGCCGAGCACGCAGAACACTCGGTCGCGCAGCGCCACTGCGGGGTAGCTCGGGCAGTCGAGGGCGGCCCAGACGGCGGGGTAGAGAGCCGCACCGTGCGTGGAGACGTGCGGTCCGACGACCCACGGTGCGGCGAGCAGGTGCGGGCGCCCGGGCACGGGTCCGGGTGCCACATGCATACCGTCCGTACGTTCTGGGCCGCACACCACGCAGGTGGAGAGCGGGTGGCGGACGCCCTGGAGCGGGTGGGCGTCGCGGGCGAGGAACGCGTCGGCCAGGTCGGGTGGGGTGGGGGCGGGCGACGCGTCGAGCACGCCGGGGCGTGCCGACGCGATCAGGGTCCGCCCGCGGGTGACGACGACGGCGCCGCCGGGAGCGTCGTCGTGAGTGTCGCCGTCGCGCACCGTGAGCCGCCGGCCGAGCGACACCCGGCGGTGCAGGCGGACGGTGACGGTGTCGGCATCGACGGTCCTGGCGATGGTCCCAGCGGCGAAGCCGCCGTTCGCAGCGCGGCGCGGGCCGTTGAGGTGTGGCTCGATGGTGAGGTCCCGGGCCTTGACGGCGGGCGGGAGGGCGGCGGAGGCGATGGCTGTGTGCATGCCTCCGAGTCAAGGCCCGGGAGACGGGTCGCCGCGTCGCCGGAAGCAGCCATTTGCGCGTGGCCCGATCGGGCCAGGCGTGCCTGTGGGCTTCAGGGGCTACCCGACGAACTCGAGGAGCAGGCGCAAGGCAGTAGGGGTCCGTTCCAGCGGCACGCACTCCGCGAGGTGCGCGGCGTAGGCGACACTTGCACCAGCGGGGGCTCGACGCACCCAGTTGGACGAAAGCCCTCCGAGCCGGCGTCGCTCAACCGCAGGCGTCGTCTCCCAACAACTACCTCGCAGCGTCACGGGAGGTCTGGGCCCTGGTGCGTAACTGGGGAGCGTCAGAGACGAAGTGACGCGAGACTCGAAGTCCAGTCCTCAGTGATTGTGTGGACGGGCGCGAGTCGATCGGGGAAGTCCCGATGGCGCGCAAGACGCGACGTTGCCCCGAACCGGAACTCCCATCGCCCGGTCGCCGAGAACAGACAGGCGGCGACGACGTCGAACGCTTCTGCGGCATAGAAGCGCGAGCCTGGATCCCCCTTCGAGGCACGCGTCTTCTGCACCTCGACCTTGAAGTCCCCTTTCGCATTCAACTTCGGACTGGCGTTCTTGCACTCCACACGCAGCACGGCTCCATCATCGAGCGTGACGTCGAAGTCGTGCATGGCGTCGATGTCGAGCCGCTGAACTGAAGCAACACCAGATGCCTCGGCTAGCTGTCTCTCGAGGTGGTGCTCCGCTACACCACCGCGCACTGCCACCGACAGGCGGTTGCGGCCGCTGATGATGTCAAGGATCTGCTCGCTGCTCAGTGCAAACTGAGCTTCCAACACGTGCCGACCTTCGGCCCGGCCTGCCTGGTCACGATCGGCCATGGCGACCGCGGCGGCGAAGCGCAGCGGAGAGTCGAGTCGCAGGGATGCCGCGCGTCGCTCGAGGCGGGCGAAGTCGATAAGCCGGTCGGGAGTAAACCCAACTACCGTCTCCAACCTCGAGGACGAGCGCGGCTGCGACCGCTTGGCACCGCCACGGTTCACCTTCTCCCACACGTGCCAGCCGGTTCGCCTAGCTTGCTGAATCTCCGCTTCTTTCGCGTAGAACGAGATGCCCATTGGGAGCGGATCCCACAGATTCGCATCCAGGCCGAGAAACACGTGATCGGCGATATCGATGCCGAGGATCATCGTCACGTCGACGCCAGCCAGGTCGCGCCCAGTGGGGTGCTCCCTCTGCCAACTGCTCTCGGAGCCGTACCGTAGCTGGCCCCGCACTTCATCGATAGGCCGGTTCTTGATCGTGTTCCGGGTCACTCGGAACGGGTATACGAGCATCCCGATGCGCTCGTCGGTGTCCAACTGCACCCCGATGAAGATCGGGGCGCGGTTGGCGTCGCTCGCAAGGAGGACCCGACCTCCGGCTTCCTCGACCGCCTCCAGGAGGAACCTGTGCAGATCCACGCGCCCCTGTACCCGGTACACCTCGCCGTAGCGCCGGCCAGCGAGCACCTCGTTATCCACAGGCCTCCCTCCGGTCCAGCACCTCACAGATCGGCCGGCCTCGCCCCTGGCATGTCGGCGGTCCGCGACAGACTCCGGTGAACGATACTGGTCATCCTCGCGCACCGCTGCGGACGGCAGCGCGAGCCGAGCAGACAGAGGTGGCACGTGGCCGAGGAGCTCCCAGTTGTAAGCCTGTTCTCCGGGGCAGGAGGGCTCGATCTCGCGGTCGAGCGCGCCGACGCAGAACCGCTCGCCTCCACTGATCCCGGTTCCAGACTGCTTCGGGTCGCCGTAGCTACTGATTACAACGAACTAGCCCTGCAGACGCTCAGGGCAAACTTCCCCCACACCGCAACACTCGCCGGTGATATCCGCACGCTCAGCACAGAGCAGCTGCTCGCGAGCGCGGGATTGCGACCCAAGGAGCCTGTGCTAGTCGTCGGAGGTCCGCCGTGCACGCCGTTCAGCAAGTCCGGCTTCTGGCTGGAACAGAAGCGGACGAGCCGTGACCCCAACGCCTCACTGTTGGATGAGTACGTCCGCGTCGTGCGGGACACGCGCCCCGAAGCATTCGTCCTAGAGAACGTCCAAGGGTTGACGTACAAGACCCACCGTGCCCAGTTTGAGCGCTTGCTCAGAGGCCTTGGCGAGCTTGGCTACAACCCGCAGTGGAGGGTCTTGCTCGCCGCCGACTACGGCGTGCCACAACTCCGACGACGGGTGTTCGTCGTCGGACGTCGCGACGGGCAAAAGTTCGAGTTCCCCCACCCCACGCACTCTGGCTGGAGCGAACACAGTCGCGCTTTCGACACTTCGAGACTCCCTTACGTCACGGCTCGCACAGCCTTTGCAGGGCTGCCCCACCTCGCTCCGGCATCTGACGACGAGATCGTCGACGGGCGCTACGGCGAACTCGCCGCCGAGATCCCTCCCGGCCAGAACTACCTCTGGCACACTGATCGCTATGGCGGTCGCAACCACTTCCAATGGCGCAGTCGCTATTGGACCTTCCTTCTCCGGCTGGACCCGGATCGGCCCGCGACCACATTGCAGGCTCAGCCGGGCCCATGGGTCGGCCCATTCCACTGGGAGAACGTGCAGACGGCCTCCGGCCATGAACGCGCTCGCCGATTGCGCGTGAACGAGATGCTCCGACTGATGTCGTTCCCCGACGACTTCACCGTCAACGGCACCAGGGGGGATGTGCAACGCCAGCTCGGAAACGCCGTCCCCCTGGAGTTGGGCAAAGCGGTCGTGGGAACGCTCATGAACCAACTCGGATATCTTGGAAGGAACGCCGCACGCGAGACGTTGCTCGCCTAAGAGGTCATACTGAGCGAGTTTGACGGGGCCGGCGCCACCCGGTCGCCACCCGTCGACTGAGAAGGCATCAGCGTCACGCCAAGCGAAACCAAGCGATTCTACGGCGCCAAGCCAAGCCGTGGCCTAGCGGCACCGACCGTTCACTCCTCCTCGGGATCCACTCCTACGTCCTCTGCAGCTGCCCCCTCAGGCGCGAGCCCGTCGAGCCTGAACCGCGCGTGGGCAAGCTCCAGAGCCTCACCTACCAGAGGGGAGACGAACACCCTGCAGGCAACGCCAGCGAGAGCTGTCGACCGCTCGTCCATACGATGCTCAGTCCAAGTTGACGCGCTCGCTATCTCCTGATTCAGCTTGAGCCAGTCGTCTTGAAGTTTCGTGCGCTTGGCCGCGAACCTGTCGTCGCCCAGCTCGCTATTGATCGGCGAGATTGTCAGATTTCCGAGCACATGAAGGTGCGATTGGTGCAATTGGATCGGGGCTGCGACCCCCCACTCCATGAGATCAAGAATCCACTCCTCAGTAAGGTGCTGAGGCATGATGTGCTCGACACTGTACTTCGAGCGATCTAGGTCAGGCGGATGCTTGTGCGATTGGAACAACCCACGGTTGATCCGCTCTAGCAGAGATAGTGCCCAACCGGACCTCGCGGCGGAGTAAACGGGCGTTCTGCGCGCGGCGGCTTTGATGGCTTCGTCTGTCGGCCAAGTCCTGAGGTCACTGCCGTAAGACAGGAGATAGTGGAGGTGCTCGACTGTTGCCGGCCCCGGCCTCGCCTTCGAAGCTCGCAGTTGGCGAGTCACTCCGACGAATATCGACTTGTGCAGGTTTGGCTCGTAGCCGGCCAACTGTCGACGCGCCATGAACGACATGACCATCTCCAGGCAGGAGACAAGTTCCGCCGCCGAGAGTAGCTCGCCATCGTGCGCTCGCAGGAGCGAGAGGATGAGACCCTCCGCGGGGATGGTTGACCAGTTCGCGAGATCTTGCATCACCCGCTTCACCGGCGCACCGTACGGGCTATCTGACGGCTTTCGTATCCACCGAAACAGGCGAGCGGTCTTAGTGAGCCCGGTCCCGTAGTCGGCGACGTCGGCAGGGTTGCCTTCGACCGGAAGCAGGTCCTTATGGAAGTAGCTGAAGAGCGAGTCGCGTGCGCCGCTGTGGCCCTGACTAATTGACCAGGCCACGAGGTAATCCTCGAGTTCCCGCTCTGATAGGTCATTTTCCATCTGTCGCCAGTAGTCGGCGTAGAACTTGTCGCTGGACTCGCCAAGTAGGAGGAAGAAGTAGTTGCGCACGAGGTCGGACTGGCGCAACTTCTTGCCGCCAGCATTTAGCGTTTGGAAAACGCGATGCGCGTTGTCACCGTCTTCGAGCGTAACCCAAACAGCGGTGAGCCTTGTAAGTATGAGGCTTAGCAGGGCCGTAAGACCCGGCTGGTCTAGCGTGCCGAGCTTGGTTTTGAAGAAGTCGTAGCAGCGTTCCACAGGCGAGTTTGCTTGGCCATTCCACGCACCTGCGACAAGCGGGCCAAGCGTTGCCGCATCCTTCTCCTGAAGAACGAGGCGATTGCGGTAGGCCTCTTTGAGGTGCGTATTAATTAGGAGTTGAGAGGTGTACTCGCTAACGCTCTCAAGGCGGGCCTGGTCATCGGTTTGAAGTAGTGCAATTCGGTCGCGGATTGCACAGACGGCTAGCGTCAGGGTAGTGATTCGTTGCTGCCCGTCCACCACCCAATAGCGGTGCGCCTCACTGGGGAGCCCGCTCCAAGGAAGCGCCTTGAGGACCACGCTCCCGAGGAAGTGGGACGACGTCGCGGCGATATGCATGCGCTCCAGATCTGACCAGAGTTCCTTCCACTGAGGGAGTTCCCAGCTGTAGTGCCTTTGCCACAGGGGAATGAGCAGCTGGTTTCCAGCGCGGAAGAGTTCGCCGGCCTGAATCTCCTCAGCGTGCATTGTCTCCTCGCTCGGCTACGGACAGTGGTGTGGTCCGGTGACTACGCGCCCGTCAGTCCTTGGTGCGGCCACCTCGCACCTCTGCTCGTGCGAACTCGGGTGGTAGCCACCTCGTTGGATGTTGTCCGGCTCTTCGCCAGCTTAGCTTCCCTGCGGATGCGGGCGGGCTCGTCCACTGCCCCGCGAGTTGCGGGGACTCCCTGCGTCTTGGCTCGCACCCGCGCCTCCAGCGCCACGCGCAGCGCCTCAGCCCGTGGCCACTTCGGCAAGCATCAAGTTCGGGGCCCGCGCCGCCAGCGGCACGAGCCACCAAGGGCTCGGCGGGGTATGAACGCGGCGCGGCGCCTCCCCTCAACGGATGGGGCGGCCGGCACACGCGCTCGGCCACGCCACAGACTGGCGGTACCGTGCCTTCGTGCTCGATCCTCGCGTCCGTGAAGAGCTCCTTGCGTTCGTCGCCGAACGGGACTGGGCGCAGTTCCACACGCCCGAGAACCTCGCAAAGAGCATCGCGATCGAGGCCGGCGAGCTCCTCGAGTGCTTCCAGTGGGGTGACGACCCCGATCCGGCCAAGGTCCGCTCGGAGCTAGCGGACGTGCTGACGTACTGCGTCCTGCTCTCCGAGCGCCTCGGCGTCGACCCGTCGGACATCGTCATGGAGAAGCTCGCGATCACTCGCAGCAAGTACCCGGCGGAGAAGGCGCGCGGCAAGAGCACCCGGTATGACGCGCTCTGAGATTCACCGCGTCGGCTTCGCCAGCGATGCCATCGACACGTGGGCAGCCGCCGACAGCCGCCGCACCAACTGGCCGGTCGTGTACGTCATCGACGGTCCGCCCTCGACCGGTCGTGGCGAGCTGCCTCTCACCAAGGTCTACGTCGGGGAGTCGCTGAACGCCAAGAGCCGGATGCACCAGCACCTCGACTCGGGTGCCAAGGCCGGCTTGCAGACGGTCCGGGTCGTCGTGAACGACGAGTTCAACAAGTCCGTCTGCCTGGACCTCGAGTCGTTCCTCATCAGGCTCTTCGCCGGTGATGGCGCGTACACGGTCCTCAACGTCAACGGCGGCATCACGGACGCGGACTACTACCGGCGCGAGGAGTACCGCGCGTCCTTCGCGGCCGTCTTCGACCAGCTGCGCCAGGACGGCCTCTTCACTCGCGGCATCCGTGAGATCGAGAACAGCGACCTCTTCAAGCTTTCCCCGTTCAAGGCGCTGACGCAGGACCAGGCGATCGCCATCGAGGACATCCTCGAAGGGCTCTTCGCGGACCTGGAGACCGGGGCGACCAGCACGATCGTCATCCAGGGCAGTGCCGGTACGGGCAAGACGATCGTCGGGATCTACCTGATGAAGCTCCTCCAGGACATCGGTGCGGCCACCGCTGACGACGTCCTGGACAGTGACTGGATGTTCTCCGAGTTCTACGCCGACGGCTACCGCGGCCTCGTCGCCGACCTGCGTGTCGGACTCGTCGTCCCGCAGCAGTCGCTGCGCGAGTCCATCCGTCAGGTGTTCCGGCGCACCCCGCGCCTGAGCAAGGCGATGGTGCTCTCGCCGTTCGACGTCGGGAAGGCAGCCAGGCGAGTCCGCAACGGAATGGAGGAGAAGCCCTTCGACCTGTTGATCGTTGACGAGGCGCACCGGCTGAGCCAGCGCGCCAACCAGCCGTCAGCGATGCAGAACACTGACTTCCGCCTGATCAACGAACGCCTCTTCGGCGAGGACCACCCGCGGTGGACGCAGCTCGACTGGATCAAGGAGCAGAGCACTCACCAGTTGTTCCTGGTCGACGCCGGCCAGAGCGTGCGCCCAGCCGACCTCCCGCGCGCTGTGCTTGACACCCTGACCGCGACGGCACGCCAAGCGCAGCGGCACTACGTCCTCACCACCCAGATGCGGGTGCAAGCCGGCGAGGACTACGTGGGATACGTCAAGGACGCCCTGCGACCGCAGGCGGCAGGGGCTGCGCCTCGGCCGCGACAGTTCTCGGAGTACGAGCTCGCGTTCTTCGACGACCTGCCGACCATGCGGGATCGAGTCCTTGAGCTCGACCGCACGCACAAGCTCGCCCGGCTCGTCGCCGGATACGCCTGGCCGTGGGTGAGTCGGCGCAATCCGAGTGCTTTCGACATCCAGCTGGACGGCTGCGCCCTCAGGTGGAACAGCGCAGACAAGGACTGGATCAACTCGCCAGGCTCCGTCAACGAGGTCGGCTCGATCCACACCGTGCAGGGCTACGACCTCAACTACGCCGGCGTCATCATCGGACCCGAGCTCCGGTACGACCCAAGGTCGGACCGCCTCTTCGTCGACCGCGCCTCGTACCACGACGCGAAAGGCAAGGAAAACAACCCCCGGCTCGGCAAGGTCTACACGGACGACGAGCTGCTTGAGTACGTGCTCAACATCTACGGCGTCCTGCTGACGCGCGGCATGCTCGGCACGTTCGTGTATGTCTGCGATCCCGCGCTGCGCCGATACCTGCGGCCGTTCTTCGAAGGGCGCGCGGGTACTTAGGGCTCGTCTTGCGCGTCGGGTGATCATGACGCAGTCAAGCCACCTCGGCCTCAGCCGATGACGGAAAGGGACGCTGTGTCGCACGCATCCGAAGGGAGCCGCATGGAACGCAGGGCCACGTCACCCGACAACCCCTGGATCCAGGCGCTGGGTGTTCTCGCGATCATCGGCCTTCTCGTGGCCTGCGGCGCTGTCTTCCTGGGGTACCAGATCAGCACCGAGGAATCTGACTTCGACCCTGTCCTCGGACCCCTCCTGATGAGCGCGGGCGTTGCCCTCGGCGGCGCCTCACTTGTGGCAATCGCCTTGGGCCTGGGCCTTCGCGCCTACCTGTGGGAGCGACGCAACAACCCTCAGACGTACACCGGCTCATCGACAGCCAGCGGTACACCCCAGAGCCTCGGTTTCCCGCCGGCCCTGCAAGTGCCGCCGGCTTCCACAGGCGGGCATCACCTCCGCTTCGCCCTAGCCCCCAGAACCCCTGGTCCGGGCCACGGACGGCCACCGGCACCAGTTCCTAGTCTGATGCGTGGGGATGGCGGCGTCTGATCGTCTCCCGGGTGCCCCACCCGTGGATCACATCTGACTCAGCGGCCTCGTAACGGTGCGGTGAATCGTCTGTGCTTCAGTGCCCGCGGCCTTGCTCCTCCGCGCGAGCCGCCTCCCGGCCAGCCCCCTCCGGCTCCCAGCCCGGCACCTCCTTGCCCTGCGCCACCAGGATCCGCGCGAGCTTCCGGTACGCGTTCGGGTGGTACCGCTTCGAGCCGGGCGTGTTGTTGACGGTGGTGTGGAGGTCCAGCGCATCGGGGTCGTTGCTGGCGATGTGGATGTGCCCGTCGTCGGCGGCCCAGATGGCGACCTCCAGGCGGACGGACCGGGCGTCGTCGCTGGTACTGGCCATGACTGCTCCTCTCGACGTCGTCGGCCGCACGGCAGAACACCGCACCGCACGGCACCCGTCGATCGTCGCCCAGCCGGGCTCGCGGCGCCCTCCCGGGCCCGAATGTCAGACCGTACCGATAACTTCGGTCACCCTCGCCCGTCTACCTCCTCAGAGCACGCGACGCCCAACCCGAGGAGCCCGCTCATGACCTCGAACGACGCCGACGCACCCGGCACCTCCACGCAGACCTCGGCCACGACCCAGCCCGGCCCCACCGCCATGCGCACGTTCCACCACATCCTGGCCAACACCGCCGTCGCGAACATCACGACGAGCTACCTGTGGTGGGCGCTGACGTTCTGGGCGTACCTCGAGACGCGCAACGTGCTCGCGACCGGCATCATCGGCGGCGCCTACATGCTCCTGATCTCCTTCAGCAGCATCTTCTTCGGCACGGTCGTGGACCACCGCCGCAAGCTCGCGGTCATGCGCCTGTCGACGACGTTCACGTTCACCGCGTTCGTGGGCGCGGGCGCAATCTTCCTGATCCTGCCCGAGCGCACCCTTCTCGACCTCGGTGCGCCCTGGTTCTGGATCTTCGCGCTCGTGATCCTGGCCGGCGCCGTCGTCGAGCACATGCGCAACATCGCGCTGGCCACCACCGTGACGCTCCTCGTGCCGGACGAGCGACGCGCGAACGCCAACGGCCTCGTCGGCATGGTGCAGGGCGTGGCGTTCATGGTCACGAGCATCATCAGCGGCCTCTCGGTCGGGCTGCTCGGCATGGGTCCGACGCTCGTCATCGCCGTCACCCTCACCGCGGCGAGCCTCGTGCACCTGCTCACCATCACCTTCGCGGAGGACCGCGTCGCCGCTGCGCCAGCCGCGAACGCCCGCGACGCCGTCGACCTGCGCGGCTCGCTCCGCGTCATCCGCGCCGCGAGCGGCCTGTTCGCACTCATCATCTTCTCGACGTTCAACAACCTCATCGGCGGCGTCTATATGGCGCTGATGGACCCGTACGGCCTGGAGCTGTTCTCCGTCGAGTCGTGGGGCTTCGTCCTCGCCGTGTCGTCCACCGGCTTCCTCATCGGCGGCGCCGTCATCGCCAAGGTCGGGCTCGGCAACAACCCGATGCGCACCATGCTCCTGGTCGTCGTGGCCATGGGCGTGCTCGGGGCGACATTCACCCTGCGCGAGTGGTGGCCCATCTACGCCATCGGCATCTGGCTGTACATGTGCCTCATCCCCGCGGTCGAGGCCGCCGAGCACACCGTCATCCAGCGCGTCGTCCCGTTCGAGCGGCAGGGCCGGGTGTTCGGCTTCGCGATGGCGCTCGAGACCGCCGCCACCCCCATCACCGCGTTCCTCATCGCCCCGCTCGCGCAGCTGTGGATCATCCCCTACGCCCGGTCCGACGCCGGTCGCGACGCCCTCGAGCCCCTGCTCGGGACGGGCGACGCCCGAGGCATCGCGCTGGTGTTCTTCGTCGCCGGTCTGACCATGGTCGTGGCCGCCCTCGTGGCGTTCCGGACGCCGGTCTACCAGGCCGTCTCCCGCACGTACCGCGAGTCGGCGCCGCCGCCGTCGGACGACGCCGGGCAGGCGGCCGATCGAGACGGCGCCACCTCCGCCGCCGGGGCGCCGGACGCCGTCGCGAACGCGGGCGCACTGCCAATCACCACGCCGGTCACGACGCCGGTCAGCACCGCGGGCGGCAGGGAGTCGCCTGAGCGCTGACGGGCGCCCGTCACCATCAGCCGGCGACTCAACGCGGCAGCGGCCGGGTCACCACACCACCGAACCGCGCCTCCGCCGCCCGGTACGGCCGCCCGTCGATGAACACCGCACCGTCGCGCGACGACGACTCGCACCGCGAACCGTCGTCCCGGTGCACCACGACGAGCCCGGTTCCCATGAGCGTCTCGTTGTAGGTCTGCACCGGCCGCCCACGGGCGTCGACCAGGCGGTCCTCGCAGCCCTCGCAGATCGCGTCGAAGTACCGCGGAGTCTGCCGGGGCGACGGCCCACCGCAGTGCGGGCAGACCCACGTCGGGTCCGGCGCACTCACAGCGCACCCGCGGACAGGGACATCGGCACGGGCGCTCCTCGGGGCGGGCCGCCGTAGGGAACAGGCGGATCGGCGCCGACCCTATCGCGCAGAGCTGTCCACAGATCTCTCGGACCGCCTGACCGGTATGTCCGGTTGGCGGTAGGTTGCGGGCCATGCGACGCAGGGGGACGACGACGGCGCGCGGGCTGAGCGCGCGGGCGGCAGGGGGATGGATGGCCGGGCTTGCGGCCGGCGGGATGGTGGTCGGCGGGCTTGCCGGCTGCACGGGCGGTCCCGACGAGCCCAGTTGGACACCCACGGTGTGGACGCCCGAGGAGACCGTCGAGCCGAGCCCGACGCCGACGCCCACACCGACCGACCCGGCCGCCATCCCGCCGGAGCGCCCGGCGGCGATGGACACCGTGGACACGGCGGGTGCCGAAGCGGTGGCGGCGTACTACCTGCAGCTAGTCCCCTACGCAGAGGCGACTGGCGACACAGAGGTCCTCGCGGCGCTCTCACACCCGGAGTGCATCTTCTGCGCCAGTGTCCTTGAGGGCGTGTCCGGTCTCGTCGCGGCTGGACAGCACAACGTCGGGGGCCTGCCGCACATCTCGGAGGTGAGCGCGCTCGAAGTCGACCCGGGCAAGTGGTGGACCGTCGACGTCGAACTTACGCAGGCGCCATCCCAGACGATCGACACGGCCGGGACTGTCGTGGCCGAGGCAGCCGACACGGTGAGTTACCACATGGACGTTGCGGTGATAAGCGACGGGGCTCGTTGGCTTGTCCGCGAACTCAGTTTCGAGGTGACCGGGCGAGTCGCACCGTGAACGCCCTGGTGTCGGGAAGCGTCGTGCTGACCTTGCTCTTTGGTGCCGCTGGCCAACACCTGCCGACGGACTACGAGGGCTACACCGCTGGCGACGAGATCGTCGTGACGGCGGTGACGGCGGCGGGTGTCATCGCGAGGTCTCAGGCCGCGGACCCCGCGGTCGTGCTGGACATCTTCACCCGGGACGACCTCTGCGGCTTGCAGGCCGGAGCGTGGAACGACCTGTGCACCGGCTACGACCCCGACACCCCGGTACCCAGCTGCGAGGGCCTGCCGGCTGTGCCGCCCGTCTGGCGCCTGCACCGCAACAGCCCCACCGAACCATGGCAGCAACCGACCCTTGCACTGGGCTGGAGCTGCCCACAGGACGCCCTGCCGGTGTTCACCATCACCGACTTCCGCCGCCTGCCCATCACCCCCTCGGTCCTGACCATCCAGCCACCGCGGGACGAGGTCTTCGTCAACATGCCGACCATCGTCTACACCGACCCCGCGGTCCAGACCTTCACCACCACCCT
>Ga0196970_1000370_pt1 | contig 56122 bp, 56 predicted proteins | sample S1v_513CmetaG_FD_148672 | JGI IMG/M metagenome (GOLD analysis project Ga0196970, IMG submission 148672) | Soil microbial communities from Anza Borrego desert, Southern California, United States - S1+v_5-13C | ecosystem: Environmental > Terrestrial > Soil > Desert | place: USA: California...
GATTCCGCGCGGTGACGGCAAGGGCGCGCAATCGAGCCTGTTGCGTGCGCTGGCAAAAGCGTTTGAACTAGGTTTCGATCCACTGGATTGCGCTCTGGCCGAGCCGTGGGAGGGACCGCGTCCAAGCGAACTGCAAACCGTCACCGACGAAGTCTGGCGCACCGCCGGCGACACCCGCGAACGCCTCGAATTGTTCGCCACCGAGCTGATCTCCGAATCCCTGCATATCCCTTGTAGGCCTTCGCCTGCTCGCGATAGCGGTGGATCAGCCAACATCAAATTGACTGACATGCCGCCATCGCGAGCAGGCTCACTCCTACAGGGACCGGGGTGGGCTGACGTTGGGGCAATCATTGAACATTTGCGCGAAGTCATCGCCCCACGCCTCGACGCCTGCGGCCCGGCAGAAATGCGCGGTCTGCTCGACGCTCTCAGTGGCCGTTTCGTCCCCGCCGGCCCGAGCGGCGCGCCCAGTCGCGGGCGCCTCGACGTGCTGCCGACCGGGCGCAATTTCTATTCGGTGGATGTGCGCAACCTGCCGACCACCACCGCGTGGCGTATCGGTTTTCAGTCAGCGACGCTGATTCTCGAACGGCATTTGCAGGATCATGGCGATCACCTGCGGCAGCTCGGCCTGTCAGTCTGGGGCACCGCAACCATGCGCACCGGCGGCGATGACATCGCTCAGGCCATGGCGCTGATGGGCGTACGGCCGGTGTGGGCCACTGGTAGTCAGCGTGTCGATGATTTCGAGATTCTGCCGCTGAGCCTGCTTGATCGTCCGCGCGTCGATGTGACGTTACGCGTCTCGGGATTTTTCCGCGATGCGTTTGCCAACCTGATCCGCTTGTTCGACGCTGCGGTGCAAGCGGTCGCGGCGCTGGACGAGCCGGACGACCTCAATCCGCTGGCCGCCAAAGTGCGCGCCGAGCGCGAGACGCTGCGTCAGTCCGGCGTCGACGAAGACACCGCGCGGCGTCAGGCTGGCTGGCGCATCTTCGGCGCCAAACCCGGTGCTTACGGCGCTGGCGTGCAGGGCGCTGTCGACGGTCGCCTGTGGCAGAGCCGCGAAGACCTCGCCGAGGTTTATCTGAACTGGGGCGCTTACGCCTATGGCGGCGCCGACAAGGGGACCGCTGCACGCGAGCAGTTCGTCCAGCGTCTGAGTCAGGTGCAGGCGGTGTTGCAGAATCAGGACAACCGCGAGCATGACCTGCTTGATTCCAACGATTACTACCAGTTCCAGGGGGGCATGCTTGCCGCCGTGGAAAGCCTGCGCGGCGAAGCGGCGGCGAGTTATCACGGCGATCATAGCCAACCTGATTTGCCGAAAATCCGCACCCTGAAAGAAGAGCTGAACCGGGTGATTCGTTCACGCGCAGCAAACCCGAAGTGGATCGACGGGGTCAAGCGCCACGGCTATAAAGGTGCGTTCGAGATGGCCGCGACGGTCGATAACCTGTTTGCCTTCGACGCGACCACGCAATTGATCGACGATCATCAATATGCGTTGCTGGCCGACGCCTATTTGCTGGACCCGCAGACCCGGGAGTTTGTCCGCGAGCACAATCCGCATGCCTTGCGAGACATGACCGAACGCATGCTCGAAGCGCAGCAGCGCGGCATGTGGCAGGAGCCGGGGGCTTATAAAGAAGCGCTGGAGAATTTGTTGCTGGATATCGAGGAAGATGGGTAGCGCCTCCAAAAGCCAACCCTCACCCCAGCCCTCTCCCGGAGGGAGAGGGGGCCGATCTGTGTTGTATTCGAAACCTATGTTCAACTCGAACTATCAGATCAATGCAATTCGTGAGATCACCTCGATCAATCCCCTCTCCCTCCGGGAGAGGGCTAGGGTGAGGGCCTTTTACCTGACACCCCGCAACATTGAAGAACACCCGAATCAGTTCCCTCTCCCTCTGGGAGAGGGCTAGGGTGAGGGCCTTTTACCTGACACCCCGCAACATTGAAGAACACCCGAATCAGTCCCTCTCCCTCCGGGAGAGGGCTAGGGTGAGGGGCTTTACCCGACACACCACAACATTGAAGAACACCCGAATCAGTCCCCTCTCCCTCTGGGAGAGGGCTAGGGTGAGGGGCTTTACCTGACACATCAGAACATTGAAGAACACCCGAATCAGTCCCCTCTCCCTCTGGGAGAGGGCTAGGGTGAGGGGCTTTACCTGACACACCAGAACATTAAAGACCACCAACGACCACGCCAGAGAACCCACACATGACCGACACCCCACATTTCCCCCTCTCCGCCGTGGTCGGCGCCGATGATCTCAAGCTCGCCCTGTGCCTCACCGCCATCGATCCGAAAATCGGCGGCGTGCTGATCGAAGGTCCGCGCGGCATGGCCAAATCGACCCTGGCCCGCGGCCTTGCGGACCTGCTCGCCAGCGGCCAGTTCGTCACCTTGCCGCTGGGCGCGACCGAAGAACGTCTGGTCGGCACCCTCGATCTCGACGCCGCCCTGAGCGACGGTCGCGCGCAGTTTTCCCCCGGCGTGCTGGCCAAGGCTGACGGCGGCGTGCTCTACGTCGATGAAGTCAATCTGTTGCCTGATCACCTGGTCGATCTGCTGCTCGACGTCGCCGCCAGCGGCACCAACCTGATCGAACGCGACGGGATTTCCCATCGTCATTCGGCGAAATTTGTCCTGATCGGCACGATGAACCCGGAAGAAGGCGAGTTGCGCCCGCAGCTGCTCGACCGATTCGGTCTGAACGTCGCGCTCAGCGGCCATACGCAACCGACCGAGCGCGGCCAGATCATTCGTCGGCGGCTGGATTTCGACAGCGATCCGCAGGCCTTTTGTGCGCAATGGGCCATCGCGCAACAAAGCCTGCGTGAGCGCTGTGAGCGTGCGCGCATCGCATTGACCGGCATCGAACTGGACGATGCCGCGCTGGCGCAGATAACCGAACGCTGTTTCGCCGCTGGCGTGGATGGCTTGCGCGCCGATCTGGTATGGCTGCGCGCAGCCCGCGCGCACGCGGCATGGCGTGGGGCGGCAGTGATTGGCGAGGAAGATATCGACGCCGTGGCCGAGTTTGCCCTGCGCCATCGTCGTCGCGAACCCTCGGTGCCGCCGAGCCCGCAACAGCAGCAACAGCCACAACAACCGCCACAGGCGCCGAATCAGGCGCAAAGCACCGTGAGCGAAGGGCAGGGCCAGTGGGGCGATATGCCGGCACCGGCGCTCGCCACCGGCACTCGACGAGAAGTGCCCGCCTGGCCAAAAAAGCCCTAGGCATTCGCCCCCGATCCGACGCGGGGGCGAATGCCAGACCCCGCGCCGGACGGCTCGACAACGGACGCCAAGGCAAGCGCCACAGCGCCAGGAATGGCTCGGTGAACTGGCCGGGCACGTTGATAAACGGGCGGCCACGACTGCGTGAAGACCTGCTGTTTCAGCTGCGCACCCGCTCGCCGCATGAGTTGTGGCTGGTGATTGTCGATGCCTCTGCTTCGACCAGACGCCATCAGGCGCTGAGCGATGCCAAAGGTCTGCTCGCACAAGTGTTCGACGATGCCTACCGCCAACGCGCGCGGCTCGCTTTGTTGACCGCCAGTGGTTCGACGCCGAAATGGCAAGTGCAGGGACTCAAAGCGTCCAGCGGTCTGCAAGCGTGGCTGCAAGCGTTGGGGGCGGGTGGTGGCACGCCGTTGCTCGCGGCGTTGCAGCAGGCGCAGCAATGGCTGGGGCAACGGCGCAAGCGCTTCCCCGCCGAACAGCAGCGATTGCTCGTGGTGACCGACGGGCGCTTGAAGCAATGTTCCGGGCTGCCGATGCTGGATTGCCCGGGATTGCTGATTGATATCGAGCGTGGACCGATTCGCCTGGGACGTGCGCAGGTGCTCGCCGAAGCGCTGGGGGCCGACTATCGGCACATCGATGATCTTGCTGTGCATTGACGATCGCGTTTCAAGAGTGCTCGCGAACGGAACTGCCGTCAGGCCCATTCGTACAGATCTTGAAATGATTTGCCACTGGGGAAAATGTGTCTTGAGGCGGTACGCTCCAAGGCCATTTTTCCTTCAGGACTTGCATGAACACCCTCTCGGAGCCCCCCAGTTATCCCGTCTCCTCGCGCCACGGCGCGGTCTTGATGCTCGCGCAGCATCCGGTTTTTCGACTTCCGACTATCTTTGCCAATGCGGTTCCTGAGCCTTCGCGTTGCGCTTTGTCGTGTCCGGCAGCCTGAATTCACTGAGAGAGATCGAGACGTTTTATGGAATGGTTAGCGGATCCCACAGCCTGGTTGGGCTTGTTGACATTGATCGTGCTGGAACTGGTGCTGGGTATCGACAACCTGGTGTTCATTGCGATTCTCGCGGACAAACTGCCGCCGCATCAGCGCGACCGCGCGCGAATCATCGGCCTGTCGCTGGCGCTGATCATGCGTCTGGGCTTGCTGGCGAGCATTTCCTGGCTGGTCACGCTGATACAGCCGCTGTTCGAAGTGTTCGGCAAAAGCTTCTCCGGGCGTGATCTGATCATGCTGTTTGGCGGCGTGTTCCTGCTGTTCAAGGCGACGATGGAGTTGCATGAGCGGCTGGAAGGTCATGTCGGTGAACGCACCACCAACGCGGCGTACGCGCTGTTCTGGCCGATCGTTGCGCAGATCGTGGTGCTGGACGCGGTGTTCTCGCTCGATGCGGTGATTACGGCGGTGGGCATGGTCGATGAACTGGCGGTGATGATGATCGCTGTGATCATTTCCATCGGCCTGATGATCGTCGCCAGCAAGCCGTTGACCCGCTTCGTCAATGCGCACCCGACGGTGATCATGCTGTGCCTGGGCTTTTTGATGATGATCGGTTTCGCCCTGACCGCCGAAGGTCTGGGTTTTCATATTCCGAAGGGTTACCTGTATGCGGCCATCGGTTTCTCGATCCTGATCGAGGTGTTCAACCAGATTGCCCGGGCGCGCCGCAAACGCTCGATGCAGGGCGTGCGCCCGTTGCGCGAGCGCACGGCCCACGCGGTGATGCGCTTGCTCGGCGGTCGCACCCTGGCCGCGGAAGAGGTCGGAGAAGAAATCTCTGACCTGCTCGACAACGGTGACGCGCCGAGTTCAGAGCTGTTCGACCGTCGCGAGCGGGTGATGATCAGCGGCGTGCTGCAACTGGCCGAGCGACCCATTCGCCAGTTGATGACGGTGCGTGCCGACGTCGACGCCATTGATTTGGCCGATGACGCGGAGACGATTCGCACGAAGTTGATGCATTCGTCCTACTCTCGCCTGCCGTTGATACGCAACGGCGCGGTGGATGAGCCGTTGGGCTTTGTGCACAAAAAGGAACTGCTCAAGGACTATCTGGCCGGCGCCGAGCCAAACCTTGAGCAACTGGCCCGCCAGACCGTCAACCTGCTTGACAGTTATTCGATCCTCAACGCGCTGGAACAGATGCGCGCGGCCTCGACGCACATTGCGTTTGTGGTCAACGAGTTCGGTGATTTTGTCGGTGTGCTGACCATGACCGACATTCTCGAATCGATTGCCGGCGAGTTGCCCGACGCCAGCGAAATCGAAGGCCCGGACGTGCTGGAGGAGCAGGGCGGCTATCTGGTCAGCGGCGCTTTGCCACTGGCTCGAGTGCGCCAACGAACCGGGTTCGCCGCCGAGCCGACCGAGGATTACCAAACCATGGCTGGCCTGGTGATGAGTTTGCTGGATCGCTTGCCGATGAAGGGCGACCGGCTGGCATACGAAGGCTGGCAATTGACTGTGAAAGCAGTGGAAGAACGACGGGTCACGCGAGTGTTGCTGGAGCGCGCTGCGGCATGATTGTGATGGTCATTGCCTGACCCTCCGCCATTGCCAGCAGGCTGGCTCCCACAGGTTTTGTGTTTGCTTCAGATCGAATGCCTTACGCATCCCTGTGGGAGCTGCCTTGCCAGCGATGGTGATCAGTCAAGCGACGCAGCTTCATGAATGAAAGGTGTATCGGTCCTTGCCGGTGTGTTTGGACTCATACAACGCCGCATCCGCCTTGATCAACGCCTGATTCAACGTGTCGCCATCCTCGACCCGGGTAATGCCGACGCTGATGGTGACCGGGTGCTCGGCAGACCGTTCCCGAACCAACCGGCACAGCTCGGCGGCAAGCCCGGCAGCGTCTTCGCGGCGCACGGCCGGCAGATAGATCGCGAACTCTTCACCCCCCAGGCGCGCATAGTCGAATTCAGCCATCACGGTTTTGATATCGGCAGCGACGCGTTTGAGCACTTCGTCACCGATGTCATGGCCGTAGGTGTCGTTGACCTTCTTGAAATTGTCGATGTCGATCATCATCAGAAAGTGATCGTATTCGCGCGGGATTGCTTGCAGACGCTGCTGCGCGTGCGTCATGAACGAACGACGGTTGGGAATTTGCGTCAGTGGATCGTTGTACGCCTGATCCAGCAGCAATCTGGACATGATGTAGTTGCTGAACCGCGCCTCGCGAAACTTCAAAAACGCGTACAGGGTCAGCGCGCAGAGGAACACGCTGTAGCAGGCGGTCAGTACGCCGCGCAGTTCGCCCAGTTCGGTGCTGGTACCGAGGAACGGGTTAAGCACCAGCCAGATAACCACCTGCACGGCAAAAAACGCCCAGCGCCGCAACGGCAACACCGAAACGCTGTACAGCAGGCTCGCAGCGGCGAGCATCAGCCACGAGCTGTGCACCGCAGGCGGCAGGCCATCGACGATCATTCGCACGCCGACCGTCAGGCCCAGGACCAACAACACGGTGAGCACATCGAAATGCGCTGCTTTACGAGTAAACCCGAGCACCAGCGTCAACACACCGAAGACGCCAAGAAAGACCATCGAGCGCCAGGTGAAGCCTTGTCCGCCCATGAAACTGACGATCAGGTCGAACAACAGCCACATGAAAATGCTGACCACGTAAATCAGCAGGCTGAAGGTTTTCAGCCGCTCGAATTCGCGCTGAAGAAACTCGCTTCTCAACGGCGCCGACGCGCTTTCCTTCAATGCCTGCGCTTCTATGCTCTCGAACATGCTCGCCCTGCTGCTTGTTTTGATGGCAGAGGCCACGCGCCTGAAAGGCTGTAGCGCTGCGTATTCGCTCAAGAGCAAAGCAGCCCGATGGACAGTTGTCCAATTCCTGTCTGTGTGAGCATTTTTCAGTGACGCCCAGCGCGAATTAGCTGCCAGCTTATCCGCGTACACGGTGGCTGGCACGACCGACCATGCATAACGACCGCAGCGCTCGACGCAACCAGACCAGGTCATGCTCGGACTTGCGCCCCGGTGCGGCAGGCGCTTTGGTCTTGCCAACGTACCGTGCGAAATCTTCTGCAAGCGTCTCTTCAGTGCCGATGCCCTTGAGCTTTTTCTGCAATTTGCCGTTGCGATAGAACAGCACTGTCGGCGTGCCGGTGACCAACGGATGGCGCGGCGACTGGCTGGTGTCGAGCATGTAAACGTTGGCACGGTGGCGGTAGGGTTCGGCTGTCTGACGAAAAACAGGACCGGCCCATTCGCACGCGGGGCAGTGCTCGTTGGCAAAATACAGGATGACCGGGCGCCAGGTTTTCAGGGCTTTGCGATAAACCGGTGCCAGCGTTGCCGCAGGGGTGGATGCGCTCATTGAAGGCTCCTTTTCAACGACGGTGAGGTCTGGCGACGTTAAAGGAGGGTATGTGAGGACGTCTACTGTCAGAAATTACAGGTGCTGGCCTGAAGTCTCGGATTTATCCCACGAAAATGGTAGAGCGCACTGACATCCAAGGCAGAAATGATGAATGAAATGACGTGTTAGGCTCGATGCATCAAGTCAACCGCTTCTCGGGGTGCTATTTCTGGTACTTCTTAAAGTACGCCGAGGAGCATCTTGATGGCACATATCGTCCTCTCCAACGTTGTAGCGAGTATTTCTGAATTGAAAAAAGATCCGATGGGAACGGTAGCAGCAGGTGACGGGCATTCGGTCGCAATCCTTAACCGAAATCAGCCAGCGTTTTATTGCATTCCTGCCAAAGAGTATGAGGCGATGATGACGCGTCTGGATGATCTGGAGCTGATTGCGCTGTGCAAGGAGCGGCAAAACGACCCCACGATCAGGGTCTCCATAGATGACTTATGAGCTGGAGTTTTCGGAAAAAGCCTGGAAGGAGTGGATGAAGCTTGGCTCGGTTGTGAAGGAGTGTATATGAGGCTGCCGCTAAACGCTGATTGCAATTCTGGCTCTTCGTTAGATGCACTGAATTCGCCCAACCCCACCCCATTTGGGAATCTGAAACCCGCCTGCAGTAGCGTTCGGTAGCACAACCGCTCCCTTCAGTTCGCCACCCTCAAGCAATATTGTTATCGCATCCCCTTGATTCTAAAAACCTTTAAACCCCACGCAGATTTCTGACCAGGGCTGTGGCACACTTTCTGCTGTCTATTCCGTAGTAACAAACCGTGTTCCGGTATAGCGGAATAAACACCATTCTGGAGTGCTTGCCATGCATCGCCGTCCTTCGTTGTTCAAAGCGTGTGTTTTCGTTCTTGCAGCTTCATCAACCGTGATGGGCCTGGCCCAGGCTGCCGAGAGCAAGCTCGACAGTGTGCTGGCTCGCGGCAAATTGATTGTCGGCACGGGCAGCACCAATGCGCCGTGGCACTTTCAAGGCGCGGACGGCAAGTTGCAGGGTTTCGATATCGACATCGCCAGGATGGTGGCCAAAGGTCTGTTCAACGACCCGAGCAAGGTCGAGTTTGTCGTGCAGTCGTCCGATGCACGGATCCCCAACCTGCTCACCGACAAGGTCGACATGAGCTGTCAGTTCATCACCGTCACTGCCAGCCGCGCGCAGCAAGTGGCGTTCACCCTGCCGTATTACCGCGAAGGGGTTGGTCTGTTGTTGCCGAACAACAGCAAGTACAAGGAAATCGAAGACCTGCAAGCGGCGGGCGACGACGTCACCGTTGCTGTGCTGCAAAACGTCTACGCCGAGGAACTGGTGCATCAGGCATTGCCCAAGGCCAAGGTCGATCAGTACGACAGCGTCGATCTGATGTATCAGGCAGTGAACTCCGGCCGCGCCGACGCGGCTGCCACCGACCAGTCTTCGGTCAAATACCTGATGGTGCAGAACCCTGGCCGCTATCGCAGCCCGGCTTACGCCTGGAGCCCGCAGACCTACGCCTGCGCCGTCAAACGCGGCGATCAGGACTGGTTGAACTTCGTCAACACCGCTTTGCATGAAGCCATGACCGGGGTTGAATTCCCGACCTACGCCGCGTCGTTCAAGCAGTGGTTCGGTGTAGATCTGCCGTCGCCGGCCATCGGTTTCCCTGTCGAATTCAAATGATCCCGTGAGAGCGGGGCGATCGCCATCGCCATCGCCTCGCTCAAGGTACTGCTGACCATGAACTATCAGTTGAACTTTGCCGCCGTGTGGCGCGATTTCGACACCTTGCTGGCGGGGCTCGGTCTGGGCCTGCAACTGGCGCTGGTGTCGATCGCCATCGGTTGCGTGATCGGCCTGCTGATGGCGTTTGCCTTGCTGTCGAAGCATCGCGCCTTGCGGGTGCTGGCCTCGGTGTACGTCACGGTGGTGCGCAATACGCCGATTCTGGTGTTGATCCTGTTGATCTACTTTGCCTTGCCGAGCCTCGGCATCCGGCTGGACAAGATTCCTTCGTTCATCATCACGCTGTCGCTGTATGCCGGCGCGTATCTGACCGAAGTTTTCCGCGGTGGCTTGCTGAGCATTCCCAAAGGCCAGCGCGAAGCCGGGCTGGCAATCGGGCTGGGCGAGTGGCAGGTCAAGGCCTACGTCACCGTGCCGGTGATGCTGCGCAACGTCTTGCCGGCGCTGTCGAACAACTTCATTTCACTGTTCAAGGACACTTCGCTGGCGGCTGCGATTGCGGTACCGGAGCTGACTTATTACGCGCGCAAGATCAACGTCGAAAGCTACCGGGTGATCGAAACCTGGCTGGTGACCACGGCGTTGTATGTCGCGGCCTGTTACCTCATTGCCATGCTGCTGCGGTACCTGGAGCAGCGTCTGGCGATCCGCCGATAGGAGCTTGCGATGTACGAATCACCTGATTGGCTGCATGAATTGTGGGTTGCCCGAGAGCCGCTTTTCCAAGGTTTTCTGACCAGTGTGCAAGTGTCGGCGCTGGCGATTGTGCTCGGCACCTTGCTCGGCGTTGTCGCCGGATTGGTGCTGACTTACGGGCGCTTGTGGATGCGTGCGCCATTTCGTTTTTACGTCGATCTGATTCGCGGCACACCTGTGTTTGTATTGGTATTGGCTTGCTTCTACATGGCGCCGGCGCTGGGTTGGCAGATCAGTGCCTTTCAGGCCGGCGCCTTGGGCCTGACGCTGTTTTGCGGCTCGCACGTCGCCGAGATTGTCCGCGGCGCGCTGCAAGCGTTGCCACGCGGGCAGATGGAAGCGGGCAAAGCCATCGGTCTGACGTTTTACCAATCCCTCGGTTACGTGCTGTTGCCTCAGGCATTGCGGCAGATTTTGCCAACCTGGGTCAACTCGTCCACGGAAATCGTCAAGGCTTCAACCTTGCTCTCGGTAATCGGCGTGGCTGAATTGCTGCTCAGCACGCAGCAGGTCATCGCCCGGAACTTCATGACCCTGGAGTTCTATCTGTTCGCCGGTTTTCTGTTCTTCGTCATCAACTTCGGCATCGAATTACTCGGCCGGCACATTGAAAAGCGGGTGGCCCTGCCATGACTCAAGCTCAAGTTTCCCCACAGAATCAGGCGCTGCTGGACATTCGCGGCCTGCACAAACAGTACGGCGCGGTCGAAGTGCTCAAAGGTGTCGACCTGAGCATGCAGCGCGGCAACGTGGTAACGCTGATCGGTTCCAGTGGTTCGGGCAAGACCACGTTGCTGCGCTGCGTAAACATGCTCGAGGAATTTCAGGGTGGGCAGATTCTGCTCGACGGTGAATCCATCGGCTATGACGAGGTCAACGGCAAGCGCGTACGTCACGCGGAAAAAGTCATCGCCCGGCATCGCGCGATGACCGGCATGGCGTTCCAGCAATTCAATCTGTTCCCGCATCTGACCGCGTTGCAGAACGTCACTCTGGGCTTGCTCAAGGTGAAAAAGATGCACAAAGACGAAGCCGTGGTGCTCGCCGAGAAATGGCTGGAGCGCGTCGGCCTGCTGGAGCGGCGCAATCACTTTCCCGGCCAGTTGTCCGGCGGTCAGCAACAGCGCGTGGCGATTGCCCGGGCGATTGCGATGAACCCGAGCCTGATGCTTTTCGACGAGGTCACCTCGGCCCTGGACCCCGAATTGGTCGGCGAAGTGCTCAACGTGATCAAGGGCTTGGCCGAGGACGGCATGACCATGTTGCTGGTGACCCACGAGATGCGGTTTGCCTTCGAGGTTTCGGACAAGATCGTTTTCATGAATCAGGGGCGAATCGAAGAGCAGGGGCCTCCCAAGGAACTGTTCGAGCGCCCGCAATCACCGCGTCTGGCCGAGTTTCTGAAAAACACGCGGTTCTAATTTTTGTTATGTAATCAGGAGAAACACCCATGAGCATTACTCGTTATGGCACCGGCAGCACTGCCGCCGGCGGTCAGCCACGTCCCTTCGCGCGCGCAGTCGAAGCGGATGGCTGGCTGCACGTCTCCGGCCAGGTGCCAGCGGTGGAGGGCGAGATCATTGTTGGTGGCATCGTCGAACAGACTCACCAGACCATGAAAAACCTGATCGCGATTCTCGAAGAGGCGGGTTATGGCCTGGAGGATGTGGTGCGGGTCGGTGTGTGGCTGGACGATCCGCGCGATTTCAGCAGCTTCAACAAGGTCTTCGGCGAATATTTCAAACCCGAACACGCCCCGGCTAGGGCCTGTGTGCAGGCGAGCATGATGGTCGATTGCAAGGTTGAGATTGATTGCATCGCGTACAGGAAGAAGGCCTGAGTGATGGCTTCCCCTCACCCTAGCCCTCTCCCGGAGGGAGAGGGGACTGATCGCTGTCGATGCAGGTTTTGTCGGCTCACCACAACATGTGCATCGATACGATCAGGCTCCCTCTCCCTCCGGGAGAGGGCGGGGGGTGAGGGCAGCAATGCCGCTGACACGACACCAAGGGCCAGTTACCATCCGGCGACTTTGAATGGGAACCACTGATATGACCGAAGACACCATCAAGCGCCGGGCTCGCGGTCTGGACCGGGCGTTCGATATCCTCGATTTCCTCAAGGAAATCGGCCAGCCGCTGCGCCCGAACGACATTGCCAACGGCATCGGCAGCCCGAAATCAACGGTCTACGAGCTGGTTGCCTCGTTACTCGAACGGCGCATCCTGGAACCGGTGGGCAAGGACGGTCATGTCTATCTCGGCCGCCAGCTGTATTTTCTCGGCCAGGCGCATCTGCGCCATTTCGACCTCAGTCGCGAAGCCGATCACGCCTTGCAGGAAATCGTCCGCCAGACCCGCGAAACCGCCCAGATGTGCCTGCTCAACGGGCGCAAATACACGGTGGCGCTGATGAAGGAAGGCGAGCGGCATTTCCGTATTTCCTCCGATATCGGCGAGAACGCACCGATCCCGTGGACAGCCTCGGGGCGTCTGCTGCTGGCGCACCTGAGCGACCAGCAGATCATCGATCTGATCGACGAAGACGACTACATCCTGCCCGACGGCGAACGTCTGCCGCTGGAGCGCTTTCTGGCGGAGATCCGTCAGGCCGGCATCGACGGTTTCTTCTCCTTCGACAGTGTCGCCGACACCTTCACCCATTGCTTCGCCGCGCCGGTCAAAAACCCGCAAGGCGTAGCGATTTGTACCTTGTGCATCGTCGCGCCGCGGGCCGACGCGAAAACCCATTACGACGACTATCGCCGGGTACTGATCGAGAGCGCCAACAGTCTCGCCCGGCGCATCAACGAATAAACGCGGCTGCCTGCGGCCGTGACAACGAGGAGTTCGACATGACGACTGCCAACAATCGTGCTGTGCAAAAGGGCGACGCGGCCATCGGCGCGCAGCTGGTGCGCGACGTCAGCCTGCCCGCGCTGGTGCTGCACCGCCAGGCACTGGAGCACAACATTCGCTGGATGCAGAAATTCGTCAGCGACAGCGGCGCCGAACTGGCGCCCCACGGCAAGACCAGCATGACCCCGGCGCTGTTCAAGCGTCAGCTCGATGCCGGTGCGTGGGGCATCACCCTCGCCAGCGCGACCCAGACCCGCGCCGCCTACGCCCATGGCGTGCGCCGGGTGCTGATGGCCAACCAACTGGTCGGCACCCCGAACATGGCGCTGATCGCCGACTTGCTCGCCGATCCGGCATTCGAATTTCATTGCATGGTCGATCACCCGGATAACGTCGCCGACCTGGGCGCGTACTTTGCCTCGCGCGGGCTCAAGCTCAACGTGATGATCGAATACGGCGTAGTCGGCGGACGCTGCGGTTGCCGCAGCGAGCAGGAAGTCATCGAACTGGCCAAGGCGATCAACGCGCAACCGGCGCTGGCCCTGACCGGTATCGAAGGTTACGAAGGGGTGATCCATGGCGACCACGCAGTCAGCGGCATCCGCGAGTTCGCCGCCTCGTTGGTACGCCTGGCCGTACAGTTGCAGGACAGCGGCGGTTTTGCCGTTGCCAGGCCGATCATCACTGCCTCCGGCTCGGCGTGGTACGACTTGATTGCGGAATCGTTCGAGACGCAAAACGCTGCTGGGCGCTTTCTCAGCGTGCTGCGCCCGGGCAGTTACGTCGCTCACGATCACGGCATCTACAAGGACGCGCAGTGCTGCGTCCTCGACCGGCGCAGCGATCTGCACGAAGGCTTGCGCCCGGCGCTGGAAGTCTGGGCGCACGTGCAGTCATTGCCGGAACCGGGTTTTGCGGTGATCGCACTGGGCAAGCGTGATGTGGCCTTCGACGCCGGATTGCCAGTGCCATTGCTGCGCTACAAGGCCGGTGCCGTGCCCGCTTCAGGCGATGATGTGACTGCCTGCAAAGTGACCGCGGTGATGGATCAGCACGCCTTCATGACGGTGGCCCCGGGTGTTGAATTGCGCGTCGGCGATATCATTTCCTTCGGCACCTCGCACCCGTGCCTGACGTTCGACAAGTGGCGGGTGGGGTTGCTGGTGGATGAGCAGTTGACGGTGATCGAGAGCATGGAGACGTGTTTCTAAGGACCAGACCGCATCGCGGCCAATCGCGAGCAGGCTCGCTCCTACATTTGAAATGCATTCCAATTGTAGGAGTGAGCCTGCTCGCGATGACGGCGGCACAGCCACTACCGAACCATCAGAGACCCCTCAAATGAACACCCTCAGCCCTCTGGGCCCAAACAATCCGCGCATCGCCCTGATCGGCGAATGCATGATCGAACTGCAGCAGCGCGCCGATGGCAGCCTCCAGCAAAGCTTCGGCGGCGATACCCTGAACACCGCGGTGTACCTGTCCCGCGCCATGGGCAGTCAGGCACAAGTCGACTACGTCACCGCATTGGGCGACGACAGTTTCAGCGATGCCATGTGCCGGATCTGGGCCGGCGAAGGCATCGGCCTCGATCTGGTCCAGCGTCTGCCCGGTCGTTTGCCCGGTTTGTATTGCATCCAGACCGACGCCAACGGTGAGCGACGTTTCCTTTATTGGCGCAACGAAGCCGCCGTCCGCGAGTGTTTCACCACGCCGGCCGCCGAACCGGTGCTCGCGGCGCTGCCCGATTATGACGTGCTGTATTTTAGCGGTATCACCCTCGCTGTGCTCGGCGCAAAGGGCCGGGAGAGGCTGATCGAGACCTTGATCAATGCGCGGCAAAACGATGCGCGCATCGTCTTCGACAACAACTATCGGCCGCGGCTGTGGGCTTCTGTCGAAGAGGCGCGAGCGGCGTATCGCAGTATTTTGCCTTTCGTTGATCTGGCGTTATTGACGGTGGATGACGAGCAGGCGCTGTTCGGCTTCCCGGACTGTGCTGAAGTGTTTGCCGCGTACGCACAGATCGGCACGCCGGAAGTGGTGCTCAAGCGTGGGGCGCAGGCGTGTCTGATTCGCTGTGACGGTGAGGCGTTTGAAGTCCCGGCGCAGAAGGTCGAAAAAGTGGTGGATACCACGGCGGCGGGGGACTCGTTCAGTGCGGCGTATCTGGCCAGCCGTTTGTCCGGTGGCAGTCCTGCGGAAGCGGCGCAGGCGGGGCATCTGCTGGCGAGTCGGGTGATTCAGGTGCCGGGGGCGTTGATTCCCGAATAGTCGTTGAATGGCCGCTTGCTGCGCAATCGATCGCCAGCAGGCTCGCTCCAGGTGGAATGCGTCGCAAATTGTAGGAGTGAGCCTGCTCGCGAAGAGGCCGGCAAGCCAACCACTAATCCCGGTAAAACACCTGCACCAGGTGATAACCAAACTTGCTCTTGATCGGCCCATGCACGGTGCGCAGTGGTTTTTTGAAGATCACCGCATCAATTGCACCGACCATCTGCCCCGGGCGCACTTCGCCCAGATCGCCGCCGCGTTTGCCGGACGGGCAGGTGGAGAATTTCCTCGCCAGCACATCGAACGCCTCACCCTTGGCGATGCGTTGTTTGAGCTGTTCGGCCTCTTCGGCGGTTTTCACCAGAATGTGGCGGGCTTGGGCTTTCATCGGGCGGTCCTGATAACGGGGTGACGGCGGAGCGCGGATTATGCCTCAAGTCACAGGGTTTGGCTGGTCATCGTGCGGATCTTGCTGGCCAGCAACTCGACTGCGAACGGTTTGGCGACCATGTCCATGCCGTCTTCCAGAAAGCCTTGGCGTTCGGCGGCTTTCTGCGCATAACCGGTCATGAACAGCACCTTCAGGCCCGGCCGATGCTGTCGGGCAATCTCCGCCAATTGCCGACCGTTCATGCCCGGCAGGCCGACATCGGTGATCAGCAGGTCCACGCGCCGGCTGGATTCGAGCAGGGGCAGGGCGGTCTTCGCGTCGACGGCTTCGTAGGTCTGATAACCCAATTCCCGGAGCAGATCGAGCACCAGCATGCGCACCGCCGGATCGTCTTCGACCACCATCACGGTTTCACCGGTGGCGATGGTCGGCGTTTGTTCAACGGCCGGTTGCGTGGCGTGTTGTGCCTCGACGCCGTGCAAGCGCGGCAGATACAAACGCACCGACGTCCCCTGGCCCGGCAAACTGTCGAGGCTGACATGCCCGCCTGATTGCTGGGCAAAACCATAAATCATCGACAACCCCAGGCCGGTGCCCTGGCCGATCGGCTTGGTGGTGAAAAACGGATCGAAGGCTTTCGAACGTACCGAGGGCGTCATGCCGGTACCGTTATCGCTGACGGCGAGCATTAGATAATCGCCAGCCTTGACCGGTTCCAGCGTGGTGATGTCACTGCCGTCGAGATAGACGTTGGCGGTTTCGATCAGCAACTGGCCGCCATCGGGCATCGCATCGCGGGCGTTGATCACCAGATTGAGCAGGGCGTTTTCCAGTTGGCTGACGTCGGTGCTGACCGGCCACACATCGTTGGCCAGTTGCAGTTTGAGTTCGATCGGATCGCCCTTGGTCCGGCGGATCAGATCCTCCAGCGATAGCACCAGCACATTGACGTCGAGGGTTTTGCGATCCAGCGACTGGCGCCGCGAGAACGCCAGCAAGCGGTGAGTCAGTGCCGCCGCGCGGTTGGCCGAAGACACCGCCGCTTCGGTGAAACGCCCGATCTCGTCGGCGCGGCCGTTGGCGATGTAGCGCTGCATCAGGTCGAGACTGCCGATGATCCCGGTGAGCATGTTGTTGAAGTCGTGGGCGATGCCGCCGGTGAGCTGGCCGACCGCTTCCATCTTCTGCGCATGGCGCAACGCATCTTCAGCGCGCTCGCGTTCGAACATTTCGCTCTGCAAGCGCTGATTGGCCAAGGCCAGTTGCTCGGTGCGAGCACTGACGCGTTCTTCCAGGGTTTCGTTGAGATTGCGCAGGGCTTCTTCGGTTTTCTTGCGCTCGGTTTCGTCTATCACAAAGATATAGAAACCGTTGACCGCGCCGTCGGCGCCATACCGCGGCAGATAATTCATCAACGCGTGGCGGCTGCTGCCATCGCGGTGCGGGGTATACAGGCTGAAGGAACACGGCCGGCCGGCCAGCGCTTCGGCAATGTACGGCAGGCGCAGGAAATACGCCTCCTCACCAATCACTTCGCGGATCGTTCTCCCGTACAGCTCCTGTGGCGTGAGGCCGTACCAGTCCAGATAAGCCGCGTTGTTCAAGCGGAAGCGTTCTTCGCGATCGACGTAGCTGATCAGGATCGGCATGGCGTTGATGATCAGTTGCAGCTCGGTCTGACTCTGGCGCAATGCCTGTTCGGTGTGCTTGCGCTCGGTCAGGTCCAGCGCGGCGCCGAGGAACCGCGTCGGCCGGCCATGGTGATCCTTGTAGCAGCGCCCGCGCGCAAACACCCAGCGTACCTCGCCGTCAGGCTGCAGCAGGCGATATTCCTCGGCGTATTCGGTGCCGTGGGTGATGCAGTGTTTGATGCTGCGCGCAACCATGGCGCGATCTTCGGGGTGCACGCCTTGCAGGTACTCGCTGATCGGCAATTGCCGGGCCTGCGCGGGATCGACCCCGTGCAGCTGAGCGAAATGCGCGTCGGCGATGAAGCGGTCTTCGCCGATATTCCAGTCCCAGGTGCCCACCGCGTCGGTCGCCGCCAAGGCCAGTTGTAGGCGCTCTTCGGTTTCACGTTGTGCTTGCAGGCTCTCTTCGGAGCGGCGCTGCAATTCCAGCGCAACGCGTCGGCGTTCATTGGTTTCGATGGCGGTGACGAGAATCCCGGCGACTTGCGCGGATTCGTCGCGAATCGGGCTATAGGTCAGATCAAGCCAGAAGTCGCTGTCCTTGCCGTCACGCTGCAAGGTGAAGCGCCGTTCGCTGTAGGTGCGCACCTGGCCCTGCAAGACGGCGGAGTAAATCGGGTCGGTGAAGTCGCGAAGCTCCGGCCAGACCTCATGCGCCGGCTGCCCGAAAGCCTGCGGATGCTTCTGCCCGGCAAGCATGGCAAACCCGTTGTTGTAGATCTGCGTTAGCTGCGGGCCCCACAGCAACACCATGGGCATGGGCGAGTGAATGACGATGTCGACCGCGGTGCGCAGGCTCTGCGGCCAGGTTTCGGCAGCGCCCAAGGGGCCGCGACTCCAGTCGGTGCGGGTGAGCAGTGCCTGGGCATCATCGGGAATCGGTACAGCGTTCATTACATCGGTCCTGAGCGTAGTTCGGTGAGACGGCGTCTATCATTGTTGCAAACAGGCGTGCGTCAGGTGCAGGCCAATTTCTGTTCATTGAATGCTTCGCGGGTGATTTTTGCCATGGAAATCGATGCACTGCTATCAATTTTGTCCAATAAAAACGGCTCAGACCTGTTTCTTTCTACAGGCGCACCGCCCAGCGCGCGGATCGACGGCGTGCTCGTCGCGTTGGGCGAACAGCCGTTCAAACTCGGCGAAACCGCCGCCATCGCCGCCTCACTGATGGACGCCGAGCAACAACGGGAGTTCGACCGGGATCTTGAAATGAACCTGGCAATCTCCCGAACGGGCATCGGCCGCTTTCGGGTGAACATTTTCAAGCAGCGCAACGACGTGTCGATCGTCATTCGTAACGTCAAACTCGATATACCGAGGTTCGTCGACCTGAAATTGCCGCCAGTGCTGCTCGACACCATCATGCTCAAGCACGGGCTGATTCTGTTCGTCGGGGCGACCAACTCGGGTAAATCGACCTCTCTGGCCGCACTCATCGATCATCGCAACCGCCATAGTACCGGGCACATTGTCACCATTGAAGACCCGATCGAATACATCCATCGGCATCAGCGCTCGATCGTCAACCAGCGTGAGGTCGGCGTCGATACTCGCAGTTTTCACGCGGCATTGAAAAATACCCTGCGCCAAGCCCCGGACGTGGTGCTGATCGGCGAAATCCGCGATCGCGAAACCATGGAGCATGCCTTGGCGTTTGCCGACACCGGGCATCTGGTGTTGTCGACGTTGCATGCCACCAATGCCAATCAGGCGCTGGACCGGATCATTAACATGTTCCCCGAAGAGCGGCGACCGCAACTGTTGCACGCACTCGGCAATAATTTGCGCGCCTTTGTTTCGCAGCGCTTGGTACGCGGCGTCGATGGGCAGCGCCGGGCAGCGGTCGAGGTGCTGTTGGGGACGCCGACTATCGCTGATCTGGTTCGGCGCGGGCAGTTGGAGGAGCTCAAGCCGATGATGGAAAAGTCCGCCGAGCTGGGCATGCAAACCTTCGACGCGGCACTGTTTGCGCTGGTGATGGAAGGCGCAATCAGTGCAGACGAAGCGCTGAAAAATGCAGATTCGGCGAACAATCTGAAGCTGCGCTTGAAGCTGGCGGATGAACCCGTCAATAACGCGGGCTCAGTTTCGGGAGAGTGGGGCTTGATGGATTGACGAACAGGCTGGCACCCGCGTTTTGGCGTGCGGCTGCCAGCGCAAGGTTCAGAAATCCAGTTCCGGCCGACCCCGAAACTGGGCAAGCGCCTCGGGATTGGCCAGGGCATCGGTGTTGTTCACCGGTCGCCCATGCACCACCTCGCGCACCGCCAGTTCGACGATCTTGCCGCTGATGGTGCGCGGGATATCGGTCACCGCAACGATCTTCGCCGGTACATGCCTTGGGGTGGTGTTGGCGCGGATCACCTGGCGGATGCGCTGTTCGAGCGCGTCATCGAGTTGCAGTCCTTCGCGCAATCGCACGAACAACACGACCCTTACGTCATCCTGCCACTGCTGGCCGATGGCGACGCTGTCCAGTACGTCGCTGAGCTTCTCGACCTGACGGTAGATCTCCGCCGTGCCGATGCGCACGCCGCCGGGGTTCAGCACCGCATCCGAACGCCCGTGTATCAACATCGCGCCGTGTGGCAATTGTTCGGCGTAATCGCCCTGTGCCCAAACACCGGGAAACAGGCTGAAATACGACTGGCGCAGTTTCGTGCCGTCCGGGTCATTCCATAAACCGATCGGCATGGCCGGAAAATGCCGGGTGCAGACCAGTTCGCCTTTCTCGCCGATCACCGCCTGGCCGGCGTCGCGCCACACCTCGACCGCCATGCCCAGGCTCTTGCCCATGATTTCACCACGCCGTACCGCTGACAGCGGATTGCCATTGACGAAGCAAGAGACGATATCTGTGCCGCCGGACATCGACGCCAGACACACATCGCTTTTAACGTCGCGGTAAACATAGTCATAGCTCTGCGGCGACAGCGCCGAGCCGGTGCACAGCAGGGTTTTCAGGCTGCCCAGATCATGGCTGTCGCGAGGGCGGGCACCGCTGTTTTCCAGGGTGGCCAGATACTTCGGGCTGGTGCCGAACACGCTGATGCGCTCATCGTCGATCAAGTCGAGCAAACGCTGGTGGTCCGGGTAAAACGGCGAGCCATCGTAGAGCACCACCGCGCTGCCGACCGCAAGCGCTGAGACCAGCCAGTTCCACATCATCCAGCCGCACGTTGTGTAGTAGAACAGCCGGTCGCCGGGGCCGAGATCGCAATGCAGGCCGTGCTCCTTGACGTGCTGCAGCAGCACGCCGCCGGTGCTGTGGACGATGCACTTCGGTACGCCGGTGGTGCCGCTGGAATACAGCACGTACAGCGGATGGTTGAACGGCACCGGGACGAAATGCGCTTCGCCGCCGGCTGAGTAGAAGTCATCCCACAAACTCACTTCTGCCTGTGTCCGGTACATTTCGGCGTGTGCTTGCGGTTGGGCGTACGGGACGACGATCAACTGTTTGAGCGTCGGCAGCTGTTCGAGGATGCCGTTGATCTTGTCAGCCTGGTCGAGGATCTTGCCGGCATAGCGATAACCCGCGCAGGTCAGCAGCACTTTCGGTTCAATCTGGCCGAAGCGATCGATGACCCCGTGGGTACCGAAGTCGGGCGAAGAGCACGACCAGATCGCCCCGAGGCTGGTGGTCGCCAGCATCGCCACCAGCGTCTGCCAGGTATTGGGCATGCACGCTGCGACACGGTCACCGAGGCCCACGCCGGCCGCCTGCAGGCTCGCTTGAAAACCGGCGACGTGCTCGGCCAGTTCGGCCCAGGTCAATTGCTCGCGCTGGCCGTTCTCCGCCACGCTGATCACCGCCACGGCGTCGTCGCGGCGGCGCAGCAGGTGTTCGGCGAAGTTCAGGGTCGCGCCCGGAAACCACTCGGCGCTGGGCATCTGCACGCCTTCACGCAGTACCGCGTCGGGCTGGGTGTGAAAGCGGATATCGAAGAAGTCGACAAGCGCCTGCCAGAAATTCGCACGCTGCTCGATGCTCCATTGGTGCAGGGCAGGGTAGTCGCCGATGTTCAGACCGTGGCGTTGATTGATGGCACGGCGAAACGCATCCATGCGTGATTGGGCGATGCGGTTGGCGCCGGGTTGCCAGAGAATGTCGGACATTGCTTGCCTCTTTTTATCGGGTTGATGGGGCTTCCTGTGGGAGCGAGCCTGCTCGCGATAGCGGTCTGTCTGTCGTCATCGATAACTGAAAGTCGCCTTCGCGAGCAGGCTTGCTCCTGCAGAGGGGCGTTATTGCGCGAGCCAGCCGCCATCGATATTCCACGCCGCACCACGCACCTGACTGCCAGCCTCGCTGCACAGAAACAACACCAGTTCGCCCAGATGCTGCGGCGTAACGAATTCCAGCGACGGTTGTTTCTCGGCCAGCAGGTCATGCTGCGCCTGCTGCGGATCGACACCCTTGGCGGCACGATCGTCGATCTGCTTCTGCACCAGCGGCGTCAGCACCCAGCCCGGACAAATGGCGTTGCAGGTGACGTTGCTGGTCGCGGTTTCCAGGCCGACCACTTTGGTCAGGCCGATCACGCCGTGCTTGGCGGCCACGTAAGCGGCTTTACCGGTCGAGCCGACCTGGCCGTGCACCGAGGCGATATTGATGATCCGTCCCCAGTTTTTGCGGCGCATGCCCGGCAGGCTCAGGCGGGTGCTGTGGAACACCGATGACAGGTTGATGGCAATGATCGAATCCCAGCGATCGACCGGAAACTCTTCCACCGCCGCGACATGCTGGATGCCGGCGTTATTGACCAGAATATCCACGCCACCGAACTCGCGCTCGGCGTAGGCGATCATCTCGGCAATCTGCGCGGGGTCACTGACGTCCGCCGGATGGTGGCCGACCTTGCCACCAAACTGGCCGACTTCGGCAATCACTGCCGACGCATCGCCAAAACCGTTGAGAATCAGATTGGCCCCAGCCTTGGCCAGGCTCAGTGCGATGCCCAGACCGATGCCGCTGGTGGAGCCGGTCACCAGTGCGGTCTTGCCGGAAAGAGTCGTCATGGATACCTCACACAATGCCAGTGGCGTAGAAAGTGCCGATCACTACGAAAACCGCCAGGGTCTTGATCAGCGTAATACAGAAAATGTCTTTATAGGCTTCGCGGTGGGTCAGCCCGGTCACCGCCAGCAGAGTGATCACCGCGCCGTTGTGCGGCAGGGTGTCCATGCCGCCGCTGGCCATGGCGGCTACGCGGTGCAGCACTTCCAGCGGAATGTTTGCAGCGTTGGCTGCGCTGATGAACTGCTCGGACATCGCCGCCAGGGCAATGCTCATGCCGCCCGATGCCGAGCCGGTAATGCCGGCCAGCAGGGTTACGGTGATGGCTTCGTTGACCAGTGGATTGGGGATCTGCTTGAGCCAGTCCGCCAGCACCAGAAAGCCCGGCAACGAGGCGATCACTGCGCCAAAACCGTATTCGGACGCGGTGTTCATCGCCGCCAGCAGTGCGCCGCTGACTGCACTCTTGCTGCCTTCGGCGAGCTTGCTGCGAATCGCCTGAAAGCCGAACGCCAACACCATCAGAATTCCGACCAGCAGCGCCGCCTGTACAGCCCAGATTGCGGTGAGCTTGGCAATTTCGGTGGTGACGGGCGTGGCCATGCCCGGCAGCGCGAGGCTGTGGGTCTTGCCGTACCACTGCGGAATCCACTGGGTGAACAGGAGGTTCATGATGCCAACCGCCAGTAGCGGCGACAGTGCAATCCACGGGTTGGGCAGCTTCAGGTCTTCGGCGGTTTCCGGCTCGTTGCGCAGCTCGGTGCCGTAGCCCTCACCCGTGCGCTGCGCCTTGTTGCGCTGACGCTGCAGAAACAGCATGCCGGCGCAGAACACGAAAATCGTGCCGATCACACCCAGCCACGGCGCGGCCCATGCGGTGGTATTGAAGAACGTGCTGGGAATGATGTTCTGAATCTGCGGGGTGCCGGGCAGTGCGTCCATGGTGAAGGAAAACGCGCCAAGGGCGATGGTCGCCGGGATCAATCGTTTAGGGATATTGCTCTGGCGAAACATCTCGGCGGCAAACGGATACACCGCAAACACCACCACGAACAACGATACGCCGCCGTAGGTGAGCAACGCGCAAACCAGCACGATCACCAGCATGGCCTGGCGAGTGCCGAGCAGGCGAATCGCTGCTGCCACGATCGACCGGGAGAAACCCGACAGCTCGATCAGTTTGCCGAACACGGCGCCGAGCAGGAACACCGGAAAATACAGCTTGATGAAGCCGACCATTTTTTCCATGAACACCCCGGTGAAGGCAGGTGCGACAGCGGAAGGATCGGTGAGCAGGACCGCGCCGAGCGCGGCAATCGGGGCGAAGAGGATAACGCTGTAGCCACGGTAGGCGGCCAGCATCAGCAACGCGAGGGCTGCCAAGGCAATGATCACACTCATGGTGTGTCTCTCCAGAATTGTTATTTTTGTGGGTGGAACGGGTGTGGAGAGGTGTTAGCGAGATTTGTGCCAATTGGCTAAGTGATTGAAAAACAAAGAATTGATGAGCTGGGTGCGGTCACGATAAGAGAGTTTGTCTCTGAATTGAGATATTTTTCGCCTGTTCTGGCGCCATCGCGAGCAGGCTCACTCCTACAGGGTGACGGCGTACGCAGAACCTGTAGGAGTGAGCCTGCTCGCGATAAGTGCGAAGCACTTCAATCTATAAAACAGGACATGAGTCTCGCTATTGAGACTCGGCAATCCCCAGCGCGACCATTTTCTTGTACAGCGTCGACCGCCCAAGCCCCAGCCTGGCCGCTGCGTCAGGCACCTTGCCCGCGCTTTGCGCCAGTGCGGCCTGTATCAATTGCCGGTCGAAGCGTTCCCGCGCTTGCGCGTAGGTTTCTTCCGTCGCCGTTTCGGGCACGTGCGCGGACGTACGTTCAACCGGTGTCAACGTGCCAATCGCCGCGCGCAGATCCTGCTCGGTCAGAATCAAGTCATCACTGAGTAGCGCCGCACGCTCCAGCACATTACGCAACTCGCGAATGTTCCCCGGCCAGGCGTGTTGGCCGAGCAACGTCAGCGCATCGCGGTGCAGCTCGTGCTGGCTGCGCAGCTCCTCCAGAATCGCCTCGCTGAGTGCCGGCAAATCATCGAGGCGTTCGCGCAGGGGCGGCACCTGGATCGGCAGCACATTCAGGCGATAGTACAAATCGGCGCGGAATTCGCCGCGCTTGATTGCCGCTTGCAGATCGGTCGATGTAGCAGCGATGACTCGTACGTCGCTCTGGATCACTTCGTTGGAGCCGACGGGTTCAAACTCCTTTTCCTGCAGTACGCGCAGCAACTTGCTCTGTAGCGGCAGCGGCATGTCGCCGATCTCGTCGAGAAACAGCGTGCCGCCCTGAGCGATCTGCAACTTGCCGGTACGCCCCTTGCGATCAGCACCGGTGAACGCGCCGGGGGCTGTACCGAAAAATTCAGCTTCGAGCAGCGCTTCGGGAATCGCCGCGCTGTTGATGCTGACGAATGCTTTGTTCGCGCGGGGCGATGCGCTGTGGATCGCTTGAGCGAGCAGTTCCTTGCCGGTGCCGGTTTCGCCGAGCAGCAAGACCGGCGAGTCGGCACTGGCACTGCGCCGGGCGCGGCGTTTGACTTCAAGACTGGCGGCGCTGGTGCCGATGAAGTGGGCGAAGTTGTATTTGGTCTGGCGGGCGCGCAACAGCGAGCGCGTCGAGGCCAGTTCTTCCTGCATGCTCAGGTAGCGCTTGAGCATGGGCGACAATGTGCGCAACTCATCGAACAGGGCAAAACCGATCGCGCCGATCACCGTGCCGGCATCGTCATGGATCGGCAGGCGCATCACCACCAACGGCTCTTTTGGCGTGTCTTGCATGTCGAGCAGAATCGGCCGCCCGGTGCGTACCACTTCACGCAGCAGGCTGCTGGGGATCACGCTTTCGCAGGCCTTGCCGATTGCGCTGGCAGCCGATTCAAGGCCGAAGCGCCGGGCATAGCGCTCGTTCATCCAGACGATGTTGGCATCGCGATCGACAATTACCGTGCCTTCGCTCGACTGCTCGATGATCTCGAACAGCGAGCGGATCGCCAGCGTGCGAACGCGTTGGTAGTCCTTGAGGCTTTCGGTGGTGTTCATCGGGTAGATCCTGAAAACGTTTCGTCAGTAATGGCGCTATCGCGAGCAGGCTCACTGCTACATTTGGAATACATTTCAAATGTGGGAGTGAGCCTGCTCGCGATGAATATGACTCGGTTTGTCGGCCATCCCGGATTATGCCTACCCCGGATGCGCCGCCGCCAACAACTCTTTGGTATACGGATGCTGCGGCGCATCAAACACCTCATGGCTGGCCCCACGCTCAACGACTTTACCGTCCTTGATCACAATCATGTCATGGGCCAGCGCGCGGACGACGGCCAGGTCATGGCTGATGAACAGGTACGTCAGACCGTGCTTTTCCTGCAACTGGCGGAGCAGGGCGACCACTTGTTTCTGCACTGTGCGATCCAGCGCCGACGTCGGCTCGTCGAGCAGAATCAGCGCCGGTTTCAATACCAGTGCCCGGGCGATGGCGATGCGCTGGCGCTGACCACCGGAAAACTCGTGGGGATAGCGATGACGACTTTCCGGGTCGAGACCGACCTCTTTGAGCACGCGGACCACTTGCGCATCACACTCATCGGCGCTTGATTCACAATGCACTTCGAGGCCTTCGCTGATGATCTGCGCGACTGACATGCGCGGGCTGAGGCTGCCGAACGGGTCCTGAAACACCACTTGCATTTGCCGCCGCCACGGGCGCATCTGTTTCTGATTGAGACCGTCGAGTGCCTCGCCCTGAAAGCGGATGCTGCCTTCGGAGTCGAGCAGGCGCAGGATCGCCTGACCCAGCGTCGACTTGCCTGAACCCGATTCGCCGACGATGCCCAGCGTCTTGCCACGCTGAATGTTCAGGCTGATGCCATCCACCGCGCGCAGATACTGCTTGCGCTGAAACAGCCCGCCACCGACGGCGAACTCGACCTTCAGATCATCGACTTCCAGCACGTTCTCACGCTCATCGCGCGGCAGCGCTTCGCCCTCGGGTTCGGCGTTGAGCAGCACGCAGCTGTAAGGGTGCTGTGGCTCGGTGAACAAGGTTTCGCAGGGCGCCTGCTCGACGACTTCGCCGGCCTTCATTACGCACACACGTTGCGCGATGCTGCGCACCAGATTGAGGTCATGGCTGATCAACAGCAGCGACATGCCCAGACGTTGTTGCAGGGATTTGAGTAGCAGCAGAATCTTGCGTTGTACGGTGACGTCGAGTGCGGTGGTGGGTTCATCGGCGATCAGCAATTCCGGCTCGCATGCCAGCGCCATGGCGATCATCACCCGTTGCCGCTGGCCGCCCGACAGCTGATGAGGATAAGCCTTCAAGCGCTCCTTTGGTTTCTGAATACCGACCAGTCCGAGCAATTCGAGAATGCGTTGCTGCGCTGCTTTGCCGCCGAGGCCGCGATGCAACAGAAGCGTCTCGCCAATCTGTTTCTCGATGGTGTGCAGCGGATTGAGCGAAGTCATCGGCTCCTGAAAAATCATGGCGATGCGGTTGCCGCGCAACTCGCGCAAGACCTTGGGATTCGCCCCGAGCAGCTCCTGCCCACGATAGCGAATGCTGCCGCGGGTGTGCGCCTCGGACTCGGGCAACAATTGCAGGATCGAGTGCGCGGTGACCGACTTTCCGGAGCCGGATTCGCCGACCAGCGCCAGGCATTCGCCCGGGCGGATATCCAGACACAAATCACGCACCACGGTCTGGCCGTGGAACGCGACATTGAGGTTACGGATTTCAATCAGGTGATCAGTCATGGGCACGCTTCAGGACCTTGGATCGAATGCGTCACGCAACGCTTCGCCGATGAATACCAATAAAGACAGAATCAGCGCCAGCGTGAAGAACGCCGTCAGACCGAGCCAGGGGGCTTGCAGGTTCTGTTTGCCCTGGCCGATCAACTCGCCCAGCGAGGCACTGCCGGCGGGCATGCCGAAGCCGAGAAAGTCCAGCGCGGTCAGGGTCGAGATCGCTCCGGTGAGAATGAACGGCAGGTAGCTCAAAGTCGCATTCATCGCGTTGGGCAGTATGTGCCGGAAAATCACCTTGCGGTCGCTTAGCCCCAGCGCACGGGCGGCTTTGACGTATTCCAGATTGCGCCCGCGCAGGAATTCGGCGCGCACTACATCCACCAGCGCCAGCCAGGAAAACAGCGCCATGATCCCCAGCAACCACCAGAAATTCGGCTCGACGAAACCGGACAGAATGATCAGCAGGTACAACACCGGCAACCCCGACCAGACTTCCAGCAGCCGTTGCCCAAGCAAGTCGACCCAGCCGCCGTAGTAGCCCTGCAATGCACCGGCAGCAATACCGATCAGTGCGCTGACAAACGTCAGCATCAAGGCAAACAGGATCGACACCCGCGCGCCAAAAATCACCCGCGCCAGTACATCCCGCGACTGATCGTCAGTCCCCAGCCAATTGACCGATGTAGGCGGGCTGGGCGCTGGTTTGTTCAGGTCATAGTTCGGCGTGTCGTCACTGAACGGAATCGGCGGAAACAGCAGCCAGCCGCCGTCCTTGCGAATCAGGTTCTGCACATAGTCGCTGCGATAATCGGCCTGGAATGGCAGTTGCCCGCCGAACTCCTGTTCGGTGTGGCGCTTGAACACCGGGAAATACCACTGGTCCTGATAGCTGACCATCAACGGCTTGTCGTTGGCGATCAATTCGCCGCCAAGTGTCAGCATGAACAGGCCGATGAACAGCCACAGCGACCACCAGCCGCGACGGTTTTTCTTGAAGCGCTCGAAACGGCGACGGCCCAGCGGCGAGAGCTTGAACATCAGGCGTTCCTCGCGGCGAAGTCGATACGCGGATCGACCAGGGTGTAACACAGGTCGCCAATCAGTTTTATCAGCAGGCCGAACAAGGTGAAGATGAACAACGAACCGAACACCACCGGATAATCCCGCGAAACCGCCGCTTCGTAGCTCATGCGCCCGAGGCCATCGAGCGAAAAAATCACTTCGATCAGCAGGGAGCCGGCGAAGAACACGCTGATAAACGCTTGGGGAATGCCGGACACCACCAGCAGCATCGCATTGCGAAATACGTGGCCATACAGCACACGGCGTTCACTCAAGCCTTTGGCGCGCGCGGTCACCACATACTGGCGGGTGATTTCATTGAGAAACGAGTTTTTCGTCAGGATCGTCAGCGTCGCAAATCCGCCGATCACCAGCGCTGTCACTGGCAGCACCAGGTGCCAGAAATAGTCGGCGATCTTGCCCAGGGTCGACAGCGATTCGAAATTGTCCGAGACCAGCCCGCGCACCGGAAACCAGTTCAGCGAGGTGCCGCCGGCGAACACCACAATAAGGAACATGGCAAACAAGAACGCCGGCATCGCATAACCGATGATGATGGCGGTGCTGCTCCAGACATCGAAATGACTACCGTGGTGAACGGCCTTGCGAATCCCCAGCGGAATCGACACCAGGTAGGTAATCAATGTCGCCCATAAGCCGAGCGAAATGGTCACCGGCATCTTTTCCAGGATCAGATCAGTGACCGTGGCGCCCCGGAAGAAACTCTTGCCGAAGTCCAGCTGCGCATAGTTTTTCAGCATCAGCCACAGGCGCTCATGAGCCGGTTTGTCGAAGCCGTATTGTTTCTCGATGTCCTTGATCAGTTGCGGATCGAGGCCACGGCTGGCGCGCGAGGCGCCGCTGGCAGTCTCGCTGGCACCGGCGCCGACGCTGGCACCACCGATCCCTTGCAGATGAGCGATGGCCTGTTCCACCGGGCCGCCTGGAGCGGCCTGAATGATCACGAAATTGACCAGCAGAATGATCACCAGCGTCGGGATGATCAGCAGCAGACGCCGCAGTATGTAACCCCACATCAGTGCGGTCCTCCGGGTCTGCCACGGGCAATTTTCTCGGCGGTCATCTGTTGGTTGGTCAGCGGCGTGCGGCTGATTTCCCACCAGCTCTCGATCGCTTCGTCATTGCTGGCCTGAATCGTCGGTATGCCGAAACGATTCCACCACACGGTCGAAGTACCGGGTGGATAGTAATTGGGAATCCAGTAGTAGTTCCATTGCAGTACCCGGTCCAGTGCATGCGCATAGCGCAGCATGTCGGCCTGGGTGGATGCGCGAATCAGGCCATTGATCAGGGTATCGACCGCCGGGTTTTTTAGCACCATGTAGTTGTTGGCACCGGGATCGTTGGCCGACGCCGAGCCGAAGTAGTTGAGCAGTTCGCCGCCCGGAGATGTCGTGACGGGATAGCCGGTAACGATCATGTCGTAATCGCGGCTCATCAGCCGGTTGACGTATTGCGACGAGTCGATGCGGCGGATGTTGAGCTCGATGCCGATCTGTTTCAGCGTGCGTTTGTAGGGCAGTAGCAGGCGATCCATACCGTTCTGGCTGACCAGGAAAGTGAAGCTCAGTGGCTCGCCCTGGGCGTTCACCAGTTGATCGCCCTCGGGTTTCCAGCCAGCCTCTTCGAGCAGTGCGAGGGCTTGCAGTTGCTTGTCGCGGATCACACCGCTGCCATCGGTTTTCGGCGCCTCGAACACTTTGCTGAACACCTCGTCGGGGATCTGCCCACGCAAGGGTTCGAGGATCTTCAGTTCTTGCGCATCGGGCAACTCGGTGGCGGCCAGCGACGTATTGGAGAAGTAGCTTTGCTGGCGAATATACAGACTGCGCATCATCTGCCGGTTGCTCCACTCGAAGTCCCAGAGCATCGCCAATGCCTGGCGCACACGCCGGTCGGCGAACATCGGCTTTTGCAGGTTGAACACGAATCCCTGGGCCGATTGCGGCGCTTCGGTCGCCAAATGGGCTTTTTGCAGACGGCCGTCGCTCAGCGCGGGGCTGTCATAGCCGATCGAATAGCCGGTCGCCGAGAATTCGCGGTTGTAGTCGTAGGCGCCGCCGCGCAGCACTTGGCGAGCGACATCCGTGTCGCCGAAGTATTCGATGCTGAAATGATCGAAGTTGTACAGGCCGCGACTGACCGGCAGGTCCTTGCCCCACCAGTCGGGGTTGCGCTCAAAGGTGATGCTGCGCCCCGAATCGACCCTGCCGACTCGATAGGGGCCGCTGCCCAGCGGGGCTTCATAACCGCCACCGCCGGCGAAATCGCGGGTTTTCCACCAGTGTTCGGGGAACACCGGGAGCGTCGCTATATCGAGGGGCAGGGTGCGGTTTTCGTTGCTCTTGAAATCGAAACGCACGGTCAGCGGCGCCTCAACTTCGACACCTTTGACGTCAGCGAACTGGGTGCGATAGCGCAGGCTGCCCTGGGTCATCAGAAGGTCATAGGTGTAGCGCACGTCTTCGGCGGTGATCGCTTTGCCTTCGGCGAAGCGGGCCTTGGGATTGATGAAAAAGCGCAGTGACAGGCCATCGTCCGAACGCTCCATCTTTTGCGCGACCAGGCCATATACGGTGTAAGGCTCGTCCAGCGAGCGCTGGGCCAGCGGCGAATACAACAACCCATCGATCTGCGTGACACCGATGCCTTTGTCTATATAAGGAAGGACATGGTCGAAGTGGCCGATCTCGATGGCCGAACGGCGCATCGTGCCGCCCTTGGGCGCCTGCAGGTTGGTGTAGTCGAAATGGCTGAAACCAGCGGGGTATTTGGCAGGCTCGCCATAAACGGTCAGGGCATGTTGCGGTGCGGCGTTCGCGCTTGCCCCAGCCGTCAGCAGGGCGAGGGCGGCGAGCATCAATGTGGAGAAAACCAGTCGCATTGTCAGCCTTGGGACTTGAATCGATAAGCGCAAGTTGTACGCGAGAGGCGCGTCGCTCGCCAGCCGTATGTGTAACTGAAACACAACGGCCCACCAGAAGGCGGGCCGTTGCGGGCAGTCGGACGACGAATCAGTCCTGACGGCTGGTGACTTCCAGCAGGTGATAGCCGAACTGGGTCTTCACCGGGCCTTGCACGACATTGATTGGCGCGCTGAACACGACGGTGTCGAATTCCTTGACCATCTGACCAGGACCGAAGGAGCCCAGGTCACCGCCCTGACGGCTCGATGGGCAGCTGGAGTTGGCCTTGGCCACTTCGGCGAAATCGGCGCCGCCTTCGATCTGGGCCTTGAGTTCGTTGCACTTGTCTTCGCTGGAAACCAGGATGTGGCGGGCAGTGGCTTTAGCCATGGGGAATTTCTCCAAATGTATTTCAGTAAAGTGTGGAGCCTACCGGATTCAGTGAGCGATTTCCCGGCAAAGTTCCGTTGCTCTGTCCGTGGCGCAAATCAGAGATCGGCTGCACGCAGGCGCTCGGCGTGTTCGACGTACAGCTCAATCGGATCAGGCAGCCTCGTCACCGTGCCGTAAGCGCGGCGCAGACTGCCCAGATGGTCCAGCGGATAGTCCGAGCGAATCACCTGGCCCAAGTGAGAACTGAAGCGCCCGACAAATCCATCGTTTTGCTCCGTCTCGGTCGTGAAGTATTGCGAAAGCGCCTGGCAGATACGATGCATGGGATCAAGCAGTGAGGCGGGCGCGGTCGCAATGACGCCACTCCATGAATAATAGCGCACGCCATCGACCTGGTCCGGCCCATGCCCGCCCCAGGTCCGGGGTAGCCCTTGCGGATACTTGTCGTTGAAATCGCCGACGCCTTCGGTTGTCAGTGCATTGAGCGCGGCCAGTGCGTTCTGCGGTAACGCCGAATTGCCACTGAGCAATGAAAGGAAGTTGGCAAACAACGTCGCGACGTTCTGCGCCACCGCTTCCGGCAAACGGCCCGGGACCAGTGCCTTGCGCAAGAAGTCGGCCAGTTCCGAACCATGATTCGGGCCACTGACCGACGTCACCGAAGCAACGGTGTGTGGTGCAAGCGCTGCAGCGTAGCGGGCTGCCAATGCACCTTGGCTGTGGCCGATAAGGTTGACTTTCTCGGCACCTGTGCCAATCAGTACGCGATGAATCTGTGCAAGCAGTTGTTCACCCCTTGTTTCGTTTTTGTGAGTGGCGGAAATATGTGGGACGAACACACGGCTGCCGGCTGTTTTCAAAGCGTCGCGTGCGTCATGGAACAGCTCGAAGTGGCCGATGCGCTCGAATCCGAACAGACCATGTACCAGCAGGATGGGATAGCGAGTTGAAGCATTCCGTTGCATGTTCTGACCTTTCACAGAGGTTCATCGGGAGTCCGGAGGCCACTCTAAAACACTCATCTTGCCGAAGAAGTAAGAACAGGCTTCTATTGGTCGATGAAACTGGACCAGAAGTTGTACGAATTATCAGATAGTTGTGAGATCCGAATCGGAAGTTGCCGCCGTCTTTCGCACATTCAATAACGAATTCGAGATGTTTGCCTACTCGCCGCGCAGCTTTTACCGGACGTCTGCGGCGAATCGTGCCGACAGAAGAAATTCGCCGGATCCCGTTCAATGTGAGCTGTCGACGTCGCTTGCAAACGGCGTTTTTCCAAGGAACGGAGCCACTGATGAACACGCATGAAGTCGAGTTTTGCTACCGGATGCGCCACCCCGTCGGAGCCTGTGCATCAAATGAGTTGTTGCCGGCGGTAACCCTGGATTCGGTCGAAGGCAGGGTGCTCGATCCCGCGTTGGGCAGGGTCGTTGTCCGTATCGCTCCTTATCCAGGCATGACCTGCGGCGACCGCTTGCTGCTGAGTTGGGAAGGGCTGGATATCGAAGGCTTCGCTTACCAGCATGAAATGGTGCGTTATGTCACCGAAGGCCAGGTCGGCAAGGAGGTTGTTTTCGTCATCAAAGGCCTGCATGTCGCGGCACTGGATGGCGGTTCGCTGGAAATCTACTGGACTCGCATGAGTGCCGGATTGCCCGAACCCTCCTTGTCGGCACGTCTGCAATTATCGGTCGGTGATCCACGTCCACAACTGCTCGCACCGATCGTCGAGGGTGTGGTCAGTGGAACACTGGACCCAGCGCGGGTGCCGGAGGGTACGCTTGTCGTGCTGCAGCCTTATGCACGCATGGCGGCTGGCGATCGGGTGACATTGATATGGGGCACCGATGCGTTTCCAGCTTCTTTCAGGGATAACCTGAAGGTCGAAACCTTCGCTGTTGCCGATGTGCTGTCATTCTGGATCGACGGAGCGCACATCGCCGGGCATCTCGGTGAGCAGGTAGCGGTGCGTTACCGGGTCGAAGACGCTGTCGGCGCACTGCGTGAGTCCGAAGCGACGAAACTGCGGGTGATGCCCTTTTTCCGTGAGGATCTGGACGCCCCCGATGTGCTGGAGGCCCAGGATGGCGTGCTTGACAGTGAAGATTCAATCGATGGGGTGACTGTCGTGATCGGTAATGCCCGCACGCAGGAAGGAGAGTTGGTATACCTCAAATGTGACGGAGACTTTTTCAACCATCGCGACGACCGTGAGATCAGCCGCGAAACGGCAGGGAAACCGTTGATTTTCATCGTGCCTCACCGGTTTTGGCGTGAGCATCATGGCACCACGGTGCGTGTGGCTTACACGGTAGAACGTCTCGATGATGTCAGTCAGGAATCGGCAGAAACACAGGTACGAGTAGAGGCGTAGCGCTGTTTGCCATCCCTTCGGTTTCAGCGAAACCGAAGGGATGGCATGGCTATCAGTCCGCGTGCGCAGCGAGACGCTTGGCGGCGTCGAGCAACAAGCGCTCAGTCGCACTGAAACCGAGGCAGCCATCGGTAATCGATACCCCGTAGCGCAGAGATCCGCTCAGCGGCTGGCAGCCCTCGAACAGGTGGGATTCGAGCATCATGCCGATCAGGCCGCGGTCACCCTGCAGGCGTTGCTCAAGCACTTCGTTGAAAACGCCGGGTTGGCGCAAAGGGTCCTTGCCACTGTTGGCGTGACTGCAATCGACCATGATCCGGCTCGGGATATTCAATCGATTCAGATCGGCGTGGATCTTTGCCACGCTCTCGCGATCATGGTTCGGCCCTTTGTGACCCCCGCGCAGCACCAGATGGGTATCGGGGTTGCCTGGCGTTTGAATGATGGCCGGATGACCCTGGCTGTCGACGCCAAAATGCCGATGCGGGTGCGCTGCCGAACGCATGGCATCAACCGCAATTGCAGCACCGCCGTCGGTGCCGTTCTTGAAGCCGACCGGCATGCTCAAGCCGCTGGCCATCTCGCGGTGGATTTGCGATTCAGTCGTGCGCGCGCCAATGGCCACCCAGCTCAGCAGATCATCGAAGTACCCGGCGGCCATCGGTTGCAGCAGTTCCGTGGCCACCGGCAAGCCGAGCCGAATCATTTCCAGCATCAACTCGCGTGACAGCGCAAGGCCACCGGCCATGTCATCGCTGCCATCCAGGTGCGGGTCGTAGGCCAGGCCTTTCCAGCCAACCGTGGTGCGTGGTTTTTCGACATAGGCACGCATTACCAAAAGCATTTCGTCGCTGACCTGTTCAGCCAGTCGAGCGAGTTTTTCGGCATATTCGAGTGCGGATTGCGGGTCGTGGATAGAGCAGGGGCCGACAATTACCAGCAGCCGCTGGTCCTGGCCGTTGAGAATGGCGCGCACGGATTGGCGCTGGGCGGCGATCTGCTGACTCAAGGTGTTGCTGAGCGGTAACCGCTGTTTGAGTTGCAACGAGCTGGGCAGACGCAAGGTCAGAGCTTCGTTGGCAGGATTCAACGTGGAGAGTGGCAGAGCGGAAACGGAGGAGTTCATATTCGGTCTTCCTGGGCTGGCGGCGGTTTCTTACCGCGCGCTCGGCCCTACTGGGGTGTTCGACAATTGGCCGGATTGGCTACGTGTGTGTGCTTGCCACCTGTAGGTGACCGATCGGAGGCGGCAGGCTGTCCCGAGCGGAAGCTGGTAAATCGCCAGGCGCTAAAGCTGTCGTAACGGTAATAAGTGGCGTAATTCATGGGTGAATCCTCAAATGTCTGGTGGTGTGGCTGAAAATGTGTGAAGCCTGAAAAAACAAAACCCCCGGTCGGGGAGCCGACCGGGGGTTGAGAAATCTCTGGTAGGCGACCCGTTTACATGGGCGCCGTTTGGGTATCAGGCGCGCCAGTGGCTAAACCAATACCCAAAATAAAAGCTGACCGGAGCGCAAACACCATTCACCCACGCAGCCGCGACCGAGCGCTGGGCGCTGGCGGTATCAAGCTGTGAAAGTGTATTGAACATGGTCTGTCTCCGTGGAATGGACCGAGCTTACTCGACGCTGACCGGCGGCAGCAATCAGAAATTGCTATTGGCTGTTCAACCTGATGTCTATTGCCGAAGTGCTTGAGATCGTAACACCCGGTCCCTTGCTTGTTGACCGAGGATGAACAGTATCGTCATTGTGCTGGTTGTGGCGCTGACGAATGCGACAAAGAATGGCAAGCGCCCTGGGTTGGCGTTTCTGGAGAATGCAGGATGAGCCTTGAATTGCGTCGCGCTACCGCCGAGGACGTGACATTCGCCCGCGAGCTGACTTGCCAGAACATGCTGCGTTACTACCTTGAGTTCGAACTGCCATGGCAAGACCATGCGTTCGATGTCGCGTGGTCGGAGCGGCAGAACTGGCTGATAGTGCGTGATGACGTGTCTGTCGGTTATATGAGTCTGAGCCGGGACATGCGCGCGCTTTATATTCGAGAATTACAGATCTCTGAAGCGTTTCATCGACAAGGTGCCGGTTCCTGGGCGATCGATCAGGTTATCGACATGGCGCGCAGAGAGCGTCGTCCGGCTATACGCCTGACGGTCTTCCAGAATAATCCGGCAAGAAACCTTTACGAAAGAAAAGGCCTGCAGGTCCGGGGCAAGGATGAGTGTTTTCTGCGCATGCAGCTCGATATCAGCACACCTGTGCTCTGAAACCCGCAGCCGGCAAGCCCTCAATGATGTATTGAAACTTTTTTAATGCTGCTTTCCGCTAGGTCTGTGGGGCACTTTTTGCTAAGGTGTCCCGCATCCCAATATGACCATATCGCGAGGTGTCTGCTTGATTAGGGTGCTAGTGGTCGATGACCATGATCTCGTTCGTACGGGCATTACCCGCATGCTGGCCGATATCGACGGCTTGCAGGTGGTCGGCCAGGCCGAGTCCGGGGAAGAGTCCCTGATCAAGGCTCGAGAGTTGAAACCCGATGTGGTTCTCATGGATGTCAAGATGCCCGGCATCGGTGGCCTGGAAGCCACGCGCAAGCTCCTGCGCAGTCATCCGGACATCAAAGTCGTCGCGGTGACGGTTTGTGAAGAAGATCCTTTTCCGACACGCTTGCTCCAGGCCGGCGCTGCGGGATATCTGACCAAGGGCGCCGGGCTGCCGGAAATGGTTCAGGCGATTCGCCTGGTGTTCGCGGGTCAGCGCTACATCAGTCCGCAAATCGCTCAACAACTGGCAATCAAATCCTTCCAGCCGTCCAACGATTCGCCCTTCGACGCGCTGTCGGAGCGGGAAATTCAGATCGCGTTAATGATTGTCGGCTGTCAGAAGGTGCAGATCATTTCCGATAAGCTGTGCCTGTCGCCGAAAACCGTGAACACCTATCGCTACCGTATCTTCGAGAAGCTTTCGATCAGCAGTGACGTTGAGTTGACGCTGTTGGCGGTTCGTCACGGCATGGTCGATGCCAGCCTCTGATCATGACTGAAACATTCGATTCCAGTGCTTTTCTCTCGACCGTCAGCGGACGCCCAGGCGTCTATCGCATGTTCGACAGTGATGCGCGGCTGTTATACGTCGGTAAAGCCAAGAACCTGAAAAAACGCTTGGCCAGCTACTTTCGCAAAACCGGTCTCGCGCCCAAGACCGCGGCGTTGGTCGGACGGATTGCGCAGGTCGAGACGACCATCACGGCGAATGAGACCGAAGCGTTATTGCTTGAGCAAACGCTGATCAAGGAATGGCGTCCGCCGTACAACATTCTGTTGCGCGACGACAAATCCTACCCCTACGTATTTCTCTCCGATGGTCAATTTCCGCGCCTGAGCATTCATCGTGGAGCGAAAAAAGCCAAGGGCAAGTACTTCGGTCCCTATCCGAGTGCGGGTGCCATCCGCGAAAGCCTGAGCCTTCTGCAAAAAACCTTTTTCGTTCGTCAGTGTGAAGACAGCTACTACAAGAACCGCGCGCGACCATGCCTGCAATATCAAATCAAACGTTGCAAGGCGCCTTGCGTTGGCCTGGTCGAGCCCGAGGTTTACGCCGAGGACGTGCGTCACTCGGTGATGTTTCTTGAGGGGCGTAGTCATGCGTTGACCAACGAGCTGTCCACGGCAATGGAAGAAGCGGCGATCAATCTGGAATTCGAGCGAGCGGCCGAGTTGCGCGACCAGATCGCACTGTTGCGACGGGTCCAGGATCAGCAAAGCATGGAGGGTGGCACGGGAGACATTGATGTCATCGCTGCGTTCGTCAACCCCGGCGGCGCCTGCGTGCATCTGATCAGTGTTCGCGGCGGGCGAGTGCTGGGCAGCAAGAATTTCTTCCCGCAAGTGGGCATCGAAGAAGACGTGTCGGAAGTCATGGCCGCGTTCTTGGGCCAATACTTCATCAGCAGCCCCGAGCGCGATTTGCCGAGTGAACTGATCGTCAACGTGGTGCACGAGGACTTTCCGGCGCTGATCGAGGCCATTCATGAATTGCGTGGGCGCGAGTTGGCGATCAGTCATCGGGTCCGTGGTACGCGTGCGCGCTGGCAGCAATTGGCTGTCACCAACGCCGAGCAGGCATTGGGCGCGCGTCTGGCAAACCGTCAACACACAGCGGCGCGTTTCGAGGCCTTGGCCGAAGTGCTCAATCTCGATGAGCCGCCACAGCGTCTGGAATGCTACGACATCAGTCATTCCAGCGGTGAGGCAACGGTGGCTTCCTGCGTGGTGTTTGGCCCTGAGGGCGCAATCAAGTCGGACTACCGGCGCTACAACATCGAAGGCGTCACGGCCGGTGACGATTACGCTGCCATGCACCAGGCACTGACGCGGCGCTTCAGTAGACTCAAGGAAGGCGAGGGCAAGTTGCCGGACATTCTGCTGGTCGATGGCGGCAAGGGCCAGCTATCGATGGCTCGCGATGTGCTCAATGAACTGGCCGTGCCGGATCTGATTCTGCTCGGGGTTGCCAAGGGCGCAACCCGCAAGGCTGGCTTCGAAACGTTGTATCTGAATGATGCGGCGCACGAGTTCACGTTGCGCGGCGACTCGCCGGCATTGCATCTTATTCAGCAGATTCGCGACGAAGCACACCGTTTCGCAATCACCGGGCACCGCGCGCGCCGCGGCAAAACCCGCCGCACATCTACGCTTGAAGGCGTTGCTGGCGTTGGACCAACCCGCCGTCGCGACTTGTTGAAACATTTTGGTGGATTGCAGGAGTTGTCTCGTGCAAGCATCGAAGAGATCGCCAAAGCCCCGGGGATCAGTAAAAAGCTCGCAGAGTCGATTTATGCGAACCTGCATAGCGAGTAGAATGCCCCCTCACCTCGTAGCCAGTTGTGCCGATGAATATCCCTAATCTGATTACCGTTTTACGCGTCCTGCTCATACCGATCTTCATTTTGCTGTTCTATCTGCCTTACCAGTGGAGTTACATGGCCTCTGCCTCGGTGTTTGCCTTTGCGGCAGCGACCGACTGGCTGGACGGTTACCTCGCCCGTCGTCTGGAGCAGAGCACGCCGTTCGGCGCGTTTCTCGATCCGGTTGCCGACAAACTCATGGTTGCCGTGGCGTTGGTGTTGCTGGTGCAGGAACACGGCAATCTCTGGCTTACGTTGCCGGCGGCAGTCATCATCGGTCGCGAAATCGTCGTTTCAGCATTGCGTGAATGGATGGCCGAACTCGGCGCCCGTGCCCATGTCGCAGTGTCCAATCTGGGCAAATGGAAAACCGCTGCGCAGATGCTTGCTTTGGTGATCCTGCTGGCCAATCCCAAGGACTTCAGCTTCTGGGTCATCTTGGGTTACGCCTTGCTGATGGTCTCCGCCGGCCTGACGTTATGGTCGATGGTTCAATACCTTCGTGCTGCCTGGCCGCATCTGAAGACGGATGTGGAAAAGAAATAAAAGTTTTTTGAATCAAGGGGTTGACGGACCTTCTTAATTCTATAGAATGCGCATCACCAAGCGGGAATAGCTCAGTTGGTAGAGCACGACCTTGCCAAGGTCGGGGTCGCGAGTTCGAGTCTCGTTTCCCGCTCCAAGTTTTACGTATTTGTTGTTGTGCTACTGACAGCAAATGCTTTGAGGCCGAGTAGCAAAATGGTTATGCAGTGGATTGCAAATCCACCTACGCCGGTTCGATTCCGACCTCGGCCTCCACTTTAAACAAGCTCCGTAGATCCATGATTTACGGAGCTTTTTTATTTGCATTGCGCTGCAAGATTCAGTCTTGAAATACAGCCATTGCTAACTTGCTTCAACGGGAAGTGATGTATATATTTCCCGCACTGCTTCGGGGCTGCATCCTGTCAGGATTGCTGCTCTGATGCAGACTACAGCAACACCGCGCTACCGCCCGAATGGCGAAACTGGTAGACGCATGGGACTTAAAATCCCCCGCTCGTAAGGGCGTGCCGGTTCGATTCCGGCTTCGGGCACCATGAATATGAAGGGCTTGCATGAGATATCTCGTGCGAGCCCTTTTTTTGCTTTGCAGTTACCAGGTTCAGCGCGAATTCATCTCTTTGCTGAGTCGAGTGGACTTTACCCTGCGCCTGCGCATCCAGCTCGCGAGTGCATGTAGCGGATGCAGAACGGCCGCAAGCGCGCCCACAACCAGGATTGAAAAAAGCGTGATCAGCGCAATGCTTTCGTGCGAGAACATGGTGGGTTACTCCTGTAGTCACTATGTTGGAACCCGCAGGCTAGACGCTTTCGACGGTGTTTGCGGTGAACGTATGTTCATCTTTTTCCGGCCGGACTGTGCTACGGGAAACTCGCGTAGGGGGCTGGCGGAGTAAAAAGCGATACTGGCTTTTGACCGGCAGGGAACCGATCAGGAAGGAAAAATAATTATCACGCGCAAGCGAACTGGCGGTGACTGCAGCGTCACCGCTCGTGCAGTTAACCTCGCGTCCGCTTGTTCAATCGCGGTCATCTGAACCGGGGCAATGGCCGATCGATAGGTTTCAACGCTGACAGCGTATTGCGAATCAGCGGAGCATCCTTTTCGATGTCGTTGAGCCGGTCGCGGATGCGCAGGGCGGTGGGGTGACCGCCTTGATGATCGACCCAGTCGGCGATTTCCTTGCAGGCCGCCGCAAGTCGAGCCTGGCGGGCGTCGAGAAGGGTGAGGAGGGTGGTGATGGACTCTTTTTCGGACATGGAACACCTCCGTTCTATCTAAGCTGAATGGCAGCAGAAAGCCCGCGCTGGCGAGCCTCATGCCGTGGGGGGGGCTGCTCCCTCAGCTGGTTTGAGTATAGACCCGCTTTTGATCGATATCAGGCGCAGGGCCGGCGGGCAACTGACGGGGCGCTGGCTGCGTTCAGCCGCTGGCATTCATTTTCCGCGTCGTACTCTTTGTCGTAGCCATCGCCGATGAAGCCGCCTGTGCGCGTGTCGCGGATTCGAAACCAGCTTTGCGCTTCAGCGGGATCTTGCTGACTGTCCCCGGCGCGACGGCCGTGGATAATGATTTTGGTGCAACGCTGCACGACGAAAATGTCTTCCATGGCGCCACCGCACTGATTCGTGTCACAACAACTATAGAAGCCTGTAGCGATTGCGCAAAAATTACACAGTTCAGCGCGTCGGCTGCCCGCTCAGGTCAGCCATCAACTGGCGTCCGCCACCTCAATCATCTGTTCAAGAAACATCGCCAGAGCCACTTCCTCGGTGCGCAAGCCTTTGCGCACGCGCGGTTTCGGCAGTTCGGCAAGGGCGCCGAGCATGAATTTTTCCACCACGCCGGGATGGATGTAGCACTTGCGGCACACCGCCGGGGTGTTGCCCAGTTGCTTGGCGACGTTTTTCACCATCTCCACCACGTGCCGTTTTGCCTCGGCCTCGGACTCCCATTGCAACTCACGCAATGTCGACAGCGCCAAAGCGCTGCCGGCCCAGGTGCGGTAATCCTTGGCGGTGAAATCGGCGCCGGTGAGGGTTTTCAAGTAGGCGTTAACGTCTGACGAGGTGACGGAGTGGCGTTCGCCGTTTTCGTCCAGATACTGAAACAGGTTCTGCCCGGGGATCTCCAGGCAGCGCTTGATGATGCGTGCCAGGCGTCGATCCTTGACGGTGATCTGGTGTTCGATGCCGCTCTTGCCACGAAACTGGAACAGGATCGCGCTGCCGTTGACCTCGACGTGGCGGCTGCGCAGGGTGGTCAGACCGTAAGAACGGTTATCGCGGGCATATTGCGTGTTGCCGACCCGAATCAGCGTAGCGTCGAGCAAAGTGATGACGGTTGCCATGACCTTGTCGCGACTGAAACCGGGCGCCGCTAGCAGCGCTTCCAATTGCTTGCGCAGCTTTGGTAGCGCCAGACCGAAATCGCGCAGCCGAGAGTACTTGTCGGCATCGCGCACCTCACGCCAGCGTGCATGGTAACGATACTGTTTGCGGCCGCGCGCATCGCGGCCAGTGGCTTGCAGATGACCACACGGGTCCGGGCAGATCCACACATCGGTGTACGCCGGAGGGACGGCGAGGGCGTTGATCCGTTTGATTTCGTCCGGGTCGGTGATGCGCTGGCCGGAGGGCTCGAAGTAGCAGAACTTGCCGCGCAGTTTCTTGCGAGTGATACCGGGCTGGGAGTCATCGACGTAATGCAGGTCGGATGGCAGTGCAGCAGTCAGCTCGGTGTCGGGCATGGCAAGGTCCTTGGGTGGCAGCGGTCAGTAAAATCATTGACCGCACGCCGTTGCCGTCGTGCCAAATGATTCAGGCAAGCACCGCGACCGCTTTGATCTGCGCCCACAACCGCTGGCCCGGGTGCACACACAATTGGTCTCTGGAATAGCGGGTGATCCGTGCGAGCAACGGCGTTCCGCCTGCATCGAGAAGAATCAGTACGTGAGCGGCGTTGTCGGCTGCTTGCTCGCCCACTACCGTAACTGGCAATCGATTGAGAATGCTGCTGGATTCGCTGTCATGCAGCGCCAGGCTGATGTCCCGCGCATGCACCTTGCAGCGCAGCGTCTGGCCGATACTCATCGGTGCATGCGTGACGCGAATGCTCATTTCGGTAGCCGGCAGTTGCAGGCTCAGTAATTGATACTGCGCATCGTAAGCGCTGACCTGGCCTTCGATGATCACCCCGGCGTCATCGCCCATTGCCATCGGCAAGTCCAGCCGTGCGAGGGTTTCGCCGATCGGGCCGCTGGCCAACACCTTGCCTTCGCTGAGCAACACCAGGTGATCGGCCAGCCGCGCCACTTCGTCCTGGGCATGGCTGACGTACAGCACCGGAATGTCCAGTTCGTCATGCAGGCGCTGCAAGTAAGGCACAATTTCGTTTTTGCGCTGGCTGTCGAGTGCGGCGAGCGGTTCGTCCATCAGCAACAATTTCGGACTGGTGAGCAACGCGCGGGCGATGCCGACACGCTGTCGCTCACCGCCGGACAAATGCTCTGGATGGCGATTCAGCAGATGCGCGATGCCCAGCAGTTCGGTGGCTTGCGTTATATCGACCTGACGCTGTGATTTGGCAATACGTTTGAGGCCGAACTGCAAATTGGCCATGACCGACAGATGCGCAAACAGGCTCGCTTCCTGGAATACATAGCCGATCGCTCGCTTGTGCGGCGGGACGAAAATGCCGTTGTCGCTGTCCTGCCAGACCTCGCCGTTGACCTCAACAAAGCCTTGCCCGGCGTGTTCGAGTCCAGCGATACAACGCAGGCAAGAGGTCTTGCCAGAGCCCGAAGGTCCATAAAGCGCGGTCACACCGCGGCCCGGCACATGCAAGTCGACATCGAGACTGAAGCCCGGCCAGACGGTTTTCAAACGAGCATCGATCATCACTCAGCTCCAGCCCGCGCGGGTCTTGCGGCTGGAGTACAGCGCCAGCAATACCACAAACGAAAATATCAGCATTGCCCCGGCCAGCCAGTGGGCCTGGGCGTATTCGAGGGCTTCGACGTGGTCATAGATCTGCACGGAAACCACACGGGTCTTGTCGGGGATGTTGCCGCCGATCATCAGCACTACGCCGAACTCACCGACCGTATGCGCAAAGCCGAGGATCGCTGCGGTGATAAAACCAGGTCGAGCCAGCGGCACCATCACGCTGAAGAACGTATCCCAGGGACCGGCGCGCAGGGTGGCGGCGACTTCCAGCGGGCGCTGGCCAATGGCGGAAAACGCGTTCTGCAATGGTTGCACCACGAACGGCATGGAATAGATCACCGACCCAATCACCAGCCCCGTAAAGCTGAAGGTCAGCGTGCCCAGACCCAGCCATTGGGTGAATTGGCCGAGAAAGCCGTTCGGGCCCATCATCAGCAACAGGTAAAAACCGATGACGGTGGGCGGCAGAACCAGGGGCAGGGCGACGATCGCCCCAATCGGGCCACGCAACCAGGAGCGGGTGCGCGACAACCACAGGGCAATCGGTGTGCCGACCACCAGAAGAATTGCCGTGGTGACGGACGCCAGTTTCAGGGTCAGCCAGATCGCGGCGAAATCGGCACTGGTCAGTGCCATTTACAGTTGATAACCGTAAGACTTGATCACCGCAGCGGCTTGCGGGCCTTTGAGGTATTCGACCAGTGCCTTGGCGGCAGGATTGTCTTTGCCTTTGTTCAGAATCACGGCGTCCTGTTTGATCGGATCATGCATGTCGGCCGGTACGATCCACGCCGAACCGCTGCTGACTTTACCGTCCTTGTAGATCTGCGACAGGGCGACAAAACCCAGTTCGGCGTTGCCGGTCGAAACGAATTGATAAGCCTGTGTGATGTTTTGTCCCTCAACCAGCTTGGCTTGGGTAGCCTCGGTCAGTTTGAGTTTGGCCAGTACCTGGGTCGCCGCCAAGCCGTAGGGTGCAGCTTTCGGATTAGCGATGGACAGATGCTGGTACTGGTTTTTCTGCAAAACTCCGCCCGCATCATCGACGTAACCTTCTTTCGCCGACCACAGCGCCAAGGTGCCGATCGCATAAGTGAAGCGCGAACCTTTGACAGTGTCGCCTTCCTTTTCAAGTTTTTCCGGGGTGGTATCGTCAGCGGCCAGGAACACTTCGAACGGCGCGCCGTTCTTGATTTGCGTATAGAACTGGCCGGTGGCGCCGTAGGCTGCAACCAGTGTATGCCCGGTGTCTTTTGCGAAGCCGGCGGCGATGGCCTGGATCGGCGCGGTGAAATTCGCGGCCACTGCCACTTGTACTTCATCGGCCAAAGCGCCATTGCTGGCGAATACAGCGATCAGAGATGCCAGGCAGGCAGGGGCAAATCGTGAGGCATGCAGGATCATGCAACAGCTCCGTGGTTGGCGTGTACGCCGGGCAGCACTGTCAGGTGAGGGCTGCTTCGCGGCAAGTGTGCTTTCGCTATATACGGAAATATATAGCGAAAGCAGGCCAAACAGGAAATGTTCTGTGCCACGTCAACGATGCTTGAGTTTCGCCAGTGCGCCTTCGGCTAACTGCCGGGTCAGTTCAGCACTGTCTGTATCCTTGCCCAGCGTGAACGCCTGACCGGCCCATAGGTTGGCGAATTGTTCCTCTTTCACCGCGCGCAAAGGCATCAATGCCCCGCCAGCCAAGGGGAACGCCGGGGCTTGAGCCGACATCGGGCCGAGTTCGCGCATCACCCGGTTGAGAATGCCCCGCGCCGGCCGGCCGGTAAAAAGATTGGTGATTGCGGTTTCGCTTTCCTTGGCGGTGCGCAGCGCCTTGTGGTGACTGGCGCTGATTTTCGCTTCGGTCGTAAACAGATAAGCGGTGCCGACTTGTACGGCCGAGGCGCCGAGCATGAATGCCGCCGCCACGCCGCGCGCATCGGCAATGGCCCCTGCGGCAATCACCGGGATTTTTACCGCATCGACCACCTGTGGGACCAGGGCAAACGTACCCACCTGACTGCTCAGGTCATCACTCAGGAACATGCCCCGATGGCCGCCGGCCTCATAGCCCATGGCGATGATCGCATCGCAGCCGTGCTGTTCCAGCCAGACCGCTTCATCGACCGTGGTTGCCGACGAGAGGATCTTCGCTCCGGTAGCCTTGACCCGCTCCAGCAGGGATTTTTCCGGCAGGCCGAAATGGAAACTCACCACCTCGGGCCGGAACTCTTCCAGCACTTCGCAGGCCACTGCATCGAAAGGCGCACGGTTGGACACCGGCGTCGGTGCGTCGAAATCAACGCCCAGTTCGCGGTAGTACGGCTCAAGCAGGTTTTTCCATTCGCGTGCGCGCTGTTCATCGGTGACTGGAGGCTGATGACAGAAGAAATTGACGTTGAATGGCCTGGTCGTGTTCTGGCGAATGGTCTTCAGTTCTTCGCGCAATTGCTCGATGCTCAGCATCGCCGCTGGCATCGATCCCAATCCACCCGCGTTGCATACGGCGATCACCATGGACGCATTCGTCGCGCCGGCCATCGGCCCCTGAATGATGGGTAATTCGATGCCGAGCAAATCAACGATGCGAGTGTCTGGCCATTGGCTCATGAAGCTGTTCTCCGAACGAGGAAGCGGGCAGGGATGGCAGAAGCGGTTTGTAACAGCAAAAGCGCGTTTCGAGCCAGTCCGAAATTGAGAACAACCCGTGCAGTTTTTCAGCGCCGAAAGAGTCCGCCACTTGTCCTGCGTGCGCAGCTGCGCCTTCTCCTGAGGCAGATTCGCTGTTTGGCCCATGGTCGAATGTGGCAATGTGTTTCGATGTGCTATTCCACGACACGACATTCTGAAAACAGTCATGCGAGGCAGTCATGTTCAACGCCATTGTGATCGACAAAGACGACAGCAGTTACCGCGCCAATCTGCAGCAACTCGACGAAGCGCAATTGCCTGAAGGGGACGTTACGGTAGCTGTCGCCTACAGCACGCTGAACTTCAAGGATGGGCTGGCGATTACCGGCAGCAGCCCGGTGGTGCGCAAGTTTCCGATGGTGCCAGGGATCGATCTGGCCGGCACCGTGGAACACAGCTCCCATCCGGATTACCAGGTCGGCGACCAGGTACTGCTCAATGGCTGGGGCGTTGGCGAAAATCACTGGGGCGGTCTGGCGCAGAAAGCCAGGCTCAATGGTGACTGGCTGATTCCTTTGCCCGAGGCTTTTACACCGGCGCAGGCCATGGCTGTCGGGACGGCCGGTTACACCGCGATGCTGTGCATTCTGGCGCTCGAACGCAATGGTGTGACACCAGCCCAGGGTGAGGTGCTGGTCACCGGCGCCAATGGTGGTGTCGGCAGCTTCGCGATCGCGCTGCTGAGCAAACTCGGTTATCGCGTGGTGGCGTCCACCGGGCGAGTGTCGGAGCATGAATACCTGCAGCGATTGGGCGCCAGCGAAATCATCGACCGCGCGACACTGTCCGAACCGGGCAAGCCGTTGGCCAAGGAACGCTGGGCCGCCGTGATCGATTCCGTCGGCAGTCACACTTTGGCCAATGCTTGCGCCAGCACTCGCGCCGAAGGCACTGTCGCGGCCTGTGGTCTGGCGCAAGGGATGGACTTCCCGGCATCCGTGGCGCCGTTCATTTTGCGCGGCGTGACGCTTGCCGGCATCAACAGCGTGACCCAGCCGAAAGCGCGGCGAGTGCACGCGTGGGAGCGGCTGGCCAAGGATCTGGATTTCTCGCTGCTGGCCTTGATCAGTCGTGAGATCGGCTTGAATGAAGCCCTCGACGCGGCGCCACAGTTGCTGGCCGGGCAACTGCGCGGTCGCGTTGTGGTTGACGTCAATCGCTGAGCTGAACGAGCGCCAGGCGCTAAGGCTGGGTTTCCCGCTCGAGCAATTGCCGTTTGCGCTCAACGCCCCAGCGATAGCCTGAGAGGTTGCCATCGCTGCGCACCACGCGGTGGCACGGGATCGCCACCGCCAGACGGTTGGCCCCGCAAGCCTGAGCCACGGCGCGCATCGACGTTGGCGCGCCGATGCGTTGAGCGATTTGCGCGTAACTGGCCGTCTGCCCCGGCGGGATTTCCCGCAGCGCTTGCCATACGCGCTCCTGAAACGCAGTGCCGCGCACATCAAGCGGCAAGTCCAGGCCGATCGCTGGCGCCTCGACAAACCCCACGACCTGGGCGATCAGTTGCTCGAATCCGGCATCGGCGCCGATCAGGTTGGCCAGGCGAAACTGATCTTGCAAATCACAAACCAGACGATGCGGATCGTCACCCAACAGAATCGCACACACTCCGCGATCGCTTTGCGCGACCAGAATCGCCCCGAGAGAGCATTGGCCGACGGCGAAACGGATATCGTTATTCTTGCCGGCAGCGCGGTAATCGCCGGGTTTCATCCCGAGCAATTGATTGGCTGACTCATAGAAGCGGCTATTGGAATTGAATCCCGCGTCATATAGCGCCTCCGTCACCGACCCAGCGTGTGCCAGGTGTTGACGCAGCTTGCGCGAGCGGTGGGCGGCGGCGTAGCCCTTGGGCGTCAATCCGGTTGCGGATTTAAAGATGCGGTGGAAATGAAATGGGCTCAGGCCAGCGGTCTGCGCCAGTTCGCTGAGCGCCGGCAATGTCTCGGCGGCCTCGATATGACGGCAGGCGTTGGCGACAATCGCCGCGTGCTGTGCGGCAACGTCGCTGTGATCCTTGCCGGCGCGTCTGCTGGCTCGGTAGCCTGCGGCCTCGGCCTGCTCAGCCGTATCGAAAAACTCGACGTTGTGCGGTTTCGGCAGGCGCGAGAGGCTGCTCGGCCGGCAATAGACGCCCGTGGTCTTTACCGCATAGACGAATTGCCCGTCCGCTTTCGGGTCGCGGGCCACCACAGCGGCCCAGCGCGGATCGGTTTCGATGCTGACGGTGTTGGCTAGCGTGTCCATAGGGGTAATCCGTTGACCTGTTTGATTCAGGTTAACTGGCGTCGATTGCCTCGACACTCCGGGCCTTGCGGTCAAACTTTCACGCGCTGCCGGCGACGCGAAAGGTGAGGTTGATGCGTCGTTCGCCCAAGCGCGGATGATAGCCTGGCTTGATCGGCAACACGCCGTGGAAACGCAAGCGATCAACGCCGCCCCAGATCACCATGTCGCCATGCAGCAGCGGGATCCGCTGGCACTTGTCGCTGCGTTCGAAGCCGCCGAACAGAAACATCGCTGGTAAACCCAGCGACAACGAAACGATCGGCGCGGCGTAGGCTTTTTCGTCCTTGTCCTGATGCAATGACATTTTCGCGCTGGGGACATATTGGTTGATCAGGCAGGAATCGGCCGCAAAGTCAGCGAACCCGGCTTGCTCTGCGGCGGCGCGCGCCAGATCGGCAAACACCGCAGGTAACGCAGGCCACGGCAATCCGCTGAGCGGATCCACGTTTGAATAGCGATAACCTCGGCGGTCGGTGACCCAGCCCAGACGGCCGCAACTGCTGGTGCCGACCGACATGCTGAAGCCGCCGGGGGTAACCATATGGCGGAGCGGGGCGGCCGCAAGCACCGTGTCCAGCTCCGACAGCAGCCGATCAATCTGTGACAAGGCAAACCCGCGCAACACCCACGATTGCTCGCCGATCTGCTCGGCCCGGGCTTGCTGGACGGGTTCGTGGTCGGCGAACAGGTCAAACGTGGTCGGTTGCATGGTGTCGATTACAGCGCTTTGCTGACCTTGATGTCACTGACGTTTTCGTTTGTGTGCATTTTTTTTAGCGCCGCTTCTGCTTCCTCTTCAGTGCCGCTTTCAAGCTCAGCGAACTCGAAACGCTGCTCGCCGTCGAGCTTGTACTTGATGACGTATTTGGTCGTTTGCGCCACGGTGATGTCTCCTCTTCTGGTAAGCGTTTATCAGCTGAGCTTGGTGCTGGAGCGACGAATGATCTTGATCGAATGGGTCAGCGTCGGCTTGCGCGTCACGCTTATCGCGCGGCGGTTGACGGTGTCGATGGTGATGTTCCAGAAGCCGGTGCTCGGCGCGGTGATGCGGGCCGGGAACGTATCGAAGGCGCCGCCGTGATAAGTGTGGCGGCCGCCATTTTTGAAGCTGCGGAAGTTGGCGTCGTTCATCAGACGGATGTTGCACATTTGCGAGCACTGGATGACGACGATGTCGTCTTCGTTGAGGTGTTCGCGCTGGTGAATGAATTTCATGGGCGCCTCCAGAAGGGCTTTTGCTACAAAATCAAAACGATAGCTTGTCGATGAGCGCAGTTTATCAGCCCGCACGGGTTATTATCTGGCCGTCGGGCATCGGTTTGACAATTTTGAACAGATATTCGCAATCGGATGCGGGTTAAATGCAAAAGGCGTCGGAGAAAAACAGCGTTTGTGCTGTCGGACGGTCTTTAACGGAGGTTTTGTATGAAGTGGGGTGTGGTGTGTCTGCCGTTGATATTGGCTGTCGGTGGTTGTGCGAACGTTTCCGAGATCAATGAAACGCTGCCGACCATGAGCGTAATCTCCGGCAAGAAGCCCCAGGAATATGCCGAGTGTCTGGCCGAAAAGCTGGCCGACAGCCGCGGCGCGCTGCAAGTGCAGCCGCACAAGGAAGGCGTGCGAGTGATCGTGCCGGGCAAACTTTCCACCGGTCCGGCGGCGGTCTTCGATATTGAAGACCGCTCCGGCGGCAGCAGCATCAAATTGCACGAGCGCATGTCGAATGTGCCAGTGCGTCCGCATGATGTGCAAAAAGCCGCCAACGCCTGTATTTCCGGCTGATAGACTTGTCGTCGTCAGCACCAATGCCGTCGCAGTGATGCTGTGACGGCATTGTCATTTCTGGAGTCGCGATGAAGCGAGAGCACGTTAGGGAGCGCCATGCAGAGGGCCTTATCTCTGCCACCCATGTCATCCAGAACCCGGCCAATCCTGGCGAATGGATCGTGTTTTTCAAGAAAAGCGCCGGTCGCAGCTATTTTCTGGTGGACGAAAACGACGAAGTCGAGTCGTTCAGCCGTCTCGACGATTTGATCGAAGTCGTGCGTGGACTCGGGATCAAATTCGCCGAAATTCATATGTAGCGACTATTTGCAGACCACGATGACGCTGCGGTTTTTGTAGTTGCCGACATCCACCCCCAAGGTCTTGTCATCCTCTGTGGGGGCGGGCGTTCCGTCTGTACCGACGATGCGGTAACCGGTGCCGGCGCAAGATGCATCGGCCTTTTCGTAGCACATTGCCCAAGAGTTGGCTTCGCCGGAGCAATCGATCGCCAGGCCTTGTTCGCCGTTGTTCAGATAGGCAGGGCGCGAGGTGGCGCATCCGGCCAGGGTCAATACTGCGATGATGGAAAGCAGGTTTTTCAGGGTCATGTTCAGGTCTTCAGCAAGGGGGGCTAGACGCTCTGACAGCGCTGCGTCGAAAAGGTTATAGCGATTGGCCACTTGTTTGTCCGCAGGCATGAAAAAGCCCTGCGCGATGGCAGGGCTTGAGGGTTGTGGCTCGGCCGATCAGTCCTGATCCTTGCCGCGGCGCTTGGCCGATGCTGGCGTGTCGGTAAATACAGCCGCCACATCGGTGGCCATTTGTTCGCTGTCGAAAGGCCCGGCGATGTGCTCGCCATTGGTGGTGGTCAGCGTCCACTTGCCGTCTTTCTTGTCGATCACATACCCGTTGACGATTTTTACCGCAGCCATCTATCTGTCTCGTTCGCTGGTTCAAAGTCGCCATGATACCGGCAAATGCGCACATTGGGGGCCGATCAGGGTATGGTGATCCGGCTCGTCCGGTTCTTGAGCTACGCTGAATACGCCGCTGAAAATCTGGATGGAACTATCGCCACGAATATTTCTCTATCTTGGCATCGGTTAGCCAGTGCGGGGCATTGTAAGGTGCACGCCGCCTGATTAGACTGCGCCGAAACTCGTACACACAGCCTTTTCAAGGACTTATATGATCAAGAAATGCTTGTTCCCAGCAGCCGGTTACGGTACTCGCTTCCTGCCAGCGACTAAAGCCATGCCTAAAGAAATGCTGCCGGTGGTAAACAAGCCACTGATCCAGTACGGCGTTGAAGAAGCGCTGGACGCTGGTCTGACGGAAATCTCCATCGTGACCGGTCGTGGCAAACGTGCTCTGGAAGACCACTTCGACATCAGTTACGAGCTGGAAAACCAGATCAAAGGCACCGACAAAGAGAAATACCTGGTCGGTATCCGCAAGCTGCTCGACGAGTGCTCGTTTTCGTACACCCGTCAAACCGAAATGAAAGGCCTGGGTCACGCGATCCTGACCGGTCGGCCACTGATCGGTGACGAACCGTTCGCCGTGGTGCTGGCGGATGACCTGTGCGTGAACCTCGACGGCGACGGCGTGCTGACCCAGATGGTCAAGCTGTACAAGCAGTTCCGCTGCTCGATCATCGCCATCCAGGAAGTCGACCCGCAGGAAACCAGCAAGTACGGTGTCATCGACATCTACCGCGTACACAGCATGGTCGAGAAGCCAAAGCCGGAAGACGCGCCGTCGAACCTGGCGATCATCGGTCGCTACATCCTGACGCCGGACATCTTCGATCTGATCGAGCAGACCGAGCCAGGCAAGGGTGGCGAAATCCAGATCACCGACGCCCTGATGAAGCAGGCCCAGAACGGCTGCGTGATGGCTTACAAGTTCAAAGGCAAGCGTTTCGACTGCGGTGGCGCCGAAGGCTATATCGAAGCGACCAACTTCTGCTTCGAGAACTTCTACAAGACTGGCAAGGCTTACTAAGAGCGCTTGACTGGTCTGCAGGAAAACCCGCTTCGGCGGGTTTTTTCGTTTTGCGCCCCCATATCAGCGGCAACGCTTGCCCAATCAGCGCCTGCGGGTATGCTGAGCGCCTGCCTAGGAGATAGAAATGGCCTACGATTTTGATCTTTATGTGATTGGCGCCGGTTCCGGCGGTGTGCGCGCTGCGCGTTTTGCCGCCGGTTTCGGTGCGAAAGTGGCGGTGGCCGAGAGCCGTTATCTGGGCGGCACCTGCGTCAACGTTGGCTGTGTGCCGAAAAAACTGTTGGTATACGGCGCGCACTTCGCCGAAGACTTCGAGCAGGCGTCGGGGTTCGGCTGGAGTCTGGGTGAGGCGAATTTCGACTGGGCGACGTTGATTGCCAACAAGGATCGCGAGATCAATCGCCTCAACGGCATTTATCGCAATCTGCTGGTCAACAGCGGCGTAACGTTGCACGAAGCGCACGCAAAAATTGTCGGTCCACATGAGGTCGAAGTGAAGGGTGAGCGCTTCACTGCGAAAAACATTCTGATCGCGACCGGCGGCTGGCCACAGATTCCTGAAATTCCTGGTAGCGAACATGCCATTGGCTCCAATGAGGCGTTTTTCCTCAAAGAGCTACCCAAGCGCGTACTGGTCGTTGGTGGCGGTTACATCGCAGTCGAGTTCGCGGGGATTTTCCATGGTCTCGGTGCGAACACCACACTGTTGTATCGCGGTGATCTGTTCCTGCGCGGGTTCGATGGCGCGGTGCGCAAGCATCTGCACGAAGAACTGAGCAAGCGCGGCATGGACCTGCAGTTCAATGCCGACATCGCGCGGATCGACAAGCAAGCTGACGGCAGCTTGAAGGCCACCCTCAAGGACGGTCGCGTTCTGGAGGCCGACTGCGTGTTCTACGCCACGGGTCGTCGTCCGATGCTCGACAACCTGGGCCTGGAAAACACCGGTGTGCAGTTGGACGACAAGGGTTTCATCAAGGTCGACGACGAGTACCAAACCACTGAGCCATCAATTCTGGCGCTGGGTGATGTGATCGGCCGCGTGCAACTGACGCCGGTGGCATTGGCGGAAGGCATGGCCGTGGCGCGGCGTCTGTTCAAGCCGGAGCATTACCGTCCGGTGGATTACAAGATGATTCCAACGGCGGTGTTCAGCCTGCCGAATATCGGCACGGTTGGCTTGACTGAAGAGCAGGCGCGAGAGGCGGGTCATGAGGTGGTGATTTTCGAAAGCCGCTTCCGGCCGATGAAGCTGACGTTGACGGAGTGTCAGGAGAAGACCCTGATGAAGCTGGTCGTCGACGGCAAGACCGACAAGGTCCTCGGTTGCCACATGGTCGGCCCGGATGCCGGCGAAATCGTTCAGGGGCTGGCCATCGCGTTGAAGGCTGGCGCGACCAAGCGCGACTTCGACGACACGATCGGGGTGCACCCGACGGCCGCCGAAGAGTTTGTCACCATGCGTACGCCGGTCAGCGCTTAAGCGCCTTTCGGTTCTGGCGCTGCCGCAACGGCAGCCGCCAGGCGCTGGCTGTCTTCCAGGCTGGCCTGAACTTTGGTCAATTCCTTTTCCAGTGACTGATTGAGCTGCGTTTGCTCCTCGACGCTCAGCTTGAGTGCCTGGCTTTCCAGTGAGGCGACGCGCAGGCGCTCCTGGAGGAGGGTGCGTTCGCTGTCGACGCGCGTGGCTTGTTCGAGCAACTGATCCTGGCGCAAGTTGCTTTGCTTGAGCTGATCCTGCAGCAGGCTCAGCTCGCGCTGGGTGCCACGGTTCTCGGTGAGCAGACGCTCGTTGTCGCGGTGCAACTGAGTGATCTCGTCCTGACGCATCAGCGCGCTTTGTTGCGCCTGGCGCAGCTCGGCCTGAATCTGCTGCACCTGGCTTTCGTGGCGGCTCTGTTCCTGCTCGCGTTGTTCCTTGCTGGCGTTGCGGTAGTGCTCCAGCGCATCGCGGGCGTGCAAGTGCTTTTCTTCCAGCGAGCGGATTTGCTCGTCCTTGTCCTGCAAGCGCAATTCAAAGTCGGCCAAAGCCTGATTAAGGCCGGCGTTGCGTGTCTGCTCGGTTTGCAGCATCGAGCGTGTGCTGTTCAGCGCTTCGGATTCTCGTTCCAGCGCAGCGCCTTGAATGTCGTGCTCGTGCTCGAGTTTTTCCAGCGCCTGACGCGTCTGCGCAAGCTCTGCTTCCAGCGCTTCACGCTGCGCCTCGAACTGTTCGCGCGCCTGCTCGATCGGCTCCTGCGCCTGCTCTTTCAGGCGCTGGGCAAGACGAGAGACGAGGGCGGTCAGCTCGTCATCGATCGGCTCAGCGGAGGCTTCAGCCGGTTGCGCGCCGTCATCCAGCTCTTTCAGATAGCGGTGAATTGTGGTTTTCGAGCCGGTGTTGCCCATTTCGATGCGTACTGCGTCAATGCTCGGGTGTTCGCCGCGCGCGAGAATTGCGGTGCGCGCGATCTGCACCAGTGCTTTGGTAATGCCGCCACGGGCCATGTGAACTCCTACGGTTACGTACTGTGGTACATGCCACTGATAAGCGCAGTGTACCATGCCGGCATAAAAGTGAAATACATCGAAAATTACAGGCGGGATATTCTGGTATTACCCAATGTCACACGGCAAAATGCACATCTTCATCTTCAAACCAGTACGCCAGCGAGAAAACAGCCCATGAGCGATCTGGATCGCTATCTGCAAGCCGCCACCCGCGACAACACGCGCCGCAGCTATCGCGCAGCCATCGAGCATTTCGAAGTGAAGTGGGGCGGGTTTCTGCCGGCGACCGCTGACAGCGTTGCGCGCTATCTGGTTGCTCACGCTTCTGAGCTGTCGATCAATACCTTGAAGTTGCGCTTGTCGGCGCTGGCGCAGTGGCATAACAGTCAGGGTTTCGCCGACCCGACCAAGGCGCCGGTGGTGCGCAAGGTCTTCAAGGGTATTCGCGCGTTGCATCCGGCACAGGAGAAACAAGCCGAGCCGTTGCAGTTGCAGGACTTGCAGCGGGTCATCGATTGGCTTGAGCAGGAGGGACAAACCGCGCGCGAGCAACAGGATCGCCCGGCGTTGCTCAAGGCGTACCGCGATCGTGCGTTGATTCTCTTGGGATTCTGGCGTGGCTTTCGCAGCGATGAGCTGTGCCGCCTGCAGATCGAGCATGTTCAAGCGCACGCCGGCAAAGGCATCACCTTGTATCTGCCGCGCAGCAAGGGTGATCGGGAAAACCTCGGGCAGACGTATCAAGCCCCGGCGCTGCTCAAGCTGTGTCCGGTGCAGGCCTATATCGACTGGATTACTGAGGCGGCGCTGGTGCGCGGGCCGGTGTTTCGCAGCATCGATCGCTGGGGCAATCTGAACGAGGCGGGGCTGCACGCCAACAGCATCATTCCGTTGTTGCGCCAGGCATTGAAACGCGCGGGGATCGCCGCCGAGGGTTACACCAGTCACTCGCTGCGCCGCGGCTTCGCCACTTGGGCTCATCAGGCGGGTTGGGACCTGAAGTCGCTGATGAGTTACGTCGGCTGGAAAGACATGAAATCGGCGATGCGCTATGTTGAAGTCAGCCCATTCCAGGGAATGGCTCGGATTATGGATAAGCCGGATCAAGCGTAGAGATCGTTTTCTTCTATTAATACAGTCAGCTAATAGCGAAAACAAATCAGCAGCATCAGGTTTGCCAATGAGCGTTCCGTCGAGTGAGTGGGTAGGATTCACCCATCAACTTCATAACCCCTGACGGAGAGTCATCGATGCCTATCATCAACAGCCAAGTAAAACCGTTCAAAGCTACCGCGTTCAAAAACGGCGACTTCGTTCAAGTCTCGGACGCTGACTTGAAAGGCAAGTGGTCCGTGGTGTTCTTCTACCCAGCCGACTTCACCTTCGTTTGCCCAACCGAACTGGAAGACCTGGCCGACAACTACGCTGAATTCAAGAAACTGGGCGTAGAGATCTACAGCGTGTCCACCGACACTCACTTTGCCCACGCTGCCTGGCACAACACTTCGCCAGCCATCGGCAAGATCGAATACACCATGATCGGCGACCCGACCCACGTCATCTCGCGCAACTTCGACGTGCTGATCGAAGAAGCT
>Ga0196970_1000371_pt1 | contig 56081 bp, 48 predicted proteins | sample S1v_513CmetaG_FD_148672 | JGI IMG/M metagenome (GOLD analysis project Ga0196970, IMG submission 148672) | Soil microbial communities from Anza Borrego desert, Southern California, United States - S1+v_5-13C | ecosystem: Environmental > Terrestrial > Soil > Desert | place: USA: California...
GCTGGCCCATGACCTGATCCGTGCCGGATCGGCCGACATCGTGGTGGCCGGCGGCATGGAGTCGATGACCAACGCCCCCTATCTGCTGGCGAAGGCGCGCGGCGGCTACCGCATCGGCCACGACCGGTTGCTGGACCACATGATGCTGGACGGGCTGGAGGATGCCTATGAGGGCGGACGCGCCATGGGTGATTTCGGCGAGGCGACGGCCGATGCCTACGGATTCACCCGCGCCGAACAGGACGCCTATGCGGCAGAGACGCTGACCCGCGCCCGCAAGGCGGTGGAGAGCGGCGCCTTCGCTGCCGAGATCGTGCCGGTCGCCGTCCCGGCCAAGGGCGGGGAGCGGCTGGTCGGACAGGACGAGAACCCGCTGAAGGTCTCCCCCGACAAGATCCCGGCGCTGAAGCCGGCCTTCCGCCGCGATGGAACGATCACCGCCGCCAGCTCGTCCGCCAATGCCGATGGTGCCGCCGCGCTGGTGCTGACCCGGCGGTCGGTTGCCGAGGGGGCCGGACTGCCGATCCTGGCGGAAATCCGCGGCCATGCCACCCACAGCCAGGATCCGGCCTGGTTCACCACCGCCCCGATCCCGGCGATCCGCAAATTGCTGGACAAGGTCGGCTGGTCGGTGGGCGATGTCGACCTGTTCGAGATCAACGAAGCCTTCGCCGTCGTCGCCATGGCGGCCCGGCGAGACCTGGGCATCGCACCCGACCGCCTGAACGTCAATGGCGGTGCCTGTGCGCTCGGCCATCCGATCGGTGCCACCGGGGCACGGCTGATCGTGACTCTGCTGCACGCGCTGGCCGCGCGCGGGTTGACCCGGGGTGTCGCGTCGCTGTGCATCGGCGGCGGAGAAGCCACGGCCATCGCCATCGAAAGGGTCGGGTGAGGCGCCCGGAACGGCGTCCCAAAGACGGGCGCATCCTTCTATATCGCGCCTGCACCGGGACGTAGCGTGGCCCCACCGACCGGCACCTGCGGCAGCGGGACCGGAACCCTCAGGAGACACGACCATGATGCTCAACTGGAACGAATACCGTCAGCAGGTCCTCACCGGCGTCGGCGAGATCGCCAAGCTCAGCCCCGACACGGTGAAGGGCTATGCCGGGCTCAGCGCCGCCGGCCAGAAGAAGGACCTCCTGGGCGCCAAGGTGCGGGAACTGATCGCGCTGGCGGTCGCCGTCAGCGTCCGCTGCGACGGCTGTATCGCCGTCCATACCGAAGCGGCGATCAAGCACGGCGCCACCCAGGAGGAGATTGCAGAGGCGCTGGGCGTCGCCGTCGCGCTGAACGCCGGGGCGGCGCTGGTCTATTCCACCCGCGTGATGGACGCCTACGCCGCGCACGGCTGATCCGAAGGCGGCGGAGACGGGCCATCGGGCCGCCGCCGCCCTCCCTCCGCCGGGCTTCTGGAGACGCCGAACTCCTTCACTGTTCTTCAGCGCCCCCGTCGATCCGGTGCTTGTGCCGCCACAACCGGGGCGCTTCACCGGCGATGCGGCGGAAGATGCGCGAGAAATGCGACTGGTCCGAGAATCCGCAGTCGAGCGCGATCTGCGACAGGGGCGTGGCCGTGGTTTCCAACAGTTCCTTCGCCCGTTCCACCCGCCGGCGCACGATGTAGGCATGCGGCGGGCAGCCGAAGCTGTCCTTGAAGGCCTGACAGAAATAGCCGCAGCTGAGCTTGGCCGCCGCCGCCAGATCCCGGTTGCGGATGGAACTGGCGAGATGGGCGTCGATATGGGCGGTAACCCGCCGCATCTGCCAGGCCGCCAATCCGGACTTCGCCAATCCGGCCTTCGCCAGTCCGGTCTTCTGGCCGGCATCGTCAGACGCGCCACGGTCAGGACGATGCTCGCCGCCGTCGCGCTGCAACCGGGCGAGGGCCAGCGACAGGCAATGCTCCACCGACTGCCGATCCGGCGCCAGCATGTCGTTCGCCACCCGCAACAGCCAATCGGCGGCAGCCGTAAGCCTGTCTCCGTCATCCCCCGCCTGGCCGACGGACGCCGGGGCTGCCAACGCCGGAAGACGGCGCAAGGTCTGGGAAGCAGCCATATCCATGTCGATCTCCTGCTCAGGTCACCTTGACGGCGACAGTGCCGGAGGCCCGGGTGTGCGGGAACCCATACTCAGGTATCGATGACCGGCCGGATGGCTTCCCGGGACGGAAGAGCGTCTACAGCCTGTCCAGAAGTGCCGCGGCTTCCAACAGGTCGGGGGTATCGTGCCCCTCGGCGAAGGTGCCGTAGATGGACGAGAGGGTCGAAGCGGCATCCTGGTGACGTCCCGTCCCCATGGACTGCCTGGCCATGCTCATCGCCGTCCGCAGGCTCCAGGACCGGGCCCCTTGTTGGCGGGCGATCTCCATCGATTGCCGCAGCAGCCTCTCCGCCGTCTCCGCTTCGCCGGCATTCTCCGATTTCAGGCGGAGCAGTTCAGCCGTCGCCCAGTTGGTCGCGCCGTCGCTCGCTTCTTCCAGGACGGCCGGCGGGATCAGGCGCGGAGCGACGGTGGCGAGCATCCGGATGCGCTTGTTCCGGTACACCTCGGCGAATTGCGCAGACCGGCGCAGCGACGCGAGCCGGTCCTCCTGCCCCTGTCGCGCCTCCAGCGCCAGCTGATAACACAGCCCATAGGTGCGCCAGACGAACAAGGAGCCTTCGTTGGTCTTTTCGACCAGCAGGTTGGCGTAGCGCGCCGTAAGGTCGTAGTCCCCGCACCAGAAGGCCACCGGGCAGGCACCGAGCGACAAGGCGAAGCACAGGGAGAGCACATGGCCCGACGCCAGCGCTTGCTCCACCGCCTCAAGCATGGCCTCCCGCGCCCGGTCCGGATGGCCCTGGATCCAGTTTATGCGCGCCAAATGCGTGTGGGAGACGATCCGCTGTTCGAACTGGTAGCCCCGCAGGCTCGATCCGGTGGTCGGGGCAGGGGCACCCAGGCACCGTTCGGCGAAGCCGCGCGCACGGTCGAACTCGCCCACCGTGAGGAGGCCGAGCGCCATCATGCGCTGATGCATGGACTCCGCACCTGGATCGGCGGGCGTTCCCAGGAGTTCCCCGAAGCGCTGCGCCGCCTCCAGCGCTTCCTGGTCTTTTTCGAGGGCCAGATGGTAGAGCCACAGCCCCCACAGGGCGCGGCGCTGGTATCCGACATTGCCGAGCTGCTGCGAAAGCTCAAGCCCGCGCAAGAGCACGGCCTCGACCTCCGGCGCCGGGCCGAGCGAATTCCACAGTGCCGGGCCCAGATGCGCCGTGATCGACATTTCGGACTGCAAGTCCGGTTCCGGTTGCCGCCGGACCGACTGCAGCACCGTCTCGGCATGCCGGCGGAATTCATCGGTCAGCGACAGCTGGAACCACATCGGGGCCGACGCGACGGTCAGGTCGACGGCGGTCGCCAAATCGCCAGCAGGCGACAGCGACCATTCCAGCGCGCTGCGAACATCGTCCACCCGGGTCCCGTACACGACGGTCCAGGCCACCGTGTTCGTCGACTGCGAACCCGCCAGCATCCGGCACAGATACCGCGCCAGATTGCGGCAGACCACGTCAGACTCGCCGCTTTCCTGGAGCCGTTCCGCCGCATATTGGCGCGTGGTCTCGAGCAGGCGGAACTGCACGCTCTGCTGCCGGTGCTCGACGGACAGCAGCGACTTCTTCGACAGCTCCGATAGTCCCTCGACGACGTCCTCCTCGAAAATCGCGCCGAAGGCCGCGACGCCGATGGCAAGGTCGCCGGTGAAAGACCCGCGGATGACCGAAAGACGGCGCAGGACAATGCGTTCGCGCTCGTCCAGCAGGCGGTGGCTCCACTCCAGCGTGGCCCGAAGGGTCTGGTGACGGGGCAGCGCGGTGCGGCGGCCGCCGCGCAGAACGTCGAAGGCCCGGTCCAGGCTCGCAGCCAGGCCATGGATGCCCAGCAGGGGCACCCGGGCCGCCGCCAGTTCCAGCGCGAGCGGAACACCGTCCAGGTGGCGACACAGCTCCGCGGCGACCGGCGCGTCCGCATCCGACAGGCGGAACATGCTGTCGCCGGACGACACCCGCTCGACGAACAGCTCCACCGCCGGGTAGGTCAGCGCCTGCTCGGCGGTCAACATGTGTTCCCGCCCGGGCGGAACGGGCAAGGGCGGCAGGCGGTAAACCCACTCGCCCTGCGCGCGCAGGATCTCGCGGCTGGTCACCAGAATGTCGATTTCTAGAGCCGTCGCCAGGATGCCCTCGACGACGATGGCGACCTCCTCGATCAGATGCTCGCAGTTGTCGAGGATCAGCAGGGCATCCAACCCCTTGACCGCCCCGAGGAACCCGTCCAGGGCACCTTTGCGGCCACCGGGCAGCTTCATCACCTGGGCGATGGTCGGGCACACCAGAGTCGGGTCCGACAGGGTGCTCAGATCCACGAAATGGATGCCGTCCCGGTGGCTGCTCGCCGAAACCTGCGCCACTTCGATGGCGACGCTCGTCTTTCCGATTCCCCCCACGCCGGTGATGGTGACGAAGCTCTTCTCCGCCAACTTCCGCACGATGTCGTCGATCGTCCCGTCGCGCCCGATCAGCCGGTCGATGTTGCGGGGCAAGAGGGTCGAAAGGTCCGCAGGCGGTGCGGACGGCTGCAAGACGGCCCCTTCCGCGTTCCCCTGCGGGAAGGGCGTCCGGATGGTCCCGACGAACCGGTAGCCCTGTGCCGGGATGTTCTCGATATAGTCGGTGCCGAGGTCGTTCTTGCCCAGCAGCTTCCGCAAGGAGCCGATATGGACGCGGATGTTCGCCTCCTCGACGAACAAGCCGGGCCAGACGCGGGCCATGATGTCGCGGTTGCTGACGACCGCTCCGGCCTGCTCCAGGAGCAGGGCGAGGATGGCAAGGGGCCGGCTCCCCACCTTGACGGCAACGCCGTTCTTCAGCAGCCCTCGCATCGGGGAAAATCGGAAGGGTCCGAAGCCGACCTCGTTCTGCTCCATGGCGGGACCTGTCACGGCCGGCGGCTGGGAAACGACGGAACGGCGGGAAACAGACGTGTCAGCCAAAGGTCGCGCCCACCGCCCCGCCAACAGCAAAGCGGTGACACAACCTCCGGCGCGGCTCCGTCTTCATCAGGTCATCGAGGGCAAGAGAAAGCGTCATTTCCCAACGCTAAGCATACATTAGACCTCATCATCATACGTATGCTTTACCATAGGTCAACGCATCATAACGTGGCATGGGGCGGCGCAGCAGGACGCTTGCGCACCGGCCATCAACGACCCTCGGCGCCATCCTCCACCATGCCGGCTTCAACCCCGATGGCGTCGGCCCAGCGGCTTCTCACCAGCTCCACCGCGCGCCGCCGGGTGAAGTTACCGGAGACGATGATCGCCGAGGGAAAGGCCGCACGAATCCGGGCGGCGGCGCTGCGATCCTCATAAGGCAGATGGCCGAGCGGAGCCCCATCCGCAGCGGTGCGGACAAGGTGTACGAAGGGAAGCTCCTGCCCGGCCAACGTCGTCAGAAGCATGGTGAACAGCGTGAGGGGATCCGAATCCGACATGCCGCGGAATTGGCCGAACGGCGACAGGCGGACACCGACCCGCTCCGCCGTCCAGACGCCGGTTACCGCATCGACAAGCTCGCAGAGGAAGTTCAACCGGTTCTGGATGGAGCCGCCATACCGGTCCGTCCGCCGGTTCACCCCGTCCTGAAGGAACTGGTCGGGAAGCGAGCCGTCGGCCGCATCGAGTTCCACGCCATCGAACCCGAGGTGCCTGGCCCGCTCCGCCGCGCGGCGGAAATCCGCGATGACCTCGTCGATGCCGGTGCCTGGCAGGGTGGCGGCCCGAAGAGGGGCATCTCCCGGGTGGCACAACCGCGCCACCACCTTGGCTTTCCTGGCATGGGCCAGGCTGATCGCCGTAGCCCAGGCATCAGCCGTCCCGGGCGTGTCGAACCCATCCGACACGGGGGCCGACGACGCCGCTGCGGAAACTGCGACAGGAGGCGTGATGACCAACCCACCGGGCGAGACATGCCGGACGCAGGCGCCGCAATCGGCCGCCGCGCGGCGCTCGCCGATCCGCCTGTGATCGGTCGCCGCCGATATGACGACGCGATGGGCGAGATCGAGCGCACCGATGTTTATCGGGAGAAACAGCTTTTCCATTCCGGCACCTTCCACCGGATCAAATCCGCATCGCAGCGCGGCCGAACGCTGGAGCTTCAATCACGTCGAACGCAGGCCAAATCATTTCCGCCCTGCCAAGCTCAGCCATGCCGGACCCGGACCTGCCTGTCGCTTTGCACCGTCCTCAGCCCCGGGGCGGAGCGGAAGGCAGAGACCGGAGCGGCATTGGCGCGCTTGGAAGGCGGCTGCGGAGCGGACGCCGCGCGCACGGACGCCACCAGTTCGACGATGCGGTGAGCCATGTCGTCGGCGCGGTCCATCTCTGCCTCGATCAGCCGGGACATCTTCTCCGCATCGGGGCAGGCAGCCCCATTGCGCTCCGTCCAGCGCCGCCGGGCGTCCGACGCCATCCGGATGGAGGTGACGGCATTGACGAGGGTCCTGACGTAGGAGACGTAGGTGTTGATCTCCAACTCGCCGAATGCGTGCGGCTGCATCGCGAATGCTTCGGCCTCGGACCAAGTCTGGTGCGGCGATATCGACGGCGCACCGGCGTCATGGGCGGAAAGGTGAGCCATGGCCCCTGCTCCTGTCTAAGTTGTTCTGAGGAGAGTGTGGCCGGGCGGCGGCCCGTAAGCGAGTAAAGCGTTGTAAAGGCCACTGCCCCTTTACGCGCATCGGCGCCATGGTCCCCCCTGCTTCCGAAGGAGCTTGGCAATCAGGCGGAAGCTCCGCAATATCCTTTTGTATGCAAGCGCCAATGGGATCCCGACGGAGATGCGGCAGGCGCGCTGCCTTTGATTTGATTGATGGAATCGACCATGACGGTGAATCGACGGACTGTGCTGGCTGCCTCCGCGGCGGGCATGTTCCTGGCCTCGGTAAGGCCGCTGGGTGCGCAGGCCCAGGACGCCCTGTCCATCGTGCTGCCCAACCAGTTCATCCTGGCCTTCATCGATGTCCTGTTCACGCAGGCCGCCGGATACTTCGAACGGGAAGGACTGCGGGTCGGTATCGAGGAAGGCCGCGGCTCCTCCGTGGCGCTGCAGCAGGTCATGGGTGGAAACGCAACGATCGCCCGCATCGGGGCCGTCGATCACATCCGGGCGAGCGGCCAGCCGGCAGGCCGTGATCTCGTCGCCATCGGCACGGTACAGCAGACCTCTCCCTGGTTCGTGGTGAGCTTGCAGGACAAGCCGGTGACCGGGCCGCAGGACATGGCGAACCGGACCATCGGCATCCAATCGGTCGGCGGCACCACGGAAACGCTGCTCGACATCATGCTGACCGCCCGCGGCGTGGATCGCACCGGCGTCCAGCGGGTGGTCGTGGGCAACTCGCCGGCCGGGGTCGATCTGATCCGCCAGGGCCGGATGGACGCCTATCTCGTGACCGCCGGCATCGCGGTCGCATTGCGGAAGAGCGGCCAGCCCGTTCACCTATGGAACACGGACACGGTCGCCCCGACACCGGGCTTCTGCTACTCCGGCAAACGGGACGTGATCGAACGGTATCAGCCGTTGATCCAGCGCTACCTTCGCGCCGTCCGCACGGCACTGCTCGACCTGATCGACGGCAAGGTCGCCATCGCCGATGCACTGAAGGCCATGGAGCGCTACGACATGGCCGAAGCCCGGAATCCGGAGCTTGCCGCCGCCATTTACAAGGAGAACATCGCCTTCCTGCTGGCGGACGGCCGGGAGAACCTTCTGCGCAACGTGCCGGTGCGCTGGCAGAGCGCCTACGACCTCATAGTTTCCTGCGGGTTCGCACCGCCCGACATGAAGCAGGAGGATCTTTACACCAACCGGTTCATCGACGCGCTGTGACCGGGCTCGGCGGCAGCAGCGGGCGGCCGGCCATGATCGCCTTGACGGAGATCGGCAAGACCTTCGATGTCGGCGACGGAACGGCGACGGCGCTCCTGCCCAGCAGCCTGTCGATCGCCGACGGCGAGTTCGTCGTGTTCCTCGGGCCGTCGGGCTGCGGCAAGACCACCCTGCTGCGCATGATCGGCGGGCTGCTGGAACCGACCTCCGGAACCATCAGCATTGCCGGAAGCCCCCTGTGGGACAAGGGCCGCTGCCGGAAGGACCTCCGGTCCCGACTGGGGCTCGTTTTCCAGGAATCGTCCCTGTTCCCCTGGCTGACGGTGGAGGAGAATGTGCGGCTGCCGCTGGATTTGCGTGGGCGGCTGCCGCGCGCGGATCGGCTGTCCGCCGCGCGGGCGATGCTGGCGCTGGTGGGCGCGGCCGACATCGGCACCCGCATGCCTCACGAGATTTCCGGCGGCATGCGCCAGCGGGTGGCCATTGCGCGAGCCCTGTCCTACGATCCCGATGTGCTGCTGATGGACGAGCCCTTCGCGGCGCTCGACGCGATTTCCCGCGAGGCCCTGAACATGGAGCTTCAGTCGCTTTGGCTCGCGACCCGCAAGACCATCGTCCTGGTAACGCATTCAATGGTGGAGGCGGCCTTCCTGGCCGACCGGATCATCCTGTTCTCGCCGGGACCGGGGAGCATCAACAGTGTGATCGACGTGCCTTTTCCGAGGCCGCGCACCCGCGATCTCACCTATTCGCCGGAATTCCAGCGGATGGTGCGCGATCTGCACGAACGATTGGCCGAACTGATGGGGCAGCCATGAAGAAGGTCCGGTTGCGCGATGCGGTCTGGCTGCCGTGGCTGGTCACGCCGTGCCTGCTGGCGGCCGGGCTGCTGGCCTGGCACGGAATCGTCACCGCCTGGGACGTCTCCCCCTTCATCCTGCCCGCCCCGCTGCCGGTGCTGGAGGAGTGGGTGGCGCTGATACTCAGCGGACGGGCCTGGAGCCATACGGCCATGACCTTCGCCGGCTCCCTGGCCGGCTTCCTCCTGGCGACCGTCCTGGGTGTGGCCGCGGGCATCCTGCTCTCGCTGTCGCCGACGCTGGAGCGCTTGGCGAAGCCCTTCATCGTCGCCTTCCAGGTTCTTCCGAAGGTGGCGCTGATCCCGCTGTTCGTGGTGTGGATGGGATTCGGCCTGGGCCCGAAGATCCTCACCTCCGCCATCCTGCCCTTCTACCCGATCATGATGAACACGCTGCTCGGCATCCGGTCGGTGCCGGACGGGTTGCGCGACGTGATGACCTCCTTCGACGCCAGCCGCTTCCAGCTGCTCCGCCGCCTGGAGCTTCCCTATGCCCTGCCCTTCATCGTCACCGGCCTGGAGGTGGGCATCGTCCTGGCCCTCGTCGGCACCGTCGTGGCGGAATTCATATCCGGAAGCTACGGGCTGGGATACCTGCTGGTCAGCCGGATCAATTCCTACGAAACCGCACAGATGTTCGCCATCGTCCTGCAGCTCTGTTTGCTGGGGCTCGTGCTCTATGCCGGGGTGGCGGGGCTCCACCGGCTGCTGGTGCCGCGCCTCAACCCATCCCGCCCCTGAATGCGAACGTGACCTGAGCCGGTGGCGCAACCGCCCGTTGCGATGGCGCCGCCAGCAGCCGCTGGATGGTCCATCGGCTCGGCGGAGCCATTGCGGCGGGATCGATCGAGCTTCAGCCGCGCTGGCCGCCGTCATCGACGGCGCCGGACACGCCCAGCCGCTCGACCGTCTCGTCGGTGCTCCAAAGGGCATTGGCGAGCCAGCGGAAATTGATCAGGGCCGCGAGATAGCCGTCGCCCTCCGGCAATTTGCTGGCGGCGGTGGCGTCGCGCACAACGGCGACCTCGAAGCCATGCTCGACGAAATCGCGCAGATGCGATTCCACACAGAAATTGGCGGCCATGCCCGCCAGGATGACCTGATCCACCTGCTTCTTGCGCAGTTGGAACAGCACGTCGTTGGTCTGCGGGCCGGCGATCTTGTGGGGCGAGCAGACGATGGTCCGCCCATCCTGGATGAGGTCGTGGTATTCGGGCATCCAGTCGGCGCCCGACCCGGCGAAGCCATCAAGCGACAGCGGGTCGCGGCGGTCGAACATGCGCAGCTTGTGCATCAGCACCTCTCCGGGCGCGGCATGGTCCCAGTCATGGTCGTGCGGGTAATAATAGTGCGGCGAAATCACCACCGGGATTCCGGCGCTCTTGGCGGCGACCAGCAGCCGGCCGATGTTGCCGACGGTGCCGTGCTCGGTGATGCTCTCGCCGAAGGCCCCCCAGGCCGCGCCATGCGGGCTGAGGAAATCGATCTGCGGGTCGGTGATGACGAGAGCGGTTCGGGCAAGGTCGAGGACCATTTCGCCCTTCGGAAGCGCAGGGGAAGCGGGGTCGGCATAGGCGGCCGGAATCCGGGTGGCCATGGTGAACTCCTTCTTTGCAGGGGATGAAATCTTGAGGAAAGGATGACGGACGAGCGTGCTCAGGCATCGCCTTTCAGGACCGCCGACGCCGCACGCGACCTGTGCAGGCCGAGGGCGACCGCCCAGGCGACGGCGAACAGGACGACGATCAGGAAGCCCAGGCGGTCGGACCCGTCCTTCAGCAGGCCCAGGAGGCTCCAAAGCCCGCCGTCGAAGCCGAAATGCTCGCCGATCAGGCCCAGCATCTCGGTTCCGCCGATGAAGCCGGCGAGAAGGGCGGACAGCAGCGTGACGCCCATGTTGTAGCGCAGCCTGCGGGCGGGACGGGCGGTCGCCCAGCGATAGGCCCCCAGCATCAGCAGGCCGTCGGCGGTATCGACCAGCAGCATGCCGGCGGCGAACAGCAGGGGAAAGACCAGGATCGTCGCGAAGGGCAGCCCGTTGACCGCCTGCGCGGCTGACAGCCCGAACATCGCGATCTCCGTCGCCGTGTCGAAGCCCAGGCCGAACAGCACGCCGAGCGGAGCCATGTGCCAGCTCCGGCCGATCAGCCCAAACAGCGGACGGAGAAGCCTTGCCAGCAGCCCTTGCCCGCCCACCATACGGTCCAGTTCCGCCTGATCCGGAGAACCGCCGGCACGCAATGTGCGATAGGCGCGATAGACCGAACGGAACACCAGGATGTTGAGCAGCGCCATGGTCAGCAGGAACAGCGCCGAGATGCCGGTGCCCAGATATCCGCCGACCTCCTGCACGCCGCGGAACAGCTCCAGCGAGCCGGCGGTGGCGCCGACCGCCGCGGCCACCAGCACAACCAGCGCCGAATGGCCGAGCGCGAAGAAGAAGCCGACTGCGACCGGGCGCTCTCCCTCCTGCATCAGCTTGCGCGTGACATTGTCGATGGCGGCGATGTGATCGGCATCCAGCCCATGGCGCATGCCAAGCCCGTAGACCAGCAGCGCCATGGCGAACAACGCCGGATCGCCGCCGAAGGACAGGAAGGCGCCAAGCCAGCCGCCGCCGTTCAGCAGCAGAACGGCCACAGATACCAGGGCGAGACGTGCCTTCAGACCGGGTTGCCCGAAGACGGCAGCGGGTGCCGGAAGCGGGATCATGACGCTTCTCCTTTGACGGTATTGGGGACTGTGCCGCCGGTCGTTGAAGAGGGTTTCGGATAGGCGACCGAAATCGCCAGAAAGGCGACCAGCGCCCCCGCCGACTGCGCCACGACATAGAGCAGCGCCGATCCTCCCGGCAGCCCCACCGGCCCGCCGGTGAACAGTGCCCCGAGCGTGACCGCCGGGTTGGCATAGGACCCCGACGGTGTCGCCAGGATGGCCGCGGCCAGCCACGCGCCGACGGCGAAGGGACCGGTCTGCGCCCGGCCGCTGCGGCTGCAGCCGAACACGACGATCATCAGGCCGGCCGTCGCCACCGCTTCGCTCGGCACCAGCATCCCGAGCGGTACGGCTGCCGCGTCCCGGGGCGGGATGCCGAACAGCGCGTCGGCCAGCATCGCCCCCGCTACCGCACCCGCGCTCTGCGCCGCGACATAGGCGATGGTGCAGTCCAGCCGCCTTTCGCCCGCCATCCATTGCAACACGGTAATCAGCGGGTTGAAATGCCCGCCGGACACCGCGCCAAAGGCCAGGATCAGGCCAACCAGGCTTCCGGCGGTCGCCAGCGCGCCGGGCAGCGGGCCGCTTCCGGCCAATCCCCCCGGATTCAGCGCGGCGTCCCCCGCTCCCGCCACCATCAGCATCAGCAGAAGCGTGCCGATCCCCTCGACCGCCGCGCGGCGGGCCAGCGCAAGCCGCGGATTGCGCTCGACGAAGCAGGTCGTGGGATCGGCGGAGCGGACCGCGCTCATGACTGCGGAACGGTCGGCGGAACGGGGTGGCGCGCCGCGACCTCGTCCATCTTGCGGGCCAGATCCTCCGGCGTCAGCAACCCCTTCTGGAAGAGGATGTTGGAGAAGGCGACGATCCAACGCTCGTAATAGCCGAGCGCGCCGACCATCTCCGACCCCAGCGCCTCGACACCGCGGCGCTTCTCTTCGGTGTTGATGATCTTGCGGAAGTCGAGCACGTCGGCCAGCGCGTGGCAGCGCTTTTCCCACGGCTCCAGCTCATGCTCGACCCGCTCGATCGGTCCGGCGGACAGGCCGCCGATGTCGTTGGGCAGACGCCTGACCAGCTGTTCGCCACCGCTCATTGCACCGTCCTCCCCGTGGGAGCAGCCACCGGGACCACGCCGATCATGGCGTCCCTGGTCACCAGCGCCGCCAGACTTTCTTCATCCATGTCGTCCGTTCCGTCCGGCCGACGCGGCAGGACGAGATAGCGGACCATGGCGGTGGAATCGCTGACGCGGATTTCGACGTCTTCAGGAATGACGGTCCCGAATTCGGCCAGCACCGCCCGTGGCTCCACCACCGCGCGGGCACGGTAGGCCTTCAGCTTGTACCAATCCGGCGGCAGCCCCAGCACAGGGCGAGGGTAGCAGGAGCACAGGGTACAGACGATCAGGTTGTGCACCGTCGTGGTGTTCTCCAGCACGATCAGCCGGGTGTCGTCATAGAAGCTGATGCCCATCTCCTCGCACGCTGCCCGGCCATCGGCGAGGAGGCGGCGGCGGAACTCCGCATCCACCCAGGCACGGGCGACGACCTTCGCCCCCAGCGCCGGGTTGCGGGAATCCAGAACCTCGATCTGCCGTCGGATTTCGTCGGGACCAATCATCCCGCGTTCGACCAGCAGTTCGCGCACCGCCGTTTCCATGATCTCGTAGTAGCCGGGCGGGCTTTCCTGCCCGACAGGGGCATGCAGATGGGTATGCTCATGCTGATGGCCGTGATGGTGGCCGTGATCTGGGTCGGTCATCGGGTCAGGCCCTTTCCAGCCAGGTTTCGTAAATCTCGATGCGCAGGCCGTCCTTTTCCGGACCGGCATAGTCGGGCCAGACGTCGGTCAGCGGGATGGCGACCCGGTAATAGTGTCGCTTGGCGCCGGCATTGCGGCCGTAGGCTTCCTGCTCGTTGTCGATGGCGGCGGGTTCGATGACGGCTTCGACCGTGCCGGTCTTGCCGCGCAGGTAGGTAGGCACCCGGTAATGGCCGATGGGGCTTCGGGTGAGGATGCGAACGGCGTCTCCGGGGCGGAAAGCCGGCTTCTCGCCAAGCGCCGTCACGATGCCGGGCAGCGGCGCCGTTCCGGCCGGTTCAGCTTGTCGGTTCACGCGAACCTCCTTTTGCGACAGGGCCATGGGCTGGACGACTTGAGAATTTGCAAGGGATCGCGGGGCGGACAGGGCTCCGGGGGAGAGAGCCCTGTCCTGCACGATCAGCCGGCGGCGCGGGGAAACTCCGCCGGTTCCGTTCCCAAAGGCGAACGGATCGTCATGGTCCGTCTTCAGGAACCATGGCGGCGATGCTGCCCATCCAGGTCAGGATCGTCTTGGACAGGGCGCCGCTGATTTGAACACTGCACAGTTTCGATACCGATCAGTTCGCGGCATCCGGCTTTCGTTCAAATCCGCAGGGAGTTTTCACAAGATCGCCAGTCTCTTGATGGGAATAGTCGGGCAAGCCAGCTGGGCGGCGTCCCGCACACTCCGTGTTGGTCACATCGATCTCGGCTTCCACGACGCAGCCGCCCGCGAAGTGGAGGAAATACTCGGCGCCCATGGCCATCCGATCGTCCCGGCCGCACTCGCCGCCCTGGCGGCCCTGCCTTTGGGAAATCGGCGGGTCAGCGCGCTCGACGACCAACTGCGGCAGGCATCCGTCGCCGCGGCCGCTTGAAGCGCCCCCGATCACCCCGCGCCACAGGAAAGACAACCTATGAAACCGACACTCTTCGCCCTAGCCTTCGGCACGATGGCTATCACCCTCACCGCACTCCTTCCCGCCGTCGCCCAAGCACAACAGAAGATCGAGGTCGTCGCCAATCTGACCGGCGCCATGCCGACCGGTGTCACCGTGGCGCCGAATGGTCGGATCTTCGTCAACTACCCGCAGTGGGGCGACAACAGCCCATTCACGGTGGCGGAATTGAAGGGTGGCAATCCTGTCGCCTACCCCGATGCCGCCATGAACCGGGCTGATGCCGTGGATGCCGCCAACCACCTGATCACCGTCCAAAGCGTCGTCGCCGACGGTGCCAACCGTCTGTGGCTCCTCGACACCGGAGCCACCGGCTTCACGGCCCCCATTTCCGGCGGCGCCAAGCCGGTGGCGGTCGACCTCGCCACTGAACCGCTCCGGGTTTGTCGGAGGCCCCGTTTCTTGAGAGGATGGGGTCATCATGACGAAACAGGCATCACCCAAATACGCCCCTGAAGTCCGCGAGCGCGCGGTTCGGATGGTGTTCGAACACGAAGGCGAGTACGCGTCGCAGTGGGCGGCGATCAGCTCGATCGCGGGAAAGATCGGCTGCACGGCGGAGACGTTGCGGGGCTGGGTCCGGCAGGCCGAGCGTGCCCAGGGCAAGCGGCCGGGGCCGACGACGGACGAGCAGGAGCGGATCAAGGCGTTGGAGCGCGAGAACCGGGAACTGCGCCAAGCCAACGAGATCCTACGCAAGGCATCGGCATATTTCGCCCAGGCGGAGCTCGACCGCCCGTTTCGGAAATGATCGCCTTCATCGACGCGCACCGCGCCGTCTACGGGGTCGAGCCGATCTGCAAAGTGCTGCCGATCGCCCCGTCGACCTACCGCGCCCATGCCGCCCGGCGGGCCGATCCGTCCAAGGCGCCGGCCCGCTCGCGAAGTGACGCGGAACTGAGTGTTGCTATCCGACGGGTCTGGGATGCGAATTTCCAGGTCTATGGGGTGAGGAAAGTTTGGCGGCAGTTGCGGCGAGAGGGCATCGATGTGGCGCGCTGCACGGTAGCCCGACTGATGAAGCAGATGGGCCTGAAGGGGGCGACGCGTGGCAAGGCGGTGCGCACCACGATCAGCGACCGGGCGGCGTCGTGCCCTGCTGACCGGGTGAACCGGCAATTCCAGGCGCCGCGTCCGAACGCCTTGTGGGTGGCAGGCAGGGCTTCGTCTACGTGGCCTTCGTCATCGATGCTTTCGCGCGCCGCATCGTGGGCTGGCGGGTCTCGCGCACTGCCCACGCCGACTTGGTGCTGGACGCACTGGAGCAGGCACTCCACGAGCGCCGGCCAGCCAAGGGCAGCGGCCTCATCCATCACAGCGACCGCGGGTTCCAGTACGTGGCGATCAAGTACACTGAGCGCCTCACAGACGCCGGCGTCGAGCCTTCCGTCGGCAGCGTCGGCGATTCGTACGACAATGCCTTGGCCGAGACGATCAACGGCCTCTACAAGACCGAAGTGATCCGGCGTCGCGGGCCGTGGCGCACCCTGGAGGCCGTCGAGTTCGCCACCTTGGAGTGGGTGGACTGGTTCAACAATCGGCGCTTGCTCGAACCCATCGGCAACAGTCCTCCCGCCGAGGCCGAAGCACGCTATTATGCCCAAACCGAGGACGTCGCCATGGCGGCGTGACCCAACACAAATGGCCTCCGGGAAACCCGGCGCGGTTCAGTGGGAAGACATCTTCCATGCCTTGGCGGCGGCGGGTGGCCCACCGGCCCAGGTGATGATCGACTCCACGGCGGTGCGCGCCAATCGTTCGGCAAGCGGCGGCAAAGGGGGGAGCGTGCCCAGGCCATCGGGCGGTCCCGTAGCGGACGAACCACCGAAATTCACGCTCTGAGCGATCCGCGCGGTCGGCCGCTCGCCTTCCTGCTGACCTGCTGACCTGCTGACCTGCTGACCGGCGGTCAGGTTACCGACTGCACCGCCGCCGACCGTCTGCTCGACCAGATGCCCGCCACTGATCTCCTGCACGGCGACAAGGGCTACGACAGTGCCGCCATCCGCTGGAAGATCGAAGAGGCCGGGGCCGCGCCCAACATTCCGCCACGCGCCAACAAGCACTGGAAAAACTGCTTCTCGCCCTATCTCTACCGGAACTGCAATGTCATCAAGCGTATGTTCGGACGCCTCAAGGACTTCCTGCGCATCGCCACCCGCTATGACCGCTCCGCCACCAACTTCATGGCCGCCGTCTACATCGCTGCAACGGTCGCCTACTGGTTATGCGTCTAGACCCTAGGACGATAGCGAAAAGCTGGCCTGTCATGCGCTGGTATCAGTTCAAGCCTATACAAGTTTTTGAATATCAATTTTCTCTGAAATAAAAGTCCTAATAATCTTGTGGTTTTGACGCAGAATTGTTGATGGACCCGCCCGCATACTCAGCGGCGTTCAGATTTTTTTCAGCAAATCACGGTTTTATTGCTAGTTGCCGCTAGCAATTTCTGCACCGGCGAAAGGACCGTGATGACAGACCCTCTGAAGGCCGACACCATGTCCGAACCGCCCCTGACCATCCCTGAGGCGCTCGCTTTGGAAGCGGCGGGGGTGCTGCTGGGTGGCAAGCCGGAAGCGCTGCTGTCAGTGCAGGAGAAGATTGCGGCAGCCTTGAGCAGCCAAGGCTTGCCTGGAAACGCCGCCGGTACGCTGGCGGAAGGCTGGATGCAGGATTTCGCCAACGGACTGGGCGTGCATGCCACGCCGGACGCTGCCATCCTTCAAGCGAACCGGATCGCCGCGGGTGCCGCCGCGCGCATGGCCCAGGCCACACAGGACGCCGCATCCCTGACCGGCGAGCAGCGGATGGCGACGGCATTGGCGCAAGGTCAGGGTATGGACGCGCAGTCACTGTCCACCCCGGACGCGGCGGCCAACCTGTCCGCCGCCCTGTTCAACGGCGTGATGGACCCGCTCGCCCGACCGGTGGGGACGGCGGACCCGATTGCCGCGCTGTCACAGGCCTTGCACGCGCCGACAGCGCAGATGCCTTCTCCAGCCGCCCCGCTCTCGCCGGTGGACCAACTGACCAATGCGCTCGCCTCCGGCACAGGCGTCCGGGACGCCGTCAAGGCATTAGGAAGCGATCAGGACAGCCACTTCGCCGATACGCTGGAACGGGCGCTGTCCAGCGGCGCGGAGTCCAGCGCCGCGGTGACCGTGGCCCAGGAACTGAGCACCCGCAGCGAGATCCTGACCCACGCCGCCGCGGTTGCGCAGTCCGAAGGCAATCATCTGCTCGCCACGCTGGCATCCGGCGGCGCGGAGGCCCGCCATGCAATGGGCGGTCCGGCCTTTGCGAGTGTTCTGAATGATGCGCTGGCCCGCGGCGGAGCGCCCGATGCAGCGCTCGGCGCGTCGGTCAGGGCGCAATCGGACATGACGGCCAGCCAGAATGCCGCCGCCGTACCGCCGAAGCCGACCGACGCACTGGTGGCGTCGCTTGCATCCGGTCGCAACGTGGCCGAGACCGTCAAATCCTTCGCCGCGGCCGCCGGCATCGACGCGAACGCATCCAGCGGTTTCGGGCAGGCGCTGACAGGCGCACTATCGACCGGCCATGAGCCGGCCGGGGCATTGGGCGCGGCAAGGCAGGATGTCGCCGTCGTGTCCGCCCTATCGGCCGAGACGATGAAAGGCGTCAAGGCCGACCCGCTCGTCACGGCGCTCGCCAGCGGGCAGAATGTCCAGCAAGCCGTCCAGGCCCTCGGCGGAGGCAGCGCCGCATTCAGCGCCGCCCTGGGACAGGCCTTGGCGGAGGGGCGGCCGGCCGGGCAGGCCCTGGCGGCAGCCCGTCTGGCCGCCGATACCGTCCAGCAGAACGCCGACTCCAGCGAAGTCCCGGTGTCGCCGCAGGACAAGGCGATGGCCGACCTCGCCAATCCGGACAAGGCCGCCGCCGAGGAGTCCGCACAGCAAAGCGAAAGCGCGGACGGCAAGGCCGCCGAACAGGTGGCGGATGCTCAAGCGAAAGATGGCCAAGCAAAGGACGGCCAAGCGACGGACGGCAAGGAAGACGGGGAGACGGAAAAGGGCGCGAAGGAGAACGGCGAGGCCGACGAAAAAGGTGAAGCCAAGGGCGATGTCAAGGAGAACGCAGGCGACAAGCAAGCGGCCGAAGCGTCGGCCGAAGGGGCACCCCCGGCTCCGGACACCTCCTCTTCCCCGCCCGCAAAACAGGCGACGATGGGCGAGGCTGCGCTCAAGACCATCAGCTTCGATCAGGGCGGCGCGGCGGACAAGGAAACAGCAGGCGACACCTCCACCCAAGCCGCCACGTCCCCGGATGCACGGCCAGCGGTTTCGGCACCGTCGGCCACCAAGGCACTGAGCACAACCGACGCCTTCGCCGTTGCCGCGCAAAGCCAGCAGCGCGCAGTCCAGGCGGCGGTTCGCACCCTTGAGAACGTGGCGCCTGACACCGGAGGCACCAGTTCGCCGACCAACACGCCGACGCCTTCCCCCAGCCTTCCGACCGAATATCATACCGTCGCGCCCACCCTGTCGTCCGCCTTCGACGCGGCGGCCCTGGCGAAGGCACTGGCAATAGCCGAGGGAACGGCTGCTCCCGCCGGATTCGCCGTCTTCCACCTGATCGAAATGATGTTCCGCCCAGGCGAGACGGGCAGCAGCGTGGTCGGCGTCGCCGTCGTAGCCAACAACGGCTCGGCGCTCGGCGTCTGGCAGTACAGCGTCGACGGCAGCACCTGGCTGGCGGTGGGATCGGTGGCCGAAACGGCGGCGCTCGTGCTGCCGGGCAATGCCCTCCTCCGCTTCCTGCCCGCTGCAGGTGCCTCCGGACAGGCTCCCGCCCTGGACCTTCGGGCGGTGGGGAATGATTGGACCGGCGGCTTCAGCGGCGCCGAGCACCGCTTGTTCGCGATCGCCGGCACGGGAGGCACGACACCGCTGTCGTCGGAGGTCGCGCAGCTTTCCCTGGAGATCACCCCCGTCAACGGCGCTCCGGTGGCGACAGGCGTACAAGCGATCCTCGATGCCGTGGCGGAGGACACCGCCAACCCGGCCGGCGCCAGCATCCTCTCGCTGTTCGGCAGGCTGTTTTCCGATCCGAGCGACGCGGTTTTCGGCCAAACCGGTAACGGCTTCGCCGGCGTTGCCGTGGTCGCCAACCCCGGCAACGCCGCCCAGGGAGAGTGGCAGTATTGGAATGGAAACGGCTGGGTCGCGGTCGGCGCGGCGTCGGACGGCAACGCACTGCTGCTTTCCGCCGACACCATGCTGCGCTTCCTTCCCGTCGCCAACTGGAACGGCAAGCCTCCCAGCCTGATGGTGCGGCTGGTCGACGATTCCCAAGGTGCCATCGTCAGCGGCGGCCGTGTCGATCTGAAGAGCCTCGGCCTCGGTGGAACGACGCCCTACAGCGTGTCCGCCATCCTGCTCGACAGCCAGGTGACCGCCGTCAACGACGCCCCGGTCGCCACCGGGACGACGGCAACCCTGCCGAACAGGTTGGAAGACACCGCCGATCCCGCCGGGGCGACCATCTCCACCCTGTTCGGCGGGCTGTTCTCCGACCCGACCGACGCGGTGGCCGACGGATCGGCGGCGAATGCCTTCGCCGGAGTGCTGGTGATCGGCAACGCCGCCACGGCGGCCCAGGGCTCCTGGCAATACTGGACCGGAACCGCCTGGACCGACATCGGCGCGGCGAGCGACGGCAACGGGCTGCTGCTGGCGGCCGGCACCGCCTTGCGCTTCCTGCCTGCTGGCGACTGGAACGGCACGACGCCGGCCCTGACCGTAAGGCTGGTGGATGATTCGCAAGGCACCTTCGCCAGCGGCGAGCGTGTCACCGTGACCACGGGCGGCGGAACCAGCCGTTTCAGTGCCGGCACCATCGCGCTGGCCGGCACCATAGAGGCCGTCAACGACGCCCCCGTCGCCACCGGGACGACGGCAACCCTGCCGACCATCGCGGAGGACACCGCCGATCCGGCAGGAGCCACCGTCACCAACCTGTTCGGCGGCCTTTTCTCCGACGCGGCCGACATGGTCGCGGGAGGATCGATGGCCAACGGCTTTGCCGGGGTCGCCATCGTCGGCAATGCGGTGACCGCCGCGCAGGGCGTTTGGCAATATTGGACCGGCTCCGGCTGGGCGGCTGTGGGTGCGGTGTCGGAAGGGTCAGCCCTGGTTGTCGCCGCCGCCGACCGCCTGCGCTTCGTACCGGCGGCCGACTGGAACGGCACCACCCCTGCGTTGACCGTCCGTCTGGTTGAAGAGGGCGGCACTCCGGTCCTCACCGGCGGCAGGGTAGACCTGACGAACCATGTGGGCGGCAGCAGCGCCTACAGTGCGGAAACCATCGCGCTGACCGGAAGCGTCACCGCAGTGAACGATGCGCCGCAGGTCACCGCCGGCACCGCGTCGCTGAGCACGGTGAAGGGCGTGGCCGTGGCGGTCACCGGACTGTCGATTTCGGACATCGACGCCGGCTCCACGTCGATGCTCGTCACGCTGACCGCAGGGCACGGAACGCTGACGCTGACGCTGGCGGATGGCAGCGCGGACGCCGTCATCACCGGCAACGGAACCGACACCGTCACCATCCGGGCGACGCTCGCCACCATCAACGGCCTGCTCGGCGCCGCCAACGGGCTTCTCTACACCGCCACCTCCTACACCGGCGCCGACACCATCCATGTGCTGGTCGACGATCTGGGCGGCGGCGGGGCGGGCGGACCGCTGACCGCCGGCACCTCGGTCGCCGTCACCGTGGCGCCGCCGAACGCCTCGCCGGTGCTGGCCGACACCGATCTTTCCCTCTCCGTCACCGCTGCGGCCCTTGCGACGCCCGGCGCCGGAACCGCGGGCATCGCCGTGTCAGCGCTGGTCGGGCTGAATGGAACCGGCCCGGCGAACGTCACCGACGGCGATGCCGGCGCCCTGACCGGCATCGCCCTGGTCGGCGCCAACGAGACTTATGGCCGCTGGTGGTTCTCGACCGACGGCGGCACGACCTGGAACCTGGTCGGCACGGTCAACGACAGCGATTCCGCCCTGCTGCTGCGCTCGACCGACCGCCTGTATTTCCAGCCGAACGCATCGGTGCCGGCCACCGTCCACGGCGCCCTGACCATCCACGCCTGGGACCAGACCAGCGGAACCGCGGGCAGCAAGGTCGCGATAGACACCGGCGTCGGCAGCGCCTTCTCCACGGCGACGGACAGCGTGACGCTGCATCCGGGCGTGCTGATCCCCAATGGATCCTTCGACGATGGGCTGACCGGCTGGACCTACACCGGCGGGACCACCGTCGGCACGACCGGCGATGGCCGTGAAGGAACCATCACCTCCGCCGCCGGCCGGACTCCGGCGGAGTTGGAGAATTTCCTCGGCCTGTCCCACGGCTCCATCGCCGCTGCGACCGGAACCGTGCCGTCCCTCGGCCACGCGATGAAACTCGCCAGCACGGTGACGGTTACGCAGGACACGACGCTGACCTTCGACTGGTCCTTCATCTTCTCCGACCCCGGCTATCACGATTTCGCCTTCGTCAGCGTCAACGGGGTGGTGACCCTGCTGGCCAAAGACAACAGCGCCAGCGGCACCTTCAGCGTGGTGATCCCGGCCAACGGCACGCTGTCGCTGGGCTTCGGCACATCCGACACCAGCGACAACAGCGTCAACCCGATTCTGCGCGTCGACAATGTCAGGCTGACCACCGTCGCCAGCGATCCCATCGTGCTGGACATGACCGGTGACGGGCTGGCCCTGCGTGCCCTGTCCGATGGCGTGCATTTCGACGTGACCGGCGACGGTGTGGCCGACCGGACCGGCTGGATCGGGTCGGGCAACGCATTGCTCGTCCGCGACGAGAACCGGAACGGACAGATCGACGACGCGCGGGAACTGGTGTCGGAGCAGTTCGGCGGCGGCTTCAACACCAGCCTGGAGGCGCTGGCCTCCCTCGACCGCAATCACGACGGACGCCTGGATGCCAACGACGAGACCTTCGCCACTCTGAAGGTCTGGCAGGACGCCAACGGCGACGGGATCAGTCAGACCGGGGAATTGCGCGGGCTTTCCGAAGCGGGCCTCCAGTCCATCGCCACCGGTTCGACCCCCAGCGAGTCCCTGCTAGCCGGCAACCGGATCCTGGGCACCACCAGCATGACGATGGCCGACGGCAGTACCCACATGGTGGCCGGCGTCGCATTCGACGTAAAGGCAGCCTCCGCCGCGCAGAACCTCGTCCAGCCGCAGACCACAGCAAATGCGACACCCGATGCTTCCGGGGGGACGAGCTTCACCGCACTTCTGGCGTCCGGTCTGGGCCTGCCGGCCGAAGGCGCGGTTGTGCAACACTCCGACTTCTCTTCTCTACTGAATTGGAGCCCTGAGGCGCACGCTCCTGATCAGCATCATTTGCAGAACAGTGAAGCGCTAAACGTGCACAACATCACAACCCCCTAATACAGATGACACATTTAGAGGATTTGTTAGTAATTTGAACACTGTTTTGTCTTAAATACCAATGATGGCTGTCGGCTATGTTCGCCATCGTCGCAAGCAACCGCGCTTCCGCTGACGGCGATCTTCAGGACCCTCATGCACAAGTTTTTCCTTTCTGCCGCGGCCCTGCTTCCGCTTCTTGCCTGGAGCGCGCAACCTGTGCTTGCGTCTCCGCGCGAGGACGTGATCTCCCTGATCGGCAAGGCAACGGACCAGCATGACCGGCTGAAGGGGGCGGAAGCGGCAGCTGAATCCGCCCGCAACGCGCTGCGCATCAGCCATGGCGGTTGGTATCCGACGCTCAGCCTGTCGGCGAACGGCGGACGGGAATCGACCCGCAAGCCGGCCGGCCTGCCCAACACCGACCTGAATGCCGGTCAGCTTTCGCTGCGCGCGACGCAGCTGATCTGGGATTTCGACGCGACCAATGCCGACATCCGGCGGTCACAGGTTTCCGTGGTCCGCGCCGACATCGCGGTGGAACGCACCCGCCAGGAACTGCTGGTGGAGGGACTCAGCGCCTATGCCAGCCTCGTGCGCGCCCATCGGCTGCTCGCCTTCGCCCGCCAGTCGGAAGACAACATCCGCCGCCAGACGGGCCTTGAGGAAGTGCGCCTTCAGGAAGGCTACGGTTTCTCCACCGACGTTTTGCAGGCCAAGAGCCAGCTAGCCGGCGCACAGGCCCGCCGGGTCGCCGCGGAAGAGGCTATGCAGACGGCCCTGAACCGCTTCCAGGCCTATTTCGGCCATGTGCCCTTCCGGCTGGACAGTGCGGAGGTGCTGGCGATGACCAAGGCCGCCCTGCCGACATCCATGGACGCGGCAGTGGAGGAGGCGCGCCGCCACAATCCGCGCCTTCAGGAGCTGGCCCTGACCACCGCGGCGGCGCAGGAGGCGGTGGCCTCGGTGCGCGGCCGCAGCCTCTATCCCCGGGTGGAGGGCTATGTCGAGCGCAACATGAAGCGGGATGTCGCCGGCCAGCCCGGACGGCAGGACGAGCTGCTGTTCAAGCTGCAGGTCACCTTCTCGCTGAACACCGGCCTGACCGCGATCAACAGCGTCCGTCTCGCCGAGGCCGACCTGCGCGCCGCCGACGCCACCTGGGCCGATCAGGAGCGCACGGTGCTGGAGACGGTGCGCAACAGCTGGAACCGGCTGGAGAGCGCCCGGTCGCAGGTGAGGCTGTTGAACGATCAGGCAAGCCTCGCCGCCGGCTTTCTCGACGTGGCGCGGGCGGAGCGCGAATTGGGCTCCCGCTCCCTCATCGACATCCTGACGGGCGAGACGACGCTGATCAACGCCCGCAGCGACGCCGCCGCGGCCGAGACCGAACTGGTGCTTGCCGGATACCGCCTGCTGGCGGCCATGGGCCGGCTCAGCGCCGCCGACATCCAGACCAAGCCGATGCCGAAGCTGTCGGCAATGGGGCGCGGCCTCTTCGATGGGCCGGGCAAGCAGGACTCCGTACCCTCCAACAACCGCGACGGCAAGCGCAGACGCGGAACGGGAGACCAGCAATGACCGGCGGCTCCATCGGACTGCTGCTCCTGCGGCTGCGCTCCAACCTGCGGCTGACGGCGCGTGTCTTTGCGGCCTCGCTCGCCGCGAACCTGCTCGGCCTCGCCTCGTCCTTCTACACCATGCTGGTGCTGAACCGGTATGTGACGCACGGCGTCGATTCGACGCTCGCGGCGCTGACCGTCGGCGTCGTGCTGTCCATCGCCTTCGAACATCTGTTCCGCCACGTCCGCCTGGGCATCGCCGGCCGCATCGGCCGCACCGAGCACGAGCGGCTGTCCACCGGTGCCTTCGGCATCCTGATGACCGCACGCAGCGGCGCCGGTTCGGCGGAAGGCGACGCCGCGCGGCGCGAGGCAGTGCGCGCGCCCGAGCAGATTGATGCCGCACTGGGCTCCGCCAATCTGGCGACGCTGTTCGACCTGCCCTTCGCCCTGGGCTTCATTCTGGTGGTCGCGCTGGTGTCCTGGCCGCTGGCGGCGATCTGCGTGGTCTTCACCCTGCTGTCGATCGCCGCCGGCCTGCTGGCCCAGGCCGACATGCGGACGGTTGGCCGCGATCTGGCCCAGGCCGGCGCCGACGCCCAGGGTCTGGTCACGTCGGCCATCGTCGGCCGCGACGCCGTGGCGCTGTTCGGCGGGGCCAAGCCGCTGCTGGGCGACTGGCAGCGCGCGGCGAAAACGCTCCGCACCTTGCGCGAACGCATGTCGATGCGCCAGGGGCGTGCGCAGTCGGCGGCGCAGAGCCTCCAGGCGTTGCAGGGCGTCGCCGTCATCGCCGTGGGTGCGGTGCTGGTGGTACGCGGCGAACTGGATGTCGGCTCGCTGATCGGCGTCAACCTGCTGGTGGGGCGGGCGCTGGCCCCCTTCACCCGGCTGGCGCAGATCGGGGAATCTCTGGCGATGGCACGGCAGGCGCAGACCCGGTTGGAGCAGTTCGCCCGCACGGCGGTGGAGCCGCAGACCGGCACCAGCCTGCCCCGCTATGGCGGGACACTGGAACTGCGCGACCTGACCTACACGCCGGCCGGCGCCGTCACCCCGCTGCTGCGCCGCCTGAGCCTGTCGGTGCCCGCCGGCAACATCCTGGTGCTGAAGGGGCGGAACGGGTCGGGCAAGTCGACGCTGATCCGCCTGATCGCCGGGCTTGCCGATCCGCAGGAAGGGGCGGCGCTGGCCGACGGCGTCGACATCCGCAAATTCGCCCCCGCCTGGTGGCGCCAGCAGATCGGCTTCCTGCCGCAGGAGCCCGTCTTCCTCAACCGGACCATCCGCGAGAACCTGCTGCTCGCCAACCCGCGCTTGTCGGAGACGGAGTTGCACGCCGTCCTCCACCGGGCCGGCGCCGACCGCGCGGTGGCCGACTGCGCCCAGGGGCTCGATACGCCGCTGCGCAATTTCGGCAACGAGTTGCCGGTCGGGCACCGCCGCCGGCTGGCGCTCGCCCGCGCGCTCGCGGTGGGCGGCCGGCTGGTCCTGCTGGACGAGCCGACCGACGGGCTGGACGCCGAAGGCACCGCCGTCGTCTACCGAACGCTGATCGAACTGGCGCGGGCCGGCCACACCGTGGTCATCGCCTCCCACGATCCGCGCATCCTCCAGGGCGCCTCGCTGGTGCTCGACCTCGATCAGGCGCAGGACACGGTGGTGAGCCGTGACACGGCCGGACTGGTAGCGTCATGAAGCCGTTCCCCCTGCTGACCCGCAAGCCGGCCGCCGGCCCTACCCTGCCGCTGCCACTGGGCGCCGCGGTAAACCCGGCTTCCGCCGCGCCCCTGCCCTCACCCCTGCTGTCCCCACCTGAGCAGGAGGCCGACAGCCGTTTCGGCGACGGCCTGTTCGCGGTCGGCATCGCCGCCTTCCTGGCGGCGCTGGGCTGGGCCTCCGTCGCCGAACTGAACATCTCCAGCAGTGCGCCCGGCGACGTGGTGCCGCTCGCCTACAACCAGTCGGTCCAGCATTTCGAAGGCGGCATCGTCCGCGACATCCTGGTGCAGGAGGGCGAGTCCGTGAAGGCCGGGCAGGTTGTGGTCGAACTGGACCAGACCAAGACCCGCGCCGACCTGGAAGAACTGCGGCTGCGCCTCGGCTCGCTGTCGGCCGACATCGCCCGGCTGGACGCGGAGGTGGCCCGCCGCGACACCATTGACTTCCCCGACCGGCTGACCCGCGAACGGCCCAATCTGGTGGCGCAGACCCGCGACCTGTTCCGCGCCCGGCGCGACCGGCTGGCCTCCGACCTCGACATCCAGCGCCAGGACATCGTGCAGCGCGAACAGCAGATGGCGGCCGTCCGCGCCCGCATCGCCGGATCGCAGGTGGCGCAGGGCCTGATCCGCGAACAGCTGTCGATTAGCGAGAGCCTGCTGAAGCGCGAGATCACCAACCGCATGAAGCATCTGGAGCTTCTGCGCGACGATGCCCGGATCACCGGCGCCATCGCCGAGGACCGCGCTACCCTAGCCCAGGCCGAGGCGGCGCTGGCGGAGTCCCGCAGCAAGCTGGTGTGGATCGGCCGCAAATACGAGGAGGAAAGCCGCAACGCGCTGGACGAGGCGCGGCGCAATCACGACGAGCTTTCCCAGCGGCTGACCCGCTACCAGGACAGTTTGGACCGCTCCAGCCTGCGGGCGCCGATGGACGGGATCGTCAAGACGCTGGCCGTCTCCACCAAGGGCGCTGTCGTCAAGGCCGGCGAGACGGTGGTGGAACTGGTGCCGCGCGACGGCAAGCTGGTGGTGGACGCCCGCCTGCCGGTGCAGGACATCGGCTATGTCCGCGCCGAGCAGCCGGTGGTGGTGACGCTGGCCGGCAGCGACGCCTCGCGCTTCGGCCATATCGAAGGGCGGGTGCGGACGATAAGCCCCGACACGTTGCTCGATGCCAACAAGCAGTCCTACTACAAGGTCCGCGTCGAGCTGCCGGTAACCCGCTTCGATTACGGCGGCAAGACCTACGAGCTGTTCCCCGGCGTGCGTGTGACCTGCAGCATCCTGACCGGGCGGCGCACGATCCTCGACTACGTCTTCTCGCCGGTGCTCAACGGCCTTCAGCACGCGATGCAGGAACGGTGAGCATGGTCCGATCGATGAGTATTTCCCCTCCCCCGAGGTTCACCCGATGCTGAGTTCGCTCCAGCCCCGTTCCCGGCCGCCGCTGCGCTGGTCGCACATGACCAAGAAGGCGCGCTTCGCCCTGATCCTGGCGGCGGCGATGCTGGTCACCGTGCTGGTGTCGCTGGTGGTGCGCGCCGGCCTCCTCGGCGAGCGGACCGGGGAGCCGCTGACGCTTGCCGTGGTGGGGCCGCTCAGCGGGCCGGATGCGGCGCTGGGGCTGGCGCTGCGCAAGGGTGCCGCCCTGCGCGCCGACACCATCAACGCGACCGGCGGCATCGGCGGACGGCCGGTGGAGGTCAAGCCCTTCGACGACGAGGGCGACAAGGGCAAGTCGCTGGAGATTGCCCGGCGCGTCGCCAACGATCCCTCGGTCATCGCGGTGATCGGCCACACGCCGGATGCCACGGACAGTGCGGCGGCCATTTACGCCCAGAAGAAGATCCCGCTGATCGCCCCGCGCCCGCTGGTCCGTGCGGCGGATGCCCCGCCCAGCCCGTGGCTGTTCAGCATCACGCTCGACCGCACGCACGAGATCCGCTTCCTCGCCAACTATGTGCGCAACGTGGTGGGCGAGCCGATGGTCGCCGTCATCCGCGAGGACAGCGAACAGGCGGCATCGCTTGCCGGGCAGTTCGACGGCATCCTCCAGCGCTTCGGCACCAAGCTGGTCAGCCAATGGACCTACGCGCCCGGACGCGGCGGGGCCGGCGCACTTCCGGCGCTTGCCCAGGCGGTGAAGGAGAAGATGCCGACGGGCGCCATCGTCGTCATCGGATCGGCGGCGGACAGCGCGCGGGTGGTGGTGGCGTTGCGTGACGCCGGGGTGCGCAACCTGATCGCCGGCAGTTCGGAAATGGCGACAGCCGCCTTCCGCACCGAGATCGTTGTCCAGACGCAGGCCAATCCCAAGGCGCTGACACCGGAGGCCTACGGCCATGGCCTGTTGGTCTCGTCGCCCGTCCTGTTCGATACGGCAAACGAGCGGGCGCAGCGCTTCTACGGCCAGTATGTTAAGCGCTTCAACGCCGTGCCCGACTGGGCGGCGGCGCTGGGCGCCGACGGCGTCGATCTGGTCGCCGACGCCATCGCTGGTGCGGCACCCGCCAGCGGCAAGCCGGACGGGGACAGGCTCCGCCTCGCCATCGCCGGGCATGACCGCGCTGAGGCGGCGTTCCAGGGAACCGTCGGCACCTGGACTTTCGACGGCCGCGGACAGGCGACCCTGCCGGTGATGATGGCCACTTACAACGGGCTCAACCCGGTGGCGGCGCTGACCCAGCTGCAGCCGATCCGCGAGGCCGGCGTCTCCAATTTCCTGGAGGAGGTGCAGCGCGGGCGGGCGCTCTACGTCAACGACCGCTTCATGTACAAGACGGACGTGATCTACACCGGCGTCCAGCTGCACGAGATCCGCGACCTCAACCCGGATGCCAACGAGGCGACGCTGAACCTGACCATCTGGTTCCGCTACCGCGGCGCCTTCAATCCGGCCGACGTCGTCTTCACCAACGCGGTCAAGCCGGTGGAACTCGGCAAGCCCTACCGCGAGGAGCGCGGCGAGGTCACCACCTATGTCGCCTTCCGGATCGAGGGCCGCTTCGCGCTGAATTTCTCCGACCAGCGGCCGCCCTACGGCAGCCACAGCGTCGGCGTCAGCTTCCGCCACCGGACGCAGAACCGTAACACGGTGATGTTCGTCACCGACGTGCTGGGCATGTCGCTGGTGAACACCAACGACTTCGTGGAGAAGCTGAAGGCGATGGCGGCGGCGGAGACCGCGTCGGCCGCCGACCTCGGCCTCACCGACCGCTTCCGCCGGGCGCTGGAGGGGGAAAGCGAAAGCTCCACCCTGCTCGACCAGCTGCGCGCCAAGCGGGTGCTGGCCCCGTCGCCCGGCTGGCGGCTGTCGCGCGCCTGGATTTCCCAGGACGTCGCGACGGTGAGCAGCGAGGGCGATCCCAATTACGTCGGCTTCGGCCGGCCGCAGCCCGACTTCTCCCGCGTCGATTTCGGCGTGGTGACGACGCCCGATGCGCCTGCTGCGCGTGACTTCATCCATCGCGACTTCTTCGTCTACATCGCCATCTTCAGCGCCGTGCTGGCGGTCTTCGCCGCCTTCATGGACCGGCGCGACCGCGGTCAGTTCTGGAAGATCCAGACCCTGTTCATGCGCATCCTGTCCTGGCCGCTGCTGCTGATGTCGGCCGGCAACATCGCGCTCGACCAGGCGGTGGCGACGCTGCCGCCCAGCGGCATCGCGATGGTGGTGAACGGCATCAGCGTGCTGTGGTGGATCGTGCCGGCCATCCTGCTGGACCGCACGCTGGAGCGGTTCGTCTGGACACCGCTGGAGATCCGGACCCAGCGCAAGATCCCCGCCATCGTCCGCCGCTTCTCCACCCTGATCGTCTTCGGCTTCGCCGGCTGCGGCATCATCGCCTTCGTGCTGAAGCAGCCGATCACCAGCCTGCTGGCGGCGTCGGGCCTCGTCGGCATGGTCGTCGGCCTCGCCATCCAGGCGAACATCGCCAACGTCTTCTCCGGCATCGTCCTGAACATCGAACGGCCGTTCCAGATCGGCGACACCATCCAGATCACCGACATCGTCCGCGGCGTTGTGGTCGACATGACATGGCGGACGGTGCGGGTGCGCAACGTCGCCGGCTTCATCGTCGCCATGCCCAACGCCAAGGTGTCGGAAGCGACCGTCGTCAATTTCAGCGCGGTCGAACGCGTGTCTATGAAGCTGGAGTATTTCGCCGACGCCGGCCACGACCCCGGCCGGATGGGCGGGCTGCTGACCACGGCCCTGCGCGCCGCCGACAAGGTGATGCCCAGCGCCACCGGCGGGCTGCCCTTCGTCCGCTACGACGGCTTCCGCGCCGTCAACGGGCAGTGGCTGTGCAAGTACAACCTGTTTTTCTGGGTCAAGGACCACGACGCCACCTTCGCCGTGCCGGAACTGGTCTGGCGGTCCGTCTACCGGACGCTGGCCGACGCCGGAATCGACCCGACGCCGCCCGACCTGATGGAGGCGGGTGCCGCCGTGACAGCCGTGACAGCCACCATTTCGGGCCCGCAGGCGGCCATCCCGGCATGAGCAGGAGCAATCCGATGACACGTTCCTTCCGTCTCTGCCTTGTCGCGGCGGCGCTGCTGCCGGCTCTGCTGGCCGGATCGGGCTGCGCTCCCTTCGGGTCCGAGAAGCCCGCCGCCATCCTGGAACGGGTGGCCGACGGCGAATACGACGTCGGCATCCGCTATCCGTCCAAGCGCACGCGCTACGTGATGATCGTGGAGGAGGAGGAGGAGTCCTTCGCCCTCACCAACCGGCCGGCGCCCGGCAGGGAAGCGGACGGCGCAGTACCGGCGGTGGCTGAGCCGGCCCTGCCGCAGCGGAACGACCGCGTCCTGGCGCCCTGTGCCGAAGCGGTAGGCAACTGGTACCGCCACACGCCGGCGGGCTATGTCTGTGCCGGCGGGGCGGGTGGCTGACCATGAAGCATCTGGTTCCAGCGATGGTTCTGCTGCTTGCCGGCTGCGCCATGGGCGAGCCCGCCCGGCCGACCGCCGACACCTCGACCCCAATGCTCCGCATCATGGCCGATGCCGATGCCAACGACCGCCGCCCCGTCGCCGTCGACGTGGTCCGGGTGGCCGACGCGGCATTGGCGCGCCGGATCGGCATGCTGGACGCCGCGACATGGTTTCGCGAGCGGGCGGCCCTGCATGGCGAAGCCGCCGGGCGGATCGCCATCGCGTCCTGGGAGATGGTGCCCGGCCAGAGCGTGGTCCTGCACAGCCTGCCACCCTTCGCCGCCACCCCGTCGGCGATGGTCGTCTTCGCGCGCTACGGCACGCCGGGCGCACACCGGCAGCTGCTGGAGGGCACCGCCGCCCCGGACGTCCGTCTGGGACGCGACGGCTTCACCGTGGCTCCCCTGGCGAAGGAGAGCGCACCTTGAGCGTCCAGCCCCCCCCTTCGACCGCTTCCGTGCTTTCCGCCTCCATGCAGCAGAATGCCGCCCCCGGCGTCCTGGCCTTGTTCCGCGCCTTCCATACCGATCTGCTGGCGGGCTGCGCGCAGGAGCAGGCGCCGGCCGGCGCGGTGGCCGAGCGGCTGGTCGCCATTCTCCACGGCATGAGCGGCGCCGCATCCGCCCGTGGACCCGCCGCCCATGGAGCGGTGGTGAAGGCGGTCTTCGCGATGGCGATGCTGGCCGACCGGGCGCTGGCCCAGGTGAAGCCGGCGGATGCGGTGGTCGCCGGCCGGCTGTTCGGTGCGAACGCCACTATGCAAACCCTGTTCGTCCAGGCCGACGACCTGATCCGCCAGGGCGCCAAGGCCGACCGCGAGCTTGCCTCCGTCTATCTCGCCGCACTGGCGCTGGGCTTCCCCGACGACGCGCAGGCGGCGGCGCGACGCCCGCAGCTTCATCGGATCGTCAGCCGCAGGGAGGACGGGGCCGAACGGCCGGAAACCGGCCTCGCCAGCCCCCGCGCCTATGATCCGCCCGCCGGTGCCATCGCCGGCTGCTTCCGTCCGTCCAGCAGGCGCTGGTGGTGGGCGGTCGGCGGCACGGCGGCGCTGTTCCTGCTGGTTTCCCATCTGCTGTGGTCTACCGCGGTGAACGATCTCCAACGCGACCTGCGCGGCGCCCGTGCAGCGGTCGAGGATATGGGGCTGTCATGGTCCTACTGATCCTCACGCTGGAATTCCTGCTCTCCACCATCGGTTCGGCCATCGGCTGGGTCCTGTCCTTCGTTTTCGCCTTCCTGCCCTACGCCCTGGCGGCGCTGCCGATCTACATCCTTTACCGCGCGGCACGGGCGGTCTGGCCGAAGCTGCGCAGCCGGCTGCGCCGTCGACGCAAGCCCGTCTCCAAAACCGCGGTCCGCGCCAAGGCGCCTGCGCGCAAGGCGATGCCGTCCTCGCCCCTGCATGTGAGGGCGGAGGCTCCGCCGCCGTCGAAGTCCGCCGCCGGCAAGCCGCCGCTGGCGCGCACCTACGGCGAAGGAATGGACATCCTCGCCCGGCAGATGCGCGGTCCTCTGAGGCGCGGCGACATTCCCTGGTTCCTCGCCTTCGGTGTCGGCGGCCCGGCGCTGCTCGCCACCGACGCGAGCCATGTCAGCTGGCCCGAGGACGGCAACACCGAGAATGGCTGCTGGTGGTTCTGTGAAGGGGCGGCGATCCTGCATGCCGGCGCCGATTCCGCCGATGGTTCCAAGCTCGACGCCTCCTGGCCGTCCCTGGTGGCGGCCATGCGCAAACGGCCGATGCGCCGGCCGCTGGACGGCATCCTGCTGATGGTCGGCGCCGACGAGTTGCGCGCCGCGGCGGAGCGTGAGGCTCCACGCAAGGCGCTGGCTAAGCGGGCGGAGGCCCTGCGCGCGCGGTTGCGGGCGATCCGCGACGATCTCGGCATGGTCTGCCCGGTGCATGTCGTGGTGGTGCGGGCGGAGTCCCTGGAGGGCTTCGGCGACCTCTGCGCCGCGATTCCCGCGACCATGCTGGACAGCGTGCTGGGATGGACCAGCCCGCATGACTGGCTGCTGCCCTTCGAACCCGGCCGGGTGGGCGAGGCGTTCGACGCCATGCAATCGGACCTGGCTTTGTTGGAGTCAAACGCCTTCGCCGCCGGGACGGCAGGCGTCCGCCTGCCGCTGCTTGCCCCGTCGCTGGATACGCTGCGGCACCCGCTGGCGCTCTTCCTCGACGGAGCGCTTGGCGGGGCCGGAGATGGAAACGAGAGCGGAGAGCCCTTCCCGCTGCGCGGAATCGCCCTGACCGGCGCCTGCGCAACGGCCACCGGCGGGCGCCGCCCGGCCTTCGCGCGCGACCTGCTGCCCGGCCGTGCCTTCGCCGAGCCGGGTTATGGCCGCCCGTCCGAAACCGCATTCCTGCAAGGCCGGCGCCGGCGCCGGATGGCGCAGGCCACGCTGGCAGCGTCGGCTGCGGTCCTGTCGGTCGCGGCGTGGCAGGGCTTTGCCATCGTATCTGCCGGCACGCCTGCGGTGGCGGCCTCGGTCGGCGACCTGCGTCGGGCGCTGCTGTCGCGCGATGCCGTTGCCGACGGCCCGATGGCAGGGCGCGTGATCGCCGCGACGGCGGCGATGGAGCGCGACCGGCTGGCCACGCCGCTGCTGCCGACCTCGCTTTTCAGCGGCTTCGACGAGGACAAGCGGCGGCTCGCCTCCGTCACCCTGCGCCGGGCGGTGCTGCGGCCGATCCGCGACGCCCTGCTGCCCAGCGCCACCATGACCGACCTGCCGCCGGTCACCAATGCCCGGCGCGTCGAGGATCTGCCTGCCTTCCGCCGGCTGGCCGCGCAGCTGGACCGTATCGGCGGCCGGCGCGGCGCGCTGGAGCGCTATGACCGCTTCCGCCGCAACAGCGGGTTCGACGAGTTGCTGGCGCTGGCGGAGAGCGTCCATGGCGCCGTTCCCCGTCCGCCGGTGACGGCGACGGACGGCTTCATCACGCGCATCGCCGCCGGGGCCGATCTTCCGAACCTGGATGCCAGGACGATCGCGGCGGCGGTGCGGGCGGAGTCGGTGCAACTCGCAGCTCCCCTGGCCGAAGAACTTTACACCCGCAACCCCCTGCTCCTGCGGGGTCAGGCGCTGGCCGACCGGCTGCGTGACCTGCCGCAGCCTCCGGCCGCGGAAGATGTCGAGGACACCCGCAAGCTGGTCGCTGCCGTCACCGAGGTCGCTGGCTGGCCGATCGCCGCCGCGCTGCAGGACCCGTCGCGCGGGCTGCCCGACGCCATCAAGCTGGCGCTGCAGAAGGCGGCGATCGCCGACCTGCCCGGCCGCGACACCACCGACCGCATCACAGAGGCGCTGTCGACCGCCGCCACCTCCGCCCGTGCCGCCGTCCTGGCGCTCGAGGCACCGCAGGTGGGACGCCTGCTCGCGAGCGGCGAGGGGGGAGCACTGACCTTGAGCCCGACGGTGGCCGCACTTCCGGGGAAGATGGCCGATGCCCTCCCCGCCCCCACCCCGGACAGCGCGCCCGCGCCCGCCGCGGCCAAGCCCGGCAGCGATACGACGAAGGCGTCGCCGCCCCCAACCCAGGCCGCAGTTGCCAAGCCCGCTGCTCCCGAAGCGAAGCCGGTGGAAAGCAGCACGGCGCCTTCGGTTGCCGAACCGCATCCCGCAAACCCGCCGGCACGGCCGCCGGAGCCGACCGCCGTCGTTGAGGCCAACCGAGTGGCCGCGAACAGCCCGGCGCCGGTGTTGGTCGAGCCTCCTCCGCCGATCCGCCTTTCGGCACTGCCGGTGCCGGCCGCCGTGCCGTCGATACTGGAAGCGGAGCCCGCGGTGACGAAGCTGGCTGCGCTCTTCTCGCAGACGCTGGCCGGCCGCTTTCCCTTTGTCCACCCTGATCTTGCGCGCGGCACGCCCGATGCCGATCCACAGGATGTTCGCCGCTTTTTCGCGCAGTTGGACGAGAACCGGGCCGCGGTCACGAAGACGGCGACGCCCGAACTGGCAGCCTTCCTGGAAAGGATGGAAGCCGCAAGGCCGTTGCTGGAGGCCGTCTTCCGTTCGACGCCGGTGAGCGTCCGCTTCACCTACGGCACCAACCGCGCACAGGAGCATGGAGCGGAGCACATCATCGACTGGTCGATCCGCTCCGGCAGCGGCGCGGTCGGCGCCTCCGCCGGTCCGGCACCACTGACATGGAAGGCCGGCCAACCGCTGTTGCTCAGTTTTCGCTGGGCGGCCGGCTCTCCCTATCGCCCCAAGAACGCCACGGCGAGCGAGGCGGAAGCCGCTGCAGGCGATACGCTGACCCTGGTGGAGCGTGGCCCCTGGGCGTTGCTGCGCCTGTTGAGAAGCCGCTCGGCCTCGGTTGCTTCCACCGGAGACGGCACGCTGCTGCGCATCGCGCTGCCCACCCAGACCATCGGCGGCGAACCGGTGCGCGATACGGTCCTGTTCGTGACGGCATCGGTCGGCACCGGATCACGATCCTCGGTACCGGCACAGGCGTTCGATCTGCCTGTTCGTTTCCCTCAAAGATAGAAAATGCACTCAGCCAAAAGAAATGAGGATGACGAAATTCGTCACAAGATACAACAAGACGCTCCACGAACCCACAAAAATCATAGTTACCCTGATAAGCGTTTAATTCGTTTTTAATCAAAAGAACCGTATCAACGGTTTAGTGCGCGTCACGTTGGCAGATAGTTATTTTCTATCTGCCGACCGGTTCAATGAAAATTCTCTAATTTAACGGCTGCTTTTGGCGGCAATGGCTATTCGTTTGTCAATCGCCGGAACGCAATTGACGGTCAGCCTTCGCTTTCTTCCAGAAAGCTCGGCCGGACAACGCGGAACTCACGACAACGTGTGCTCTGCATCGAAATTTCTATCGTCACGCAACTCTTCCCGACCCGAGAAAGGCTTCGGATCATGGTAGACCGTAAGAAGCGCGCCCAGGACCTGATCAAGTACCACAGCTACGCCTCGGGCGCCTTCGGGCTGATTCCCGTTCCCGGCGCCGACGTCGCCGCGGTCAGCGCGGCCCAGCTCAACCTGGTCCACAAGCTCGCCAAGCTGTACGAGGTCGAGTTCGCCCAGGAGCGGACCCGCGCCATCGTCGGCGCCCTGCTGGGCGGCGTCATGCCGGGGGCTCTCAGCTCCAGCGTGCTGGGCTCCGCCGTCAAGGCCGTCCCCTTCATCGGCACCGCCCTCGGTGTGGCGGTGATGCCGGCGCTGTCGCTGGCCGCCACCCAGGCGCTCGGCCGCGTGTTCGCCCAGCACTTCGAGACCGGCGGCACGCTGCTGGACTTCGATGTCGAGACGATGCGCGACTACTTCCGCAAGGAGTTCGAGGCCGCCAAGGGCGAGGCTGCCGCCGATGCTCCGGCCGCGGCGCCGCAGATGGACGAGCAGCCGGTCCAGAAGGCCGGCTAACGCCTGATCGACGGGACGCCGGGCAAAGAAGGAAACATCGCCGTGTTCGAGCTGATCTATATCGGTCTCTGCCTGCTGGTCGGGTTTCTGGGGATCGGCCGCCGCGGCGGATTCCTGCTTTACGCCTTCCTGGCGGTGGTCCTGACACCGCCCGGCGCCCTTCTCGTCATGATCCTGCTGACCACCCGCCGCAAGAAGCCGGCCAAGGCGTGACCGCAGCCATGACCATGCCCCTTCCCGCCGCGACCATCCGCCGGGCTCTCCGCCGGTTGGCATTGCCGTTGCTGCTGGCCGTGTCGGCGCTGCTTGCCGCTTCCTTTCCGGCACGCGCTGAATACTGGACCATAGCGTCGGAAGACCATTTCCCGCCCTACAACTACTCCTTCAACGGCAACCGCACCGGCATCGACACCCAGATCGTCAATGCGCTGCTGAAGGAACTGAACGTCACCCCGGTCCATCGGCCGCTCTCCTGGTCGGAGGTCGTCCAGTCGATGGACGAGAACAAGGTCGATGTCGGCTTCCAGTTCATCGCCTCGCCGGCGCGCTTCGCGCAATACAACATGATCGGGCCGTTCCGCACCGGCACGACGGTGTTCATGGTGCGCAAGGACTCCACCATCACCTTCGACCGGCTGGAGGATCTGACCTCCCACCGCATCGGCGTGGTCGACGGCTTCTCCTATGCGCCCGACTTCGATGCCGCCACCTATCTGGAAAAGGTCGCGTCCAGCAGCAACGTCGTCAATTTCCGCCGCCTGATCCTGGGCCGGGTGGATGTCATCGTCGGCGACCTGCATGTGCTGAACCATATGGCCAAGCAGGACGGCCGGCTGAAGGACGTGCGCGTGCTGGCCAAGCCGGTCGGCCTGATCCCCCGCTACATCGCCATGCCCAAGGCGCGCAAGGAGAAGGCGGAGCGCCTGCAGGCCGCCTTCGTCAAGCTGCGCGACAACGGGACCATCACCCGCATCCTCGACGGCTGGCTGGCGGAGTGAACGGACGATGAGCAAGCGCATTCCCCCAAGCCGGCCCCCCAGCAAACCGCCCTCGTCGCTGCTGCCGCTGATCGGCCTTGCCGACCGCAGCATCCTGACGCGGCTGGTCGTCACCGGCTGCGTCGCCGCCACCGCCAACCTGATCAGCCTGATGAGCCTCAGCGCCGAGTTGAGCGGCTGGATGCGCGGCGAGGTGCTGGACACCCCCTTCCTGGTGTTCTGCCTGTCGCTGCTGGTCTCCTACGCCTTCAGCAAGCGCTTCGTCTCGCTGGCCCTGACCACCGCCTTCAGTGCGCTGGCCGAGGTGCGGCGGCAATTCCTGCGCCACGTCACGCTGGGCGGCCATGCCGACATCCTGGATCTGCAGGCCAAGCGGTCCTTCGATCTCGGCAACCACCATCTGGAACGCATCGCGGCGTTGCTGCCCAACCTGTCTATCGCCGCCAACATGATGCTGGTGGCCGCCGTCGCCTACCTCTACCTGTGGACGCTGTCGACGGTGGGGGCGACGCTGCTGCTGGTCGCCGCGCTCCTGGTCGGCGGCTGGTACGTGCGCGAGGCGCAGCGGACCCGCGCCTTGCTTGGTGAAGCCAAGGACTCCGAGGTTCGGATGCTCCAGGGCTTCTCCGAGATGGTCGGCGGCAATGCCGAGGTCAAGCTGGGCAAGGCGCGGCGCGACGAGCTGACCCAGGCGGTGGAAGCCGACATCGCCCGTTGGGAGGAGCTGAAGCGCCGCCACGGCCGCAATCTGGGGGAGCTGTTCTCCTGGATCGCGACGATCATCATCGGCTTCTCGGCGGTCTTCGTCTTCATCTTCCCCCGCATGGGCGCGATGTCGGTGTCCGAACTGCCGCTGGTCACTTCGGTCATCCTGTTCCTGGCCCGTCCGCTGTCGAAGTTCCTCAACGCCGTTCCCGACTATGTGGCGGCCGAGGATGCGGCGGCACAGCTGAGCACGCTTCTCCGCACCATGCCGGCGACGGAATACGAACCCTCCCGCACGGCCCGCGCGCCGCGCCGCTTCTCGGCCATCGAGCTGCGCGGCGTCAGCTTCGCCTACCGCGCCGGGATGCGGCCGGAGCCCTTCGTGATCGGCCCGGTCGACCTGACCATCCCGGCCGGCAGCGTCGTCGGCATCGTCGGCTCCAACGGGTCCGGCAAGTCCACCCTGCTGCGCGTCATCCCGCTGCTGTTCCGTCCCGACGAGGGGCAGGTGCTGCTCGACGGGCAGCCGGTGGAGGCCGACAGGCTGGAAGCCTACCGCGACCTGTTCTGCGCCGTGTTCCAGGACCACCACCTGTTCACCCGCCTGCCGCAGGGTCCCGGCTTCGACGCCGATCTGTTCCGCGAGATGCTGGCCTATCTGAAGATCGACCATCTGGTGCCGGACACCGGCGACGGGCTGGTGAACCGCGACCTGTCGAAGGGACAGCGCCGGCGCGTCGCGCTTGCGGTCGCGGTGGCCGAAGGCCGGCCGGTCGTCATCCTCGACGAATGGACGTCCGACCAGGACGCCGAATTCCGCACCCGCTTCACCAAAGAGATCATCGGCAAGCTGCGCGCGCTCGGCCGCACCGTGATCTTCGTGTCGCATGACGGCGACGTCTCGTCGGTCTGCGACATCACCATTCGAATGACAAACGGCCGCATGACCGGCGGCCAGATGAACAACGGCCAAATGAACAATGGGCAGACGGACATGCCGGCCATGACGGCCGCGTCCGGCCCAGCCATGGCTTGCTTGCAGGAGACCGCGTGATATGGCTGACCAGGCCTTCACCATCGACGACGCCGATGCGCTGCCGAAGCCGAAGTCGCGCCTGCGCGCGCTGCTGGCCCACTGGTACGACGAACACCGCCGGTCCCTGCTGTGCACGCTGCTGGTCGGGGTTCTGATCTTCCTCTATTTCGCCCCCTCCATCGTCGTCTTCATCCCGGCGGGCCATGGCGGCGTGCTGTGGAAGCGCTTCCACCAGGGCACCCAGATGGCGCCGGCCCTGCCGGAAGGCGTGCACGTCATCTTCCCCTGGGACAAGATCGAGGTCTACGACCTGCGCCTGCAGGAGGACACCCGCTCCTACTCGGCCATCGCCAACGACGGCCTGAACGTCAGCATCGAGATCACGGTGCGCTACCGCCCCTATGCGGAGATGCTGGCCGCCCTGCACAAGAATGTCGGACCGCGCTATCTGGAAGTGCTGCTGGTGCCCGAGGTGGGATCCGTCTCGCGCGAGATCGTGTCGCGCTTCAAGGCGGACGAGCTCTATGCCCACCGCCGCCTGCGGGTGCAGACGGAAACCTACGAGCAGGTCGCCGACCGGGTGATGTACGCGCAGCTGATCGGTGCGGAGGACGTGCCGAAGCCGGACGGGCGGACCAAGACCGGTTACCTGCTGATCCAGGACATTCTGATCCGCAACGTCTCCCTGCCCGAAGCGATCATGGCGTCGATCGAACGCAAGATCCAGCAGGACCAGGCGGCGCAGGAATACCAGTTCCGCCTGCAGCGCGAGCTGTTCGAAAGCCAGCGCAAGCAGCTGGAAGGCCAGGGCATCCGTGCCTTCCAGGAAACCGTGCAGGCCAACCTGACCGAGAATTACCTGCGCTGGCGCGGCATCGAGGCAACGCTGGAGTTGGCCCATTCGCCCAACGCCAAGATCGTCGTGATCGGCAACGCCGCCAGCGGCGGGCTTCCGCTGATCCTGGACGCGGCTTCCGGCCTGCCGGCACCGGGGACCGCCACCCCGGGCACCCCCACGGCCACGCCGGGTGCCCTGCCCGCGGGTCCCAACGCCAAGTTGACGTCGGTGCCCACCAGCGCCGCAGTGCCGCCGGTCTCGCAGCTGCCGTCCCTGACCGGCGAGGGATCGCCGGGCCAGACTCCCATCGGCCAGATGCCGAGCCTGAACACCGGCAGCACCGAACCCGTCCCCGGCACGGCCGCCGGCTCCGGCACGGCCGGACACCCGACGTCGCCCGCGCCCGGCACCAAGCCGGAGCCGGCGAAGGAGGGCTCCAAGACCGCGGCATCGGCACCGATCCTGTCGAAGGTGTCGCCGTCCAAGCTCCTCGACATGATCCAGTCGAAGTGAGGCGGCGATGGATCTCTGGCGTATCCTGAGACGCGACGCCCTGCGCAACATCCAGCCGCTGATGCTGCTGGCGGTGCTGGCCGCAGCACTCAACCTCGCCCTGCTGACCTCTCTGAACGACGCGCTTCTGGCGCTGGACGATCCGGAGGGGCTGCAGCGTCTGCTGATCGTCTTCCTGCTGTCCGCCTTCCTGTGGCGGATCGCCCAGGGTTGGATGATGAACGCGGCATCCAAGCGCATGCAGGCGGCCCTTGCCGTCCTGCGCGTCGACCTGCTGCGCCGGGCGGTGGCCGCCGACCTGCCGGACGCGATGGCCATCGGTTCCTCCAGGCTCGCCCAGGTGGCGGGGCCGGAGCTGCAACTGCTGGCCCAGGCGGTGCCGACGCTGGTCATCAGCTTCCAGTCGGTCGCCGCCATCCTGCTGTGCCTGCTGTACCTCGCCACACTGTCTGGTGCGGCGGTCCTGATCGTGCTTGGCTTCCTGGTCGTCGGCGGCATTCTGATCGGACGCTCCGTCATCCGGCTGGAGCTGATGTCGGAGACGATCCACGAGGCCGAAGGCGCCCTGTCGGAGCGGTCGGACCACATCCTGCAGACCTTGCGCGAATGCAAGCTGAACCGCCGCCGCGCCGCCAACGCGCTGGCTGACGCGACCGCCTGCGCTGAGGCCCTGCGCAAGGAACGCCACCGCTTCGGGGCGGAGTACAGCCACTACTTCACCATCAGCGAGCTGACCTACTACGCGGCGCTGGCCGGGATCATCTTCCTGCTGCCGGCGGTGACCGACACCGACATCGCCACCGTCATCCTCTCCGGCCATGCCGCCGCCTTCATCGCCTATCCGGTCATCACCATCGTCGCCTCCTACCCGTCCTATATCGCCGCGGAGACGGCAGCCCGCTCCTACCTCGCGGTTGAGGCGGAGCTGAAGGCGGCACCGCAGGCGGTGGCTCCAGGCCGCAGCAGCGGAAAGGACGACGCCTTCGCCACCATCGCGCTGGAAGGCGCCACCTTCCGCCATGCCGGCCGCGACGGTTCGGGGTCCTTCACCGTCGGCCCGGTGGACATGACGATCGAACGCGGCAGCGTCGTCTTCATCACCGGTCACAACGGCGCCGGCAAGAGCACGCTGATCCACATGTTGCTGGGCCTCTATCCGGTCCAGCGCGGCAGCCTGTCGGTCGACGGCGTGACCGTCGGACCGGACAGCCTCGCCGCCCACCGCGACCGCTTCGCCGTGGTCTTCTCGGACAATCATGTGACCCGCCAACTTTATGGTGCGACGGCTCTCGACGACGGCTATGCCGAAGAGCTTCTCGACCTGCTGGAGATGTCGGACAAGGTCGCGGTCGACAGCCGCGCCTTCACCACCGTCGATCTGTCGCAGGGCCAGAAGAAGCGGCTCGCCCTGATCGCCGCCCTGCTGGAACGCAAGCCAGTGCTGGTGCTGGACGAATGGGCGGCCGACCAGTCCCCCTATTTCCGGCGCAAGTTCTACCGCGAGATCATCCCGTGGCTGAAGGCGCGCGGCATCACCGTGATCGCGGTGACCCATGACGACGCCTATTTCGACGCGGCCGACGTGCAGCTCCAGGTCGACCGCGGCGGCATCCGCCGGCTGGTCACCACCGTTCCCCCGGGCGGCATTCCTGCCCCCGACCTGCTCCCCGCCTCTCCCTGAGGCCGGTCCACTTTCTTCCTTCCTCCCCTGCCCCCCATCATCCAGACGCGAGACAGAGGCACACCATGATCCTTCTCACCGGCGGCACAGGCTTCCTCGGCGGCTCCTTCTACCTCGACGCCGTGCGGAACGGGACCGCGGCCGACTGCCTGCTGCTGATCCGCGGCGCCGACGAGGCCGCCTGCCGCGCCCGCCTCTCCGCCAACCTCGCCCGGTGCGTCGACCGCGCCACCGCCGAGGCCTATGCCGGCCTGTGCCAGATCCTGCCGGGCGACCTGCAGTCGCTGGCGACCAGCGCCGACCCGCGGCTGGACGCGGTGACCCACATCGTCCATGTCGCCGCCGACACCTCCTTCGACAGCCGCCATTCGGTCTGGCAGATCAACGTCGATGGCACGCTGGCGCTGGCCGCCCGCGCCCGCCGGATGAAGCATCTCCAGCGCTTCCTGCACATCGGCACCGCCTTCTGCTGCGGCGAGACGCCGTGGCTGGAAATGGTGAGCGAGGCCCCGGCCCCCGGCCACGAGACGCCGCACATCGTCGAGTACACCCGCAGCAAGGCGGCGGCCGAGCGCGCTCTCGCCGCCGGCTTCCCCGACCTGCCGATCGTCGTCTGCCGTCCGTCGATCGTGGTCGGCCACACCCAGTTGGGCGTCCGCCCCAGCGCCAGCATCTTCTGGTTCTTCCGTCTGGTCGACCGCACCGGCATCCTGCCCTGCTCGCCGGACGGCTTCATCGACATCGTGCCGGTGGACTGGGCGTCTGCCCGTCTCCACGACCTGCTGCGCAAGCCGGACCTGAAGCACAGCCTCTACCACATCTCCGCCGGTCTCGGCAGCCGCACCACCTGGGTCGATTTCCAGGAGGCGTTCGCCAGCCATGGCCATGAGGGCACCCGCCCCTACAGCTTCTTCGATCCGAAGGGTCCGGAGGGGTGGAAGCCGTTCGACCGCGCCTATCGCCTCGCCTTCCCGCAGCGCGACATCCTGCACCGGACGATGGCCGCTGGCGGGCGCAAGTACCACCGCTTCACCGCCCAGGACATCGCCTTCGACAACAGCCGCCTGCTGTCGGAAGGCTTCGCTCCGCCGCCGCGCTTCGCCGACTACATCGGGGTCTGCCTGCAACAGCCGCGCACGACCATCGAGGAGCAGTTCGTCGACGACGCCGCCAGCTTCGAGTTCGACGAGTCGCTGGCTCCCGCAACCGCCGCCGCCTGACGCAGCAACGGGTCACCCGGATCAAGAAACGCCATGCCGCTCCTCATCCCCACCCGCCTCGCATCCAGCCCGATCCACGGGCTGGGTCTCTTCGCCGAGGAGCCGGTCGCGGCCGGCACGCCGGTGTGGCGGTTCGACGCCCGCGTCGACCGCCTCTTCGCGCCCGACGATGCCCTGCTGGACGAATTCCCCCAGCTTTCCCGGCTGGTGGATTTCCATGGCTGCGTGATCGACCGGGTCGGCGTCCTTCTGCCGGGGGACGATGCCCGCTTCCTCAACCATGCCGACGACGCATCGATCGGCCGGGCCGACGCCGGCGACTGGCGGATGTTCGTCACCCGCCGCGCCATCGCCGCCGGCGAGGAGATCACCTGCAACTACGAGGACATCTGCGCCGATGTCCGCGATGCGGGCGCGGCACTCTACCTGTCCGGAGGAACGGCATGACGCCGCGCGCGTCCCATCATCCCTTGCGGACCAGCATCGTCGAACCCGCCGCCCTGACGCCCGAACGGCGGTCGGCGATGTTCGCCCTGCTCAGCGTCTGGTTCGAGGGCTATGGCGAGGAGTACTTCAACGAGGAACTGGGCGGCCTCGACCATTGCGTCCTGCAGGAGGATCCCGACACCGGCGAACTGGTCGGCTTCGCCACCGTCTACCGCCAGGAGACGGAAATCGGCGGCACGCCGGTCGGGGCCTTCCACACCGCCCATTGCATCCTGGAACGCCGCTTCTGGGGGTCCAACGGGCTGGTGCGCGCGATGCTCACCGAAATGGTCGCCCGCGCCCGCTCCGACCGGTCGGGGCGGCTCTGGTGCTGGAGCTACAGCGCGGTCGGATACCGGTCCTACCGCTATATGCCGATGCTGTTCATCCGCCACACGCCCCATGCGGACCAAACGCTCGACGAATTGGACCGGGCGTTGCGCGACCATATCGGGCGTGAATGCTTCGCCCAGTATTACGACGCCTCGACGGGCACCGTGGACTGGAAATGGCAGGGCTACGGCCTGACGGAGGAGGCCCGCGCCATCAGCGAGGCCAAGCTCGACAGCCCCGCCGTGGCCCAGTTCCAGCGCCTGAATCCACGCTGGGCCGACAGCGTGGAGATCCTCTGCCTCGCCCGCCTGACCGACGACAACCTCACCGCCTTCGGCCGGCGCTGGTTCCCGGCCGCGCAAGCCGCCTGACCTCGCTGCCCGACGTCTCCCGCGCCTCCCCGCATACCGCTCCCCCGCCGTCCAATCCCGGAATGACCATCCCCATGCGCCTGACACCCTCGCTTTGCGTGCTTCGCACCGCAGCCCTGACCGGCACCGCCTTCGTCGCGCTTCACACAGCGCCGGCCCTTGCCGAGCAGGGATTCGACCTGACCATCGGCGGTGACGCCTATTTCCAGGGCGCCTATGTCAGCCAGAAGCAGGACAGCGGACTGCGCTCCACCGAGTTCGCCAACCGCCTGCGCCTGACCGTCACCCCGTCCGCGACCGCCGACAACGGCCTGACCTACGGCGCCCGGCTGCGTCTGGTCGCCGGAAACGGGGATCCGTCGGTATCGAGCCGGACGGTCGAGAATGACCGCGCCTTCATCTACGCGAACGGTTCCTTCGGCACGCTGCAGGCGGGCGTCATCAACGGGCTGTCGGACGAATACGGCATCATCGGCCCCAACACCGAGGGCATCGCCGGCAGCCCGGACAGCAACGGCGTGCTGTTCCTCTATGGCTCCTCCACCTTCGCGGCCCTGCCGCTGGCGGCGACCAGCCTGCGGACGCTGGTGTCCTACGACACTGGAAGCAAGCTCATCTACATTAGCCCGAGCTTCGGCGGGCTGCAGGTGGCGGTGTCCTACACGCCGCGCCTCGGCGATTCCAACAGCTCGGTCGACCGCCGCAAGGTCGATACCCTGGGCGATGCCCTGTCGTTCCGCGACATCGTCGAAGCCGGCGCCGCATTCCAGAGCGCTTTCGGAGACGTCACGGTGGAGGCCAGCGCCTTCTACCAGACCGGCAAGGCGGTGCGGCAGAGCGACGGCGTCCTCGACCAGTCCTTCGAGGATCTGAGTTCCGTCCATGTCGGCGCCAATATCGGCTATGGGCCGGCGAAGGTCGGCGTCAGCTATGCCTTCAGCGGCGACAGCGGCTATGCCAAGGGCATCGCCCGGTCACGCGACCAGCAGAACCTGATCGTCGGCGCCCAGTATGTCAGCGGATCACTGCTGTTCGCCGCCAACTACATGCGGGCACTCGGCAATGACGCAGCGACCATGACGACACCGGCCAAGGCCGACATCTGGCAAGGTGGCGTCACCTGGACCGTTGCGCCCGGCCTGACCACCGGGCTGGAGTATGATTACGTGCGTTCGACCCTGTCCGGCGGGGCGTCTGGTGGAGCCGATCTGACTGACAGGGCACATATCTTGATGCTGGATACACGTTTGGCATTTTAAAGTGGGGTGAAGTGGTGGACGGTGAACCGCTCCAAAAAATCCGGAGCGGTTCAAACGCAGAAGGCCCGGCTTTGTCGGAGATAATGGAACGGGGTGGGCACCGGTCACGGTGCCCACCCCGTTCTTTTTGCTGACCGGAGCCGTGGCTTCGTGGCGCGCCCGCTCAGCCCTGCAGACTCTTGTCCGCATTCACGAAGCCAAACTGCTTCTGCTCCTTGTTGTCCGTCGGCTTCCGCGTGCGCCTGGTAGCGGTGCTGGTCTTCTCCGCCGCCGTTCCGGCGGGCGACGCGCTCTTGGTACCCGGCACCTTCTTGATGGGCATTGCCATCGTGGCGGCCCTGGTGCTCTTTGTCTTCTCCCTTTTGCAGGTCTTCGTTCCGCGGCCATCCTGCACGTAGGTGCTCAGACCCGAGGCATCGATGACCAGGCCCTGCTCCGTCAGCCAACCGGCCATCGCCTTCCAGGTCCAGCCTGCCTTCCGTTTTGCCAGCAGGTCGTCCTTCAAGAGATCGATGGACTGCCGAGTGGACAGATCCTTGACCGGAACCGGGGCGGTTTCCAGCTTCTGACGCAGATCGTTGAGGAAATCCGGGGTGTAGGTGCGCGTCTTGGGCATGGCGTGCCCTCCTCGTCCATGCATCCTCGTTGCTCGGAGGATGCCCACCACCATGATACCGCGTCGGAACCGGCACGCAAAAATGTCTTCCAGCGGTCGTGCGGCGTGTTGCGCGCTCCGTTCGATTCTCCCAGGTCCCCGGTGGGGCGGCCTGGAGGTCCGCCGGAGGGGACAGGGTAGGCGAATGTCCCACAGCGCCCGGAGGCGCGATGGGACACCGGCTGGATCGCCTCGGCGCCGCATGGCGGCTTCTTGGCGATCCAGCCTTCCGCAGCCTGGTCAGGGGCTCCGCCCCCGACACCCCATCGGCACCGCCGGAGGCGCAACGTGCGCCAAGCCCCGGCTCGAGGATGGAGGGTGGCATGGCAGGACGGTCAGGATCCAAAAAGTGCCTGAAGGGCAACAACGTCAAAGTGCGTGTGGCCCCGCAGGAACGAGACCTCATCGAGCGGAAGGCGCGGCAGGCGAACGTAACGATGTCGGAGTTCATCCGGCAGGCTGCGCTGGGCCGGGAGGTCCGGTCCGTCGCAGACCGTAAGGCGATGGCGGACCTGAACCGGCTGGGCGGCCTGCTCAAGTGGTGGCTGACCGACGGCAAGGGCAAGTACGGTGAACGCCACATCCGCGGCAAGGCACCGCCGATGCACGTGCCGAGGATCACCGATCTCCTCCGCGACATCGAGCGCACCATCCTGCGGGTGATCACCACCGGCAACGACAGCATGGACGATGACCGCTTTGATGACGCCGAGGTTGACGACGTCGGGGGCGAGGATGATCGCTAAGGTCTGCGACCGGCGGCGCGACGGGCTGTCCAGCTTCGCCGCCGCCATCGCCTACATCGCGGCACCGGGAAAAGCCGCCCACCTGGCTCTGCACGAGGTGCTGAGCTTGAACATCGCTGCGGCGCAGATGCGCTTCACCTCGGACGCCTGTCCGCGGTGCCGCGATCCTCTCTATCATCTTGTCATCAGCTGGCCGGAAGGCGAGAGCCCGACCAACGACGAGGTGGAAGACGCGGCCCGGCATCTGCTGCGCCGCATCGGCTTTGATGACCATCAGTGGGTGTTGGCTGTCCACCGCAACACCCTGACCGTTCACGCGCACATCCTGATGTGCCGGGTCCATCCGGAAACGGGACGAGCTCATTATCCACACCGCGATTGGGGCACGCTGGACCATGCCTGCCGTGAGGTCGAGCTGGTGCAGGAGTGGAGTCACGACCGGGGCCGGTATGTGGTGGTGATAACCGGCGATCATCTGGTCATCGAAGACCGGCGCCGCGCCGCCGACACGCCGCCGCGTCTGTCCGATCGGGCGCTGCGGTACGAGCGCGCCACCGGCAGGATGAGCTTCCAGAGTTGGGTAGCGACGCAGCCGGCGGACATCGTGCGCGACGCGGCGGACTGGGCGGAGGTGCATGCTGCCTTCCAGGAACTAGGGATTGCCATCCGGCCCAAGGGCAGCGGCCACGTCATCGTCGACCTCGCCGATTCCACCGCTGCCGCGAAGCTCTCCCACATGGGTCTTGGCGGTCTGGCGAAGATCGAGGCGCGGCTGGGGGAGACATACGCACCGCCGGATCCAACACCGGCTCACCGCCCGCCCGACGAACCGCGATCGGTTGTCGATGTCACCCCTGAGCAGGACCAGCCGCTTCCACCCGTGAAGCGCAGAACGCGGGATGCCACCCAGCGTGAGCAACGCCGCGAGGAGCGGAAGGACGAGCGCTTGGCGCTGTATGATCTCTACCGGACCAGCGTGGCCGACCGCGAGGAGCGGCTCCGGCGCGATCGCCGGGCGTCCTGGGAGGCGCAGCGGGCTTCGGAACGCGACCGCCGAGCCGCCCTGCGGGCGGACCAGAACGAGCGCCGCCTCGCGCTCAAAGGCGTCCACCTGTCGCTGGTGAAGCGGCGGGCCTGGACCGCGATGCTGGCGACGGTCGCCGCGGAGGACCGCGCCGGCCTAACCGCGACCTTCCAGCGCGAACGCCAAGCGCTGCGGAACCGGTTCGGCGTCCTTCGGCGCACCGGATGGACCGATTTCCTGCAGGAACGGGCGTTGGCCGGGGACCGGGCGGCGCAGGCGGCGTTGCGCGGCATCCGGTATCGAAACCGCCACGCGGACCCGGCGGTGACCACGACTCCCGATCCTTCCCCACAGCCGGCGCAGACCGACCCCACTCCGCCGCATGAGCCCATCCGCGACAAGCCGCCCCGTCGTGAACCGGTACTCGTGCGAAACGGCGCGCGCTTCGTCGAAGCGGTCCCCCAGCCTCCGCTCGAAACGCTTCCGCTGTCTGCTCCTTCGCTGAGCCGCAAGGCCCGGTACAAATGCGCGATGCTCGACGAGCATTACGGCCAACCGATCGACCGCACCATCGGCGAGCTGATTCATTATGTCCGGACGCCGCGATCGCCGGAAGAGCCGCTGCGGGTGACGCTCACCTCGGACGAAGTCCTGACGGACAGCGGCGACCTGATCACTGTCGACTCGCCGGGCGCCGTCACCGGCCACGCCGTCGCCGCTTTCGTTGCGATGGTTCGAGCCGCCGAATGGCCGGCGGTTGAACTGTTCGGCAGCGACGACTGGATTGCCGCCGCCACCGAGGCGCTGAATGCCGCCGGCATCCCGAACTGGCCCGAAGGCTGCCGGCCGGAACTCGAACCGGCCGCGGCCCGGCCCGATGAGCCAAGCCCCCACAATCCCCTCCTCTCGCCGCCGATAGACATGCCAGAGCCGACCGAGCCGGCGCCGGTGATCGCGGAGACAACAGCGATTCCGAGCGCCGCAGCGTGGGAAACTCCGTCGTGGTTGGGCGATGAGGAACTCGAATCGGATCCGCCGCAAGTCGGCAATACAACCTCCCCTCTGCCCCCCGTTTCCAGTCGGGGGCTGCCGACTTCCACCGCCGACCCGGCCGATGTCCAGAAACACGATCCGATCGAGAGGCTGCGTGATGTCCTTCTGAGTGCGAAACGCCCGCCGATGCGGGCTGCGGACGCAGCACTGGACGCCCAGCCTCAGAGGCCGGCGCCTCCGGCGTCGCGCACCCAGATGAAAGTGGAGGCTTGGCTTGCGCAAGCCAAGCAGACGCAGGCGATACCAAAGACGGAGACCAATCATGAGCACGCTGTCGGACCAGAACCTGAAACTTGGACAGGAGCCGGCGACCGTCGGCGAGCGGATCGAGCAGCAGATTGCCGCCCTGACCAAGCATCTGACGACGCCGCCCGGGCCGGAGAGCGCCGCCGACGCGATCCTGCAGCGGCTGGACCAGATCGGCGACGTGCTGATGCTGCTCGCCGCGGGCGTGGAGAGGCAGAACGCCAGCCTGACCGTAATCCTGTCGCATCTCCAGGCGCGGGAATGACCGGACCTGCAGCCGTCGCGCCTGTACCCCGGGCGCGACCGCTTCCCGCCCTAGGACCGAAGTTCCAGCCCCCATGGATTTTCAGCCAGTACGTCAAGCACCTGGAGCAGTGGCGTGACCACAACCTGAGGCATGCTTCGGCAGCCGCGGTGATCCAGTCGTTGCCGTTGGTGCGCAAAGCGGTGGAAGATCGCGGGCTTGCCTTGGCGGCCACCGATGGGCCGGAACTGGTGGATGCCTTCGTGGTCGAGATCCTTGCCAGGATCGATCCCGATCTGCTCGATGCCCATGCGGCGGTGCTTGCGTTGGACCAGGAACACCAGATCGCGGCGGCAAAGAATCGTCCGTCATCCTCGGACCCGCCAGAGCGGACCCGTTCCCCCAGTCACCCGCGCGGACGCGACCGAGATCGATAGGAGGCGACGGTTGGTCCGATCCTGCTGCTGGACAACGATGACAGTCCGTTTCTGGCCGTCGATGCTTCGTTCCATGAGGACGGCTGATCGTAAGGTGTGGCAACCGATCCACTGGTGTGAACCGACGGCTTGCTGAAACCGGTGAAGCGCCTGCGCGGAATGGTCGCCGCCATCGGCGGCTGAACCGCCGCACGACCGGCGGGAGCCGGCCCCCACGACCACCCACCCGCGTGTACGCGGGCGGACTGGTGGGAAACAGCGCCAATGTCCATCCGACCTCCTGAACCGGAGATGATGACCACTACCGAGGAGCGAGGATGGCATCCGGCCGGACCGCGGCCGCCCTATGCGGCGCCGCGGTCCATCCGGACGCCATCCCGTCGATCATACCGGACCAATTCCATGAAATTCATGCAACCGCCCGCAGAACCCGCCACGGCCCGCATTGCCCGACTGCGTCGGATCGCCGAACGTGCTGAGCGCGACTGCGCCGCGACCGGCCGCCCCGACCTGCTGTTGCGTGCGGCACTCCACCACCATGCGGCCGGAGACGTCGACATCGCGCGGGCACAAGCGGCGGCCCTTGTCGACCGCGCCGACGATGACCCCGGCTACGCGCCGGTCTGGCTGATCCACCAAGCCCACGACCTGATCGCCCGGATCGACGGTGCGGATGACGCGCCGCACGGCGCCGACTGACCTGCTCCACTCTTCCCACACCTGCCATTGAATCAATTCCCGTTCGAAATGAGGTAGCGATGCCCGACACAGATCTCAGTCCCCCCACCCCAGCCAACACAACGCCACTTGCTCCCCAGGATTGCGCATCGCCGACGCCAACGACTGCGGTCATTGTCGCTGGCGACCGGTTTGCCCTGCGGGGCCTGGTCAGCCTTCTCGGCCGAGTCCATTCCATTGGCTCCATCGAAGCTCACGGCAGCATCGACGCGGCGATGTCCGGACCGCGAACGGATCTCCTTGTGGTGCATACCGGCACGCCTGGCTTGACCATCGAGCCGGTGGCGGCGCTGGTCGAGCGAAGACAGGCCAGAGTTCTCCTTGCTGCCGGGGTGTGCGGACCCAGCAGACTGGCGGAGTTGCGAGCCGCCGGTGCCCACGGGCTGCTGACCGGGGCGGAAACGACGGAACTGTGCGCCAGCATGATCCAGCTGGCTCTTGCCGACTGCTGCTGTTGGCCAGCAGCAGCGGCAATCAATCCAGATGAAATCAAGGTATTTCACAGCATACCGGCCCCTGCTCTCACTCTGACGGCAAGACAGCGGGAGGTTGCCGCAGAACTTGCGCGCGGCCACAGCAACAAGATCATCGGCGCCACCCTTGGGATGAGCGAAGGAACCGTCAAGATACATCTTACTGCAGTCTATCGGACTCTCGGCGTCAGCAACAGGGCGATGGCGGTCGCACGTTTGCTTCCAGAGTTCGGTTCTTTGACTTGCATGGATTGTGCCGTCGAAGAGCGGGGAAAATGCCCATGAGGACGAGCCGGACGAAGCCATCCGTGATGAAACATGTGCCATCGATCGCCGATTCTTGTCGATGCGCTCGGTGCGGCATCTGGCACGACCAGGACCGTAGCGGTCTGGACAACTGGCTCCTTGTCGGGCCGCCCGGCGATCCCGAAAGCTACACACTGTGCCGCCGCTGCCACATCACAATTATGCGGCGACGGCCACACTATCTCGACCCGGACACGTATCTGACGCTGCTGCCTCCCCGCTGGCCGAACCGGGGGCGACGCAAAACCAACAGAAGAGGGAGCGCCCGGTCCATGGCCAGCAGCCACACCGCCGCCGACAGGGAGATGGCCCTCCGCATCGTACTGGCCACGGTGCCGAAAGGCTTTACTGTCGGCATTGGCCCTCATGTCGAGGGCGACAAATTGTGGATGAGGATCGATGACGCGCCCTTCCCCGCCTTCTTGCCTCGGCGGATAATCCGCTGGGGAACCTTCCTCAGCTACAGCGTCGGACCCGACACTCTGACTTACCCGCCCCGTGTCGCCGCGGTGATCCAGAGCATCCGCGTGACACTCACCGCCGCCGGGATCGGGGAGGCGGACATCAGCCTGTCTCAGGCCGCTGCGGAACGGCAGGCTGCCCAAATCCTTGCTTTGAGCCAGAGCGCCCACGGACGGATGGCGCTGGCCAAGCTGCTTGGCGCAGCCGGGTTGGACGAAGAGGCTATCTCCGCACAACTTGACTGGCTCGATCGAACCCCATTACCGGCGGCTGCACCCCTCAATAGAAGCCAACCATGTGGTGGTCGTCGCACGCGACGCGACCAGTTCGGCAGTTCTTGCAACGGCTAAGTGCGGGACCGCGATGTTGCTCCGCCATGACGCACAGTCGGCGGAACCTTGCGGCTGGTCGGCACCGGCATCCAACACCGGCCCATTATCCCCTCCCATACCATTCCATTCCAGCTCCAGAGGTTTCTCATGACATCGACCGATCTCACGACCCCGCCGAGCAAAACCGCGGTAATCGCCGATCCCCACCCTGGCACCATCGATGCATTGGAGGCGCAGCTCTTCAAAACGAACCCCACACGCCGGGCAAAACTGGTCACTGAGACTTGCGACCTTGTCCCCGTCGTGACCGCCGACCTGGCGGTTTGGCGTGATCAGGTCGGTGATGACGATACCCGTTGCGCCCTCGGAGTGATCGCCGAGGCGCTCGATAGCGCCCACCTCCTGATCGTCGCGGCCCGGCGAGACGCGCCGCGGCCATGGCACCCGCTGCTGACCCAATGCGACCGGTGTACGCGAATGCGCCGCCACTTGGCGGATGCCACGGAGTTCCTCGAGTGGGCGATGACCGTGGCCCGCAGCGTCAGCCTGACGATGAAGGTCGACGTCCAGCAGGCGATCCACCGTGACGAGGAGGGCCTAGCCGTCACAGTATCGACCGCCACGCTCAGCCTACACGAATAGAACAGGGGGTAGCCAAACGATGGACCATCCAACCATGCCACATCCCGATCCTGCGGGCTGCCAGGACCCAAGCTCATTCCTGCGACGGCGGCGACAATTTCTCGCCCCGGCACGTATTTGATCCTGCTTCCACCTCGCTGGCTGCGCCGGGAGCGTGGCGTCAAATAGGGAGGCGCCAGAATGGCCCGCTGTTACACCGCCGCGGATCGCGAAGCGGCTTTCCGCGTCGTCCAGGCCATCGTCCCGCAGAGTTTCGTCGTCGCTATCAGCCCGCATGTCGAAGATGGCCGCTTGTGGGTTCGGATCGATGACGCGCCCTTTCCCTGCATTCTGCCCTGGAGGATCATCCGCTTCGGTAAGGTCGTCGTCACTTACAGCACCACCGCCCCCGATCCTCTGACCTATCCGCCCCATGTCGCTGCTGTATTCCAGGACATTCGCACAGCACTCGCGGCCGCCGGGTTCGGGGAGGTGGACATCAGCCTGTCGCAGTTGGCCGCTGAGCGGCAGGCCAGGCGGATCCTTGAGCTGACCCATAGTGCTCACGGACGCATGCGATTGGCCGGCCTGCTTGCCGCCGCTGGACTGAACGACGAAGCAGTCGCCGGCCAGTTGGACTGGCTCGACCGGACCTCATGAACGGCTGCGTCCCGGACCGGACAGTCCGGCTGGGCCGGCATCATGATGCTGTTGTCGCACGATCCCGGCTGGTGAGGGGGAACGAACACGCCAACGACCGGCCTTTTCAGCGGCGTCAACATCTTTATTGCGTTCGGACGTTCCTCCGAGGCGAACGCGGAGACCATGAGGAGGGCGGGTGCGGCACGCTGTCCTGCAGCCGGATCGGATTGGTTTCCGATCCGCCATCGCAGGAGCGCTTCCATGCCCGTGTCCCGCCGCGAGGCCGACCCCGCCACCCCCGCCTCCGCCGAGCCGTCGGAACCGGACCACCGCCTTCAGCGCGTGGAGGAAACCCTGCTGGACCTGGTGCGCCTTATCGCCCGAACCGAAGCCCGCCGCTTCCTGCACTCTTCCCGCGGCGTCACCGACCTCCGCGTGTTGGTGCTGATCGCCCTGATCAGCCTGACCATCATGATCGGCATCATCGCCGCGACACCCTCCTGACCTCCCTCGCCCCGGAAAGGACACGCCTTCATGAGACGCAAGCCGAGTTCCGGCCAGTCCAACGGCACCATCGGTGACCGGGTGGTGATCTACGCCCGCTACTCGGACCAAAAGCAGGACCCCTCCTCCATCGACGCCCAATTGGCGCTCTGCCGCGACTTCGCTGCCTCCAAGGGATGGGAGGTAGCCGGCGAATTCACCGACGCGATGATCAGCGGGGCCACCAAGGCGCGGGATGGCTATCAGGCCATGCTGCGCGCCGCTGACGCCGGCGGGGCGGATATCGTCTTCGCCGAGCCGCTCGACCGCCTGACCCGCGACCCGGAAAAGAGCCACGCCCTGTTCAAGCGGCTCAAGCACCGGGGCGTCCGTCTCGTCACCCTGGCCGAGGGCGAGGTCAGCAACATCCACGTCGCGGTCAGCGGCATCTCCAACGCCCTCTACCTTGAGGCCGTTTCATTCAAAACCCGGCGCTCAATCCTCGATAAGGTCCGGAGAGGCGAGATCATCACCGGCCTCGCCTACGGTTACCGGGTGGTCAAGGTTTATGCGGACGACGGAACGTTGGTCGACCGGCACTGGGAGATCGTCGAGGAGCAGGCGGCGGTGTTCCGCGAGATCTTCACCGTTTTCGCCGGCGGCCGCAGCCCCAAGCAGATCGCCCGCGCCCTGAACGAGCGTCACGTTCCCGGCCCGCGCGGCGGCATCTGGCGCGACACCACCATCCGCGGCCATTATGAGCGGGCGAGCGGCATTCTGCGCAACGCGCTCTACGCCGGCGTGCTGGTGTTCAACCGCCAGAGCTTCAGCCGCAACCCGGCCGACGATGCCAAGCGCGTCGCCAACCTCAACGACGAGTCCGATTGGGTGCGGGTGCCCTGGCCGGACTTGGCCATCCTCCCGCAGGCTCTGTGGGACCGGGTCCAGCAGCGGCTGCAGGACATCCGGAACGGCGCAGCATCCAGCGCCATTCGCGACGTGCGTCCGTGGGAGCACCGCCGCCAGCATCTGCTCACCGGCCTCGCGGTCTGCGCCGGCTGCGGCACGTCGCTCAGCAACGCCGGCCGTGATTATCTCGCCTGCGCCACCGCCAAGCTCTCGCCCACCTCCTGCACCAATCAGGGCAGCGTCCGACGGAGTGTGCTGGAGGACACAGTGCTGAACACCCTGCGCGATCGGCTGATGCAGGACGACATGGTTGCGGCCTTCATCGCCGCCTTCCGGGAGGCGGTTCGGACGGATGGGCAGGGACAGACCGCTGAACAGCGGCGGCTGGAAGCCGAATTGAAGAAGGTGCGCCAGGACCTCGATGGGCTGGATGCCACCGCCCGCCAGGGTCGGCTGACCGAGCGCCTGCACCGGTTGATGGTCGAGTTGGAGGCGAAGGCCGAATCGCTGGAAGCGGCGCTGGCCTCCCCTCCCCCACCGCTTGTGGAACTGCCCAACAACTTGGCTGCCCTGTACCGGGAGCGGATCGCCGATTTGGCGGCGACGCTGGAGGACCCGGAGCACCGGATCGAAGCGCGCGACCGCCTGCGCCCGCTGATCGAACGGGTGGCGGTGCGCTTCGGCATAGCCGATGCCCGAGGGGTCGAGATCACGCTGGAGGGTGATCTGGTGGCGCTGCTCAGTCTCGGCCTGGTCCCAAACGCACCAAAGGCCAGCGCTGCGGGAGCGGCCGGCCTTCGTGAACAGGTGCGTTCGGTAATAGTGGTTGCGGGGGCAGGATTTGAACCTGCGGCCTTCAGGTTATGAGCCTGACGAGCTACCGGGCTGCTCCACCCCGCGGATGTCTCGGTATGGGGTGATGGATTTCGTGAGGATGCCAGCGTGTTTGC
>Ga0196970_1000372_pt1 | contig 56023 bp, 56 predicted proteins | sample S1v_513CmetaG_FD_148672 | JGI IMG/M metagenome (GOLD analysis project Ga0196970, IMG submission 148672) | Soil microbial communities from Anza Borrego desert, Southern California, United States - S1+v_5-13C | ecosystem: Environmental > Terrestrial > Soil > Desert | place: USA: California...
CCTCCCCCGTCGAAGATGGGGGAGGGTTAGGGTGGGGGCCCAGCACGAGCACGCTTTTCATCCGCTGCGGGTCGGCGCAGCCGGTGGGAAACTCAACCCGACCTACAAACGCTACCCATCACATCAACGCTGACACGGAACTAGTTCGCACGGTCAGGGCGCGCCAGCTACAAACAAATTCTCAATTCGGCGCCGCTGCCCATCCCTGCAATACGCCGGCACCCTATTAAGATGGGCCGGCAAATTTCAGATGTAACGCGATTTGCCCACCTTGAAATCGTCGTGCAATCCGCTCCTGTAAACTCGGCTTCTGGAGCACAGGAGCCAAACATGATCGTTGGCACTTTTTGGAATAGGATCAAACGCGAACGCCGCATTCGCCGTGACCTTCGCTACGTCATGGCACTTGATGACGCGATCCTCAAGGACATCGGCATCACCCGCAGCATGATCGAGCAGGCCGTTCGCACGGGCCATCCGTCCGATTGAGCCAGAGATCCGTGCGGATGCGAGATCCCGGTTCGCACACCAGCCCATCGTGCGCATGCCATTCAAAATTCCCGCACCGGACGGTGCCGCCAGGCATGCGGACGTAAACGACAGCCAGCCCTAGGAGATGCACCATGACCATCCGTAAGACGAACGCCACTGTTCTGCTGTCGACCCTGCTGCTCGTCTCGGGGACAGGCTTCGCCGCCGCACAGCAGAATGGCGCCCAGTCGTCCTTCCACAGCCAGTTGAGCGAAACCGTCAGCGCACTGCGCAACCACAATTCCGGCAGCATGGGCCGTGAGGAGCGCCTGATGACCGAACACCACCTGCAGATCGCCATCGATCTGTCCCGCCAGGGCCGGATCGACAAGGCGCAGCAGTACCTGAACTTTGCCCGTGGCGAGCTGGACTTGGCGGTGGGCTCGAATGCGACGACCGTGGCTGCGATGCCTTTCCCATCCGCCTCGAAGGACCTCTACACCCCGAACAACTGACCGCACCGGAACGGGACGCGGCCGGCACGCAGCCGGCCCGTGCCCCACTCAGCTTTCAGTCCACCCTCAGCTTTGACAGCAATGACGCGCCGCCTCCGATTGGCGGGGCGGGCAGTTAAAATAGGAGCCTTCCATGCACAGGTTTCTTGCGATTACGATTGTCGGAAGCGTTGCGCTAACTTCGGCTGCTTGGGCCCAATCGACCAGCGGCAGCGTCGAGCAGAGCTTTTCGACTCTGCTTGCCGAGGCGAAAACAAAGACCCCGTCCATCAGCGAGAGCGCGACCATCAATACCAGCCTGGCTGCCGCGGAATGGTATTGGGACAGGGATGCGCGAAGCAGGGCCCTGGACTACCTGAACTTTGCCCGCGGCAAGCTCGGCCTGAGCCTTCTTCCGCGCGATGTCACTGTGGTCGAGCGTCCCAACTCGATCCGCTGACCCCTCCGCATAAAGGAGCATGCCAAACTGTGGGGCCGTGGTTGGTCCAGTGGCTGCCCAGGCGGCGACTTCCTCCTTCCGAAATCGTTGCGTAGCTGCGTTTCACGACAATCGGACGTCCACAACACGGACCACGCCAGAGCCTGCATCCGGCTGAGGAGGACCACGAGCGAGCCCGCGCGGACGAGGGGCTTCCTTAAAGGAAGGATAGGGAGACTATCATGCGCTCTTCGCGGCAAGGGAAGACAGTGCCCAACCCACCCATCACTGCGGCCGCGCTGTTCCATCAGGCCCCACCAACCCGGCCGCCCATGGATCCCGCCGGCGGTGTTCGCCGCATGAAACTCGCTCCGCACGAAATGTCGGATGTCGTGACCGCCACCGACGACCTCTTCGTCCTTGCCCATCTCGGGATTCCGCAGGTCGACCCTGCACATTGGTCCCTCGTCATCGACGGGCTTGTCGATCGAGCCCGCACGCTCACCCTCGGCGATCTGAAAGCACGGGCGAAGAAGATCGTGGAGGCTGTGCATCAATGCTGCGGCAATCCACTCCAGCCGCGCGTGCCGACGCGCCGCGTCGCCAATGTCCGCTGGGGCGGTGTCGATCTCGCGACGCTGCTCGATGAGTTCGGGATCGATCCGCGCGCCCGCTTCCTCTGGTCGTACGGGCTCGACGGTGGTGAATTCGCAGGGAAGTCCTGCGATTGGTTCGTCAAGGATCTGCCAATCGAGCGGCTTGCGGCCAGCGATGTCCTCCTCGCCTACGAGTTGAACGGCGCACCGCTGCCGGCCGAGCACGGCTTTCCGGTGCGCCTCGTCGTGCCGGGCTACTACAGTACAAACAGCGTCAAGTGGCTGTGGCGGCTGCATCTCGCCGAGCATCGCGCCGGAGGGCTCTTCACCACCGATCTCTACAATGACGACCTCGGCCAGGAGGACACGGCCGCCGGTCTTCCGGCACGACGGCCTGTCTGGGCGCTCGCGTCGGACTCGCTCATCGTGACGCCGGCTCCCGACACGACCGTTTCATTGGGGGAGCCGACCGAGATCCAGGGCTGGGCCTGGTCATTCCGGGGTGTCACAGCCGTCGAGATCAGCGCCGACGGCGGCGCAAGCTTTACGCGGGCGGCCCTCGAGAAACGACGCGGCTGGGCCTGGCAACGCTTTTCGCTGATCTGGCGGCCCACTACGCGCGGCGAAGCGCAGCTCTGCGTCCGTGCTTTCGAGGCAGGCGGCACCACGCAGCCGCAAGAAGGCGCGCGCAATGCGATCCATACTGTGCGCGTCGTCGTGCGATAACCCTTCTTATCCGTACGCGATTGTACGGACAGGCGAACGATGTGCCCCGTGCCCTTGGGGCCGGGCCGGCCGGCTGAGCGGCGTCCCGCAGGCCGATACCGGGTTACAGATGTAACCACAAAGCTCTTTGCAGAAATCAATCGGTAGCCTGCCTCTCCCAAGACTTAGGTGTCGCAAGCGGCTCTTGCCACCGCCGTCACGGCGACTTGAGCGCCGTCCGACCGGGCGCACGAAATCATCGAGAGGAAAAGCGTGATGTACAACATGGCTGTTGACCGCAGGACCGCTGGCGCCGTTCACATCGAGAAGGCCGGCGCACGCGAACGCATCAGCACATTGACCGCACAAATGCTCGAACGCGAGCACTGGCCACACGAGCAGTTGCTCGCATACCAGGAAAAGCGCCTGGGTGAGATGGTCCGGCATGCCGTGGCGCATTCACCCTACTACCGCGAAGCCATCGGCGATGTGCGGGTGGATGACGTCGACCTGCAACAGCTCCCGGTCCTGACGAAGACGACGCTGATGGCGGAGTTCGACCGGATCGTAACGGACAACCGGCTGCACCTGGCTGACCTCGAGCAGCATTTGGCCAGCGAATGGGCTGCCGATCCGTTGTTCGGCGAATATCGGATCGTCGGCACCGGGGGTACGACCGGTCAGCGGGGCATTTCGGTGTACGACCAATCTGCCTGGGAGGTTGCGGTCGCCAGCGTCCCACGCGCGATGACGGTTCAAGGGCTCTCCGCGGAGACCCGTGTGATCGGCATTGGAGCCCCCACCGCGCTTCACATGACGAACCGCCTTTTCGCCGAGCTTCGCGCCGGGCAAAGCGATGCACCGCGCCTTGCCGTGACCACGCCGCTTCCCGAGATGGTCGAGGCCTTGAACGCTTACCAGCCGGAGGCCGTGATCACCTATCCATCGTTGATCCGCCGACTGGCCGAGGAGCAGTCCGCGGAACGGCTGCAAATCGCACCGCGGCAATTCTGCTCGGTTGCGGAGACGCTTACGAACGATGTCCGCGAGCTGGCCCGAGAGACTTGGGGGGCCGCGGTGCTCAACGTCTATGCCTCGACGGAGGCCAACCTGATCGGCACGGAATGCCCGTGGACGAGCGGCCTTCACGTCGCCGAGGATTTGCTGGTCCTCGAAGTGGTCGACGAGAACAACCGGCCCGTGCCGCCCGGTGTCACCGGCCACAAGGTGCTCGTCACCAACCTCTTCAATCGCGCCCTGCCATTCATCCGCTATGAGCTCTCCGACCTCGTCACGATAGCCAAAGGCCCTTGCCTATGCGGGCGATCCCATTTGCGCCTCCAGTCGGTCGAAGGCCGGCGCGAGGACATCCTGACCCTGCCGGCGCGAAACGGCGGACGGGTCGACGTGCATGCCTTCCTGCTGGGCGAAACGCTTCTGCACATGCCTGCAGTCCAGCAGTATCAGTTGAGCCCGCGCCCTGACGGCCTCCTGGTGAAGGTCGTGCTTCGGGACACGGCGGCGGCGGGAGACGTCCTGCAGTCGGCGCGCAGTGCCATCGCGGCAGAACTCGATCGGCTCGGCGCGGTCGTCGAAACGCTGGCGATCGAGGTGACCGACGAAATCGGACGTTCAGGAACCGGCGCGAAGGCGAAGCTGGTGAGCGCAGCTTGAACCGCAGCCCATCCTGCAGGGCACGCCGAATGTCGAACTTTGTTTCGGTGGTGCCCTATCGGGAATTGCCGAGCGTCCGCAAAAGGAGGACCGAATGCACCGGATCATCCTGTCCAGCCACCCCGACCCGCGTGTTCGTCGGGCAGCCGCCAAGGCCAGTCTGGCGCGCGCCGAAATGATGATTACCGTAGCGCGCATGATCTGGAGTGGACTGAGGCGTCTTCCGGAGCGTGTCAGGGGAGGAGCCCACACGCCGGGATCACCGGCAATCGCCCGTATCCGCCGAAATCCACCGTGAGACTCGGCCGTTCAGTCGAGCGTTCGGGCCGTGGGTCCTCTTCGACTGAATGTGTCTAAGCACTATACCGGCGAGCTGTAACACTGGCCCACTTGCCCCCACCCTGACCCTCCCCCGCTAACGCACTACGGCATGCACATTGTCGGATCAGGAGATTGGCCTTCATTCCCGCGAAAGCGCTAGGGTGTGTGCACATCCGGCGCATGTGAACGTGGCAGGAAACGTTCCGGTCGGAGGCCCGGCCTCCGACCGGCGATCCTGGGCCCCTCCGGCATGCCGGGCGGGGGTCGCACCCCCGCCCGGAACGTTTCCTGGTCACGGCGGATTTCCGCCTATCCTTCCACCTCCATAGCGGAGTTCTTTGCACCGCAACAGGTGTGCATACCGTAGCGCTAACGCAGGGGAGGGGACCCGCGAAGCGGGGAGGGTGGGGGTAAGTGGGTCAGAATTTTCGCTGGCGGATATAATACCAGGTCCCATCGATCCCAACCGATAGCTTGGCCCGTCGGTTAGGGCCTCGCGGCTGACGCTGAGCGTTATGGATTTGGATCAATGGGACGTAGGGCAACCTATCTTGAGAGCAGACGATGAGCACTGGGAAACTAAAGGAACAGCAATGACCGATTGGAAACTGCCCTGGGAAGGCGGGTGCCTATGTGGAGGGGTACGCTTCCGCGTAAGCGCCCCGCCTCTGCTGACCATGGCGTGCCATTGCACCGGCTGTCAAAAACTCAGCGCCAGCGCGTTTTCACTGACGATCGCTGTGCCAAGTGACGGGTTCGTGATCACGCGAGGGGAGCCGGTGGTCGGTGGGCTCCATGGCCCACACCGACAGCTCTATTGCCCCCACTGCAAGAACTGGATGTTCACGCAGCCGCATGCAATGGACTTCTTCATCAACGTTCGCGCGACCATGCTGGATGATCACAGTTGGTATGTGCCGTTCGTCGAGGTGTTCACTTCAGAAAAACTACCATGGGCCACGACCCCCGCCGTACACAGCTTCGCCACGCAGCCTGACCTTCAAGGATACGCGCCTCTGGTTGAGGCCTTTGCACGCGAAGGGGCACGGCCGGCTTGAGGGACAGCCATTCTCGAGTCATCGCCTCGCCCTTCTCGGCGGCGGCTGCTTGGGGGGCCATGGCGATGGCCTCGAGCGGGCGGCCTGCTCGACCGTTCCGGCAGCGTTGGAGCTTGCGGGTCATCCGGCAAGCGATTGAAATTTCTTCAAATTTTGACGAATGACGGTCTTGTCTGGTCGAACTGAAAGGCCCGGGCATGACCATTCACGTGCGCACCACGAGCGTTGAGCGCCTTCACCGGTGGCGCGCTCGCACATACGCTGCGCGGCTCGGCATTGGTGCCGTTCAGAGCGCGCCGTGACGGGCCGCCACCACCTCCGCCATGATCGACAGGGCGATCTCGGCCGGGGTCTCGGCGTCGATGTCGATGCCGACGGGGGCTCGGATGTGGGCTGTCTCGGCTTCGGTGAAGCCCAGGTCGCGCAGCCGGTCCAGGCGCTTGGCATGGGTGCGCCGGCTGCCCAGCGCACCGATGTAGAAGGCAGGCGAGCGCAACGCCACCACCAGCGCCGGGTCGTCCAGCTTCGGGTCGTGCGTCAGCGTCACCACCGCGGTGCGCGCATCGATGGACAGGGCGGTCAGCGCTTCGTCCGGCCAGGTTCCGACCAGCGTCACGCCGGGGAAGCGCTCTTCCGTGGCGAAGGCCGGGCGCGGGTCGACGATGGTGACCGCATAGCCGACGAGCTGCGCCATGGGCACCAGCAACTGCGCGATGTGCACGGCGCCGACGACGATCAGGCGCAGCGGCGGATTGTGGACGTGCACGAACAGGCGGGCACCTTCCTCGCCCCCCTCGGGATCATGGAATTCGATCAGGCCGCTGTGGTCCTGGTGGATGCGCTCGCGGACCTCGGAAAGGTGGCGCTCCTCCAATCCGAAGCCGCCATGCACGGCGTCTCGGAAGACGAGGCTCTGCAAGCCGCTGCTCAGGTCGGTGACCAGGGCCACCGGGATGCCTTCGGCGCGGGCGGCGATGAGCCGGTCGAGCAGATCGCGCTTCATTCCACCGCCTCGACGTAGACCTTCACGGTGCCGCCGCAGGCCAGCCCGACCTCCCACGCCATCTCGTCGGAGACGCCGAAGGACAGGAGGCGCGGCTCGCCGTCCTCCATGACCTTCATGGATTCGTGCACCACCGCGCCCTCGATGCAGCCGCCGGACACCGAGCCGACCATGGCGCCGGTGCCATCCACGGCGAGCTGGCTGCCCACCGGGCGTGGCGACGAGCCCCAGGTGTCGACCACGGTGGCCAGCGCCACCTTGCGCCCCTCCGCGCGCCAGCGCGCCGCTTGTTCGAGGATATCGTCGCTCTTCATTCGTTCCCTCCCGGCCATCGGCGCCAAGCGGCGCCGGTCCGTCCCATTGGACAAAAATCTGTATGGCGCCGGACATCGCGTCCAATGCCACATCCACATCCCTGAACCGCAAGCGGCACGTAACATCGGCGAACGGCCACTTGCGGCTTTCCGCACTGGCGCGGCGCATTCGAGATGGTTACAGTCCTAGGATCATCACTGGTGCGAACAACGCAACAAAGAACGCAAAACTCAGAGGGAGGTCGCGCGATGACCCGTTTTCTTGCAACGCTCGGAATTTGCCTTGTAGCCACGCTACCGGCGCGCGCTCAGGAGTTCATCACGGTTCTGACCGGCGGCACCAGCGGCGTGTACTACCCGCTGGGCGTGGCGCTCAACGGCGTCTACGGCAAGGCGATCCCGAACGCGAAGGTCACCGTGCAGGCGACCAAGGCATCGGTGGAGAACCTGAACCTGCTGCAGTCCGGCAAGGGCGAGATCGCCTTCACGCTGGGCGATTCGCTGTCGGATGCTTGGCAAGGGCGCGAAGAGGCCGGTTTCAAGACGAAGCTGACCAAGCTGCGCACCATCGCCGGTATCTACCCGAACTACATCCAGATCGTCGCCGCCAAGGATTCCGGCATCAAGACGCTGGCCGACCTGAAGGGCAAGCGGGTGTCCGTGGGTGCCCCGAAATCCGGCACCGAGCTGAACGCCCGCGCCATCTTCGGCGCCGCCGGCATCACCTACAACGATTTCGCCAAGACCGAGTACCTGCCGTTCGCCGAGTCCGTCGACCTGATGAAGAACCGGCAGCTCGACGCGACGCTGATCTCCGCCGGCCTGGGCGTGGCGGCGGTACGCGACCTCGCGACCTCGCAGGAGATCACCATCGTCTCGGTTCCGGCTGACATCATCCAGAAGGTCGGTGATCCCGCCTACATCGCCGAGACCGTGCCGGCCAACACCTACAATGGCCAGACCGAACCGGTGACGACCGCAGCGGTGCGCAACTTCCTGGTCACGCACTCCGGCGTGTCGGACGCCACCGCCTACGCCATGACCAAGGCGACCTTCGAGAACCTCGAAGCGCTGACCTCCGCGCACGCCGCGGCCAAGCAGATCAAGCTGGACGCCGAGGCTGCCAAGTCACCGGTGCCGCTGCATCCGGGGGCCGAGAAGTTCTACAAGGAGAAGGGCCTGGTCAAGTAAAGGCACCGGTGTCCGGAAGCGCTCCATGACCACCACCCAGGGCGAGGCGGACGCCAAGATCCGCCAGATCATCGATCGTGAGAACCCCGCCACGGTGGTGGCGTTCGAGGGGACGGCCGGCAAGGCCATCTTCCTCATCGCCGTCGTGTTCTCGATCTTCCAGGTGTGGACGGCGGCGTTCAACCCGCTGTCCAGTCTGGTCGTGCGTTCGGTGCATGTCGGTTTCCTGCTGCTGATGGCCTATCTGCTGTTCGGCTTCCGGCAGGAGGAGCGGCGCACCATCCCCTGGTACGACTGGCTGCTCGGCGGCACGGCCTTCGCGCTCGGCCTGTACCACTGGTGGTTCGAGGCCGACATCATCCAGCGCTCCGGCGACCCCAACACCACCGACCTCGTGGTCGGCGCGCTCGTCGTGGCGCTGGTGTTCGAGGCGGCGCGGCGGATCATGGGGCTGGTGCTGCCGATCATGTGCGGGGTCTTCATCCCCTACGCGCTGTTCGGCCGCCATCTGCCCTTCGGCATGGCGCACCGCGGCTATGACATCGACCAGGTGATCGACAACCTGTTCCTGTCGACCGAGGGCATCTACGGCACGCCGACCTTCGTGTCGGCGACGTACATCTTCCTGTTCATCCTGTTCGGCGCGTTCCTCGAGCGGGCCGGCATGATCAAGCTGTTCAACGACGTCTCGCTGGGTCTCGTCGGACACGCCAAGGGCGGACCGGCCAAGGTGGCGGTGATCTCGTCGGGCTTCATGGGGACGATCAACGGCTCGGGCGTCGCCAACGTGCTGACCACCGGGCAGTTCACCATCCCGCTGATGATGCGCTTCGGCTACCGCCCGGCTTTCGCCGGTGCCGTCGAGGCGACGTCCAGCATGGGCGGGCAGCTCATGCCGCCGGTCATGGGTGCCGCCGCCTTCATCATGGCCGAGACCATTGGCGTGCCCTACAGCGAGGTGGCGCTGGCCGCCACCATCCCGGCCATCCTTTACTTCGGCAGCGCCTTCTGGATGGTGCATCTGGAAGCCGGCATGCGCAATCTGGTGGGCCTGCCGCGCTCGGAATGCCCCAGCGTCACCCGCGCGCTGACCGAGGGCTGGTACCTCGTGCTGCCGCTGGCGGCGCTGGTCTATCTGCTGTTCTCCGGCTTCACGCCGCTGTTCGCCGGTGTCATGGGACTGGCCGCCACCGCCGGCCTGATCCTCGGCTCGCGTCTGGTGAAGGGGATCGGGCCGCTGGTGCTGCGTATCGTCTTCTGGGTTGCGGTCGGGCTCGCCGCGGCGGCGCTGTGGCGGATGGGGTTCCGGACCGAGCACATGACCTTCGCGCTGGTCGGCGTCATGGCGCTGGTCTGCTTGACCTTCCAGGGTGGGCGCGAGGCCGTGGGGCTGCTGATCCAGAGCCTCGCGGATGGTGCCAAGAACGCGCTTGGCGTCGGTGTGGCCTGCGCGCTGGTCGGCGTGCTGATCGGCATGCTCCAGCTCACCGGCTTGTCGTCCAGCTTCGCGGCGATGGTCGTCGACTTCTCAAACGGCAACCTGCTGCTGGCGCTGCTGCTGACCATGGTCGCCTCGCTGGTGCTGGGCACCGGCCTGCCGACCACGGCCAACTACATCGTCATGGCGGCGATCACCGCCCCGGCGCTGAAGCTGATGGGCGTGCCGCTGATCGTCTCGCACATGTTCGTCTTCTACTTCGGCATCATGGCCGACCTGACGCCGCCGGTGGCGCTGGCGGCTCTGGCCGCTTCGTCGATCTGCCGGGCCGGCCATATGGAGATTGGCTGGCTCGCCACGCGCATCGCCATGGCCGGATACGTCGTGCCGTTCATGGCGGTGTACGACCCGGCGCTGATGCTGCAGACCGACAACTGGCTGAACGTAGCCTACATGGTGGTGAAGGCCTGCCTCGCCATCGCGCTGTGGGGGGCGGGGACCATCGGCTACTTCTGGACGCCGCTCACTTGGATCGAGCGGCTGGTGGCTGTAGCCGGGGCGCTGCTCTTCGTGCTGGCGTTGCCCTGGACGGACGAGGCCGGGTTCGCCGTCACCGTCGTCTTCCTGGCGTGGCAGTGGTGGCGGATGAAGGCGCAGGCCGGACTGATCCGCGCTGCGCCATGAGTGCCTTGTGCATGGCGCTTGCCAGCGGTGTCCTGCTGGCGAGCGTCCCCGCCGAGCGGTTCACCCTCTCTTGGACTCATTCGGTGGAACGTACGGAGTGGCAGGAGGAGTGGCGTATCGACGGTGGCCGGCTGGTGCTGGAGACCGCGCGCGTGAAGGGCGCTGGGGCCGGCATGGAGCCGCCGCCGGACGCGCGACTCTCCGGCGGCTGGTTCGTCTGGCACCCGCGGGTGCCGCCGCAGGAGCGGGTGGTGCTCGCCGCCTCATCTCACACCGCCGACCACCGGCTCTGCGCCGGAGGCGTCTGCCGGCCGCTGCACGACTGGCTGGGTCCGGGCACGGAGGGATCGGTGGAACTGCGGCCCTGCTCCTGAATGTGCAAGCGTTTCCGGCTTGGCCTGTGCTTGCCCCATCCGCATACTGCGCTCTCCCCCGCGAATCTCTTCCTTTCCATGATGACCGACGTGACGAACCGCCCTGCCATCCTCTCCCGTATGCTTCCGGCCCTCACCTTCCTGGCGGCACTGGCCCTGCCCGCGCTTGCCTTCGCCATGGAGGGGGAGACGGCGGGGGTGCCGCACCTCGACGGGCGCGAGCTGGGGCCGCTGTGGGTGGTACCCTTCGCCGGCGTGCTGCTGTCCATCGCCATCCTGCCGCTGGCGGCACCCCTGATCTGGCACCACCATTTCGGCAAGATCGTCGCCGCCTGGACCTTCGCGTTCCTGATCCCGTTCGCCGGCCGCTACGGCCTTGAACACACGGTGTACGAGCTGCTGCACACGGCGCTCCTGGAATACATCCCCTTCATCGTCCTGCTGACCGCGCTGTTCACGGTGGCGGGCGGGGTGCGGCTGAAGGGGGCGCTGGTCGGGACGCCGCTCGCCAACACGCTCGGACTCGGGTTGGGCACGGTGCTGGCGAGCCTGATGGGCACGACGGGTGCCTCCATGCTGCTGATCCGGCCGCTGCTGCGCGCCAACGACCAGCGGCGCTACAAGGTCCACACCGTCGTCTTCTTCATCTTCCTGGTCGCCAACATCGGCGGCTCGCTGACACCGCTGGGCGACCCGCCGCTGTTCCTGGGCTTCCTGAAGGGCGTCGATTTCTTCTGGCCGACCGTGCACCTGCTGGAGCCGATGGCGTTGGCCTCGGCCATCCTGCTGGCCGTCTACTTCGCCACGGACTGGGTGCTCTACGCCCGCGAGGGCGGCAAGGCCCCGCTGACGGAGGAGTTCAAGGAGCCGCTCGGCATTGAGGGCAAGGTCAACTTCGTCCTGCTCGCCGCCATCGTCGGCGCCGTGCTGCTCAGTGGCGTCTGGCACCCGGGCGGCGGGCTGACCGTGCTGGGGATCACCGTGCCGTGGGAGAGCATCGTCAGCCAAGCGCTGCTTCTGCTCATCACTTGGCTGTCGCTGAAGCTGACCAGCGCCGAGAGCCGGCGGATGAACGCCTTCACCTGGGGCCCGATGGTCGAGGTGGCGAAGCTGTTCGCCGCCATCTTCCTGACCATGATCCCGGCGATCGCCATCCTGCGCGCCGGCACCGAGGGCTCGCTGGGCACCATCATCGCCGCGGTCAACCAAGGTGGACAGCCGATCCCGGCGGCGTATTTCTGGGCGACCGGCATCCTGTCGAGCTTCCTCGACAACGCGCCGACCTACCTCATCTTCTTCAACACTGCCGGCGGCGACGCCGCGCACCTGATGGGTGAATATGCGTTGACCCTCACCGCAATCTCGGCGGGCGCGGTGTTCATGGGTGCCAACAGCTACATCGGCAACGCGCCCAACTTCATGGTCAAGGCCATCGCCGAGGAGCGCGGCGTGCGGATGCCCAGCTTCTTCGGCTACATGGCGTGGTCGTGCGGGATCCTGGCGCCGCTGTTCGGGCTGATCACGGTGGTGTTCTTCCGCTGACCGTCGTTGCCATCCCTGTAGGTCGGGCCAAGCGTAGCGCGGCCCGACCTACGAAACGCCGCCCTCAATGCGCCATCAGCACCGGCACGTGCATGTGCTGGAGCACGGTGCGGGTGGCGCCGCCCAGGACCATCTCGCGGAAGCGGGAATGGCCGTAGGCACCCATCACCAGCATGTCCGCACCGACGTCCCGCACGCAGGTCAGGATCACCTCGCCGACGTCGCCGTTGGCGATGTTGGCCTGGTGCTGGCTGCGCACGCCGTGGCGCTCCAGGTAGACCATGATGTCGCGCGCACTGTCGCCCTGGTGGCCCGGCGGGTCGATGGTGAGCACGGTCACCTTCTCCGCCGCCTGCAGGAAGGTCAGCGACTCGCGCACCGCCCGTACCGCCTCGCGGGTGTTCTTCCAGGCCAGCACCACGTGCCGTCCGAAGCTTTCCGACATGCCGTCGTGGGGCAGCACCAGGGTGGGGCAGGCGGCCTCCAGCGGCAGCCGGTCGGGCACGTGCAGCAGCACGCGATCTTCCAGGTGCGCGGGGCGCGACTGGGTGACGATGGCAAGGTCGGCGTAGGCTGCCCGCCCGGCAAGCAGCTCCACATGGTCGCCCTCGTCCACCGTCCAGGAATAGGAGACGTCCTTCAGCGCCTGGCGGATCTCGTGCTCGATCTCGGCTGCCTTCTCCCGCGCGATGGCGGTCGCCTCTGCGATGTAGCCGTAGGAGGCGGCTCGGCCGGTGACGGCCGCCGGCATGGCGATGGGGGTCGCAATGTACAGGGCCTCCACGTACGCATCGAAGCGCTTCGCCAGCGAGACGGCCGCCTCCAGGCGGGAGGTGCGCTGGTCGTCGTTCGCCATGTGCAGCAGAATGGTCTTGATCGGCATCGGTTCGCTCATAATGGCCGGCCCCGCTGGGCCCTGCACTAGGTAACGCCCGGTGGGGCCGAATGGCAACCGGCCTACTTCACCGTGACGGCGTAGGCATCGACGGGCAGCGGCTTTTCGATCAGGCCGCGCGCCTTCAGGAACTCGGCGAAGCGGGCGTAGCGGGCGACGTCCAGGGCCGCCGGGCTGTGCGAGAAACGCGGCAGCGTGTCGGCCCAGGCGCGGCGGTTCAGCTCGTCGTTCAGCTCCGGCCGACCCTTGGTGAAGGCGGCGTGCGCCTCCTCGGGGTGGTTGAGGATGTAGAAGACGGCGCGTTCCACGGCCGCCAGGAACTTCGGGAAGCGCGGGTCGGCGGCCTGCGCCTTGTTGGCGATCAGGATCAACTCGTCATAGGCGGGCACGCCCTCCTCCTCGGGGTAGAAGGCGCGGCCCTCGCGCTTCTCGATCGCCATCTGGTTCAGCTCGAAGTTCCGGAAGGCGCCGATCACCGCGTCCACCTGGCCCGACAGCAGCGAGGGCGAGAGGGAGAAGTTGACGTTCACCAGCGTGACGTCCTTCAGCGTCAGCCCGGCCTTCTCCAGCATGGCGCCGAGCAGCGCGTCCTCGAATCCGCCGACCGAGAAGCCGATCTTGCGGCCCTTCAGGTCCTTCATCGACTTCACCGGCCCGTCGGCCAGCACGACGAGCGAGTTGAGCGGAGTCGACACCAGCGTGCCGACGCGCACCAGCGGCAGCCCTTCGCCGACCTGCATCTGCAGTTGCGGCTGGTAGGAGACGGCCAGCTCCGCCTTACCGGCGGCGACCAGCTTGGGCGGGTCGTTGGGATCGGCGGGAGCCACCAGCATCACGTCCAGGCCGACGTCCTTGAAGAAGCCTTTCTCCTGCGCCACCACCAGCGGCGCGTGGTCGGGGTTGAGGAACCAGTCCAAGAGGACGGTCAGCTTGTCCTGGGCGTGAGCCGGCAGGGCCGTCAGCAGGCCGGCGGCCACCGCGACGGCGGCAAGGGCATGTTTCATGGAATCAGTCCTTTTCATCGAAGGCGTGCGACTCGGGAACCCAGGGCAGGGCCCGATGCAGGACGGCGTCGGTTACCGTGTAGAGCGCCACGGCGAAGGCGCCCAGCACGAACAGCGCGGCGAAGAGCAGGTCGATCTGCATGCGCGCGTTGGCGTGCAGCATCAGGTAGCCGAGCCCGGCGGAAGATCCCACCCACTCGCCGATCACCGCGCCGATGGGGGCCACTGCGGCGGCGACGCGCACGCCGGAGGCGAAGGCGGGCAGGGCCGCCGGCAGGCGGATATGCCACAGCGCGGACGCGCCGGACGCCCCCATGGTGCGCGCGAGGTCGAGCCAGCCCGGCTCCGTCCGCCGCAGGCCGTCGAACAGCGCCGAAGTGACGGGGAAGTAGATGATCAGCGTCGCCATGGCGATCTTGGACGCCATGCCGTAGCCCAGCCACAGCACCAGGAGTGGCGCCAGCGCGAACACCGGGATCGCCTGGCTGACCACGAGCAGCGGCATCAGCCAGCGCCGGGCCGAGCGCACGCTGGCCAGCAGGATGGCGCTGACCGTACCCAGCGCCACGCCCAGGAACAGGCCGAGCAGGATCTCGGTCAGCGTGGATGCCGCGTGCTGGGTCAGCAGGCCGGCGTTGCGCTGGAACGCGGTGGCCACGGCCAGCGGTCCCGGCAGGATGTAGCGGGGCAGTCCCGTCGCCCAGACCAGCGCCTGCCAGGCGGCGAGCAGGACGGCGAGGGTGACCAGGGGGCGGAGGAACTTCATTCTGCAAGCCTCCGCAGCAGTTCGCCCTGCAGGGCCAGCACGTCGGGATCGTCCGGGGCGCGCGGCGGCGGGCCGGGGGGCTCCAGCGCCGGGCCGACGGTGGCGGGGAAGCCGGTCATCACGTGCACGCGGTGGCCCAGGCGCAACGCCTCCAGCGGGTCGTGGGTCACCAGCAGCACCGTCCGCCCCGCCAGCAGCTCCGCCGCCAACCCGCCCAGGCGCAGGCGCGTGATGGCGTCGAGCGCGGAGAACGGCTCGTCCATCAACACCACCGGGCGGTGCTCCATCAGCGTGCGGGCCAGCGCCACGCGCTGCCGCTGGCCGCCGGACAGCGACGCCGGGCGGTCGTCCTCACGGCCCGCGAGGCCGACGCGCGCCAGCAGGCCGCGCGCCTCGGCGACGAGGGTCGGCGTTCGGCGCTCGCCGCGCAGCCTGGCGCCCAGCAGCACGTTGCCCAGCACGCTCAGCCAGGGCAGCAGCAGATCCTGCTGCGCCATGTAGGCGATGCGGCCGGCGAGCGGCCGGCCGTCGCCGGCGGTGACGGTGGTGGGCGGCTCCGGCTCGGCCAAGCCGGCGATCATGCGCAGCAGCGTCGTCTTGCCCACCCCGCTCGGACCCAGCAGGCAGGTGACCGCGGCCGGCTCCAGGCGCAGGCTCAGGTCCTCGAACAGCGGTGTGCCGCCATAGGTCAGACGTGCGGAGGCGATGGTGACGGGCAGAGGCGGCGGAACGTCGTCCGCCTGGACGAAGGCATCCATGGATCACTGGTCCCTACGCCGGTGCGAACCGGATCAGGTTCCAGGGGTCGTCCCGTAGCGTGGGACCTCTCAGCCGACCACCGGCTCCCCCCAGTGAATGGGGTGGACTATGGCAATTCCGCGCAGTTCGGGCAAGTGGCGTGCTCTGTGGGAGGCGGGGTGCCGGCGATCTCCAGCAGCAGCTTGGTGAGGATGGCCTGCGCGAAGGCGTCGAAACCGTCGGCCACCACGATGAAGGCGCCGGGCCCGCCGATCACGTTCTCGCGGTAATATTGGTCGAGGTCGCGCGGCGGCTCGCCGCCCCAGGGGTTGGGACGGTTGTTGACGATTGGCAGGCCGTTGATGGTGATGCCCCGCGCCAGCACCCCCTCGCGCGCCAGGGAGAGCGGCGGGCCGCTGTTGTTCGGGCCGTCGCCGGAGACGTCGATCACCCGCCGCGTGCCCTCGAACGGGCTGGTCTCGAACAAGGCGCCGGAATAGGTGAGGCCGGCGCTGATGGACGTCCATCGCTCGCGACCGATGCCGGTCTCGGCGAGGCGGTCGGCGAAGCCGGTGATGGAGTCCCGCCCGTCCAGCAGCGTCCAGCCCATCATCGTCTGCTGATAGTGGTCGCCGGCCCACTCCACATAGGTCACCGCGATCCGGCCGTAAGGGCCGGAGCGGATGGCGTTGATGACCTTGGGGTTGAGGAACGCCTCCACATAGCCGCGGCGCTGGAGCTGTGCCTCCTCAGGGTCGATGCTGCCGGAGACGTCCACCGCCAGCACCAGTTCCAGATCGACCGGAATTCCGCCAGCCCACACCCGGCCCGGCAGAGCCAGGAGCAGGAGCAGCGCGGCAAGGATGCGGTGCAGCTGATGCATTCTTGAAAAAGAAAGGGCGCGCGCCGCCGTCGGCAAGGGGCTCGCCCGTATGTTGACGGATGGGGGAGATTGGCCCACCTCTACGGGGTATGGCACGGCGTCCCCTTTTCCTGGGCAGCGAGATCTACCGCGGGTCGAGTTACGGTCCGAAGCACCCGCTCGCCATCCCGCGTGTCTCGACCACCATGGACCTCAGCCGGGCCATGGGCTGGCTGGACGGCGGCGCCTACATCGATACCCCCGCGGCGACGCCGGACGAACTGGCGCGCTTCCACCACCGCGACTATATCGCCGCGCTGAAGCGGGCGGAAGCCGACCAGCGCGTCGACGCGGAGACCGGTGCCCGCTACAACCTCGGCCGGTTGGAGAACCCGGTGTTCCCTGAGATGTACCGGCGTCCGGCGGTCGGGGCGGGGGCGGGCATCCAGGCCGCGCGCCTGCTGCTGGAGGAGCCCGGCATCGTCTACAGCCCCGCCAGCGGCACCCACCACGCGCGGCCCGGCCGGGCCAGCGGCTTCTGCTATTTCAACGCGCCGGTGCTCGCCATTTGCGAGTTGCTGGATGCCGGGGTGGAGCGCATCTACTACGTCGACCTCGACGCCCACCACGGCGACGGCGTGGAGGAGGCGTTCGCCGACGACGACCGGGTGCTGACGCTGTCGGTGCACGAGCAGGGGCGCTGGCCCTTCACCGGCTCGGCCGACGCGCGCGCCGGCCGCATGGTGCGCAACCTGCCCGTCCCGCAGGGCTTCAACGACAGCGAATTGGACCATCTGGTCGAGACGGCGATCCTGCCGCTGGGAGAGTGGTTCCGACCCGACGTGGTGGTGGTGCAGACCGGTGCCGACGCGCTGGCCGAGGATCCGCTGAGCAGGCTGGAGCTGTCCAACGGCGCCCTGTGGCGGGCGGTGGGCGCGCTGATCGGCCTAGCGCCGAGGCTGTTGGTGGTGGGCGGCGGCGGCTACAATCCCTGGTCGGTCGGCCGCTGCTGGGCCGGTGTGTGGGCGACGCTCAACGGCATCGACCCCGCGGCACGGCCAACGCCGGAGGCCGAGGCGGTGCTGCGCGATCTCACCTGGCACCGCGGCGCCGGCCGCAACCCGCCGGAGCACTGGTTCACCACCCTGGCCGACTCGCCGCGCCCCGGCCCGGTGCGCGAGCCGGTGCGGCAGGTCGCGGAACTGGCGCGACATCCCTGAAGGTTCAGCGGGTTGTCAGGACAGTCCGGCAATCTCCGCAGCGCGGACGGAGCGGGCCGCCACGTGATGGTCCTTGGCGAGCACCGTGTAAACTGCCGGTAGCACGAACAAAGTGAACAGCGTGCCGATCAGCATGCCGGTGACGATGACCAGACCGATGGAGAAGCGGCTGGCCGCCCCCGCCCCTGCGGCCGTCAGCAGCGGCACGAGGCCGACCACCATCGCCGCCGTGGTCATCAGAATGGGGCGCAGGCGCACGCGGGCCGCATGTTCGATCGCGGTGCGGCGGTCCACCCCCTCGTTGATCTGCATCTCGCGGGCGAACTCCACCAGCAGGATGCCGTGCTTGCTGATCAGGCCGATCAGGGTCACCAGGCCGACCTGGGTGTAGATGTTCATAGTCGACAGGCCGAAGAACAGCGGCAGCAACGCGCCGCAAATGGACATCGGCACGGAGACCAGGATCACCAATGGGTCGCGCAGCGATTCGAACTGCGCCGCCAGCACCAGATAAATGACGATCAGGGCGAAGACGAAGGTCACCATCAGCTGGTTGCCTTCCGTCACGTACTGCCGCGATTCCGACAGGTAGGCGTGGTTGAAGCCGGCCGGAAGCTGGATGCGCGCCTGCTCTTCCAGGAACGCCACCGCCTGACCGATGGTGACGCCCGGCATCGGGACGGCGGAGAAGGTGGCCGACGGCAGCTGGTTGTACTTGTTCAGCGCGTTCGGCTCCGTCGCCGTTTCGATGGAAACGACGGTCGACAGCGGGATCTGCGCGCCGGTCCCGGTGGCAACGTAGAACTTGCTCAAGTCCTCCGGCGTCAGGCGCTGGGACCGGGGCACCTGGGGAATGACCTCGTACGAGCGGCCGTTCAGGTTGAAACGGTTGACGTAGTTGCCGCCGGCCAGCACCGCCAGCGTGTCGCCGACGGCCTGCATGGACAGGCCGAGGTCCGCTGCCTTGGACCGGTCGATCTTCAGACGGATCACCGGGCTGTCGTATTGCAGATCGCTGTCGGTGACGATGAACATGCCGCTCTTCGTCGCCGCGTCCTTGATGCGCTCGATGGCGTCGAAGATCGTGCGGTAGTCGCTGGTGCTGGAGATCACCATCTGCACCGGCAGGCCACCGGTAGATCCGGGCAGGGCCGGCGGCGACACCAGGAAGACGTTGATGCCGGTGACCTTGTTCAGCTCCGCCTGGGCCAGCGGCTGCAGCTCCTTGGCCGTCCGCTCGCGCTCCCCCCACGGCTTCAGGATCATGCCGGCGAAGCCCTGGTTCAGGGTCGGCATGCCGGTCAGGACGAAGCGGGTGTCCGTCTCCGGAAACGCCTTAAAGGTGTCGTCGATCTGCCTGCCGAAGCTGTCGATGTAGTCGAGGTTGGCGTACTGCGGCGCCTTGGAGATGCCGAACAGGATGCCCTGGTCCTCCTCCGGCGCCAGCTCCGACATGGTGTTGGCGAACAGATAGCCGACGCTCAGCAGGATGCCGAACCCGAACAGCAGCGTCGCGGCGCGGTAGTCCAGCATGCTGTCCAGGCGGCGGACGTACCAGCCGGCCAGCCGGTCGAAGCTGCGGTCGAGGAAGGAGGCGAAGCGCCCCTGGTGGCCGGTGTCGGAGAGGATGACCGAGCACATCATCGGCGACAGGGTCAGCGCCACGACGCCGGACACGATCACCGACCCGGCCAGGGTGAAGGCGAACTCCCGGAACAAGGCACCGGTCAGGCCGCCCAGGAAGCCGATGGGGGCATAGACGGCGGCCAGCGTGATGGTCATGGAAATGACCGGGCTGACGATCTCCCGCGCACCGACGATGGCCGCGGCGACGGGCGATTTTCCCTCCTCCAGGTGCCTGTGGACGTTCTCCACCACCACGATGGCGTCGTCCACGACGAGGCCGATGGCCAGCACCATCGCCAGCAGCGTCAGCAGGTTCAGCGAGAAGCCCATCGCCAGCATGAAGGTGCAGGCGCCGATGATGGACAGCGGGATCGTCACCACCGGGATCAGCACCGACCGGACCGATCCCAGGAACAGGAAGATCACCACGATGACGATGGCGACCGCCTCCAGCAGCGTCTTCACCACCTCGTCGATGGAGGATTGGATGAAGCGCGTGCTGTCGTAGACGATCTCCATCGTCATGCCGGGCGGCAGGTTGCGCCGCAGGTCCGGCTCCATCTTGCGGATGTCGGCGACGATGTTCAGCGGGTTGCCGGTGGGGGTGGCGTCCACGCCGATGAAGATGGCCTGCTGGCCGTTCATCGAAACGCTGGCGTTGAAGCTCTGGGCGCCCAGTTCGACGGTGGCGATGTCGCGCATGCGGACCAGCGCACCGTCCTTGGCCTTCACCACCATGTCGCGGAACTGCTCGACATCGGTCAGGCCGGTGTTGGCGGTGACATTGGTGATGACGAACACGCCCTTGGTCTGGCCGGGGGCCGACTGGTAGTTGTTCGCCGCGATGGCCGCCGACACGTCGCTGGGCGAGATGCCGCGCGCCGCCATCCGCACCGGGTCGAGCCACAGCCGCATGGCGAAGGTCTGGCCGCCCAGGATCTGCGCCCGCGCCACGCCTTCGACCGTCGACAGGTTCGGCTGCACGACGCGGGTCAGATAGTCGGAGATCGCCGCTCCGGACAGCTCCGGGCTGGAAAAGCCCATGTAGAGGATCGACGTCGTCTCGCCGGTCGACTTCAGGATGACCGGGTCGTTGGCCTCGCGCGGGAGCTGGTATTTGACCTGCTGCACCTTCGCCATCACGTCGGTCATCGCGACGTTCGGGTCGAAGTTCAGCCGGATGTAGGCGGTCACGACGCTCTGCCCCTGGGTCGAGGACGAGGTCAGGTAGTCGATACCCTCCGCCGTCGCCACCGCCTGTTCGATCGGCGTGGCGATGAAGCCCTGCATCAGGTCGGGCGAGGCGCCCGGATAGGTGGTGGTCACGGTGATGACCGTGTTCTCCAGTTGCGGGTACTGCCGGATCGGCATTTCCAGCAGCGCCCGCAGACCGACCAGCAGGATCAGCAGGCTGACTACCACGGATAGGATCGGCCGGCGGATGAAGATGTCGGTGAATCTCATGACGCCGGCCTCAGTTCTGCGGCAGGGTTTGCGGCATGGTCAGCGGGTTGTTCTCCGCCTGCACCACGGTGGCGCCGTTGGACAGCTTCAGCTGGCCGGACACCACCACGCGGTCGCCGGGCTTCAGCCCGCTGCGGATCTCGACCTGGTTCGGCAGGCGGTCGCCCACCTTGACCGGCGTGCGCTGGACCACCAACCGGTCCGTGCCGTCCTCCGCCTTCTCGTTCATCGCGACGAAGACGCTATCGCCGTAGACCGTGTAGTCCACGGCGGTTTCCGGCACGGTCAGGGTGTTGGGCTGCGGTGGCAGCACGACGCGGACGTTGGCGAACATGCCCGGGCGCAGCATCCGCTCACGGTTGTCCAGCGTGGCCTGGACCCTGATGGCGCGCGTGTCGGCGCTGATCTGGGGTTCGATGGTGCCGATCGTCGCCTCGAAATCGCGGCCGGGGATGGCGTCGGAGTTGATGAGCACCTTCTGTCCGACCGACAGCCGCGTCAGGGTCTGTTCCGGCAGCGAGAAGTTGACGTACAGCGTCGACAGGTCGGTCAGCGTCACGATGGTGGCGCCGGGGTTCAGATAATCGCCGACGTTGATCTGCCGGATGCCGAGTTCGCCGTCGAACGGCGCCTTGATGAGCTTCTGCCCGATCAGCGCCTGGGTGCGCTTCTGGTTCGCATTGATCTCGTCCAGCTGGGCTTGGTACTGGTCGACGCTGCTCTGCGGCGTCGCCTGGCTGCGGCGCAGGTCGCGGGCGCGCTCCAGGTTCAACTCAGCCAGTCGGGCTTGGGCGCGTTGCGCCAGCAGGTCGGCCTGCTCGGTGGCGTCGTTCAACTGCACCAGCGGCTCCCCGGACTTCACCCTGGCGCCCGATTCGAAGGATATCTGCGTGACGCGGCCGGCGACCTCCGGGGCCACCGTCACCTCACGCGATGCGGCCAGCGTGCCGATGGCCATCAGGTACTTGGGCACCGACTGCACCGTCGCTTCGGCCAGCGCCACCGGGGTAGGCGGCGGCTTGTTGTTGGCGAAGAAGTCGGAAATCGCCTTCGCCCGGAAGGTGTTGAAGCCATAGAGCGCACCGCCGAGCAGCACCATGATCACCATGGTGATGATCAGGCGAACGACCAGCTTGCGCCGGCTGACCGGGCGGCGTGCCACCGGTGTCGCCTGCCCATGGTCAGGGGCGGCCGCCGGATGGCCGAACGACGTTTCGGTCTTAGGGGTGTTGTCCAGCATCACGGTCGGCTACTCCGGTTTTCCGCAATCATGTTGGGTCGCAATGATCGGTGACGCATTCGGGTCTAGGGAGGGATCGAGCGAGACATTGGGGAACCGCTCGCTTCCTTCCTGGGCGGCGATGGCCTCGTCGCGCATTCCAAGGCCGCGCAAGATGAACCAGGTGGTCTGGCGCGCCAGGGCAGGGCGCTCGCAGGAATAGGTGACGAGCGAACGGCCGGAGAGGCAGATCGATGCCATCATGGAGCAGAGGTGATCGGCCATCCACAGCCCGGTCCCCGCCTCCACCGGCCCGCCGACGAGGTCGCCGCAGGCCTCCGCGGCGCGGATGGAGGCGGCGAAGGCGGGATGGAAGCGCTCGTACAGGCCGTCATAGACAAGGCGCATGAACTCCCCGTCCTCCAGCAGGCTGTACAGCGCAAGGCGGTGGCGCGCCCGTTCCTCCGGATCGGTCGGCACTTCGATCACGAAGTATGAGACCAGAGCCTGGACCAATTGCACCAGCGTGGCGGTGGACGACGGCAGCGCCACAAGACGGGCGTATTCCGGGTCGTTGTCGATGCAGCTCAGGAAGATCGCCTGGTACAGCGAGGTCTTGGACGGAAAGTGCTTGAAGATCAGGGCCTCGGACACGCCTGCGGCCTGGGCGATCTCCTTCGTCGTGGTCGCCGCGAAGCCCTTGCGCGCGAACAGTGGCAAGGCGGCATCGAGAATCGCCATCCGGCGGGCGGAGCTGTCAAGGCGGGGAGCCATGGGCGTTTTCCATCGACCTCAGTAAGTAAGCGCTTACTTACCTTCCTGACGGAGATGTAGCGTGGCTACGACGGCATGTCCACTTGCTTCGTCATGGAGCCTCGGGAAATGAGACTCGGCGTGGGCTAAGCAGGTTTTCCGAACTCCGCCCACACATGGGCGGGCTTGGAAAACCTGCAAAGGCATGGAGTCCACAGGTTTCTCCAGGCCGGGTCATAGGTGGCCCGATCTGGAGAAACCTGCTTAAGCCGTGTCGGCAAAGGTGCGGGAGTTGCCGCATGGCCAAGCCTACTCTTCCTATGATTGCAGGCCCGTCTCGTGAGGCAGCCTCAGCATTTCAGTTGAGTCACTTCGCGAGAGTTTGATTCGGGATTTGATCCGGGCAATCTCCACTAAGCATCTTCTTCACCATGCGCTCCTTCATCATCTTGGCCATCGCAGCCAAGAAGACGGTGAAGATCAGCCCGCTCAAGAAAGCGGTAATCGTGATTGTGAAGAAGGTAGACACGATCAGATCAGCAATGAGATAGCCACTTGAGACTAATACCGGTTGGTAAATCACAACGCCCGCAATGACTGCCCAGTGACTGGTGCAGTAAAAGCAGTGTAACAGGTGCCCGGCCATGGGATGAACTTTGTTCGCCAAGGCACGCAAAGGGGCAAATAACTCGGTTTGAGTGATCGTGATGGATATGCTGGACGAAGCTAGGGCGATCACGAGGCACGTCCAAGACGCGGCCCATGTCTGAGGGCTGACAGCTTCGGTCATGGAAACTCCGGCAGCAGCAAAGGGCGCTTGGCCCTTAAAGAGGGTCGATTGGGTGGCACCGCGGCCTGCGGCTGCGAGGCATCTGCAAGCGCACCGTTCATGTATCTTATATTGATACATGAGTGGGCACGTCAAGGTGTCACATTGACCCTGACTGGATTCAGGAGTTCGCTTCGAGCCCGAGAGGCGAGTGCGTCGTGGCGCCTGTGGGGTGCTGCTCGCGAAATTCGCGCGACAGGTCGGCAAGCGTAACGGACCTGAGGCGTTCAACGAGGATGGTTTCAGCCTGCCGCAAAGCCTCAGTCATTGAGGAATTCACCACGCGCTCCACAAGGCAGTCCGGATTGTCGTTGTCGAATCCGATCGCGAAAAGCCTTTCGGTTCCGACTGCGCGGTAAATATCGAGCAAAGTGATTTGGCTCAGGTCGCGCGCGAGCGTCCACCCTCCGCCGTGGCCCTTCACCGAATGGACGTAGCCAGCACTCCTAAGGCCAGCCATCGTTCTCCGGACAACGGCCGAGTTCGTCCCCAGCATAGCTGCCACTCGCGCTGACGTGATCGGCTGGCTTTCCTCAGCCATGTGCAGCAGGACATGGAGCATCCGCGATAGGCGGCTATCAATCCTCACGGTGACGCAACTCGCTGGCAAAGAGGAATCGTCGGCTCGCCAAGGCTTGACCGACCATGTCTGAGTGTACCTTCCGCCTTAGGATGCTGCCATAGGCAGCCTGCCCCGTTTGAGGGCAGCGCATTTGACAAGATCAGAGCCATAGAGAGCCATAGAAGGATGGCCGCGATGGTGATCATGCCGAGATAGTTGGCGGCGCGCTTCTCATATCGGGTGGCGATCCGCCGGAACTGCTTCAACTTGTTGATCAGTCGCTCAACGCGATTGCGTTCCCGATAGGCGTCGCGGTCGAAGCCTGGGGCAGGCCGTTCATTGCTCTTGGTCGGGATCACCGGCTCGATGCCGCGTCGGCGCAGGGCGGAGCGGATAACGCCGCTGCTATACGCCTTGTCGGCGGCCAGCCGGTCAGGCTTGAGGCGCGGCCGCCCGCGGCCCAGCCGCTTGATCCAGCCGGTCCCCATCAGCGTGGCGAACGCCTTGCTGTCATGCACCTCGCCGCCCGTCAGGGTGAAGGTCACCGGTTTGCCTAGGCCATCGGCGCGGATGTGGATCTTGGTCGAGAAGCCGCCGCGCGAGCGGCCGAGCGCCTCACCATCGATCCCCCTTTTTCGCCGCTGGCCTTCCGGGCGCCAGCCGCGTGCTGATGAGCGCGAACAACGGTGCTGTCCACGAAATGCAGGCTCCAATCCACCCGGCCCCGCCGGTCGGCGCAGGCTTGCAGCGCCTCCAGGATACGCTGCCAGATCCCGGCGCGGCGCCAGCGGTAGAATCGGCTCGACACGGTTCCGAACGAGCCATACCGCTCCGGCAAGTCGCGCCATGGGGCTCCACTGTGGGCGATCCACAGCATGCCGTTTATCATCCGCCGGTGAGAGTGGTTCGGTCGTCCAGTCAGAGGTTTTTCGGGAGGAAGGTGCGGCTCCAGCCGCTCCCATTGGGCATCGGTCAGATCATAACGTCCCATCCGGTACAAATGGGGAACGCTTCCTCAACCCACCACCCCTTTGCCAACACGACCTAGCCGGGAAAATTCACGAGGGTGTGCGAGTGTAGCAGTACCCGGTGAGCGGCCGTAGGATTTGGGTGCTGAAGCCAATCCCCGCCGTTTCCGGAGGTCCACCCGCCATGGTTGACCCTACGCTGCTGCGGCCCGGCCGGGCCAGCGGCTTCTGCTATTTCAACGCGCCGGTGCTCGCCATTTGCGAGCTGCTGGATGCCGGGGTGGAGCGCGTCTACTACGTCGACCTCGACGCCCACCACGGCGATGGCGTGGAGGAGGCGTTCGCTGACGACGACCGGGTGGCGACGCTGTCGGTGCACGAGGACGGCCGCTGCTGGGTCGGTGTGTGGGCGATGCTCAACGGCATCGACCCCGCGGTGCAGCCGACACCGGAGGCCGAGGCGGTGCTGCGCGATCTCACCTGGAACCGCGGCGCCGGCCGCAACCCGCCGGAGCACTGGTTCACCACCCTGGCCGACTCGCCGCGTCCCGGCCCGGTACGCGAGCCGGTGCGGCGGGTCGCGAATCTGGCGCGACATCCCTGAAGGTTGTCGTGGGTGATAGCCTCCGCTGTTTGTAGTAGACCGGACGTCTCGCTTCATGTTCTATGCCGTGAAGTCACAGAACAACGCGTTGACGCGCAAGACGAAATCGGTGACTGTTATTGCCCTTGCGGCGCCAGCATCGGAACTTGTGGGGACGCGAACTCCGGGACATGTCGAACACCACTCTGCTCCTGATCGCCATTGGCGCGATCATGCTGGCGGCGCTCCCGGTGGCCGCGATCATGAAGGATTTCCTGCCGGGTTTTCTCGAACGCTCGGCCGGCCTCGAACAGCTGGAGAACCGCATCTACGTGCTGCACTCCGAGGCGCACGACCTGCAGGACCGGGGCGATGCCCTGGTGGCGCGACGCAACCAGCAGGCTTCCGAGAAGCACCGGCTCGAGAGCGACATCCGGAAGATGGAGAAGGCCATCTCCGATCTCGCCGAGCAGCCGCCGCTGTTCGTGCACGAGGTGGGGGAGGCCGCATCCAACGCCAGCAAGTACACTGTCAACGTCGCGCGCGAAACGGCTGCCTCGCAGGCCCGCGTCGGCGGCGAGCAGGCGGCGGCCAACCCGATCTGGCGCTACAACAACGTGATCGAGGTATGGGCGACCAGCTTCGAGGAGGCCAAACAGCTCGCCGAGACGGCGTTCCCCTTCAAGCTCGGGTTTCAGAAGAATTTCCAGAAGGGCGGCTCGCTCCAGGAGAAGATGCTGGCCGAGGCGCAGGCCCGTGCCGTCGCGGAAGCCAAGACGGTCGCGCAATGACGCTCAACTTCCTGATCATCCTGGTGATCATCGCATTGGCGGCGTGGCTCAGCAACGTGCTGCTGTCGGTCGAGGCGACGGTCGGGCAGGCACGCACCCGCGTGAAGGCGGCGCGGGAGTCGATCTCCAAGCTCGAGGCCACCATCAAACGCCTGCAGCGCGACCAGGAGACCGTCACCAAGGAGACCGAGGATCTGCTCAACGACATGATCGTCTTGCGCAGGAAGCAGGCCGAGGTGCAGCAGAGGCTGAGCGAGGAGCAGGCCAAGCGCCGCCCGCGGCTGCTGATCCTGAGCGACCGCCGCAATCCCGGGGACAAGGAGTGGCTGGTCACCGTGGTGAACACCCAGATCGGCGAGGTGGACGCCGGCCATCCGCTGGCGGCCGAATGGGCGCGGGGACGCGAGTATCTCGTCTGGGCCGAGACCGACCGCGACGCCTCCGAGCGCGCGCTGCGCCGCTTCAGTGCGCGGCCAGGCTATTCGATCCGGTCGGTGGCGCCGGTGAAGGACGACCTCTATCCAAGCTCGCGCCCAGGGGCGAAGGCATCCTGATCGCGCTGGACAGCGCGTTGGTGGGCGGGCAAGGTCGTGGGATACGGAACCTTCCCAACAGATGGTCGCCCGAACGATGATGGGACGCTTCTCGAACCGCTTCGTCCTCTGCCTCTTTGTGTTTCTGGCGGCTGTTGCCGCGCCGGCCGCCGCGCTGGAGGCCTTCCAGCGCTCCTCGCTGACCATCGAAACGGCAGGCGGTGGGCGCTTCCGCTTCGATATCGAGGTGGCGCTGACTCCGGCGCAGCAGGCCCAGGGCCTGATGTTCCGCGAGAAGATGGCGCCCGACGCCGGCATGCTGTTCATCTACGACCGGCCGCAGCCGGCGGCGTTCTGGATGAAGAACACGCTGATTCCGCTGGACATGTTGTTCATCGGCGCCGACGGCCGCATCGTGAACATCCACGACCGCGCGGTGCCGCTTTCCGAGGACGCCATCCGCTCGGCCGGGCCGGTGAAGGCGATTCTGGAGATCAACGGCGGCATGAGCGCCCGCCTCGGCATCCGGCCCGGCGATCGCGTGCTACACACGGCGCTCGGCAACGCTAAATAGGTTAAGGCACAGCCGCCGGTTCGCTGCAATTGTCCCGTAGACGTCCGTGCGGCGGTGCACGAAGTGCGATGGTTCCCTGAGACGGCGGGATCGGCGGCTTATGGCTGGTTCGGCGCGGCCGAGCCGCCGCCTGGCGGTGGGGCGCGGCGGCGCGACATCCTCATGCAGCTCCTCATCGAATCGACGACGCTGTCTATCATCGGCGCCGCGGTCGGCGTGCTGGCAGGCGTCGGCGTGGCGATCGCCACCGCGTGGCTGGCTGGCCGACGCTGATCGAGCCGGAGGCGGTGATCCTGGCCGTCGGCGTCAGCGGCGTGGTGGGGGTGCTCTTCGGCCTCTACCCGGCGCGGCGCGCGGCGTACCTCAACCCGATCGAGGCGCTGCAGCACGAATAGAGCGCCACGGAAAGGAGAGGTCAGGCCGGACCGCGGACCGGAAAGGGGCCCGAGCGGATGCCGGTGTACGTCCGGGCGCTCCAGGCGATGCACGCCTGCGCGGCGACGGCGGACATGGCGGTCGCCAGTGCCGCTCCCTCGATGCCCAGGGGCGGGATCAGCAGCAGGTTGAGCAACAGGTTCCCCAAGGCCGCGAGGCCCAGGATCGCGACCGCTCTCGCCTCGTGCCCGGTCATAGTCATCAGCAGCCACGCCGCCCCCATCCCTGCCTTGAGGAGTTGCGCCGCCAGCAGCAGCCGCAGGGGATTGGCGGCCATCACGAACGAGGGGCCGTACAGGTGCAGGACCCACTCCGGCACCAGCACCAGCGGCAGGGCGATGGCGGCGGTGCCCAGCAGCGACCATCGACAGGTGGCGGTGACCGCGTCCTGGAGTTCTCGGCCAGCACCGCGGGCGTACAAGGCTGCCACGGTGGGCGCCAAGGTAGCGGAGATCGCCGTGCTGGGGAACGAGCACACCTCCGACAGCGAGACGGACACCGAGTAGATGCCGGCCGCGGTGGTGTCCAGCAGCCAGCCGATCATCAGCACGTCAGTGCGTTGGAGCAGGATCTGCACGCCGCCCATGGCGGCCATGACGATGGCGGCGCGCATCCATTCCGGGGTTCGGTAGAGCGGCGGATGCGTGGGGATGTCCCGCGTCCAGCGATGGAGCGCTCGGCTGACCGCAACCAGGGCGACCAGCGTGCCGCAGCCCAGCAGCAGCACGCATCCGGCGGCGCTCAGGCGGGGGGCGACCAGCACCGCGGTGCCGACCAGAGCGATGGCGACCGCGTCGCGCATCAGGCGCTCGGGCAGTTGGCCGGTGAAGGGGCGTTCGAGCGCGCAGAGGATCGACGCCCGGACGCGCAGGAGCGCCAACGGTGGCAGAATGAGGAATGCCGCCAGCAGCGCGTTGCGCAGCGCGGCGGTATCCGACAACCACAGGGCGAGGGCGGCGCCTACGGCGGCGACGGCCATCGCGACCAGCAGCGGCACGAACTGTGCGTGGCGCAAGGCGCCGCGCAGGTGCGCCCAGTCCTGGCCCGCCCGGTAGGTCGCCACTTCGCGCAGCATCAGCACATCGTGGCCGAGCAGCGTCGCGAATCCCAGGATGTTCAGCCAAGCCACCGCGTAGGCGTAGACGCCGAACTCCTCCGGCCCCAGCGCCCGGGCAAGCAGAAGCTGCAGCAGGAACGCCAGCCCAACTCCGGCGATGTTCAGGGCAAACAGGCTGGATGCGCCGCGCAGCAGACGGCCGATGGGCGAATGGTCGAACAGGGTGCGCAGCGACATGAACGGGTGGGCCTCGGGCAACTCCTGCGGCACCCAGGCGTGGTAACCCGGTCCGCGGCACTGTGCTACATCATCTCTGCCGGGTGTGCACGCCGGAACGCACCCCGCGGCTTGCCGTTTGCGGCGCGTTCGTGTATTGCACACGCGGCGACGGGGCGTAGCGCAGCTTGGTAGCGCGCCAGTTTTGGGTACTGGAGGCCCCCGGTTCGAATCCGGGCGCCCCGACCACCAACGTCTGTGACACGAAGCAGGAAGAGGAGATGCGGCGCCATGAAGGTCCGGATTTATCAGCCGAGCAAGACGGCCATGCAGTCCGGGCGGGCGAAGACGCATCACTGGCTGCTGGAGTATGAGATCGAGACCCCGCGGCGTCCCGAGCCGCTGATGGGCTGGATCAGCTCGGGCGATACCCTCAATCAGGTCAAGCTGCGCTTCGCGAGCAAGGAAGAGGCCGTCGCCTTCGCCGAGCGCAAGGGCTGGGAATACACCGTGCAGGACGTCGGCGCCCGCCGCGTCCGTCCGCGCAACTACGCCGACAATTTCCGCATGGACCGGCCGCGCTTCTAAGCGGGCGGCGCCGCTGTCCGGTTTCCGACGGAACGGCCCCGTAGCTCAACTGGATAGAGCACCGGCCTTCTAAGCCGGGGGTTGCAGGTTCAAGCCCTGCCGGGGTCGCCATTCCTTTTTGGGAATGTGGCGGCCATTTGTCGCGCGCAAAAGAAGTTATCCCCGACCCATTCGGGTTGCAGTTTCGTTACAGAATTGCGACGTATCGTCGCGCTTCGTCCCGAAGAACGCGAAAAAACTACGCGAACAAAGGAAATTCGAGCTGCCTATAATTTAGGCAACGGAGCGCAGTCCATGACGGGGCGCCTTCGTGCCGGGACGCTCCACAGAGTTATCCACCGATTCTGGGGATAAGGGGTATGCACCGTTTCCCGCTGCACCGGTGCCGGCGCGCCATACGAACGACTGTCGGCGAGCGGTCGTCTGCGATGCGAAGATGTCAGCCCGCTCCGCTCCGGAATGCGTGTCCGCCTTCGGCGCGCCGATGGGCGAGGGCTCCGGCGACATCGCTCCAGATCGCATGACAGTCGTCGTCGCCGTCACGCTCGGCTTGACGCGCATAGGCGTCCGCCCGGTCGCCAGCGTTCCTTCCGTAGCGGCCGACCAGAAGGCCTGCCACCGCCCAGAGGTGGTGACGTTCCGTCACGGCCCCTCCTTTGCGTTTCCCTCCAACGGATACCGACACGAACGGCGGACACGGCCAAGCGGAACCGTGTCCGTTGCAGACCGTTAATCGCGGATGACCGCGTCGTACCCTCGACGACGCAAGGGAGGTGGTCCGTTGAGTTGGATCGTCAAGGTCGTTCTGCTGTGTTTCGTCGTCGGATTTGCGCTGTCGGTCTTCGACATCGACCCGGCGTCCATCATCACCAACACCTGGGCGACCATGCGCGAGATCGCCCAACTGGCGGTCGGCGTCGTCCGCTGGGCCTTGCCCTACATCCTGGTCGGCGCGGTCATCGTGGTGCCGCTAGCCCTGCTCGGCCTGCTGCTGCGCTGGACCCGAGCAGGGCGTGGGCCCTGACGCGCAGACAGAAATGGCGTGCGGGCAAAAAAATGGAGGCTCCGGAACCCGGGGCCTCCAAGACGAAATATAGGAGGGTTAGAGACCCGTTCGTATTATGCGTTTCGGACGGGCTGCGCGTTGATCCATGTCAAGTTGACTACCCAGCAAAAACAAAAAGCGGAGCCTCGTGAAGGGGCTCCGGTCGCAGTCAATGCAGGGAGGGTTGGAAATGGGTGGCATATAGCCAACCCGCATATGCCCTTCGTTGATCCGGATCAAGAACTTCTGATACGGACGGCGCCTGAAGGCTTCGTCCGTATCACCCTCTCGATCAATGCCTTCGGCATTGATCTGCCGGGTTTGACGGTCGGCGGGCACTGGAAGTGATCATCCGCCGACCGTATGATAAGCCGGGGCTTGCGGCGATCCGTATGCCTGGCGCACAAAAAAAACCGAAGGTTCCGATCGGAACCTCCGGCAAGGCGATTACAGGGAGGGTTAGAGACAACCCAGGTTCTAGCCCTTTGGTAGATTCGGCACGTTGACATAGATCAATTTGACCGTGCAGTGCAGCAAACCGCTATGAATGCGTGCTTTTGTTGCTCCCGTACAACACGGTGGGGTCGGTCTCCACGTCCAGCACGGTCTCCAGGGCACCGTCGCGCACGGCGCGGAAGAAGCAGGCACGCCTGCCCGTATGGCAGGCCACGCCGTCCTGCTGGACGAGCAGCAGCAGCGTGTCGCCGTCGCAGTCGATGAGGAACTCCTTGAGGTGCTGCATCTGGCCCGACGTCTCGCCCTTGCGCCACAGCCCCCTGCGCGAGCGCGACCAGTAGCAGACGCGGCCGGTGGTCAGCGTCTCGATCACCGCCTCGCGGTTCATCCAGGCCATCATCAACACTTCGCCGGTGCCGACCTGCTGTGCGATGGCCGGGACCAGCCCGTCCTCGTTGAAGCGGATCGCCGAGAGCACCTCGGAAAAAGCGTCGCTCATGGTGGTGTCCTCAAAGGGCGGCGTTCAGGCGGGCGAAGCCGCGGTCCAGGTCCTTGATCAGGTCGTCCACGTCCTCCAGCCCGGTGTGGAAGCGAATCAGCGGTCCCTCGGATCGCCACTTGGTGGCGGTCCGCGCGCCGGCGGGGTGGGTCGGGAGGATCAGGCTCTCAAAGCCGCCCCAGGAATACCCCATGCCGAACAGTTCCAGGCCGTCCAGCATGGCGGCCAGGGCCTTCTTCGGCACCGCCTTGAACTCCGCGGCGAACAGGCCGCTGGCGCCGGTGAAGTCGCGCTTCCACAGCTCGTATCCGGCGTCGCCGGGGCGGGCGGGATGGAGGATGCGCGCCACCTCCGGCCGTCCGGACAGCCAGTCGGCCAGCGCAAGGCCGCTCTCCTGGTGGCGCTTCAGGCGCACCGACAAGGTGCGCAGGCCGCGCAGGCCGAGGTACATGTCGTCCGGACCGGCGCAGGTGCCGAAGTGCACGGCGTTCTTCTTGATCCTGGTCCAGCTCGCCTCGTTGCAGACCATCAGGCCCAGCATGGCGTCGGCGTGGCCGACGATGTACTTGGTGGCGGCGTGGATCGACACGTCCACCCCGTGCTCGAACGGCCGGAAGAAGAGCGGAGTCGCCCAGGTGTTGTCCATCAGCACGGTGGCGCCGGCGGCCTTGGCCGCCTTGGCGATGGCCGGCACGTCCTGCACCTCGAAGGTCAGCGAGCCCGGCGATTCGATGAACACCACCGTGGTGTTCGGCCGGATGAGCCGGGCGATGTCCGCGCCGATCAGCGGGTCGTAGAACTCGACCTCGACGCCGTACCTTGCGAGGATCTCGTTGCACACGCGCCGCGTCGGGCCGTAGGCGCTGTCTGTGACCAGGACGTGGTCGCCGGCCTTGGTGAAGGCGGTCAATGCGGTGGCGATGGCGGCCAGCCCCGACGCCGCGGTCACCGCCCGATAGCCGCCTTCCAGCGCCGCCACCGCCTCTTCGAAAGCGTAGCTGGAGGGCGTGCCCATGCGGCCGTAGTGCACACCCTCCAACGGGTTGCGGTCACTGGCCTCGAGAGCTTCCAGCGTCGGGAACAGCACCGTCGAGGCGTGGTAGACGGGCGGGTTGACGATCCCGAAGTTCGCTTCCGGGTCGCGGCCAGCGTGGGCGATGAGCGTGTCGGGCTTGACGTCCTTGGCTTCCTTCATAGGGGAATCGTCTCGAAAGTTCGGGAAAAGGGCGGACATCTTGGCACCCACACCCACGGAGGGCCACAGGGATTCGCCGTTGCAAGGCGCCGCCGTCCTTCGTGGCCCCGCGAGGGCTTCCAGCGGATGGATTGTTTCGCGTCAAAGCGGTTGAAACGGCTGGATTCCCGCCTTCCACGATAACGGATATGGGGGCGCGGCCGATCTTCGGCGATCCCTCTAACCTCCTGGGGGAGATAGATTAATCAACAATAACGATGACGGAAGATTCGACAACGCCCGCCGGATTGGTACACTCCTGTGACAAGCGCTGGCCGCGTCCCACCCGGGATGGCGGACCCGCGCGAAAAGAGACCGAACGAAAAGACCATGGACAGGGTGGAGCATACAATGAAAGCGGGATTCCTCGCCGCCGCAGCGGCAGCGGCCTTCACGTTCGCGGTTGCCGGCGGCGCACAGGCCGGCACAACCCTCGACGGTGTGAAGAGCAAGGGCTTCGTGCAGTGCGGCGTCAACGCCGGCCTGCCCGGATTCTCCAGCCCCGACAGCGCCGGCAACTGGACCGGCCTCGACGTCGACTACTGCCGCGCAGTGGCCGTGGCGCTGTTCAACGATCCTCAGAAGGTGAAGTTCACTCCGACCTCGGCGCAGCAGCGCTTCCCGGCCATCCAGTCGGGCGAAGTGGACCTGCTGTCGCGCAACACGACGGTGACGCTGACGCGCGACACCTCGGTGGGTCTGAACTTCACGCAGCCCACCTACTTCGACGGCCAGGGCTTCATGGTCGCCAAGACGCTGGGTGTGAAGAGCGCCAAGGAGCTGAACGGCGCCACCGTCTGCGTGCAGTCCGGCACCACGACCGAGCTGAACCTGGCGGACTACTTCCGCTCCAACAACATGAACTACAACCCCGTCGTCATCGAGAACAACGACGAGGTGAACGCGGCCTTCTTCGCCGGCCGCTGCGACGTGCTGACGACCGACGTGTCGCAGCTCGCCTCGACGCGCGCCTCGGTGGCGCCGAAGCCGGACGATTACGTCATCCTGCCCGAGGTCATCTCCAAGGAGCCGCTGGCTCCGGCGGTGCGCCACGGCGATGACCAGTGGTACGACATCGTGAAGTGGGTGGTCTATGCGACCATTCAGGCTGAAGAGTCCGGTATCACGTCGAAGAACGTCGACGAGTTCCTGAACAGCAAGAACCCGGAGATCCAGCGTCTGCTGGGCACCTCGGCGGGCATGGGCAAGGCACTCGGCCTCGACGAGAAGTGGGCCTTCAACGTCATCAAGAAGGTCGGCAACTACGGCGAGATCTTCGACCGCAACGTCGGTGCGCCGACGCCGCTGAAGCTGGAGCGTGGCATCAACGCGCTCTGGACCAAGGGCGGTCTGCAGTACGCCATGCCGGTCCGGTGAGTTCCGGCGGCTTCGGGCCGCCGTCCCCCTGACAAGGGCGGGCGGCGGCGCCGTAGCCGGGACTTCATCGAGAACGCGCCCTCTGCGCAACGGAGCGTACGTTGGCCATCCAAACGCAGTACAGCGGGCCGGCGCGGGTGCGCCTGTCCCTGAATGATCCGACGGTCCGCGCGGTCGTTTACCAAGTTCTGGTGATCGGCGCCGTGCTGGGCCTCGGCTGGTATCTTGTCTCGAACACGCTGGACAACCTCCAGCGGCAGGCGATCGCCACGGGATTCGACTTCCTCAACCGCGAGGCGTCCTTCGGCATCGGCGAGAGCCTCATCGACTATTCGCCCAGGGACACTTACGGCCAAGCCTTCGTCGTCGGCGTGCTGAACACGCTGAAGGTGTCGCTGATCGGCATAGTGCTGGCGACGATCATCGGCGCGGTGGTCGGCATCGCGCGGCTCTCGACCAACTGGCTGCTGGCGCGCCTCGCCACCACCTATGTCGAGATCATCCGCAACATTCCGCCGCTGTTGCAGCTCTTCGTCTGGTACGCCGTGATCACCGAGAGCATGCCGCCGGTGCGGCAGGCGTTCAATCCCCTGCCGGGCGTCTTCCTCAGCCAGCGCGGCATCACCGTGCCGGTGCCGGCCGCCGACCCCGTGTGGACCTGGGTGTTCATCGCCTTCCTGCTGGGATTTGCGGCGTCGCTGATCGTGGGCAAGTGGGCGAAGATCCGGCAGGCGCAGACGGGGCAGCCGTTCCCAATCGCGGGCGCGTCGGTGGTGCTGATGCTGGGCCTGCCGCTGATCGCCTATGTGGCGGGCGGTGCACCGTCGGTGATGGACGTGCCGAAGCTGCAGGGCTTCAACTTTGTCGGCGGCCTGGTGCTGACGCCGGAGTTCGCGGCGATCCTGTTCGGCCTGTCGATCTACACCGCGGCCTTCATCGCCGAGATCGTGCGCGGCGGCATCCTGGCCGTCAGCTACGGCCAGAGCGAGGCCGCGGCGGCGCTCGGCCTCAAGCGGGGACACGCATTGCGTCTGGTGATCCTGCCGCAGGCGCTGCGCGTCATCGTGCCGCCGACGACCAGCCAATTCCTGAACCTGACCAAGAACAGCTCGCTGGCACTCGCCATCGGCTACCCGGATCTGGTGTCGATCCTCAACACGACGATCAACCAGACCGGCCAAGCCATCGAGGGCGTGGCGATGATCATGGGCAGCTATCTGGCCATCAGCCTCAGCATTTCGCTGTTCATGAACTGGTACAACAAGCGCATCGCGCTGGTGGAGCGCTAAGGCCATGGCCGAGAATGTGCACACCGCACCCGCCACCGTCGAACGTCCGCCGGCTTTGACGCTGGGTCCCATCGGCTGGCTGCGCGCCAACCTGTTCAACACCTGGTACAACGCCATCCTGACGATCCTGATCGCCTGGGCGCTGTTCAGCATCGTCCCGCCGCTGCTGCGCTGGGCCATCGCCAACGCCAGCGGCTTCGACGCGACCTCGCAGCAATGCCGCGCGGCGAGCGGCGCCTGCTGGGCCTTCGTCAGCGAGAAGCTGCGCTTCATCCTGTTCGGCACCTTCCCCTACGACGAGCAGTGGCGGCCGCTGGTGGCGGTCGCCATCATCATCATGACGCTCGCCGCGGCGGCAAACCGGCGCTTCTGGAAGCCCTGGTTCGTGGCGGTGGCGTTGGGTGCGCTGGCGCTGGTCGGCGTGCTGATGTGGGGCGGGGCGTTCGGCCTGACCTACGTCGAGAATTCCTTGTGGGGCGGCCTGCCGCTGACGCTGATCCTGTCGGTGCTCGGCCTGTCGGTGGCCTTTCCGTTCTCGATCCTGCTGGCGCTCGGCCGGCGGTCGGACATGCCGGTGGTCAGGGCCTTCAGCGTTGCGTACATCGAGCTGATCCGCGGCGTGCCGCTGGTCAGTCTGTTGTTCATGGCCTCGGTCATGCTGCCGCTGTTCCTGCCGACCGGCGTCACCATCGACAAGCTCCTGCGCGCGATCGTCGCCTTCATTCTGTTTGAGGCGGCGTACATGGCGGAAGCCATCCGCGGCGGCCTGCAGGCGATGCCCAAGGGCCAGTACGAGGCGGCGGACGCGCTGGGGCTGAACTACTGGCAGGCGATGCGCAAGATCATCCTGCCGCAGGCGCTGGCGATCTCCATCCCGCCACTGGTGAACACCTTCATCAGCACGTTCAAGGACACCTCGCTGGTGATCATCATCGGCCTCTACGACCTGCTCGGCACCGCCAAGGCGGCGCTGTCCGATCCGGCGTGGCGCGGCTTCTACCGCGAGGCGTACCTGTTCATCGGTGTCATCTATTGGTGCTTCTGCTTCTCCATGTCGAAATACAGCCGCTGGCTGGAAAAAGACCTTTATCGTGGCCACCGGCGCTAGGGAGAGTTAGAGACATGGCCGCCATCAATCTTCACGAGCGTACCGCCGTGGGCGACGCGATCATCCAGTGCCTTGGCGTGCACAAGTGGTACGGCGAGTTCCACGTGCTCAAGGACATCAACCTGTCCGTCGCCAAAGGCGAGCGCATCGTCGTCTGCGGGCCGTCGGGCTCCGGCAAGTCGACGCTGATCCGCTGCCTGAACCGTCTGGAGGAGCACCAGAAGGGCAACATCGTCATCGACGGCATCGAGCTGACCGGCAACCTGAAGAACATCGAGCTGGTCCGCCGCGAAGTCGGCATGGTGTTCCAGCACTTCAACCTGTTCCCGCACCTGACGGTGCTGGAGAACTGCACGCTGGCGCCGATCTGGGTGCGCAAGAAGCCCAAGGCGGAGGCCGAGGCCATCGCCATGAAGTACCTGGAGCGCGTGCGGATCGCCGAGCAGGCGCCCAAGTACCCGGGCCAGCTCTCGGGCGGCCAGCAGCAGCGCGTCGCCATCGCTCGGGCGCTGTGCATGAACCCGAAGATCATGCTGTTCGACGAGCCCACCTCGGCCCTCGACCCCGAGATGGTCAAGGAGGTGCTGGACGTCATGATCAACCTGGCGGAGAGCGGCATGACCATGCTGTGCGTCACGCACGAGATGGGCTTCGCCAAGTCGGTGGCCGACCGGGTGATCTTCATGGATCGTGGCGAGATCGTCGAGCAGGCGCCGCCGAAGGAGTTCTTCTCCAATCCCAAGTCGGACCGCACCAAGCTGTTCCTCAGCCAGATCCTGAACCACTGAGCGTTCGACGTCAGGCTTCGCCTCGCTCAATCCGACCTACGGCCACGTGCGCCCGTAGGTCGGGTTGAGCCCAGGTGAAGCCCGACGTCATGAAGCCTTCATGCCCTGTCGCGCCGCACCGCCAATGCGGTACTGGCGCGGCGCGGCGGATTGGGGTTGAATGGCGACCCGTTCCTGCCCGTCAGTCGGAATTCGGAGTCGCCCATGGAGCTGCTGTCCCCACGGCCCGGCGTCAGCCAGATCAAGCCGTATCGGCCGGCCCAGCCGCAGGGCGACGACCGGGCATGGATCGATCTGTCGCTCACCGTGAACCCGTTGGGGGCCAGCCCAAAGGCGATCAACGCCTATCGCCACGCGGCCGCGCAGATCCACCGCTATCCTGACGCGCGGCAGGAAGCCCTGCGGCGCGCCATCGCCCGTCGGTATGACATCGACGGCGAGCGAATCGTCTGCGCCAGCGGTTCGGACGAGTTGATCCAGCTCGTGTGCCAGGGCTACGCCGGAGTCGGCGACGAGGTGCTGTGCCACGAGCACGGCTACCGGGGCTTCCTGAAGGCGATCCGCGTCAGCGGCGGCGCCCCCGTGATCGCCAAGGAGCGCGATATGGTGGTGGACGTCGACGCCATGATCGAACTCGCCGGCGCGAAGACGAAGATCTGCTTTCTCGCCAACCCGAACAACCCGACCGGCACCTACATCCCGCTGGAGGCCGTGCAGCGCCTGCGCGCCGGTCTGCCGGCGCACGTCCTTCTGGTGCTGGATGCGGCGTACGCGGAGTATGTGCGGCGCAACAACTACGACTGTGGCATGGCACTGGTCGAGAACAGCGACAACGTGCTGATGGTGCGCACCTTCTCGAAGATGCACGGGCTGGCCGGCCTACGCGTGGGCTGGGCCTACGGCCCGCCGACGGTGGTGGACACCATCAACCACGTGCGCGGCGCCTTCAACGTCAGCATCCCGGCGCAGGCCGCCGCCATCGCCGCGCTGACCGACGAGGAGCATGAAGAGGCGACCTATGCCCACAACAGCCAGTGGCTGCCCTGGCTGACGCACGAGCTGGAGCATCTCGGCCTGCGGGTGTACCCCAGCGTCTGCAACTTCATCCTGGCGCGCATTCCCACCGATCCGTCGCTGGGCGTGCAGCAGGTGATGGACCATCTGGCGCGGCGCAACATCCTGGTGTGCGGGGCCACGGACTACGGCATGCCGGACTGCCTGCGCATCACCGTGGGCTCGGAGGAGGAGAACCGCGCGCTGGTCGGCGCCTTCGCGGAGATCCTGTCGTGAGCATCGCCGACACCCCCGAGCCGCCCTATTACGCCGTGATCTTTACCTCGCTGCGCACGGATGTCGACCAGGGCTACGGCGTGATGGCGGAAGCGATGGGCGAGTTGGCCAAGAAGCAGCCCGGCTATCTCGGCATGGAGTCGGCGCGCGACGGACTGGGCATCACCGTGTCCTACTGGAAGGACCTGAAGTCCATCGCCGCGTGGAAAGCCGACCTCCGGCACGCCGCCGCTCAGAAGCTGGGCCGCGAGCGCTGGTACGAGTCGTACAAGACGCGCATCGCCCGCGTGGAGCGGGATTACGGATTCGAACGCTGAGGTTCTCGCACCCGGCCCCCATCCGCCCGCGTTCGCGGGCCCCTTCCCCCATTTCGCGGGGGAAGGATAAAAGCCCTCCCCCGTGCGCAGCATGGGGGAGGGTAGGGTGGGGGCCCGGCGCGACAACCTGATCACTCCACCATCGGCACGTGTGGTGCCGCGCCCTGCGGCAGCACGCCGTCGGTTCGCGGATCACGGACGATCCGCTCGACCTCTTTCACACGCTGGAACCCCATGGACTGGTACAGCGGCAGCGCCTTCGGGTGGTCGAAGGTGCAGGTGTTGACCACCAGCTTTCGCGTGCCGCCCTGCCACGCCATGCGGATGCCGCGGTCGAGAAGCCAGGGGCCCAGCCTCATGCCGATGAAATCGGGAACTAGCCCGAAATAGGCTAAGTCGGTGGCCCGGCTCTCGCGCCGGTCGATCTCCACGTAGCCGGCCGGCGTGCCGGAGACGTAGAGAACCTGCACCTCGACGCGCGGGTCGGTCACCACGGCGGCCAGCTCCGCGTCGCCCATACGGCGGCGCTCGTGCCAAAGCCAGGGCTCGCCGACCGTGTCGTAGAGGTAGCGGTAGAAGGACACCGTCGGCGGGTCCGCGCGCACCAGTGCCAGCGTGCCGGGCGGCTGGGGCAGGGGCTTGTGGCGCGGCGGCGCCCGCATTTCCAGGAAGGTGACGGTGACCGAGAGGTGGCCTGGGGTCAGGACGAGGTCTTGAGCCATTTCTGCATCATGGTGACGGGAGAGCGGGCGTAGCCGAGCCGCTCGTAGAAGCCTTGCACAGCGGTGTTGGTCTCGCGCACCAGCAGATGCACCTTGGGCATGCCCTGCGCCGCCAGCCAGTCTTCGGCGGCCGCGACCATGGCCCCACCGAAGCCCCGGCCGCGGTGCTGCGGGTCGCACGCCAGATAGTAGAGCCAGCCCCGGTGCCCGTCATGCCCGACCATCACGCTGGCGACGATCCGGCCGCCGAGCACGCCCACCAGCAGCACGGCGTTGGCCGGCTTGGAACGGCACAGCGCGATGTCCGACTCCGGGTCGTTCCAGGGCACGACGAGGTTGCAGGCGCTCCACAGGGAAACGACTGCGTCGCGGTCGCCGTCCTCGATGGGGCGGATGTGCAGACTCAACTGCCCTCTCACGGCACGGGGGCGGGCCCGGTCTCCACCGGCAGGTCGGTGCGCAGGCCCCATTCGGCCCAGGAACCGTCGTAGACCGCCACGTCCTCCTTGCCAGCGACCGCCAAGCCAAGCGCCACCACGCAGGCGGTCACGCCGCTGCCGCACGACGCGACCACCGGTCGCGACAGGTCGATGCCGGCGGCCTTGGCCCGCTCGGCGATGACGGCCGGGGGCAGCAGGGCCTTGGTGTCCGGGTCGACCAGGTCGGTGAAGGGCAGGTTGCGGCTTCCGGGGATGTGACCGGCGCGCCCGTTGGCCCACGGCTCCGCCGCCGTGCCCTCGAACCGGCCGGCGGCGCGGGCGTCCACCACCTGCTCGGCCCCGCTGGTCAAGTTGGTGCGTATATCGTCGAGCCGGCGCAGCAGTTCGGGACGCAGGCGGGCTGTGAAGGGGCGCGGCGCCGGTGGGCGGGGCTCGCCCGCTTCGGTCGGGCGTCCCTCGGCCAGCCACTTGGGCAAGCCGCCGTCGAGCACCGCGACGCGGTCGTGGCCGAACAGGCGGAACAGCCACCACACGCGCACCGCGGCGCCCGCGATGCCGTTGGCGTCGTAGGCGACCACCAGCGTGTCGTTGCCGATACCCAGTTCGCCGACCTTGGCGGCGAACCGCGCCTCATTCGGCACCATGTGCGGCAGCGGCTTGGTGTCGGGCTCGGCGATGTCGTCGATGTCGAAGAACACCGCGCCGGGGATGTGCCGCCCGGCGAATTCGGCGCGCTGGTCCTTGCCCTGGATGGGCATGTACCAGGTGGCGTCCACGACGCGCACGTCCGGGTCGTTCAGGTGCGCCGCCAGCCAGTCGCCGGTGACCAGATGTTCCGCCATGATGCCTCCATCAGTCCTTCAGCGCGACGACGACGCGCCGGTTCTGCTTGCCCTTGTTTTCGATCTTCACCACCTCGACCGTGCCGACCTCGCCGGTGCGGGCGACGTGGGTACCGCCGCAGGGTTGCAGATCCACCCCCTCGATGTCGAGCAGGCGCACGCGCCCGTAGCCGCTCGGCGGCTGCACCGACATGGTGCGCACCAATTCCGGCTGCGCCGCCAGTTCCTCGTCGGTGATCCAGCGCGGAGTGACCGGCGTGTCGGCGGCGACGAGGCGGTTGATGGCGGCGGCGATCGCCTCCTTGTCCAGGCTTTCCGTCGGCACGTTGAAGTCGACGCGGCTCTTGTCCGCGGTGACCTGCGCGCCGGTGATCGAGCCCGGCACCACCGCGCACACGAGGTGCAGCGCCGTGTGCATGCGCATGTGGCGGTGCCGCCGCTCCCAGTCGATCTCGGCTTCCACCGGTGTGCCTTCGACGGGCAGGGCGGCGCCGGCCTCGGGCACGTGGATGACGTCGTCGCGGCCGTCGCCCTTCACCGTGTCGACGATGATCACGGCCCCGCCGGGATAGCGCAGCACGCCGGTGTCGCCGGGCTGGCCGCCGCCGTTGGGATAGAACACCGTGCGATCCAGGCGGATGCCGCGCTCGTCGACGGCCGCCACCGTCGCCGTGCAGGATCGCGCGTACGGATCGTCGCGGAAAATCAGCTCCATGGTTCCCTCCCGTCATCTTGCCGGGGGAGAAGCTAGCACACCGCAACGCCGTGGGGAGGGGTTACAACCAGTCCGGCACCGGCAGGTTCTTCTCGGCCAGGAAGGCCGGGTTGAACAGCTTGGACTGGTAGCGCTGGCCGCCGTCGCACAGGACGGTGACGATGGTGTGCCCCGGCCCCATGTCGCGCGCGATGCGGATGGCCGCCGCCACGTTGATTCCCGACGAGCCGCCGAGCACCAGCCCCTGCGTCTTGATCAGATCGAAGAGGACCGGCAGCGCCTCATCGTCGGTGATCTGCAGGGCGTCGTCCACCGGTGCACCTTCCAGGTTGGCGGTGACCCGGCCCTGCCCGATGCCTTCGGTGATCGACGTGCCTTCGGCCTTCAATTCGCCGTGCTTGTACCAGTTGAACAGCGCCGCGCCCATGGGGTCGGCCAGCACGATCCGCACCTGCGGGTCGCGCTCCTTCAGCGCCATGCCGACGCCGGCCAACGTGCCACCGGTCCCCACCGCGCAGGTGAAGGCGTCGATGCGCCCGCCGGTCTGCTCCCAGATCTCCGGGCCGGTGGTCTGATAGTGGCCGTCGCGGTTGGCGGTGTTGTCGAACTGGTTCGCCCAGATCGCGCCGTTCGGCTCGGTCTTCGCCATCTCCTCGGCGAGGCGGCCGGAGTAGCGCACGTAGTTGTTCGGGTCCTTGTAGGGCACCGCCGGGACGAGGCGCAGATCGGCCCCGCAGAGGAGGAGCATGTCCTTTTTCTCCTGGCTCTGCGTGTCCGGCATGACGATGACGGTGCGGTAGCCCAATGCGTTGCCGACCAGCGCCAGCCCGATCCCGGTATTGCCGGCCGTGCCTTCGACGATGGTGCCGCCGGGGCGCAACAGGCCGCGCTTCTCCGCGTCGCGCACGATGGCGATGGCGGCGCGGTCCTTGACCGAGCCGCCGGGGTTCAGGAACTCCGCCTTGCCGAGGATCTCGCAACCCGTTGCCTTGGAAGGCCCTTCCAGGCGGATGAGCGGCGTGTTGCCGATGGTCCCGATGAAGCCGTCGCGCACGTCCACGGCGCCTCTCCCTTTGACTGAGCGTTAACGACACAAAAGTATCGGGACTCGGCGGTGTGGTTCAAGGTCGCGCTGTGAAATGCTGGGTTTCACGGCGTTACGTTGTTGTTCATGCCCGCCGCCACCGGTCCCGCAACGACTCGCGATGGCGGGCGAACCAGCCCAGCGCGATGATGGTGATGGAGTTGTTCAGCTTGTTCTCGTCCAGCAGGCGGATCGCCTCGTCCGCCGGCACGACCGAGACGCGGATGTCCTCGTGCTCGTCGGCGAGCCCGCCGATGCCGCCGATACCCGCGCAATCGACGCGCCCGGCGTAGATGGTCACGAACTCCGACAGGATGCCGGGGCTGGGGTAGTAGTCGCAGACCTTCTCCAGTTCCTGCACGGTGCAGCCGGCCTCCTCCATGGATTCGCGGCGCGCAACGTCCTCGGGCGATTCGTCGCCGTCGAGGATGCCGGCGACCACCTCGGTCATCCAGGCCGGCCCGCGCGCTGCGGCGGCAGCAACCCGGAACTGCTCGATCAGCACTACGGAGTCGCGTTCGGGGTCGTAGAGAAGCACGCCCACGGCATGGCCGCGCACGCACACCTCGCGGGTCGGCAACTCGTCGGTCCAGGTTCCGTCGAACTTCTTGTGGCGCAAGCGGTACACGTCGACCTGCAGATAGCCCTGGTAGGCGGTCTTCTTCTCGATGACCTCGACATCGGGGTGATCCATCGCGCTCCTCCGGTGCGTTGACCGAAGCGGTGTAGCGCATCCCGGCGCCGCGGTCAGCCTGGCCTTCAATAGGTCGGCCAGCCTTCAATAGGTCGGATTGAGGCGCAGGTAACGGTAGCGGTCGCCCGAGGTGACGGTCACCGGCTCCACCTGCGGCCCGCGCAGCACGTCGAGCGGGACCGCCACTCCGGCGGGGCCGAGCGCCCAGAGCTTGCGGTAGAAGTCCGCGAGGCTGGTGAAGCGCTGGCCGCCGACCCCGACGATCTGGTCGCCGGGCCGCATGCCGGCCGATTCGGCGGGCCCGCGCGGCGTCACCCGCTCGACCAGCAGGCGGCCCTGCTCCTCGCGCACGTTGACGCCCAGCCAGGGCCGCGGCACGTCCTGCCGGCGCCCATAGGCGAGCAGGTCGCCGAAGATGGGCTGTAACGCCGACACCGGGATGAACATGTTGCCGGCCATGCGCTGGCCTGGTGCGGCGTCGGGGACGATGAGCGAGCCGATGCCGACCAGCCGCCCGGACTGGTCCACCAACGCGGCACCGCCGAACGCCGGGTGCGGCGGCGCGGTGAAGATCGCCTCGTCCAACAGGTACTCCCAATACCCCGCGAACTCCCGCCGGCTGACGATTCGGACGGGCAGGGCGGCGTGCGCCCCACCGCGGCTCAGCACCAGCGCCGCACCACCTTCCTTGAGAACAGCCGAATCGCCGAGGCGGATCGGCTGCGCATGGAAGCCGAAGCCGGCGCGCACCAGCCCGAATCCGCTGACATGGTCATAGGCGACGAACTCCGCCGGGTAGGAGCGGCCGTCGGCGTTCGTGACCTTCAACTGCGCGGCTTCCAGGATGACGTAGCCGATGGTGAGGATGAGACCGCTGTCGTCGATGACCGCCCCGCTGCCCTGCCGCTCGGTGCCAAGCGTGCGCGCGCTTTGCGAATCGGGGGGCGCGGTCGCATCGATGCGCACGATGGCGCGCAGCAGCGCTGCCGGATCGACGTCCGCCGCGAACGTCGGGAGCGCGGGCAGGAAGACCATCGCAAAGGCCGCCAAGAACCGTCCGACTCCGTGCATGTCGCCCTCCCAGGCGGGATTGAGTCTCCCCACTACAAAGATGAGGACGCCAAGGCGGGCATCAAGCGGGGGAAACCTTCGGCCCGTGCGCGGTGTTCACAGGGACAATACGCCCGACACGCACGAGAAGGCCCCGATGCCGATCAACTCCGAACGCGAATTGGAGCGTGCCGTCGCCGAATTCCAGCGGCTCACAGACGCTCCCGCCGATTCGCCCGAGGCGCGCCGCAGGCGCGAACTGGACGCCGACATCAAGGACTATTATCAGCGCAGCGCGAACAGCCTGCGGCCCGGCCGGCCGGTGTCCAATCCGCAAGAGGACGCATAATTCGCGATTAGGCGTCGACGCGCCCGGCTGGGTGTTCGAAAATGGCGGTCCATGATCCCCACCGCTTGAAAGCGCGTCCGACGATGAAGCGACCCGATTCCTGTTACACCTGCCGCTATTGGGAAGGGCAGGGCATGCGTCAGCGCGGCCCGAAGGGCACGTGCCGCCGCTTCCCGCCGGTGGTGACGCCACGCGATCCGGACGGCCGTTTCCCGGTGACGCTCTCGACGGACTGGTGCGGCGAGTGGAAACGCGACGCGGGGCAAGCCACGATGGCCGGCGGGCCGGATGAGCGCACGATCTACGACGATCTCGGCGGCTGAGGCGCGTTCAACTGCGGGGCTGCGGCACGATCATCAAGGGGCGCGTGTTGACCGCCCGCAACGCCAGGGCGTCGTCCTCGTCGCTGCCGAAGCCGCGCCAGTCCATCTCCATCACCAGGAACGCCGCCATCATGCCGGCCGCGAAGACCAGCATGGCGCCGAGCCATCCCATGTGGTCGCCGTGGCCGGATTCGTTCTTGAACGACATGGCCCCCTCCATCGGCACCGGTGCGCGAACGCGCCGAGGTATCACCCCTCCTGATGGACTGTACTGCTGCAGTGCGAAAACGTCAGGCGGTCGACGGTACGGGAGCACCGTTCATTCGACACTGTACGATTGGCGTGGCAGATAATGAAAAAAGGCCAAGCCCCGTGAGGGGCTTGGCCTTTATCGTATTGGCTCCGGCGGTAGGATTCGAACCTACGACCAACGGATTAACAGTCCGCTGCGCTACCGCTGCGCCACGCCGGATCAGTGCGTGGGCGGCTATATAGCGGAATGAGCCGGCGCTGCCAAGGCTTTCCGAAGAGAATTTTTTAGGTTTTTAGGCGGTAAATGGGCAGGAAAGCGCGTCAGGGCGCCTGCAACGACCGCTCCGGCGATGTCCGGGAAAGGATGGAGGCACGGGCGGGAATCGAACCCACGTACACGGATTTGCAGTCCGCTGCATCACCACTCTGCCACCGCGCCATCCGGTGTCCGACCGGACGAGCCGTCCGCTTCGGAGGCATCGGTATAGTCTGCTCCGATGGCGCGGTCAAGCCGGGCGAGACCGTATCCGTTTGCCTCGTTGCAGCCACCTCCCCTCGCCGTTGTGTTCGAGGTTGGTTACGGATATATAGCGGCAGGCAGCAAGGCCGGCCGGTCGGCTTGGCGCTGTCCCGTTTCAACCGCTGCGATTGCGACCGCCATGTCCGATTATGCCGCCGCCCGTTTCCACATGGTCGAGTGCCAGATCCGTCCCAACAAGGTGACCGACCACCGCTTGGTCGACGCCCTGATGGACGTCCCGCGCGAGATCTTCGTGCCGCAGACGCTGCGCGGCGTCGCCTACGTCGACGGCGATATCGCAATCGGCCAGGGCCGCTATCTGATTGAGCCGATGATCTTCGCGCGCATGCTGCAGGAAGTCGGCGTGGACGAGACGGCGAAGGTCCTGGATGTCGGCTGCGGCACGGGCTACTCCACCGCCGTGCTGGCCCGTCTGGCCGCCAGCGTCGTCGGCCTCGAATCCGATCCGGCGCTGGCATCCCGCGCCAAGGGCGCGCTGGCGCAAGCCGGCATCGCCAATGCGACTGTGGTGAATGCGCCGCTGGGCGAGGGCTACGCAGCCGATGCGCCCTACGACGTGATCGTCTTCGAAGGTGCGGTGAGCAAGGTCCCCACGGCCATCTGCGATCAGCTCGCCGAGGGCGGGCGCATGGTGGTGTGCGTGCTGGGCGACGGCGGCCTGGGCGAAGTGCGTCTCTACCAGCGGTACGGGCGCGCCGTTTCCAGCCGCATCCTGTTCGAGGCGCAGCCGCCCCTGCTGCCGGGGTTTGAGCCGAAGCCCAAGTTCGAGTTCTGAGGTCGCATGTCGCCATAGGCCGGGCGGGGGCGTTCGGGTTATGGCGAAGTCCGAGCTTCGATTGGAGCGGGCTGTTCGGGTATATGTTCGATGCTGGGGAGCGTTGGACTGACAACGAAGAAGGCTAGAGACATGACCGTTCGAAGCCGTTTTGTGCCGGGCCGGGTCGCGGTTGCGCTAACCTGCAGTGTCATCGTGCTCGCAAGCGGGGCAGCCGCGGCGCAGACGTTGGAAGAGGCGTTGGCGCAGGCCTACTCCAGCAACCCGACGCTTGCCGCCCAGCGCGCCGCCCTGAGGGCCGCCGACGAACGGGTCTCGCAGGCACTGTCCGGTTACCGACCGACGGTGCAAGCGACGCTGAGCGCCGAGGGCACCCGAATCAACTCGACCGTCAGGGGGCAGCCCGGCAACCCGTCCGGCTCGTCCCAGACGCCGAAGTCAGCCGGCATATCGGTGGCCCAGCCGATCTACGACGCGACCGTCACCCCTAGTGTGCGGCGCAGCGAGAAGCTGGTCCAGGCGCAGCGCGCGCAGGTGGTGAACATCGAGCAGGCGGTGCTGCTGAACGCCGCCACCGCCTATCTGGACGTGGTGCAGAACCAGGCGGTCCTGACGCTCAACATCAACAACGAGCAGGTGCTCCGACGCCAGCTCGAGGCGGCCCGCGACCGTTTTCGAGTCGGCGAGTACACGCGGACCGACGTCAGCCAATCCGAGTCGCGCCTCGCCGCCTCGATCGCCAACCGCATCTCTTCGGAAGGCGTGCTGCAGGTGTCGCGCGCGGCGTACGAGCGCATCGTCGGAACGCTGCCCGGCAATAACCTGAAGGCGCCAAAGCCGACCTTCAAACTGCCCGCCACGCTTGACGAGGCCGTGGAGATGGCGCGGGCCAACAATCCCGCCGTGCTGTCCGCTTCCTTCCAGGAGGCGGCGCAACGCGATGCCGTGGACCAGCAGTTCGGCCGTCTGCTCCCGTCGGCGCGCATTGCGGCGGAGGGGACGCGCACCTTCGACGCGGGGAGCGTCACCATCGATCGCTTTACAGGCCGCACCGCGTCGATCACCCGTCAGGACAGCGGCTCGATCCAAGCGCAGATCGTCATTCCACTGTACTCCGCCGGCCAGCCGGAAGCGCTGGTGCGCGAGGCCAAGGAAACCGCCAACCAGTTGCGCATCCAGATCGACGACACGCGCCGCCAGGCCGCCGCGTCGGCGATCACCGCCTGGCAGGCCCTCATGACGGCACGCGCCAGCATCGCGTCCTTCCAGTCACAGATTCAGGCGGCGCAGATCGCCCTGGAAGGCGTGCGGCAGGAGGCGCAGGTCGGCTCGCGCACCGTGCTGGACGTGCTGAACCAGGAGCAGGAACTGTTAAACGCCCGCGTCAACCTTGTCCGCGCGCAGCACGACGAAATGGTGCAGGCCTTCACGGTGCTGAACGCCGTTGGCCAGTTGACGGCGCAGCAGCTTCGTCTACCGGTCCAGTATTACGACATGGAAAAGCACTACCGCGCCACCCGGGACAGGTGGACGGGCACCAGCGTCGGCGACTGATCTCGCTCGACCACGCAAGCGGCCCGTCACGGCGGGCCGTTTTTGTCTTGTGGCTTTTTATCCAGTCCTGTCCTAGGGTTGGGCCAGCTTGACGTCTCGGGTTTTGTCACGATGAGCGATAAAGGCCAGCAAGAACCGTCAATGGAGGAAATCCTCGCCTCCATTCGCCGGATCATCTCCGAGGATGGCGAACCCGCCACCAAGACCGAGCAGCCGGCAACGGTCGCCGTAGCCGCTCCGCCCTCTGCGCCCTCGCCACCTCCTCCCATGATGGATGAGGAGGAGCCGGAGGAGGATGTCCTGGAACTGACGCAGGTGGCGGACCTTCCGGGCCGCAGGGCGGAGCCGGAGGACGACCCCTGGGGCGCCGAGGAGCCGGCCTTTCCCGAGCCGCCGGCCGAGATGGACGAACCTCCGTCCCCCCCTCCGCCGCCGCGCCGGGCTCCGCCACCGCCGCCGATGCCGGACTTCGACGACGTGACGGAGATGCCGCCGCCGCGCCCGCGCAAGCCGGGTTTCGACGAGGCCGGCCTGATCTCGCGCCGCACCGCGGAGAACGCCTCGCAGCACTTCACGCACCTCGCGCGCGAGCTGGGCGACGACCTGTCGATCGGTCCGATGCCGGTCGGCGTCCGCACCGTGGAGGAGGTGGTGCGGGAATTGTTGAAGCCATTGCTCAAGGAATGGCTCGACGAAAACCTGCCCACCGTCGTCGAGCGCCTCGTGCAGCAGGAGATCGACCGGATGATCCGGCGGTCGCAGAAGTTCTGAGCCTCAAGACCCGAAAGCCCGCGTTCAAGCGTTAGCGAAAGTTCCTTGTGATGCTGGAAAAGACTTACCGGCCCGCCGAGGTCGAGGAGAAGCACTACCGTCTGTGGGAAGAGTCGGGCGCCTTCGCCGCGAACACCCGGTCGAACGAGAAGCCCTACACCATCATGATGCCGCCGCCGAACGTCACCGGCAGCCTGCACATGGGGCACGCGCTGACGTTCACGCTGCAGGACGTGCTGATCCGCTATCACCGCATGCGGGGCAAGGACGCGCTGTGGCAGCCGGGCACCGACCACGCGGGCATCGCGACGCAGATGGTGGTCGAACGCAACCTGGCGGCCGAGGGCAAGACGCGCCACGACTTCGGCCGCGACAGGTTCATCGACAAGGTCTGGGAGTGGAAGGCCGAATCGGGCGGCACCATCACCCGCCAGCTCCGCCGCCTGGGCGCCTCGCCGGATTGGGAGAAAGAGCGGTTCACCATGGACGAGGGCCTGAGCAAGGCCGTCCGCAAGGTGTTCGTCGAGCTGTACCGCCAAGGGCTCCTCTACAAGGACAAGCGCCTCGTCAACTGGGATCCGAAGCTGCACACCGCGATCTCCGACCTGGAGGTCGAGCAGCGCGAGATCAAGGGCAATCTCTGGCACTTCAAGTACCCGATCGAGAACGAGCCGGACCGCTTCATCGTCGTCGCCACCACGCGTCCGGAGACGATGCTGGGCGACACGGCCGTCGCCGTGCATCCGGAGGACGAGCGCTACAAGGACCTGATCGGCAAGAACGTGGTCCTGCCCCTGGTCGGCCGCCGCATCCCCATCGTCGGCGACGAGTACGCCGATCCGGAGACCGGCTCGGGTGCGGTGAAGATCACCCCGGCGCACGATTTCAACGACTTCGCGGTCGGCAAGCGGCACGGTCTTGAGAGCATCAACATCATGGACCGCGACGCCCGCCTGACCGACGCGGTGCCGGAGGCGTATCGCGGCCTCGACCGCTACGAGGCGCGCAAGCGCGTCGTCGCCGACATCGAGGCGCTGGGCCTCCTGGAGAAGATCGAGCCGCATGCGCACACGGTGCCGCACGGCGACCGCTCCGGCGTGGCCATCGAGCCGTGGCTGACCGACCAGTGGTACGTGGACGCCGCGACGCTGGCCAAGCCGGCCATCGAGGCGGTGGAGACCGGCAAGACCGTGTTCGTGCCCAAGCAGTGGGAGAACACCTACTTCGAGTGGATGCGCAACATCCAGCCCTGGTGCGTCAGCCGCCAGATCTGGTGGGGCCACCAGATCCCGGCGTGGTATGGGCCGGACAATGCGGTGTTCGTCGAGGAGACCGAGGAGGCCGCACGCGCCGCTGCCGAGAAGCACTACGGCAAGGCGGTGGAATTGACCCGCGACCCGGACGTGCTCGACACGTGGTTCTCGTCGGCGCTGTGGCCGTTCTCGACGCTCGGCTGGCCGGACAAAACGCCGGAGCTGGAGCGCTACTACCCCACCGACGTGCTGGTGACCGGCTTCGACATCATCTTCTTCTGGGTCGCCCGGATGATGATGATGGGCCTGCACTTCATGGGCGACGTGCCGTTCCGCACCGTCTACATCCACGCCCTGGTCCGCGACGAGAAGGGCCAGAAGATGTCGAAGTCCAAGGGGAACGTCATCGACCCCCTGGAACTGATCGACGAGTACGGCACCGACGCGCTGCGCTTCACCCTGTCCGCCATGGCGGCGCAGGGCCGCGACATCAAGCTGGCGGTGAACCGCGTCGAGGGCTACCGCAACTTCGCCACCAAGCTGTGGAACGCCGCGCGCTACTGCCAGATGAACGGCGCCGTGCCGGTGCCGGGCTACAAGCCCACCGGCCTGACGCAGACGGTGAACCGCTGGATCGTCGGCGAGCTGGCGGAGACCGCCACCCGCGTCGCCGGCGCCATCGAGGCGTACAAGTTCAACGAGGCGGCCAACGCGCTCTACCAGTTCATCTGGGGCACCTTCTGCGACTGGTACCTGGAGTTCACCAAACCGATCCTCAACGGTTCCGATGAGGCGGCGAAGGCCGAGACGCGCGCCACCACCGCCTGGGTGCTGGACGAGGTGCTGCACCTGCTGCACCCGATCATGCCCTACATCACCGAGGAGCTGTGGGAGCAGCTCGCCGAGGGCCGCGCCAACCGCCTGATCTCCGCCGAGTGGCCGGAGTACGGACCGGAGATCGTCGATCCCGCCGCCCGCGCCGAGATGGACTGGGTGGTGCGGCTGATCTCGTCCGTGCGCTCCATGCGTTCGGAGATGAACGTGCCGCCGGCCGCGCAGATCGAGCTGAAGCTGAGGGACCTCGGGCCTGAGAGCCTGAAGCGGCTCGCCACCCACCGCGACCTGATCCTGCGCATGGGCCGCCTCGCCTCGGCCGAGCCGCTGGACGGCGCGGCGCCGAAGCAGTCGGCGCAGGCGGTGCTCGACGAGGCGACGCTGATCCTGCCGCTGGAGGGCATCGTCGACCTGGACAAGGAGCGCGCGCGCCTGTCGAAGGAGATCGAGAAGCTGGCCGGCGAGATCAAGAAGATCGACGCCAAGCTCGGCAACGAGCAGTTCGTCGCCAAGGCGCCGGAAGAGGTCATCGAAGAACAGCGCGACCGCCGCGAGGCCGCCGATCAGGCGCGCGGCAAGCTGCAAAGGGCGCTGGAGATGCTGGGGTCTTAAATGGGCAGGCGGAGCGGGGTAACCCGCTTCCGCCACCCTCTGCGGTGGGCAAGCCGCCGCGTCCTCCTTATTCTTCCGTCCGTCGCTGACCCGCAACGGACGGCCCCGTGAGCTTCATCCTCTCCAAAGTCCTCTGGGGCCTCGTGCAGCCCGGCAACGCGCTGGTCCTGCTGCTGGCGTTCGGCACGGCGCTGCTGTTCAGCCGGCGCGAGTCCCGTCGCCGCACCGGACGGCGGATCGTGGCGGCCGCCGCGCTCGGCTTCCTCGTTCTCACCACGCTGCCGGTCGGCACCTGGGCGATCCGGCCGCTGGAGGAGCGCTTTTCCAAGCCTGTGCTACCAAAACACGCGGACGGTATCATCGTGCTGGGCGGCGCGCTCAACCCGCCGGTCGCGGCGGAGCGCGGCGAACCGTCGTTGAACGACGCGGCGGAACGCATCCTGGCCACGGCGGAGCTTGGGCTGCGCTATCCCAACGCGCGGGTGGTGTTCACCGGCGGATCCGGCTCGCTGTTCGGTGGCCGGTACCGGGAAGGGGAGGTGATGCGCGGCGCGCTCGATCAGGTCGGCTTCGACACCGGGCGGGTGCTGTTCGAGAACGAGTCGCGCAACACCTGGGAGAACGCGCTGCTCAGCCGCGATCTGGTGGAACCCAAACCCGGAGAGACCTGGATCCTCATCACCTCGGGCTGGCACATGCCGCGCTCGGTCGGCATCTTCCGGCGCGTCGGCTGGGACGTGCTGCCCTATCCGGTGGATTACCGCAGCCGCCCCGGCCCCAGGCCCTACGTGATCTTCGAGCTGGACGGCAACCTGGACAAGCTGAGCTGGGCGGTGCGCGAGTGGATCGGCCTCGTCGCCTACCGTCTGATGGACCGCACCGACGCGCTGTTCCCGGCGCCGAGGCCGCCGCCCGGGCCGACGGGCGTGGCCGCGGTGCGACTTCCGTGAGGCATCGCCTCCCCACCGCTTGGCGGCGCTTGGTAACTCGATTAGAGTGCGGCCACCGGATCTAGAGGGGTCGCGCGATGCGCCGTGGGCACATGCTGAGAGGAACGATGGCGCTTGCCGTGGCGCTGTCGCTCGCGGCGTGCGTGGCGCCCGAGCCCCCGGCCTCCGGCCTGCCGACGAGTGGCGTCTACCGCGTCGGCAAGCCCTACCAGATCGCCGGCGTCTGGTACTACCCGTCCGAGGATTTCAAGTACGACGAGACCGGCATCGGCTCGGTGTACGGGGCCGACGCGCAGGGCAAGCCGACCGCCAACGGCGAGATCTACGATCCGAACGAGATGACGGCGGCGCACCCCACGCTGCCGCTGCCGAGTCTCGCGCGCGTGACCAACCTGGACACCGGCCGTTCGACCATCGTCCGCGTCAACGAACGCGGGCCGGCGACCAACAACCGCATCATCATGCTGTCGCAGCGCGCCGCCCAACTGCTGGGCTACGCACCGGACGGCACCGCCAAGCTGCGCGTGCAGATCCTCGCCGAGGAAAGCCGGCAGATCGCCGCCGCGGCACGGGCCGGCACGCCGGCGCCGATCCTCGCCGAAACGGACGGCACGGCGCCCAAGGCGGCGCCACGTTCCAAGATCGAGGTGGCGAGCCTGCCCGGAGCCGGGCCGCTCGCGCCGTTGCCGCCCGCTGCGAAAGGGGAAGGGCAGGTCGGCGCCGCCGACGTCCCGCCGCCGACCACGGTGGCCGGCACGGTGGTCGAGCGCCGCTTCCTGCCGGCGCCGGCGTCGGTCGACCTGCCGCTCCGCGGCGGCAGCCGGACCTACGTGCAGGTCGGCTCCTACGGCAACGCGCAGAACCTCGCCCGCGCCCGCGCGCAGCTGAGCGCGCTCGGCCAGTCGGCGCAGGTCAGCACGGCGATGCTCGGCAGGCAGGCGATGCAGCGTCTGCGCATCGGCCCGCTGGACAGCGTGGACAGAGCGGACGCCGTGCTGGCGCAGGTGCTCCAGGGCGGCCTTACGGACGCCAGAATCATTGTGGATTGATCGTCCCGTTCCCGGGACCACACGGAAGGTTGAGAGGGGAGTACCTATGACCGCTGTCCGCATCCGCTTCGCCGCCATGCTGGCGGCCGCGCTGGTCGCGGCCGGCCTCGTGCTGCCGGCGCGCGCCGCCTCGCTCGAGACGATCGGCAAGCAGGCCATCCTGGTCGACCTGTCGACCAACACGATCCTGTTCGAGAAGAACGCCGACCAGCGCATGGCGCCCTCGTCCATGAGCAAGCTGATGACCCTCTACATGGTCTTCGAGGCGCTCAAGGAAGGCCGGCTGTCGTTCGACCACACGCTGCCGGTCAGCGAGCGGGCATGGCGCATGCAAGGCTCCAAGATGTTCGTGGAGCTGAACAACACCATCAAGGTGCTCGACCTCATCAAGGGCGTGATCATCCAGTCCGGCAACGACGCCTGCATCGTGCTGGCCGAAGGTCTCGCCGGCTCGGAGCAGGCCTTCGCCGAGAAGATGAACAAGCGCCTGAAGGAGATCGGGCTGAAGGACAGCAACCTGATCAACGCCACCGGCTGGCCCGACCCCAACCACTACATGACCGCCCGCGATCTCTCGGTCCTGGCGGAGCGGCTGATCCGCGACTTTCCCGAGTATTACTACCTGTTCTCGGAGAAGGAGTTCACCTACCACGGCATCAAGCAGGGCAACCGCAACCCGCTGCTGTACCGTAACACCGCCGGCGTGGACGGCCTGAAGACCGGCCACACCGAGGTCGCGGGCTACGGCCTCACCGCGTCGGGCGAGCGCGAGGGGCGGCGCCTGGTGCTGGTGATCAACGGCCTGCCGTCCATGCAGGCGCGCGCCGACGAAACCACCCGCCTGCTGGAGTGGGGCTTCCGCGAGTTCAACGCCTACGCCCTGTTCCGCGCCGGCGACACCATCGAGGAGGTGCCGGTCTGGCTCGGCGCCCAGGACAAGGTCGCGGTGACGGTCCCCAAGGACCTCAAGGTCACCATGGCGCGCGTCGACCGCCCGAACATGAAGGTCACGCTGGTCGCCAACCAGCCGGTCGCCGCCCCCATCAAGAAGGGCGACACGGTCGGCAAGCTGGTGATCTCCGCCCCCGGCGCGCCCAGCAAGGAGGTGCCGGTGGTGGCCGCGACCGACGTGGAGAAGCTGGGCTTCGTCGGCCGCGCCTTCGCGGCGGCCAAGTACCTCGTGTTCGGCGCCGGCTCGTGACGCGCGGCCGGTTCATCACGCTGGAGGGCGGGGAAGGGGCGGGCAAGTCCACCCAGCTCCGCCTGCTGGCGGATTCGCTCTCCGCCTGCGGCATTGACGTGGTGCTGACCCGCGAACCCGGCGGTTCGCCCGGTGCGGAGGAGATCCGCCGCCTGCTGGTTTCCGGCGAGACCGGCCGCTGGGGCGGCATGACCGAAGCGCTGCTGCACACCGCCGCCCGCCGCGACCATCTGGAGCGCACGGTGTGGCCGGCGCTGGAGGCCGGCCGCTGGGTGCTGTGCGACCGCTTCTTCGACAGCACCATGGCCTACCAGGGCTACGGGCTGGGCCTCGGGCGCGAGCCCATCGAGGCGCTGCAGCGCGTGGCGCTCGGCGACTTCCAGCCGGACCTGACGCTGATCCTGGATTTGCCGGTGGAGGCCGGTCTGGAGCGCGCCAACGCCCGGCGCGGCGGCGAGGACCGGTACGAGCGCATGGACCTGAGCTTCCACGCGCGCCTGCGCGACGGCTTCCTCGACATCGCGGCGCGCGAGCCGGAGCGCTGCGCGGTGATCGACGCCGCCCATCCGGTGGAGGCAGTGCAGGCCGCCATCCTCGATGCGGTGACACGGCGGCTGACTCT
>Ga0196970_1000373_pt1 | contig 55930 bp, 45 predicted proteins | sample S1v_513CmetaG_FD_148672 | JGI IMG/M metagenome (GOLD analysis project Ga0196970, IMG submission 148672) | Soil microbial communities from Anza Borrego desert, Southern California, United States - S1+v_5-13C | ecosystem: Environmental > Terrestrial > Soil > Desert | place: USA: California...
GACTCTTTTAAGCACCGGCTATACCAGGTGGCGGGGGATGGCAGCAACACGCCGTCCGATATCTCGGTGCTCGTACACGACCTGCGGGCATATATGTACAATGCTTCTGTGCCGGGATACTTCCTTAGTAATTTTGAAAGCACTGTAGATGAGGATTACTGGGAAAAGCAGGCATTATTGCCATATGTATATAGTTATCAAAGTCTTTCCGCTGGGATGGTGTTGGATTCCATGCAGGCCCAATACCTCAATAGCAACATCTACAATTCCCTCGGTCAAAGCGCTACCTATAAGATACCTTCACATCCTGGAAATGTCACGAACCTGTATGTGACCAAGACCAATGACTATCCATGGCAGTATAACAAGCTGAAAGAAATCCTCAGAGCTTTTCATGATGCGAACAGCGTACACGGGAAAATTACCCTGGCACCCGGGACAGACAGCTTCACTATCGGCTCTGCGCCTGACCTTACATCTTTTCATTGTTCGGATGGCACTTACTGGTACCGGTACTTCGGAGCAGGCGACACTTTATTCAATGTGTTTCTGCGGGTGCCGAAGTACATACCATCATGGATGCACTACCAGTATAAGGTAAAACTCAGCAGCATACTGCCTGAGCCGGGAGACAGCACTTCCAGAAATTTCAGCCTCCTGCTTTATAACGAGAACGATACAAACGATGTTGTAAAATGTTACGGGCTTACTGACTTTGTTATCGCCAGTAACCTTACCCTTGAGGATGTGCTGCTTGGGAACCCTGCAACAGGCACAGTGCCACTGGCAGATACATTCGATCATTGTGAGCGCCAAAGACTGAAGGCAGGCATCTATGATGGCAAAGTGCGATATGCGGCCTATATAGACAAGATACGTGATTCCCTCAGAAGCACGTTCTTTGACTATGTGATGAATGGCATACAAGAGAAACTGCGAATAGGTTACCTGGACCAAAGATTCCAGACTACGCTGTACTATTACGACAGGGCGGGAAACCTGATCAGGACAGTGCCGCCTGAAGGCGTGGTAAAGCTAGCCACCCCGCTGCTGGCCGCTGTGGATGCAGGCAGAACTTCCAGCAGCACAGCATCAAACCTGCTGCCTGTGCATAAAAAAGTGAGCTACACGGAGTACAATTCTATTAACAAGCCCGTGCGGGAAAGCACGCCTGACGGCGGACAGACGCTTTTCTGGTATGATGCCCAGGGCAGGGTGGTTTTTTCACAGAATGAACAGCAGGGAAAGAAAGGCAGCTACAGTTATAACCTGTTTGACAGGCAGAACAGGGTCGTTGAAACAGGGCAGGTAAATCTTGGGTGTCAGCGATTTGAGGAATATACTATACCATTCAATTATGCGTTACCCCTCACATGTCATTACTATTATACGACCACCACAGGCATCATAGTGTCTCCACATCCACCAGTGGTGCGGATGGTGAGCGGTAAACACCATGACAGCGTGATCTATTTCATCCGGATGCAACCACGAAAGGACGTGGTACTTACTGTCTATGACACTGTTGCAAAGAACCTAGCACAGGTCAGCGGGATGAGCGCACAGGAGAACCTGCGTAAGCGAATCTCCGCAACTAAGTTTTTCAAGGACCTTTCTGCCACGGACACTTTTTTCGTGAACTACGACTACTGCTCGTATTATAGCTATGATGCTGCCGGCAATGTAAAAGTACTTACACATGACTTCCCGCGACTGGCCGCCTATAACCAGCGGTACAAGAGGGTGGATTATGACTATGACCTGATCAGCGGCAAGGTGAACCTGATCAGCTATGACAGGGGCTTTGCCGACCAGTATTACCAGCGCTACAGCTATGATGCGGACAACAGGATTACCAAGGTGGAAACCAGCGCCGACGGCTATATCTGGAAACGCGATGCGGAATACAGCTACTATCAGCACGGGCCCCTGGCGCGCATGAGCCTGGGCGACCTGCGCGTACAGGGGGTGGATTATGCCTATACCTTACAGGGGTGGCTGAAAGCGATTAACAGTGACGTAATGACGCCCCAGGCAGACATAGGAAAGGACGCAGTGAATAACAACAGCATTCATGCCAATGATGCTTACAGCCTGACACTTGAATACTTCAACGGTGATTACAGGCCAATTGGTGCCGATTCATTCCTGTACACCGCAAGCGATGGCAAAGACCTGTATAACGGCAACATCGCCAGGCAGACTACCGCCATACTTCCATTCCCCAGGCTGAACACGGTGTATACTTATGACCAGATACATCGTATAAAAGAGTCAGTCTACGCTGTTATCGACTCTTTAAACGGACTCGCACCCATAGACGATTATCGAAGCAGGTACAGCTATGACCAGGACGGCAATATAAAGACACTGAAGCGCTGGGGCAACAATCCCACAACTGGCATAGCGGGTGTGGCTACGCTGATGGACTCGATAGTATACCACTATACTGCAGGCAACATGAACAACAAGCTCAATAATGTAACGGATCTTGCAGGGACAACAGCTTTCAACAATGATATAAAGCCATATACGAATGCGGGCATGGCCCGGTACCTGTACGATGCGATTGGGAATACTACCAAGGACCTGGTGAGCGGGCAGGATACTATAAAGTGGAACCTGTATAATAAAGTAACAGAGACACACAACATTACCGGGAAGAACGGTCTTACCTTCCAGTATGACGGTGCGGGCAACAGGGTAGCCAAAAGCTTTACGCAGCAGACGGATACAAACTTTATAGAAGATAATGACTACTACGTACGTGACGCACAAGGTAATATCCTGGCGATCTATAAAGGAGAGCGCAAGTATAAGCTGCAGACCATACAGGCTGTGGCGGCGATCGACTCTGTAATCCGTGAGCAACTCAGTCCCGCACCCCACCAGTTTGTCACTGAGTTCATACAGCCGAGGTATGTACCAAATGGCAGTTTTAATGCAGGAGTTCTTAGCCGAACCACCGGTAACACGGCATGGTTGAATGCGAAACTTAACAGCTACGATGTGTCGTTCTATCTGCTTGATGGCGGATTGATGAACAACATGCTGGAGGGTACGAGTAACTATCTGGCGCCGCTTTTTGCGTATTGCAACGATAACGATGAACCTATAATAAAGCACACGTGGGAGGCGGTGTTCAGACTTGACAAGCCCGAGGTAGAAACTGTTTTGCTGAACGCGCTGTTTTTCAACCCCGGCAGCAGCACTAGCCAGCACCTGTTGGAGCGGTTGTGCGAGGTGGGGGATGAAAAGGTGATCGACGAGCTGTTAGACTATTATGAGCTGCCACAGGGAGGTGAATGTGCTGAGAAGGCTGAGACGATTAATGCACATTTAGCCGAGCTATCACCCGCTGAGGTGTCGGAAGCGATTTCGAGCTTGCTGAAGGACTATCGTGAGGAAATTATCGAGTGGCTTCGCCTGCTTGCAACAGATGAGGAGGTGTACGGCCTTGATGATTATATGAGTACGGATAACGGAGTGTTGGTGCCGGTACTCCAGGAGCAACTGAGTAGCTATGGAGATTTCGAAGAACTGGGAGCGTTCTTCGACGACTGGGGCAGTGATGCGCGGAGTGAACTTTACACGATCACCACACCTGCTCAGCTCAACAGCATTGCATACTATGCAGACCCCGGCGCTTACCTGCTGGACTACGGCGGTGACGTGGGCTATGGTTTTATTGACAGTGCTATTGCGGGTATACCAAACATACAATACAGGACCCACCTGAACTCGGCGCTGGCTGTTCTGAATATAGACGGTCCTGCTATAGAGCAGCACCTGGAGACGATAAAGACGAACCAGGGAGAGCGCTACTGGCTGGCGGAGCATCACCTATATGGCAGCAGCAGGCTGGGGATTAAATATTACTGGCCGAGTCAGTACTACAGCTCATGGAACTATGAAACCAGCCAGACGAACCCTGTGGTGGATACGATAACGCTGAATACAAGGAAACCGTGGTATAGTGCGGAGTACCAGGATGTGATCAATGCGACGAGCCTTACACCCTGGAACAATACCTATACTACCGCATTTGGGATGAACCACATACTGGGTCAGAAAGGCTATGAGCTCAACAGCCACCTGGGCAATGTTCATGCGGTGGTGAGCGACAAGCGCAGGAATGTATCCTTGAGCGGAAGTGACACGATAGACAGGTATCGTCCATCGCTTCAGGCGGCCTATGACTACTACCCGTTTGGCATGCTGATGCCGGGGAGGTATGTGAGTGACACCACGCAGCAATGCGCATGGGTGACGACTACGAAGTTCGTACCCTCGTGGGGATATGACCTGCCGTGGCCTGGCTGGGCGTGCGGACCTGTCCATTGTGGCTTTACGAGCATTGGCGGTACCGACATTGCAGTTGTAGGGGCGGGGGATAATGATGCAAAGCTTTATCTTCAAATGCAGGATAGGGGCTTTGGCGCCAGGAATATGATAGATGTGTCGGCTGGTACTGCCCAGGACATTTTGATACAGGTAGCGGATAAAACGGAGGGTACGGAGTATACATACCAGATACATGAGCAGATCAATGGCTCCTGGCAGCAATTGGCGAGCGAGGGCCGGGGTTCGGGGCGTAACATTCACCTGGAGTTTACGCCTTCGGTGTCTCAGGTAAGGCTGACGATATTACGCACCGATGACCAGAACGGAGCGGGAACGCTCCTGCTCTACCCTTTGAAGAAGTGGCAGCTTAACTACCAGGCCCAGAGTGTGCAGACGTATGTATGTAACAGAGCAAAAGATTTTTATAGATTTGGGTTTAATGGCATGGAAAAAGACAACGAACCCAAGGGTATTGGGAATAGCTTGGATTTTGGGGCGAGGATGTATGATAGCAGGATTGGGAGGTGGATGAGCTTGGATCCCTTAGCTAAAAAATATTCTTCCTTATCACCCTACAATTTTGTTGGGAATAGTCCAATCAAGTTTATTGATCCAAATGGAAAGGAAATAGTGAATGCTGAACCTCCCGGAAGTGCAGGCTTTATCAGGATGGAGAGGGCAATAACTCTGATAAAAAAGACAAATGAAAAGCTTTACAATGAACTGCATGCATCTCCAACTAAAATTAACTTGCGTTTTGGCAATGTAGACAACGCACCTAAGCCAAAACACACTTTCGATCCCCCTGGGACAACCACAAGGCGAATGAGCGAAGGTCCTGAGGTAAAACATACAGAAGGTTTAACTCAGCCGTATTATAAAGAGGATCCCGGTATTACCGGTGTGAATGTACAAAAGGATAACAATGGTGATGTTACAGGTGGACAAGTAATGCGATCACGTAATGCAGAAGAGCAGGATAGTTACCGTGAGACCAATCCTGGTAGTTTAGATGCTGGCAAACCCTATGCTTTAACAGATGAAGAAGCTGCTAATTATATCAAAATCGATTACGTAGATATTACCTTAGATGATGGCAGAAATAGTAATGATAAGAAAACAGCTAAAAATTTGGCACATGAATTAGGTCATGCACGAACCTCCGTATTCAACACCGTGAAGGATTGGATATTTGGACACTCAGGCGAACGCAAAGGGCGTCATGGACCACACGATCCAAGCGGCAAGAGTGCGGACGCGGCGGTAAAGGAATTTAACCAGAATAGAAGTAAAGCAAAAGACTAAATGTATATACGATGAGATTTAAGAATTTAGTAACTTTTTGTTATTTGACGATTTTACCCAATATTGCACATTGTCAACTAGATACTAGTGCAGTCTTAAGTAAGGTCTCGAGGAACTTCCTCCTATACCGAATTCTTGGTGCAAGTGGATATATAGAATCCTTCACTTCACATGATGGGTATTTGTCGTCTACGACTGATATTCATTTTTTGAATTATCTTCCGGGCGATAACTGTAAATTAGAAATCGACCTCGCCAAGCGACCATATGAATTTCCGGATAGCAATTTTAAGGTTTTCGAGGTTGTAAAGAAGCGGGGGTTGTATTTATGCGCTCATACACGAATGGCGGGGGAACTTTATCCGCCTACCAAAGATTTCAGGATGTTGATTGCTGTTCATATAAGGACTAATCAGGTAATTTTTATTAGTGGCAATTTTTTTCTGCAGGATATCCGACACTATTTTGATTTAGACAACCAGATAAAACATTTTGAATGGTACCTTGAGCTGAGGGAATTTATGTATGGTATAGATAAAGTACGATTTAGAAGCAAACGCGGGCGTCAATATTATTTCGACGGATTTAATTCTGAAGGGGACACGTTCACCATTAAGGCAAAATACAGAAGGGGAAGCATTGAGTCAATAGAACTATGGGCCGGGAAGTAGGTAGTGTTCTCAAGTGGTAGTGTTCTCAATGTGTTGTTTTGCCGGTTGGCCCGATAGAATCCAGTGAAATCAATGATATTAGGTCTGTTTTGTTTCCAGAATCAGGTGATCTTCGGGTCACCTGGTTTGTTTTTAGGGCTTTAATGGGCTTCTGTTGCAGTAGAAAGCTACCAGGTGTTCTCAATTTGTTGTTATTTAAGGAAATGTGTCCATATTGTTCATCTAGCTGCATATTATACGGAAAAAGCTGCTCGGGAAACCAGCGATATCGTTGCAAAACATGTAAAAGGACGCATTCTAAGACTTATCTATACACCGCATGCAATAGCGGTGTGGACAAGGCTGTGATCTGCCTTGTGAAAGAAGGATGTGGTATAAGAAGTATATCGAGAATACTTGGCATTAGCACAGCGACTGTTATCAGAAAGATAATAAGGATATCAAAATCATTACCGAAGCCCATGATCATGCTTGGAAAAGAATATGAAGTGGATGAGATCTGTACCTACCTAAGAAAGAAGTCGAAGCCGCTGTGGATAGTGTATGCCCTATGCAGAGATACCAGCCAAGTCATTGATTTTGCAGTGGGCTGCCGCACAAACAAGACCCTTAGGCTGGTGACTGAAACTTTGATTCTGTCAAATGCAACAAAAGTCTATACGGATAAGCTCCAGAACTATAAATGGTTACTCCCCAGGGAAATTCACAGCATAACACATCATGGTACAAACCATATTGAACGCAAGAATTTAAGCCTTCGAACTCATTTAAAGAGACTTAGCAGAAAGACGATTTGCTTTTCGAAAAGCAGTATAGTGTTATCGGCTTGTTTGAGGATATATTTCTGGAGCCAGGGATGAAGTTGAGGTGTACGTCAAAGCGTGTCCTGAACCGCGGCAGCGGAGATGCGCCAACGGGGATAATGGTCCGTGTAAAAAAAGGCACAAGTATGCTAAGCTTAAAGCTAGTGACATGCTTACGCCAACCGGGGTAGCAACATGCAAACGTCCCTGGCCTACGCACCAAGGCTCGGAAGGAGACGCTTGCAGGACGTAGTGTCAAGCTTCCTCACAGGCTTTGAGCTCCTGAAACGCCGTCATTCATTCCGTTGTTCATTGCTCGTCGCGCTAGCTCTTCAATGTTGCGGGTAAGTTCTGTCAGGTCGGGGAGAGCGCACTTCTCGTTTGTCGTGATCACATAGTTCAGGACGACCTGGATGTTCGTTGTGTGATTACCGGTAAGGTTATTAATCAGGCTTTCTTCGTCGACAGAGACCAGTAAGCTAACCTCAACCCCCAGCGCTTTCGCTACTTTGGCCAGAAGCTCACTTCCGATCATGGTGGATTTCTCAATCCGCGAGTAGGCCTGCTGAGTAATACCCATGCGGAGGGCGATATCGCTTTGCTTGAACAGCTTGATAGTCCTGACGTGCAGGATGTTGCGTCCGATGTGCATAATAGATGATTTATAAGTAAACAAAACATGGAGGCGACAGGACAACTAAAATACAACACCGGATCTATTGAGAAAACCGTTTTAAAACGGTTGACTTTGTGGGAAATATTTTTATTTTGGATTTACGATTTAGGAGACTAATTATGAATTCTGAGTTGATGAGTTAGTTTCGAGTTACGAGTGACGTGGACCCTTCCGTCTCGCTTCGTTGCACTACGCGATCCACCTTCCCTTGAAGAAAGGGAAGGAGTAAAAGGATATTGGGTTACGATTTACGGGTGACGTGGACCCTTCGCTTCGTTGCTCTACGCGATCCCCCTTGGAAAAAGGAAAGGAGTTAAGGGAGATTGGGTTACGATTTATGAGGTAAGAAGTAATTTCAAAAGGTGGGGAGGTAAGGTTGCTGTTAATAAGCGGGTTAGGTTTTAGGAGATGTCATATTCGTCTGAAACTGGTAGAGCATGTAAATTTGCGGCAGCCAAGCACCCAACATGAAAGTATTCAGAGTAACATTTGCTGCCAATCAGGTAGCATCAATCAAGGCTGCAGAGCCTAAATTCGTCCTGTCCGAAAACGAAGACTACTTCTATGAAAGTGGTGGATTATTGATCTATGCATTAGTCAAGGCAACGACAGAAGAAGAAGCCAGAGTAAAGTCGTTAGCTATTATTGAGAAGGTTAAAGGTAGATCGCGGTAGCGCTTGGGAGTTACAAGTTACGAGGGACGAATTACGAGTGACGAATTACGACTTTGCGAAGGAGGAACTGATTATTAGCGAGGCTTTTGCCTGTGGTGAAGATGTCCGTCGAAGACCTTCAATATGAAAACTTAAGTGTTTTACGGTATCCAATTTTATAGATTGGGTGGTAAAAAGAAAATGGGCGGAATTTTATCTATCCACCCATTCTTCTCACCATTGGTCAATGGACATTAGCATGAAATGACGCTGTAATAAAGATAATAAAATATCAACAATTGACGAATTAGGAGTTACGAGTTACGAATGACGAATTACGAGTGAGGAATTTCGAGTTACGACGCGTTAGGAGTTACAAATTACGAGTGACGAATTGCGAAGTATGAGTGACCAATTACGAGTGAATTACGAATGACGAGTTACTAGTTATGGATTAGTGAAGAGTTTTGATTTTAGATACTAGGATACAGATGGGCGAGATCGGTCACTGGCTTTAAGTGCTGTATACTCCTGTGGACAATAGAAAGTGTTATGGTTGAAACGAGGGAAACTGTGTCTGTTTTTTTCCAGACATGAGCCTGAAATTGCTTCCTTGTAGATTTGTATTGTATGGAGATTACATCAATGGCTTCTTTTCTCGACTATTACGGCAAGATCAGGAGCCGAACGTTAAAGGTGATCAGGACGATTCCAGCAGAGCGTTTGGAATGGACGTTCAGAGAAGGGAAGTACACTATAGGCGACCAGGTAAGGCATATCGCCACTATTGAACGTTATATGTTTGCCGAAACCTTTGCAGGCAGACCGAGCTGTTACCAGGGGTGCAGCAAGGAGATAGCAGATGGCTATGATGATGTTCTGGATTTGTTCAACAAGCTGCACGGCGAAACATTGACGATATTAAGAGGGTTCGATGATGCTGATCTTAACAAGAGTTGCATTACGCCGGGAAACAGTACCATTCCGCTGGGGAAGTGGCTAAGAGCAATGGTGGAACATGAGATCCACCATAGGGCCCAGATTTATATTTACCTGAGCATCCTGGATGTACCGACACCTCCAATATTCGGCCTCACGGCAGAAGAGGTAATTCAATACTCTGAAACTGTCTAAACGGATGGCAGCGCATCAGTAGCTGAAATGATTTCGGAGAAGCGTTACAAAAGTCAATCCAAACAGATCATGACAAACAAAGGTTCTATCCTGATCACGGGAGCAAGCAGGGGCATAGGGGCGGCAACGGCTATAATGGCGGGTGCGAGAGGCTATGATGTTTGTGTGAACTACCTAAAGAATAAAGAGGCAGCTCAGCGGGTGGTGGATACAATAACGAGCAGGGGTGGAAAGGCAATAGCGGTACAGGCTGATGTATCTCTGGAAGCAGATGTGGAGCGACTATTCGCGGAGGTGGACAAGAAGTTGAGTCCTATAGCCGCACTAGTGAACAACGCGGGTATACTGGAAACACAGAAGAAAGTGAAGGAGATGGAGGCATCCCGGCTGCACCGGATTATCTCTGTAAATATCTTAAGCTGCTTTCTATGCTCAAAGCAAGCAATAAAGCAAATGTCTACAGAAAATGGCGGTGGAGGAGGAGCTATTGTAAACGTATCATCGATTGCTTCCCGAACAGGTTCGCCCGGAGAGTATGTAGACTATGCTGCGTCCAAAGGAGCAATAGATACGTTTACGATTGGACTTGCTAAGGAAGTAGCGGCTGAAGGAATCAGGGTAAATGCAGTGCGGCCTGCTTTCATCTATACGGAGATTCATGCAGACGGAGGAGAGCCGGACAGGGTAGAGCGGATCAAGGCATCCATTCCCATGAACAGAGGCGGACATCCTGAGGAAGTGGCTGCTGCTATTCTGTGGTTGCTATCTGAAGAGTCATCTTACACCACCGGAAGCTTTATTGACATATCCGGAGGAAAGTAAGCCGGTGTACTTATAGAATAATTCGCTTAGCCATGCAGCAAGTAAAATGGTTTGACCGCAAGTTCGATTTCACCCACGATCAGAACATATTCCCTTCAATAGTAGAGCGACTCAAGGGGACCCCTGTGGGCCTGGAGGAGAAGCTTAGGTATATCTCGCCAGATCTTTTGGAGCGAAGAATAGAAAACACCTGGACCATAAAGGAGAACATTGGTCATTTGAGTGATCTTGAGCCGCTTTGGCAAGGGAGGCTGGAGGATATATTGACAGGGAGGGAAGAGCTAAGGCCAACAGATTTGCAGAATACCAGAACCAGTGAGGCCAACCATGATTCCGTTCCTATAGATGAGCTGCTTAGCAGATTCAGAAAAATAAGGCAGGCCACCGTTTTAGCCTGGAAGACTTAGAGGAAGACCAGATAATTATGGCGGCCCGTCACCCTAGACTGCGAACGCCAATGAGAACGATGGACCTGTTCCTGTTTGTTGCTGAACATGATGACCATCACCTTGCCAGAATATCTGAGTTGGTAAAGCTCCTGAGGGAAACCTAGTGGAATATCAAAATAAAAAGCCGATCTGAGAACAGACCAGCCCCTATAAACCCTATCGGGTACAAATATAGGAAGTGGATAGAAATGCCGATCGATTGAGAATTGGTGAATGCAGGTACCGATCGCAGTGTAAGAGTTTATAACTAGTGCAGGAGTTTATAACTTATTAGTAACAACTCGCCTATTAATTTCGGATAATAAAACGATTCCAGGTGAAAAGACATCTGTTCCCAAGTGCTTTAGTTGTGCTCGTGTTCGTACTATTATCTGCATGCACTAAGAAAGACCCCGAGCCAGGAAACAGGATTGCCATTGGAAGCGAGATCTATTATCCACACACTGTAAGCAGGAACGACAGTTTACGTGGGTTAACAGCCAGTGCTGTAAAAGACTCGTCACATGTAACTGTTTACCTGTTATTCCATACTTTGCCAACTGCGAGCGGTACGTTCAAGATCATTAATACAACAAATCCGAAGCCTGATGAAGTCTGCGTCACTCCTTTCGGATCCTCTTTGGGAAGCTATACCGGTAATAGCAATCAAGGGAGTGTAACTATTACTGTATCCAACTCGAAAATCTCGGCTTTCGTGCCACCAATCTGGGTCAAGAACATAAATAACCCACAGGACAGTCTTCAATTTTCTGCAAGCCTTACTGAATAGTAGCGATTAGAAGAGCATTGACCATTCTATTACTGTTTAACAGTACGTATGCGAAGTAGAAATTAGCATGAAGGGAGAAGTACTGTGTGTTAGCGTTATGCACCAAATACCTGCTGAATGGATGTAACTATTGCCGCGACGAGATTCGTGTCCAACTGACCAGATGCCTGTGGATCGAACTGTATTGCTCTATAGCTACCTTCTTCATCCTTCTCAATAATTACCTCTTCACCATTCACAGAAGCAATAAACCTTGGAGAATACCCGGTGACCCTGAGGGTGACGTCGATTTCCTGTACCTGACCGTTGAATTCTACGGGTAATTTAAATGCCTCTTCCATCTGTGTGCAAAATACGGTCTTATGCAATGTTGATTTCTGCTGAAGCAACGTAACTTTTTTAGTGAACCGAGCGCGACAGGGTTCACGTCATGTACGACGTGCCTTCCTGGCAGTAGCCTTTCTGTCAGGCTTCCAGCCAGCCGCGCGATCCCTCATTTCATAATTGCAGGTTTCTTTTAGTGAGATAAACTCCAAAGCAGTTTTGGCAGCCTGGAAGGTGACTGGATCGGACAAACTGGAGAGGTAGAGGGCATCGTCGTGTAACGCGCCACCTTCGATAAGCGCATTAAAATAGAGGTACCTGTAAGCAAGTAAAACGAGGTGGCCAGACAACCTGGCGCAGGAACCTTCAAACGCATTTACAGATGGAGCGTAGTGAATAGATTTAGAATCCCCAATATGCCGGATACAGCTAAAGGAAGGACGATCGAGGATCTGAGCATCTTCTATATAGAATCCACCGTCGCTGAATTCACCGTTCTCCACTTCTTTAACAAGAGGAGTTAAGCGGAAGATCATTTCACACATATCTATATAATAGTCGCCCAAATCTATGTACACTTCATCGGTAAGGTGGTGAAACGCTTTAGCGAGTTCGTCCAATGCATAGTCTACATTGGCGAAATGGTAGCCCGAGCTAAGAAGCTTATATATCAATTCATAATCAGCCTCAAAGTCGCTGGGCATCCACTCACCGGTAATTACATCCAGGTAGTCCCCCTGCATTAGCACGCAGTCGTCAACCACGAGCAAATTCCGGATATGGATAGAATCAGTATAGTGGAAGCAGTTCATGGTTGTGATCTGCTACTTGCTTTTTAGCTTTTTGACAAAAGGAATTGAATGTAATAGACTCATATTTAGCCAGCAAGGGTACCCGAAATTAGGAAATCTATTATGGTGCTGCGAGGTTTCAGTAGTGCATGACCTGTACTTTTATGTTTATGGCTTTGGTTTTCAAACACAGAGAATTTCTTAGACTAACACATCCAAAATGGTAATTGCTACCTTCACAGTTAGCGATGAAAGTGCTTTTACTCATAATTTTTCTTCTGCCCTGTCAACTATACGGTCAAAGCCAGGAAGGAACAGTATTCTTTTATAATGTCGCTTTGGGAGGAATTACTTCAGGGATTAGAGCAGATATCAACAAACCTAAGGCCCTCAACTGGAAAAGAGCTTTCGTGCTAGGGGTATGGCAGGGAAGTATTGGCCATCCTAACTGGTCCTGGAACAGGCATGTCCTAATCCACTGTCACCATCCCCAGGGTAGGGTTAGGAAGTACCTGAGGATGAAAACTCCCCTCTTTAGGGACATCATGTAAATCTAGTATTTGCAGGTGAGGACTGAGGAAATCTTCGAAGCCAGAGGGGGGAACCTGTAAAAAGGAGAAACTGGTAAAAGCTCCGCCATGCACGGAGTCTCCCTTCACCAACACATGGTTAAAGCACACATCCAAGCATAGTGGCCATCGGTGGTTTCATATGGGGTGTAGCATATAATGTTACGCTCAAGGACTGCGATAATCGTATCGCCAGGGCTGTAAATACCGTTCAGGGAAAGTCTGCAATCCTGACCTGAGTTGCCCCAGGAAGCTACTGTATCATTATTGGTTGAGCCGTAATAGCTATGGTGTACTTTCAGACTTGTTCCTGAACCATGAACAGCCTCTAACACTGTAGCTTTTACTATCGTTACATACATCAAATGCCAAAACGGCTTCTGTTTCACCATGACTGGCGAAATGCATACCATTACTTAGTTCTTTTAAATGTAATACTACCTGATGAACGCCTTTCGAATAGAACTTCCTTGCGGCAATCGAATTCATACACAGCTCGTTGGTCTTTTGCTATAGTGTTGAACTCTCATTTTGTTTCGACGAGGCACCACTCCAAAAGAATCCGAAGCTTTTCTTCTAACAGTCTAGTTTAACTAAGCGTCATATTATATAGAGTCCCTTCAACTTATCGGAATGATCACAGGCATCTACTATTCACTCCAGGGGATGGATTCTACTTTTTTTCTGAAACCACATATCAATATGAACAGAAGACTCTTTCATTTTATTGTGTTGCTTTTTGGCATTAGCTGCTCTGATCTTTCCGGGCAGAACCTTGTTCCTGACCCTTCTCTCGAGAACTACATAGCTTGTCCCACAGCTCTTGTTTCTGCTGGTTTTGGATTGCCTGGGTGGTTTTGTGGTTGGGGGACGCCAGACTATTTCAATTCGTGCGCTTCTCTTGCTTCAGGAGTGTCGACGCCACAGAATTCCTTTGGCAGTCAACTGCCACATTCCGGAAATGGCTATGGTGGTGCGTATTTAGTTGGATCTGCTACGAGTTATCGAGAATTCCTTACTGCACATCTTTCATCACCTTTGGTAGCGGGACGCGAGTATTACGTATCCTTCTATGTTAGTCTAGCTGAGGTAAATACAGCTCGCAACTGGAATTCTATAGCCACGGACCAGATCGGAGCTCATTTCACCAATACTTTGTACAGTAATAATCAGTTTCCATATTATAGTACTTTGTTTCAGCCGCAGGTCTCTCATCCAGCCGGAAGCTATATAACTGATAGCAGTGGCTGGACAAAGATAGAAGGCAGCTTTACTGCAGCGGGAGGCGAAGCTTATATGATGCTTGGATATTTTATTCCTTTTCCACTCCAGAGCTATGTGCCAGCTGTAACTGTACCATCACCGCAGCAGCCTGCTCCCTGGGGATATTATTACATAGATGATGCGTGCGTAATGGACTTTGCTAATCCGACTGGCACTACAAGAACTGACACTATTCTATGTAATGGCTTAACAATTGAAATACAGGGTAGAGCAGGCGCGCATCGATATAGCTGGAGTACTGGGGATACTACATCGGAAATCAGTGTTCAGGAGGGCGGCCGATTTTGGGTGAGGTCTATAGGTGAATGTCAGTTTTGGGTAGATACGTTTGATGTACAGATTCTTCCTCCGTTCCCGGTGTTGCGTCCTATTGACACCTTAATCTGCACAAGCACGCCGACTGATGTCAGGCTTCCATTCCCCCTCCAAGATTTGCTATGGTGGAATCCTACAATGACCTCATCGTCGAGCCATCAACCACCTATTAATACCAGCGAGCGTGGACTCTACGAGTACCTGGTGCAATGGTCTGCGAATGGTTGTGTTAGTGATCTGGTTCCTGTTCGTATCAGAGTTGAAGACATCCCCAGTGTACTTATTACCGATACAATTCTTTGTGTTGAAGGCCCGATGGTTTCCCTGGGAACTCCCCAGAACGGCGTCAGGTATCTTTGGAGTACAGGGGACACAAGTTGCTGTATTACGACAAATCGTCCTGGCAGATATATTGTGGAAGCAAGTAACGACTGCGGCAGAGAAGTAGATTCAGCAACTGTTTCGACGTATAACTGTAGGTCATGTTTGTGGTTACCCACATCGTTTACGCCTAATGGCGACGGTCTGAACGATCATTTTGGTGCTGTTACAATGTGCCCGGTAACTACCTACAGGATGTCTATATACAATCGCTGGGGTCAATGTCTATTTATATCATACAAAACAACGGACCGATGGGACGGTAGCTTTAAAGGCTTGCGCTGTGAGTCTGGTACATACTTCTATTTTGTCGAATACGTAGCCTCTCTGCCCGGAAGTATAACAAATGCTATTAGGGGAGACGTAACCTTGATTCATTAACTCTGGTTATTAGTTGATGTTGATACTTTATTCCAAATTCTTAGTCACAAACCTTTCAATATGAAAATACTACTCTGGCCCATGTTTTTATTTTGTGGAATTGCCACTAATGCGCAAATCACCTGTGATCCAGGTGGCAACCTGGTGATTTTTAGTAATTATAGTGGGGGCGTCCTATTTATAAACGTCGACGTAAATATCCCAAATCTTAAAATAGGCGTTAGCTCACACGAGGCAGTTAGCATTCACCTAACAGGTGCCTACGCAGGCAACGTGACGTCGGTAATGTACGCCGGCTTCAATGGTGCAAATAGCACGGCTTGTGGCGGCTCGATTCCTACTACTAGTATTAGTGGCGCACCTTCAACTGCAACTCTGGGAATAAATAATTCCCCTGCTTCACCACTTACCAATCCCAATGGCAACCCTTTCATTGTCTGTGGGCAGTCATGTTCCACAACAACCAACCAAATCGGCTGTAATACTATCGACCAGATTGAATCCTATTTTCTTACCCAGTTTCCCGGTTCGGTAGTAAGAATGCATAAAGCGCAGTATGGCTGCTGGTCAGGTAGTGTCCAGACGATCTCGGGTGGGGGAACATGTTGCCTTACGGTAGCTCCTACCCCTCTGTCTATCCAGTTTACTCCAGTACAACCTACTTGCTTTGCAGGGTGTGACGGCTCGGTAACAGTCAACGTGAGCGGTGGAACCCCTCCTTACAGTTTTCAATGGCTGGGAGGACCTGCAAGTTCTGGCTGGAGCGGACTTTGTGCAGGATCATATACAGTGACGGTAACAGATGTCAATTCCGTTACGGCTACGGGTACTGTCACATTACTTCAGCCTCCGGTAAAGACTTCCAGCATAACGCAAACAGCCTGTAAATCGTATATTTTTAATAGCTCCATTATTACGACTTCGGGCAGTTATACTGATACAGTAGCCGCTGTCAATGGTTGCGACAGCATTATTAACCTTCACCTGACTATAAATAATCCGGACGTTTCAGTTTTTCAGTTTATAAACACGTTAGTCTCGGCTACTTCCGGCGCTACATACCAGTGGATAAACTGTGATAGTGCGAGCCTTATAACGGGAGAGATAAGTCAGCAGTTTACGCCTGCGAAAACCGGAAGCTACGCGGTAATTGTTACAAAAAATGGTTGCACCGACACGTCTGATTGTAACAGTGTAGTTGTTCTGAACGTGGACGAATTCTACAAATCAGGATTTAGAGTGTATCCTAATCCTACAGTTGATGAACTAGTAATAGAAGTGAGCGAGAAGTTTGTTGGACAAAAGTTTCGGATAGTAGATGGAAACGGTAGTAGGATCGTATCTGGAGTATTGAGCAAGGGCAGGAATATAGTAGCAATGAAGGCCTATGCTCCGGGCCTATATTTTATCCAGTTGGAAGGTGTTAATCATGCTATAAAGTTCCAGAAGTATGAATAATGATAAGGAGTCTTACTTTTCCACCTCTTTTTGGATCAGCATTGAAAGTCATTAGTGGGCGGTTTAGATTTTTTATGGTTTAAAATTTATCTCTCGTCAATTTTAGAATTATAAACACTGGAGAAATGTTGGATCGCAAGCATAAGCATTTTCTTAAAGCGCGGTTCCTCACAGCCTTTTTTGGATAACTTGGTGCTGTGCAATAGTTTTATATATTAATGAACAGAAAGATGAGCAAGTCACCCGTGGCTAGTATGATCCTGGCATTGCTGATCATTATGGAAGCGATGAATGCAAATGGGCAGACAATTACTGAGGTCCTTCCTGATTCTGTATTGAAGCAGCAAATCGAGTCTTTCAAGATCGATGCTGTTGCAGAATGGCATCACGAGGGCGGGAATTCATTCCTGAACAGTTATCATGCCTTTGACCTAAGAGGTAATATGGTCATGCAGTTGCAGGCTTTTGGCAGGTTTATGAATAAGTATTCCTTTGAGTACGATGAGAAAGGAAGAAGGATAAAGTTTGTCGCGTATAACAATCCTGACACTTCGGTCGTAGATTACTGGATCACTTATCAATACAATGACGTAGGAACAATGGTCAAATCAGTGATGCACTCATCTAAAGGTCCTGATCAAATAGAAAGCGTCACAACTGTTGACACAAGCGGCAAATACGTCAACATTACCGATTATAATGCCTTGAACGAGAAAAGTGTCAGACGAATGTATTTCGATAGTGTGAGTCGCACGTTAACAGTCGACATTATGGATATCACTCAGACTGGTGAAATAGCTAAGCTGGCTACGCACTATACTGTTTATGATGAATACAACCGAGTTGTTGAAAGCGGTGACGTTAAGTACGACGATGCATTTCATGCGCATGTTATGACACTTGGTGAAAGTGCTGAAACCATGGCATTAGAGCAGCTGTTTTACCAGATGGTGCTGCAGGGCAAACTGTCAGGACAGAAAGAACCAACTTCTAATTACTATTATGATGGGTCAGGACAGCTTACCAGTAAGAGCGTTTATGGCCAATCGGTTTCCATTAAATACAACGCCAAGAAGCAAGTTATCGAAAGGCGGTCATGGAGTGAAGAAAATGAAAGGATAGACGGTCCAGATCCAAAGTTTGTCCGAATTACCATGTATAAGTACGATGGGAAAGGATTATTAGTTCGAGAGCAATCGAAGGAGGGCGGTAAGCAAGACGACGATATCGAATATATTTACAGTTACCGATGAGAAGGAGAGTGACTCGCATATGAAATGAGTCTTGTTGAGTACTGTCACCCGAGACGCACATTTTGATCTCATAGTATCTTACCAACCTTGCATCAACTTTTGCTTCTGTGCTAGCAATGACTGATAGAGATACGTGCTAAGAATAAAATTCCTAACGTGCCGGATTGAAACCTTTGTGGAAGCGATAGTGTACCATGTCTACTGAAAGTCCGTAGATCCATGACCAATCTTTTACACGTAAATTTCCAGAAATAAACACCGGGGACATACTTTGATTCGTTTGAATGAACAGACTATACCCTTTGACTGACCTGATTTCCAGACCAAGAATATAGGCCAGGTTGTATCGTCGTATCGTATGGTCATTGTAGATGTCGAATGGGTAGCCGTTTCTTATGGGATCAAGCTTCCCTCCTTCAATGTCACTTCTTAAAAGTAGGTTATTTCCAAAGCCGGCATCACCGATTAATGAGAACTCACCTACCTGCATAAGGCGGGTCTGGAATACCAGGTTAAGGGTCAGATAATCTAAAGTTGAACGAGCTTTATCGTTATTGATAGTGGGCATCTGCGTTGCTCCTGGCACCACCCCAGGGTATAACGGCGCCATTGACTGGTACGGCATTGAGGATCCCTTTCGAAAGTAGGTTAAAGAGGTCTTCAGTGTGGTTCTGCTTTTGCGGGATTCACCAAAGATGTTGTTGCAGCGTGCAAAGATACCAGCGTTAAAGCCAGTCATCCAGTTCAGCTGAGTGGTGCCATCTTCTGGTTTTTGGGGATTGTAGAAGAGCTGCGTGTTCTGACTGACAGCGCCATCCACACCAAAGCTAATGTGTTGTGCGTGTGAAGTAGTAAAGATGCAAGCGCCTATTGTATACAACCAAAGAGATTTCATTGTTTTAAGATTTAATGATGATGAAAATCGTACGTTCTTTTATTACTCCCAATAATGGAGGAGTTAGTTTGAGTATCTGCAATTCTATTTTCAAAACTTTAGTCCAAATAGTAGTCTAAAATGTGGTTGTGTGTACATCTTCCGTATCAGGTCTCTAGCAGCAGGAGGCAGAGGGGATATCTGCTGGTTCATTGTAAATTCCGCCATCCATCGCTGCTGCTCAAAATTTATACCGATCAGATAGCCTATTCTGAGCGGGTTTAAACCGGTCGTATTGTAAGTTTCCAGAACATTATTCGTATATAAAGGCTCGATGTGATGGAACGACGCAGAAGTATCAATTGGGTGTGTTGCCGTTCCCGTTTGCAAACGAAGGAATGTATCAGTTTTCACAAGATCAGGAAAGATTTGTGCTTCCTTATGGATTGAGATCAGCCTGCCTTTAGTGAATGTAAATCCAACATTGGTTGAGATTGTCGGAGAAAGCTGGTAGTGCACGATCAAAGGCAGCTCAAGGTCGATTAGTTTATTCAGAGCCTTGTACATGATGGCAATGGAATCATATGTGTGATGGAAGGTGTATAGATTCCACACCGCCCCCTGCATAAACACCACCTGGGTGTCTGCTGCAGTGCCGGCGGGTCTATAGTACGATTGAGCCGCGGGAGCCTGCAAATATTTTGCCTTACCGGTTTTTATCGTCGGCTGAAAGGAGATGGATACTTTGTCTGTAAAAAAATACCGCACGTAAGGTGCAGCTATCAGCTTACTAATAGCTATATTTTGTATCCCTATTTCATAGCCGGCCTTAAATCCAAACTCAAAGTGTTTCTTCATTTTCTTCCTAGTTACTGGCGAGGAGAGAGTATCGTTTCCATTTGTGTGCGGAGATACTTCGGCTATCGTGCTTTCATTGTTTCTGCTTTTTCTACGGTTAGCATGCGTTGTGTCTGCCTGTGAATTCTGATCAGGGACGGCTGGCATGATTGAGGAGTAGTCAATTTGAATAGTGATCGCCTCTTTCTTGTCAAGGATGTCAGAGACGGCGTTCAGGTCTTTGTTGTTCTTCTTGCTGATGTGTGTGACTTGCGATGATTGTGCACCCGTTCTTTGCCTAACTACAGTGTTGAGTATCTTTATTGAGCTGACTACGAGTTGTCTGCGAAGCCCGAGCTTTTCAGCGGAGTCTGTCTGACGAATGTTTGTGCGAACTATAGTGTTCATGATTAGTGATGTCCCTGCTGAAGGTGTTCGTTCCTTGATGCGCCCTGAGGTTCCTGTGATATTTTCGGAATGTCTTTTAAGTCGTATCTGTCTGGGCTCTTCCAGTTTGGAAATGGACAAGTAGACAACGAAGACTACCAGGATGATACCAAACATGATCCACCACCATCGATAGATGCTCCTGTTCTTTGAATCGCTTTCCAGGCGCTTTTCCATATCATGCCATGCGCCAGGCGGTACAGTCGCGAATGACTCCTGCTTTTCCTGGTAAAGGTTGTCGATATGTACTTTGTTGTTATCCATTTCGAGCTACTTCACATACGACTGAATTAACAGTTTTAGTCTTTTCCGCGCATCATTTAATATCCACCGGCTATTACCTTCGGATATATTCAAAGACTTTGCTATTTCTTTGTGGCTCATCTGTTCGAAAACATTAAGGTTGAAGACCGTCCGTTGCAGGTCCGGAAGCCGGAACGTGTAATCAACCAATTCCTTGAAAGATAAATTACTTACGGCTTCATTTTCCAGCCATACATCATCTACTCCCACTTCTCCACGACTCTCCCTCTCATAACGAACGTACTTGCGAATGTAGTCAGTAATAGTATTGACGATGATCTTTCTCATCCATGCCTCGAATGGTCCTTGCCAACTGTATTGATCTAAGTGGATGAATATTTTGTAAAAACTGTCGTTGAGTACTTCCTGGGCGGCCTCATCTTTGTACACGTATCGTCTGATAATATTGTATGCTATGGGCGCGTAGGTTTCATAAAGCTGCCTTTGCGCCGACCTGTTCCAAGCGATGCAACCTTTTATTAGCTCAAGAAGCGCATGCGCGTCCTGAACCTTACCCTGGTTATGGTAATTAGATCCTTGTATGTTAGTGATGTCAGGCAATCGCCAGGTAGATTTAAACCATAACCTTCTGTTGATATCTCTATATTAATTGACGGAGTATCCGAAAGGAGTGTTAGAAGATTAAGGCAGATGTATTAATAAGAAAACAAGATGTATAATTGCAATGGTCCGATGGGATAAATAATGTCGTTAATCAGATATTTTGAATTGCAAATGAGTATTTCTGCCAGAGAGATCGCGTTGAACCAGCCAGATCAAAGGCATTAGTATTTTGCCAGGCGCTATGGAATTTATTTTTCTTCCTGTTTATGATAGACCCTTCCGTACCGATCAAAATAAAACTTGCGGATGTTGTAGTCGTCTGGATGATCAAAATACGCTACATATAGTCCCTCAATCTCTTCAACGTCAGTTGTGTTAACTGGTTCTGCAGTTAGGTATGGAATGTTCACAGCTTTTGCTATGGTAGCAATAGCTTTTCCCGGCAAAATCTCAATGTTGTCCTTTGTTACAATTCGCCCCTTATTAGAATTCGAGAATCCAAGTGCCAGTCCATCTTCTGTCAGCACTATCTTTTTGTATTTAAAGTTAAGTGCTTCGAACAACGGGACGCTTTCGGGAGTAAAAAGGCCGATATTACCTGAGCTATCACGAAAGATCACCGCTTTTATGTCTGCCGAGCGTCCTTTGCAGACACCTGCGACCTCAAACTTTAAGAATCCTTGTATCAGCTCACCCGCGCTGTCGGCAAGCTTCACAGTTTTGTGATAGTAGCTCTTGTGTTGGTTCGTGCCAACTTCTGCTTTTATAGTGTCAATTTCAGACACGACAAATGTGTATAGTTTGTCATTGCACCAGAATGCGTTAGTTATTTGTGCGCTAACCAGAGGAACAATTGTGTCGCCCATGCTGTTAAGCACCATGCTAAAGCCTTCGGCAGGATAAACCGTTAGCAGACCGTTAAATGAATTATAGCCGCCTGGTCTCATGTAGGGAACTGGTTTTGCAAGCAATTGACCGTTTTTATTCAAGACAGTTAAGTAGCTGCGTTTAACCTTTCCACGTGGATAGCTCGTTGCAAAAATATATTTCTCATGCTCTGTTTTATTGATGTTCCGCATATCTACACTTGACGAGTTGTAGTAAGTAGTTTTGTCATCCGTTGGGAAAGGCCCCTCATCGGCTAAACCGGATACAAACAACAAAAGTGAATCCTTGAAAAGCGCTGTTACTGGTTGCCACTCAGGCAATTCAACATATGGCTTAGAGGCAAGGTCTTGCTGCAGATTCCTTAGGTTCACCAGGTAGCTGCCGCAAGACATCTGCGGTGTAAAATCTTGTTTTCCGTAGGCATAGTATACTGATATTTTATCCGGCCCGTATGGTATCAAAGTATGTGTATTCAAATAAATTGCGGTGACGATTACTGAGTCTGAAACCTTATGCTGCGACCTTAGCAGGATTGTATCTTTCGTCACTCTATAGACGGTGCAGCAAGGAACTATAATATTGAAATTCGAATCCATCAGGCCATAGCCACGACTATTACCAAACCGGATATAACCATATTCCCTGATAAACTTTGTTGCCTGATCTCTTTCATTGTTGTAATCACTTTCCGCTCCAGTTTCAAAGTGAACCCATTTCCATCTATGTGTGAGAGAGTAGGTGCTTTCCTCTTGGTGCGCAACTGACACTTTAAAACCTTTACCGAGGGACGTTTCCTCGTAATCAATATCATTATATTTAAGCGGCAACAATACCTTGCCGAGCGTATCAACTACGCCGCTGCGGTTGTAGGACTTCTGATCGTTCGTATCAGTAACTGCGAACGCCCCGATACTCATTAGGCTCGTGGAGGTGGTAATTGATTCGTATATAGCTGGTACTATAAGTCTATTGTTTGTGTCCAGCACACCTACATGGCCGTTCTTAGAAACGATTCGATAGAAAGAATCCGCGGGTGAATAGAATTTTGAACTGTATTCCTCCCATTCAAAGGGAATAATCACATTATTAAACGTGTCTATCATTCCCCATCGTCCCATACTGTCTATTGCGTTTAGGGGGCCGTTCCATCCGGAATATTCTCCAGTCCATTTTCGTGATGGTGGTATGATATAGTCGCCTTTCATGTTGACAATACAATGAATAGGCTTTGCGCGGTTTGAAGTTGTAAAGCTTACGACTGCTTTATATCCCTGAAAGAATTGTGTCCTATCCCAAGTTAGAGGAATAATGATTTTGCCAGTTGTATCTGCATAGCCCCACTTTGTTCCGTCGGTATATGGGATAAGTTTTGGTAAATGATCGGCGTAGCAATGGACAGCAATGGTCACTAATATTATTGAGATGAGAAGTTTCATTTGATGTGTGCTATCCATAATTCCATTTTTCAAACGACAAGTCGAAAACACCCACCAGGGCCAATACGATTATTATCTCAATAGTGGTTAAAAGCCACCAGACATGCCTTAATCAATTTTTCGAATTCTCTAGAGATTGGTGCAGATCACTGAGTTATTGGGGTAATTACTGCATTCAAGAGAAGTAAGGCACAGAAAATGACACTATAAAAAGGTGTACCATAGCTGTAATCGTCTGGCCTCATGATCTCCACAAGCAAGTTCCAGTTGTGTGACAAGAACAGCAGCGTAGTAATAGATGTGCCACATATAAGGTAGCTAAAGCTTTGTGAAGTAGTGAAGTGACGTGAATTAGACACCATAGATAATTGCGCAGGACCGTAGTAAAGTAAGATATACAAGGCTCTTTGAAGAACGAGACTAGTATCTTGCTTCGATTGAAAACACCATTGGCAATTTGTCATTCATTTCCTGAATTCTATATTTTCCAGGCATAACCTCTTTCGTCTTTGCGAAGCAACTGAATGGTGCATAATCGTACTCCTTGAAGCAGCTTATTGTCAGGCCATTTGATATAAGGTTATTGATAATATCGCTTAAACTGTGGTCCCACCAAAGATATTCCTGTGTTACCGGAGCTGTCTTGTCTGCGTACGTTCCTGTTTCCAGAAACAAATTTGCCCCCCGGTTGAAATAGCTGTACTTGATCGTTTCGAAATTTTCATCGAACATCTGGGCAAAAGGGTGAAAGTCTATAAAAATGAGCGTCCCGCTCTTTCGTAGAAATGTCGCTATCACTCTCGCCCACTTATTTAAATCAGGGAGCCATCCGACGATGCCGTAACTCGCGTAGACTATATCGAATGTTTCATTCAGGTTGTCAGGTAAGGAATAGAGATCCTGACAAATGAATGTTACTTGCACGTCCATCTCTTCTGCTAACCTTCGTCCAGCTTCGATTGCAGGCTCTGAAAAGTCTACTGCTGTAACCGTTGCTCCAAGCTTTGCAAGTGATATGCTGTCCTGACCAAAGTGGCATTGGAGGTGTAGTATTGTTTTGCCTGAGACGTCACCAAGCAGGTCCATCTCAATCTGGCTTAGAGACGACTTGCCTGCCTTAAAGCCAGCCACGTCGTAAAATTTAGAGGTTAAATGTACTTCGGTACGTTTATCCCAGGCGATCTTGTTCTTTACTAAATAATCGGTTTGGTTCATTACAGCGGTTTTGTTGTTGACATATCATATCTATCCAGTCCTTTTCCATAGAAGTCTTTTTGGACTCCATCAATTTGGAAACCGAGTTTTTTAAAAAAGCCATGAGTATGTTGCGTCGTATCCAATGTAATCTTATAACCTGGATATAGTGTCTTAATCTGGTTGATACGATACGAGAATAGCTCTTTACCAATTCCTCTTCCATGATAGTCTGCGTGCACCATACCCCAAACCATATTAGCCCTAGGCTGGTCGACCGGGACGTAGAATCCCCCGCAGGCAATCACTAAACCGTTGTCAACAACAACATTGAAGCATTCATACCGATTGTTCTTGTACGAGTTTCTGTTTTCGTCCTTTCCATTAAGCCAATTTTCAAAATCCGCCAACTCAGATGAGTCAAAAAACTTAGGCGTATTGGTTTGAAATATGGTAATACAGGACTGTCGGTCAGAGTTGTTATATTCACGTACTATCATAGCTATTAATAACTGTATGGTACAAAAGTCTAGGGTTTATGGGTAAATTAACTGGTCCATTCTCTAAAATATTGATAGACCAATGAAATTTGGGTATCTGACACAACTGTTGATTGATAGGCAGTCACCGATACTATAGACGTCAGTTATAAAAATGGTATACTTAATCAATAGAAGCAGATATGTTCAAGGTATTCGCCTTCCATTGACATGAATATCGCCGGTAGATCAGCTCTTTATATCAGACAATAGTTTCCATCTTCGAAGAGTCGAAGAAGGAGAATTGGCTGATTGCGGACGTAGAACTGGTACATTAGCAGTGTGACTCCAGTTGCGACTGTACGCTGTTCTGACAGAGGAACGCTGCACTTGTTTTTACTCCAGAGGTGCAGTCAAGCTATTAATTTATGCTGGCTGCACGTTTTGTCGGGAGCCTGTTCAGAAGTAGCCTTGGAGGTTATAATAGATGAGTGAGGTTCACAAAATGACGTGAACACTACCAACAAGCCATTTTTGCACAGGAGGCGGGGTTAGTCACAAATGTTTTCTGCAGTCGGCATGATCCTATAACCTGTTTTGGGATCCACCTGGTCTTCAAATGTCAAACTATGTTCCGAGAGGCACATCAAGTCCAGGCAACCGTCTGCGTGACCGCTTAAAAGGCTCACATAGCTAAAACCGTCTGCCGATATGGAGAAACTATCAGTATCAGTTTTGGATACAGCACCAAACACCACATCGTAGCAGCCAGGATTGCAAGGCTTTCCGGTGCGAGAATCAACACCATTCCACGGAGGAGTGTCCTTGTACATTGCGTAGATCACTTCCCCTTTCCCATCCAGTATGTGAATTTCGTAGGAACTTGCGTTAAGCGCTGCGGCAGGCAGTATCCTGAATACATCATTCCTGCCATCCCCGTTGGGCGTAAACGCTGTTGGTAAGAGGTATTTTGATCCCGCAGGGTGGGTGGCCATCAAACGGCATTTCTGATCGATGCAGGTTGGCGTTTTGTTCTGCTTGCAGGAAGTAAAAGCAAAGCATGCAAATGCGATAGAAATAATATTGGCGTTTCTCATGATGACGACTATTGGAGGAGTTAAAAAACTATTGTTATCCAGAGTTGATAGGTATGCTGGTTCGTGTCAACTAACTTTATATATCCAGAGGTCAGCTTTTGCATCTGGATCATACTATACACCAGCCGTTCCTGCCCAAATCAGTTCAAATGGAAATGATGCTCCACCATCCCTGCATCATATTAGTCCTTTGCTCAACAGTAGGGATGTAGAAGCCACTGCAGACTACTAACTCAATCGCGTAGAACTGCTCGACCAGGTTCAAGCTAAGAGTGTCAATTCTCATCTTTACCCATTTGCCACCGCTCAAAATCATATGATTCTTTAGGATCAATAAAAAGGGATATTATTCATGAATACTTCTATTCAGGTACCCCTATCTACCGCACTATATTTTCTTGTGTTTATAATTCGACATCAGCAAACAAAAGTGCTAAATTCATGGACTACTTAACTGGTCCAAAACATAAATAGATATTAGTCCAATGCGGTTTGCCTATCTTAATCACATAACCATAGATAAATCTTCTAATGTGCCTGTATATATTCAGATCAGAGATGCTCTGCGGACGTTTATTCAGGAGGGGATACTAAAACCAGGGGTGAAACTGCCGTCAACACGCGCCTTAGCAAAGTATCTTGCTGTTCATAGGCAAACTGTGGTGGCAGGAGTGGATGAACTGATAGCTGAAGGGTGGTTAGTAACTCGCGGGCGCAAGGGTACATTTGTGCGTCAGGAGTTGCCTGTTGTTAGGGCAGTCAGGTTAGGAGGATATAGGAAATACCCGAATGCGGTAAATTTTCCTTATAAAAAAGGAGTAGCGCTTTTTTACAATTCATCATCTCTTCATGGCTTCGACGATGGATTTCCGGACAGCAGGGAGACACCCATGAAGGAATTAGGAAAAGCATATGCCAGAACTTTAGTAGAGAAAAGCAGGAGGAACCTCCTTTCAAGAATTTCAGATCCGCTGGGTAATGGTTTTTTGCGCGAACAATTAACAGTGGAGTTCAATGTTCATCGAGGATTATCTATCGATAGCAGCAATGTTCTGATTACACAGGGGACACAAATGAGCCTCTTTAGCATTGCAAGTCTGCTTCTCGATAAAGGCGATAATGTTATAGTTTCTTCACCGAACTATATGAATGCAGATAGATGCTTCGTGGATTGCGGTGCTAACTTGTTGAAAGTGCAGACTGATAAGAATGGAATCATAGTAGAGCAGATTGCGAGTTTGTGTAAGAAGCGAAAGATTAAATGTCTCTATCTCACCCCACACCACCATGATCCCACTACCGTTACGCTCTCTATTGAGCGGCGCATAAAGATACTACGACTAGCAGAGCAGTATGGCTTTGCTATAATAGAGGATGATTACGATTATGACTTCCATTATCAGAACCGTCCAGTAATGCCATTAGCAAGCAGTGATAAAACAGGCCATGTTATATACATTGGTTCTTTTGCGAAATCCTTGTCCCACCATTGCAAAGTTGGATTTGTTATAGCACCCGGACCTTTTATCAGGGATCTCGCGAAGTTCAGAGACCGTTTTGACAGGCCTGGGGACGCCGTGCTTGAACAATCTGTGGGCACATTGATGAAAGATGGCACGCTCGCCACCTATTTAAAAAAGGCAGTAAATACCTATAGAGAAAGACGAGATGTCACCTTTGAGTTGTTTAAATCTGAGCTGAGTAATTACATGTACTGCGATCTGCCATCAGGAGGGCTAGCTTTTTGGGCAATTTTTGAGGATAGGATCTCACTTGAAGAGGTGTCAAAGAAGTGTCGAGAGTATCATCTTTATTTTCCTGATGGAAAATTCTACAATGGCGCAAAGAACGGGTGCCGGCTTGGATTTGCTTCAATGAATATAATAGAGATGAGGCAGGCGGTAGAAATATTAAAACGTGCAATAGCGACTGCCAGTACCAGAAGCTGATTTGATTGATGTCTCAAATCTTTTCCCTCACTTTGGGATGTACCCTGTTAGTCACTTCCAGCTTTTTTGTGAAAGGGCCCCGAAGACTGTCCCCAAACCATCGCCAGAGCGCCTGTCAGTTCCCCGGCCAGGAAGGGGCAAAAAACGGTAAGCGTACTGGTTATATCAAATGCACTTATTCCGCCGCGTCCGCTGTCCAGCATCAACAGTAACGCTGACAGCAGTGCCCATTTGACTAAAATAGCTTTTGCGATAAAGGCAAGATGTGCAGCATTAGAGGGGAAATAGTTTCGAAGACGCAGTGCGGCAAGCGTTGGTGCAACCACTGGTACGAGTATGATAGCACTGATGAAGAATATGAGTGTAAAAGTTTCCAATTTGCTCATATACTTAATGGCACCTTCCATGCATGTGGCGACACCGGACCCAATGGCACTAGTAACTGACACCATTACAAGCATCTTTAATGCAGGTCTTGCGTTGGCTAACCTTCTTTTAGTAAAACTGCGCGGCCCGGATTTTTCATCTCTTTTTTTTAGAATAGTCATATGTATGGGATTGGTGCTTTATCGCATGACATATTTCGTACAAAAGTAGGCTCACCTTGTAATGCCGGGACGGTGGCCATCTCTCTTAGCTGATCTGTTGAATATTCCTGACATGCAGAATGTTGCATCGTTGTGCAATCTTGAAGGTTGAAAGTGTAAAAACAGGACGATTTGCAATTTACGATTTACGAGTGACGATTTACGATTTACGAGTGACGAGTGACGAGTGACGATTTACGAATGACGATTTAGAAGGACGAGGTAGTTAACGAAAGGTGGGGGTGGTAAGGTTGCTGCTAATAAGAGAGTTAGGGTTTAGGGGATGATATATTGGTCTGAGTGGAGTGCAGCAAGCAGATTCGCTGCAGCCAAGCACCCGAACATGAACGTATTCAGAGTAACTTTTACCGCTAACCAGATAGCATCCAATAAGCTTGCAGAACCTACAGAAGCAATAAACCGGGGAGAATACCCGATGACCAGTAGTGTAACGTCGATTTCATGTACCTGATCATTGCATCAAATACTTAGGCGATTAAATGGAATGCTGTGAGGTTTCAGTAGGTGCATTACCAGTACTTCTCTATTTATGGCTTTGGCTTTCAAAACACATTGAATTTCTTAGGCCGACACCGGCCCAGTGGTAATTAGCTACTTTCACAGTTAGCGATGAAGATCCTTTTATTTATACTATTTCTTTTGCCCCTCAACATATATGGTCAGAGTCAGGAAGGAACGGTATTCTTTTATAATGTCGCTTTGGGAGAGATAACCTCACTTGGTTGGTCTGAGATGATTCAGTCCCTCTATTATTGCATAACATTCTATGAGATCCTGGTCTTTTGGAGCCAGGTACAGGCACTCCATCATTGCACTTGCGGGACTGGATATTTATTCAACATCCCATTTGTGGAGAAAGCAAATGCAAAGGTATTTTTATCTGGCTCAAAGCACATAACATCACCTGCATGTACTTCCTCAACCTGTCCCCCTTCTTTCTGGATCCATCCACAACCAGATCATAATCAAGGTTTGATCAATGGATGCATATGCCTGATAGTTCTTGCAAACGGTGGCTGCTGCACCTCGCGTTGCCTCACTCAACTAAATAGCGAGTCTATTCATAAGGCACCGCTGAACCAATTGTACAGGCCTCTGTCAGATGGCTGTGAATCTATTCGTGTTATTTGAATCGTTAACTGCTTTGTGTTCCTTTATATTTATTTTTTTAAAGATGCCATATCGATCACAAAACGATATTTCACATCCCCTTTTAACAGACGTTCGTATGCCTCATTAATCTGCTGGATGTTTATTATTTCGATGTCAGACACGATATTATGTTTGCCGCAAAAATCCAGCATCTCCTGTGTTTCGGCTATACCTCCTATCATCGAGCCGGCAAAACTTCTACGGAAAGGAATGAGACTAAATGCAGCAACGGGAAGCGGATGTTCTGGTGCACCAACTAAAGCTAACGAGCCATCTACTCTCAACAGGTTTAAGTATATATTGATGTCATGTTGTGCTGAAACTGCGTCCAGAATAAAATGAAGTTTGCCCGCATAACGTAGCATTTGGCTACTATCCTTTGATAGTACTACATCATCCGCACCCAATCGTCTTGCATCTTCAAACTTAGACGGTGAAGTAGTAAACACGATAACCTCTGCACCCATGGCCTTAGCAAGTTTCACGCCCATGTGGCCCAGGCCACCTATACCCACAATCCCGACCTTTTTACCCGGGCCAATATTCCAATGTTTTAATGGTGAATATGTGGTAATACCTGCACACAATAGAGGTGCTGTAGCTGCTAAGTCAAGGATTTCTGGTATCCGAAGAACAAATGCTTCATCCACTACAACACTTTCGGAATAGCCGCCATAGGTCTGCGTACCCAAATATTTGTCAGGCGAGTTATAGGTTGAGGTATTGCCGGTTTCGCAATACTGCTCCAAACCTTCTTTGCAATAGTCGCAATCACGACAACTATCTACCATACAGCCCACTCCCGCAAGATCGCCCACTTTAAATTTGGTGACATGATCGCCAATGCTTATAATTTTACCTACTATTTCGTGACCGGGAACACAGGGGTAAGTGGTGCTGTGCCATTCATTTCGTGCGGTATGAAGATCGGAATGACAAACGCCACAAAACAAGATCTCAATTTCTACATCATGGGGCGTAGGATTTCTCCGCTTGATGTTTAACTGCTGCAAAGCTGCCTCTGCCGTTTCGGAGCCAAATGCTTTTACTTCTTTTACATTAACAGGGATTGCCCCTTCAGCTGCTGCTTTTACTGTTTCCATTTTTCGAGGTTTGATTGGAGAAAAAATTGTAGTCAGTTCCTATTGTGTTTCTACTTTCTTAATTGGCTGAGTTCCTGGTAGTATTGCTTTCCACTATTAATCAATGTTGTATTCTGCATCATTGTCAGCCTGTAACCACTGTATCAAGCGGTTTCCGTTTTTGGTAAAATGTACACCTGTGGCATACCGCTATTTAGACCGGCGCCATGGCAAAATTTCTCATCTAATTGAGATTAAGCTGCATTTACCATTTCGGGAGTAAAAGTGTATGATACGTGCGGGTACCTAAATCCTAATGTTTTATAATACAATTTTGTCGTTTGCTTCGTAGGTCTGTTTCTATTTATGGTCTCTGGGGTTTTAAAAGATATTGCAGAATATCTAAAAATTCGGGCCAGCCGGTAACGATAATCAAACCTATATTAAGAATTTCAAACAAGCCCAAACAGGAGTGAGAGTTCCGTTACAATCCCGTGGACTGCCTAAAAAGATCTGTAAAATATGGATAAGCCCAGGCTGATAAACATAACTCACTGGTTCTTCTTTTCCGTGAAATCGGCTAAAAAAAGCTACTCATCTGGCTTCTATTCAAATTGCAACAGTATCAATCCTTCGTGAACATTTTCCTGCGATGGGTCAGTCCCCAGTCTTTCAATGCATAGATAATTGGACCCAGGGTATCAGCATAAGGTTCTGATTTATATGTGACCTTAACCGGATAACCGTCGGTTATAATTCGCTTGATCAGTTTGTGCTGTTCCAAGTCCTTCAGCTCCTTCGCCAACACTTTAGGCGTGATACCGGGAATACTTTCCTGTATATCGGTAAAGCGCTCATTCCCAATTCCCACTGAAATGATAATTGGCAATTTCCATTTCCCATTAATTACGTCCAGTGCGTCCCGCACCGGCTTGACCGTATCCAAACAAGGATGACATTTGTTCTTATCTGCCATAAGTTTCTTTATTAACACTTTCCTTTGGGAAAGTACTATACAAAGGAAAGCAATATTGGTTAAGTTTGCAAATCATTTGTTTGAAACATATATACAGCATGAAAATAGGAATTTTAGGTGTAGGCCATATTGGTAAGACATTGGCTTTAAAACTTGCCAAAGCTGGGCATGAGGTAGCTGTTGCTAATTCAAGGGGACCTGAGCATATAGATGCAGAGGCGCTTGTTACAGGAGCAAAGCCGGTTACCGCTCAGCAGGCAATAGAGAACAAAGAAGTAATTATTCTGTCCATTCCCTTCAACCGCATTCCTGACGTCGGTCCTCTTTTTGCAGCAGTCTCAGAAGAAACAATTGTAATTGACACCTCTAATTACTATCCACACCGCGATGGTGTCATTGACAGCATTGAGGCGGGATTGGCAGAAAGTTTATGGGTAATGAAACAGTTAGGGCGTCCTGTTGCCAAAGCATGGAATGCCATCGGATCGCATTCTTTCGAGACAAACGGAAAACCTGCCGGAAGCCCCAATCGAATTGCCATCCCCATAGCCTCAGATCGTGACTCTGACGAAAAGATTACCATGCAATTAGTTGACGAGACCGGATTTGACGCCTTCAATACAGGATCCTTAGCTGACTCCTGGCGGCAGCAACCAGGGGCCCCTGTTTATTGCACCGATCTCACAATGCAGGAAATGCTTGCGGTCATTGATACCGCAGAACGAGAACGCTTGCCTAAACGGAGAGATTTGGCTGTTTCAGCCATGACCGAACGCATGGGTGACTCTTCGACAAACCCTGATAACAACTACAGTGTACGCCTGTCTAGGGTCTTATATATGCAATCGTGATAGAAAACAATGGTTTCTTATATAGATAATATGGGTCTTGTATTGCCGGATAATGGCAAGAAAATGCTTCTCGGTCTTTCTTATGGAGGTGGCTACGGGTCACTCCCCGGTGCCTGGCGTATGCCGGGAGTATACCCTAAAAGTTATGCGGATTTTGACGTAGTGGTAAAGCATGCGCAGGCGGCTGAACGCGGCAAATTGCATTTTCTGTTTTTGCCTGATGGATTTGGTAAATTAGAAGATATTGAGAACGCACCACCAATAATGACCCTTGACGTAATGCTTACACTGGGAGCCATTGCACGGGAGACAAAACATATAGGGCTACTCGCCACGGGCTCTACCACTTTCAACGAGCCCTACAACCTGGCAAGGCAATTCAAAGCCTTGGATGTGATGAGCCACGGTAGGGCGGGTTGGAACGCCATTACATCAAGCACTAATGATGCAGCCGCAAATTATGGAGTGACAATACCATCAAGCGAGGTACGCTATGGCCGTGCCCACGAGACGGTACAATTGGTTCAGGCGCTCTGGGGCAGCTGGGGAAGGGACGCTTGGGTGCACAACCAGGAAAGCGGTGAATTCACGAAAAAGGGTCAGATTCTCCCCATTAACCTGCAAGGCAATTATGTCGGCTCCCGCGGACCGCTGTACACCCCGCCATCGGAGCAGGGCCAGCCAATTATCGTTCATGCCGGAGGAAGCCCCAATGCCCACGAATTAGCAGGTCGGTTTGCCAATGTAGTCATTGGGTCAAACTTTACCATTGAAGATGCACGGGCTCAACGACAGGCATTCAGAGAAGCTGCCAAACGTTATGGCCGTGACCCGGACGAGATCAAATTTTTTGCGGGTGTTATGACCACGATCGCCAAAGACAGACGTACCGCCCTGGATCGTAGAATCCAGTTGACGGAGAGAGAGTTTCCACAAAGAGTTGCGTACCTGCAAAGCATGTTGGGTATACCACTAAATACTAATCAACTAAACAGACCGCTCACCAAAGAACAGCTAAGTTCTGCCCGCCCATCTCCCTACGATCCCAGGTCGGCCAATGCTCTGAAAATTGCAAAAGAAGGTTGGACTTTACGTGACATCCTTGCTCACGGAGTTATTGATTATCATCCGGTCATTGTTGGTCCGGGTGCGGAAGCAGCCGATCACATGCAGGCTTGGTTTGAGGCAGGTGCTGCGGATGGATTCTGGATTTCAACCGATGTCTACGCTGATGGAATTGACGCCTTTGTGGATGAAGTAGTTCCAATCCTGCAGGAGCGTGGATTGTTCCATCAAGATTACGAAGGCAAGACTTTACGGGAAAATCTGGGAGTGCCTTATCAGTACGGTATTGATCCCAGAGTTAATGAAAATCAAAATGGTGAATGATATGACGAAGAGGAAGCAATTAAAGCTGGCAGCTATTATTGAGGGTCCTGGGTGGAATTTTGTGGGTTGGCAGCACCCCGATATCTCAGCTGATTCCAGTGAGAATATTGATTTTTATATACAACAGGCAAAGCTGGCGGAAGCTGCCAGGTTTGATACGCTCTTTTTGATCGACGTAAGTCATGTAGGCCCGGGGAACATTCCGCATTACCTGAGTATGTTCGAGGGTGTTTCCGTTATGTCGGCCCTCAGCATGCACACGAAGAACATAGGGCTGTCGGCTACCTTCTCCACTTCCTACGCTGATCCTTACAGTGTTGCCCGGCAAATCCTTTCGCTGGATAAAATAAGCAAAGGCCGTGCGTCCTTGAATGCCATTACATCAAACCCAGGCGGGATGGTGAACTTCAGCCGTGGACATTTAGGCAAGAAAGACCAATACCCCATGCAGCAAGAGTTTCTGGAGATATTGCTGGGGTTGTGGGATACCTATGAGGACGACGCCTTTATTCGGGATAAGAAGAGTGGCCTATATCTGAACCACCATAAAATGCATACGATTGATTATAGAGGGAAATATTTCTCAGTAGATGGTCCTTTAAATATTAGTCGTTCCGTTCAGGGCCGGCCGGTGCTGTACACCGCAGGTACCTCAGCTACCCTGTTTGATCATGCCACCAGCTATACAGACGGGGTATTCACACATGGCAGCACGCTGCAAGAGATGGTGGCGATAGCGGACGAGGTAAGGCGCAGGTTGGTTGAAAAGGACAGAAAGCCGGAAGATTTTATCGTGTCAGTCTCACAAAATCCCATCGTTGGCAGAACGGAACAGGAAGCACAAGAGAAATATTTAGAACTATTGAGGTTCATTCCCCGAAATAGCATCCCTCGTCCTCATTTTTTGGGTTCCGCAGAAAAAGTTGCAGATCAGGTACAACAGTGGCATGAACAGGGAGCCATGGATATGCTGATACTCCGTCAGGATCATCCGCACGGATTGAAGGATTTTATAGAGCTGGTTGTTCCAATTTTACAGGAGCGTGGAATCTTTCGTACGGAGTATGAATCTGACACTTTGAGAGGAAATCTGGAGTTGCCCAAGCCAGCTTTTAGAAAAATTGGTTCCGAAGCTCAAAGCATGTTTACCTGACACCTTAAAGAAAGAAATTATCTAAGATATGGAGGGAAAACTTAAAGCTTAACCATTACCTTTTAGAAATTATTATACCTACAAAAAATGAAAGTGGGAATTATCGGAACTGGTGCAATTGGTAGCATATTGGCAGAAAAACTGTCTCTTGCAGGGCACCAGGTAAAAGTTACCAACACGCGGAATATAGAAGAACTTACTAAAATAGCCACAAGTTTAGGGGCAGCCCCTGCAACCCTCCAGGATGTGGTAAAAGATGTCGATGTCATCACTTTTGCCATTCCTTTTAAAGCATATAATCACCTGCCTGAAAATTTCTTACAGGATGTTTCTAAAGATGTTTTGATTATAGATACCTCCAATTATTATCCTCAACGCGATGGCAAGTTAGCCGGCTTGGAGGACAAGACTGAAAGTGAATACATTTCTGAAACATTGGGAAGACCGATCGTCAAAGCATTCAGCAATATCCTTGATTATACGTTAAAACATAAAGGCAAAGCTGCCTGGCAGGAAGGAAGATTAGCTATACCGATAGCTGGCGATAACGAAGGACATAAGAAAATAGCCGCCGAACTGGTCAATGAGACTGGTTTTGAGGCGGTTGATGGTGGAAGTCTAGCCGAATCGTGGAGACAAGAGCCCGGTACGCCTGCATACTGTAGCGAACTGAGCGCGGCAGAACTTAAACAGGCGCTTGCAGCCGCTGAAAAAGGAAAAGCCCCTGCTATTAGGGATTATTTTATGGACAAAATATCTGGTTTTAAGAAAATGCCCTCTTACGAGGCACTACTTGCCTTCTACCGTTCGGCACACGCTGGACATGTGAAGGACGTATAAGCTGTTTCTGTTGTATTCGAATGAGTGAACAAATAATACTGATGCTCCCTTTTTACCCTTGCGTTTAAATATCAACGACTTTATTTAATCAAATTCAAACAATAAAACCATGAAAGCAATATATACTGCAACGGCAACGGCAACAGGTGGCAGAAACGGCCATGTAAAATCGGATAACGGCGTTTTGGATATACAGGTTAGAGTGCCAAAAGCAATGGGTGGTGCTAATGATGATTACACCAACCCTGAGCAATTGTTTGCAGCAGGCTATTCCGCTTGTTTTGACAGTGCCTTGAACCACATCATCAGGCAGGAAAAGGTAAAGGCAGGCGAGACTTCGGTAACAGCAAAAGTGTCAATTGGTTCACTTGAAAATGGAGCATTTGGATTGGCAGTAGAACTGGCAGTAAACATCTCCAATGTACCCATCGAGGAAGCACAGCGGTTGACTGAACGTGCACACCAGGTGTGTCCTTACTCGAACGCTACCAGAAACAACATTGAAGTAAGTCTTATTACGACGAACAATTAGAAGATTTAGAAAAAGGGCCTGGCAATGTATAATAGAAAAAAGAAGAACAAGCACATGATTCTCGGCATTGCCATGACCAACAACTTCGGGGCGCGTACTGCCACCTGGGGCTTGATCCCCGCATTGCAATCAGCTCTACAGGAGCAACAAGCTAGGACCCTGCCTTCATCGACCGGGTCTTTGTGAAAAAAAACCGGAAACACGGACAAGGTTCACGAGTTAGTGACATAACCAGCGTTGCATGAAGAACAAATGGCCATCCCAAACCAGGACAGCAATTTGGCATGCAACCTTAAACAAAAGGTACCCTTAAAAATAACTTATGAACAAACAAAACATCGCGTACTCTATTTTAGAACTTGCCATCGTTTCCCAGGGGGAAACTATAAAACAAACTTTGAATAACTCGGTAGCATTAGCCAAAGAAGCAGAAGCTTGTGGCTACAAGCGCATCTGGTTTGCCGAACATCATAACTCTGATAGTATAGGCAGTAGCGCCACATCAATACTGATAGGATATGTAGCAGAAAATACAGACACTATCAGGGTGGGCTCAGGTGGTATTATGCTTCCCAATCACTCTCCTCTTATTGTAGCAGAACAGTTTGGAACCCTGGCACATTTATACCCCGATCGTATTGACTTAGGTCTTGGAAGAGCACCCGGTACGGACGTGCCAACTGCACAAGCCATACGGCCGGATTTTTTTAATGCAGCGCAGTCGTTTCCGGAAGAAGTGACAAGAATTGAGAAATACTTTTCTGTAGCAAACAAAAAAGCCAATGTAAGGGCACCTGTTGCTGAAGGCACAGATGTACCACTGTATATATTAGGGTCAAGTACAGACAGTGCGCATTTAGCAGCAAGAAAGGGGTTGCCTTATGCTTTTGCCAGCCATTTTGCATCAACCTATCTGCACCAGGCTTTGAAGATTTACAAGCAGGAATTTGAGCCCTCGCAGTTTTTGAGCAAGGCCTATTCAATCGCTGGGGTGAATGTATATGTTGCAGACACGGATGAAGAAGCAGAAAAATTATTCACCAGCTTAATCAGAATGTTTGTGGGTGTGTTAACCGGAGCCCGAGATCCTTTACATCCACCAACTGAAATCACCAAAGAGTTACAGGAAATGTTTCAGCATCCTGCTGTAAACCAGATGCTCAAATATTCTTTTGTAGGAAGTAAGCAAACCGTGAAGAAAAAAATTCAGTCATTTCTTGCTGAAACAGGAGTGGATGAATTGATAACAGTATCTACGATGTACGACATCAACGACAGGATAAAATCTGCACAACTATTTGCAGAGATTATGGTGGAGATAAATGAAAGTAAATAATACTCTTCTGTTGATAACTTAAATAAATAAGCGCTACTTCAGTAGCTTTTGTCCATTTGTTGTTATAGTAACTATTGAAACTAATTTTACCTGATAGTTCACGGTACGCGCTTTGCTTGCTGCTGTAGTGTAGAAGAAATGGATACTGCTGTGGCATCAGCACCTGCAAGGAAACGTAGCGGGGGTCTTCACTTGTTATAATCATTAATGGGTTGAAAGTCTTGCCGATTTACTGATTGCTGGCAGTTTGCCCTTTTCAGTGTGAAGGATTGGTCTGTGAGTTAGCCATTGCACCAGCTGTGTTGCGCTGGCCTATTTTTTACCGCATAAGTTATGATGGACGGACAGCCTTGACGAAATTACGCGAGAAAAAGGTTTTATATTAATGTCAGCAGCCAGATAATATTCTATTTCCAGCCACCTCCAAGTGCACGATATAGGCTCACAACTGCTTGTAGCTGTTGTAAACGGTCATTTACCTGGTTCAGTTCTGCCATAAGCAGGTTCTGGCGGGCGTTAATTACTTCCGTGTAATTGGCGGAGCCATAGTGCAACAGGGCCATGCTATATTCTACCGATCGCTGTAAGGCGCTCAACTGATGATTTCTTACAGCCATCTTATCACCTGCTGTCTGGTAAAGAGATAAGGCGTCCGATACTTCCTGACCAGCTGTAAGTAGCGCAGCTTGAAAGTTCAATAGCGCCTCTTGCTGCTGAGCCTTTGCTACTTCAAGTCGCGTTTTGTTCTGGCGCTGGTTGAAAATTGGCTGTACCAGCCCCCCTGCTATATTCGCGAAAATAGATCCAGGGTTAAAAAATGTATTAAGAGCAAGGCTAGACAAACCTGCATTGCCTGTTATAGTAAGATTAGGGTAAAAATAAGTACGCGCAACATTTGTCTGCTCGAAATACTGCCTAAAGTTGAACTCAGCTTGCTGTACATCAGGCCTGTTACCTAATAACTGTGCAGGCACGCCTGTATCCAAGGGTTCATATATGGACTGCGTTCTAATGTCTGATCTCGAAATTGCCCCAGGTTCTCTGCCAAGCAGTACGCTTAGAGCATTCTCCGCTTCACGGATTCTTTGCTTCAGATCGGGCAAAGTAACTTGTGCTGCGTAGCGGCTGGCTTCACTTTGTGCCACTGCTGCGCCAGTTACCACTGCTGCCTCCTTAAGGGCCTGCATCGTGACAACAGTCGTATCCCAGTAAGAAACGGTTTGCCTGGTGACAGTTAATTGCTGATCCATGGCTAAAAGGGAGTAGTAGTAATTCGCAATATTTGCAACAAGTGCCGTTTGTACTGCTCTTGTATAAGCCTCGGTTTGTAATAGTGCAGCAAGACTAGATCGCCGTGCACTACTAAGCTTTCCCCACAGGTTGGCTTCCCACGTCGAACTAAGGCCAAGCTGAAACTGCGTAGCCTGTGTTCGAATACCAAAACCCTGGACTTCCGACAACTTTGATTCGGTTGCCTGTGCGTTTGCGTTTACGGTAGGAAAGAACGCCGCACGGCTTTGTGCATAATAGGCTTCTGCCTGCTGAACCCTCGTGTATGCGATCTGCAGGTCCAGGTTGTGTGCTATTCCCTCTTCTATAAGCCCTTGCAAGATTGTATCCCGGAATATTTCTCTCCAATGCAGACTGGCAATGGAGTTGGTATCAGTGGTATTCGAATCCCTATATGACACCGCGGTGGCAACGTCAGGGGTTTTATAGGTTTTGGTAACCTTGCAGGATGCAAGTGCCACCAGTGAAAGGAATAAGACTACTATATAGTTTGAATGCCTCAGCATGATTCTTTTACTATTTAAGCTTGTTTTTCGTTTCGTCCTACTTTTAGACTGCAATTGCCGTGTTTTCAGTTTCCGTAAGCGGAGGTGTTTTTGGCGGGCCGGTAACTTTCTCCTGCAATGACTGAAACACTATGAACAAGACAGGTATCACAAACACCCCCACGACAGTACCTATAAGCATACCACCTACAGCCGCAGTGCCTATCGAGTTATTGCCAGCTGCACCCGCGCCACCTGCAAGCATAAGCGGCACGAGCCCCAGGATAAAGGCAAAGGACGTCATAAGGATTGGGCGCAACCTAGCCTGTGCACCTTCAATGGCAGCCGTAATAATCGGCATACCTCCTCTTCTGCGTTCCACTGCAAACTCAACGATAAGAATAGCGTTCTTAGCCAAGAGACCAACGAGCATTATAAGCGTTATCTGAACGTAAATATTGTTAGTTATGCCAAAGAGGCTGGCAAATAGGAATGCGCCAGCCAGACCCATAGGAATGGATAGAATTACTGCCAGTGGCAGAATATAACTCTCGTACTGGGCACTTAGCAGAAAGAATACGAATATTATTACCAGCAGGAAGATAAAGATCGTATCGCCACCAGCAGAGAGCTCTTCCCGAGTAAGGCCGGAGAACTCGTAGCCATATCCAGGTGGTAACGTCTGTGCAGCTACTTCTTCGATTGCATCAATAGCATCGCCCGAGCTAAAGCCCGGTTTAGGGGCCCCAGTTACCCCAATTGAAGTAAAAAGGTTGAACCTAGAAATAGCCTGAGGGCCATAGGTCCGCTCCAGGGTAACAAACTCCGAAATGGGAGCCATAGCGCCATTTGCATTTCGCACGTAAATATTGTTAAGTCCCTGAGGATTCGCCCGGTAAGAAGCATCAGCCTGTATCATTACCCGAAACTGTTTACCAAACTGGTTAAAGTTGGATGCATAGATACCGCCATAATAACCCTGCATGGTATTAAGCACATCATTTACAGTTAGGCCCGCTTCTTTTACGCGAGCCACATTCACATCAAGCTGATACTGCGGATAATTTGGGTTAAATGCAGTTGAAGCGAATTGTACTTCAGGTCGTTGGTTCAGTGCCGCCAGGAATGCTGTCGCATGATTGTTAAACGTAGTTAATTCGCCGCCGGTCCGGTCCTGAAGCTGGAACTCAAAGCCGCCACTTGTGCCAAAACCTTGTATCGTTGGCGGGGCAAAGAAGATGGCCTTCGCATCCCTTATGCTGCTGGTTTTGGCAAACATCTGCCCTATGATTGCCTGCACATGCTGGGCTTTACCCTTTCGCTGTGCCCATGGTTGCAAACGCATGATAACCATTCCATAGTTACTACCTGAACCACTAATGATACTCCTACCAGTAATACGCAAAACATGTTGTACCTCAGGTATGGATCTGGCCATTTTTGCTATCTCCTTAGTAACCTGCTCAGAACGCTCCATAGATGCTGAAGGCGGCAGTGAGATATCAGACATGATAACGCCCATGTCTTCGTTAGGTACAAACCCTTTTGGTGTAGAGCTCATCAGGAAGACCAAACCCAGAGAAAATAAGGCAATGATCGCGAACGCCACCCACTTTCTTCTCGCCAGGAATGAGACAGAGCGTTTGTATTTCCCGGTCATGGCATCAAAAGAAGTGTTGAAGGCAGTATAGAAACGTTGCAACAGCCCTTGCTTATGATGCTCATCTTTATTATGCGGCTTTAAAAAGATCGCACATAGTGCAGGGCTGAGGGTTAGCGCGTTAACAGCTGACAGGATGATAGCGATAGCAAGAGTAAGCCCAAACTGTTTATAGAACACCCCAGCCGAACCACTAATAAAAGATACGGGTACAAACACAGCAGCCATTACCAAAGTAATAGATACAATGGCACCTGATATCTCTCCCATAGCGTCTACCGTGGCTTTCCGGGCAGAGGTATAGCCCTGATCCAACTTAGCATGCACGGCCTCTACTACCACAATAGCATCATCTACTACAATACCTATCGCTAAAACAAGGGCGAAAAGCGTTAGCAGGTTAATGGTAAAGCCGAATAAGTTGAGGAAGAAGAAAGTGCCTATGATGGATACAGGAACTGCAATTGCAGGAATTAACGTGGAACGAAGATCCTGGAGGAATATGAACACTACGAGGAAAACGAGTATAAATGCCTCTACCAGAGTATGCAACACCTTCTCAATAGAAGCATCAAGGAAGTCGTTAACGTTGATCATCTTCAGGTACTTGATACCCTTAGGAAAAGTTGGCGCTGCTTCGTCCAGGATCTTTATTGATTGCTCGATAACCTCCTTGGCGTTTGAACCAGCAGTTTGGTTAACAGCAATACCAACAGAGGGAAAGCCATTTGTTTCACTAGTACTTGCATAGCTCTGAGCGCCTAGTTCAATGCGAGCAATATCCCTGAGCCTTAGCAACTGGCCACTACCCACAGAGCGGATAATAATATCTCCAAATTCTGCCTCATTTCTAAGGCGACCCCGATATTTGATGGTGTATTGAAATGCCTGCCCCCCAAGCTCTCCAAACTGTCCCGGAGCAGCTTCAATATTCTGCTCTGCCAGTGCCTTGCTAATGTCATCAGGCACTAAACCGTAACCAGCCATCACCTCCGGTTTTAGCCAGATTCTCATCGAGTACTCCATCTGGCCAAAAGCAGTAGCATCACCTACACCAGGTATACGCTTAATCTGGGGTATGACATTGATGTTTGCATAGTTCTGCAGGAAAGTCTGGTCGTAAGATGGGTTTTCACTATATAGGGTAAAGATGAGCACATTGCTGCTTTGGCGTTTAGTAGTTGTAACACCGGCACGGGTTACTTCCTGCGGGAGCAAACTGGTAGCTCGCGACACCCGGTTCTGTACGTTTACGGCAGCCAGGTCAGGGTTTGTACCCAGTTTAAAATTTACAGTAATCGTAGCGGTCCCATCATTACCTGCGCTTGAAGTCATGTACGTCATGTTCTCCACACCATTAATCTGCTCTTCCAGCGGAACCACTACAGAATTCATCACTACTTCGGCATTAGCCCCCTGGTATGAGGCGGCAACCACGACTGTAGGTGGAGCTATTTCCGGGTATTGGGCAATCGGTAGTGCCTTCAGGCCCAACAGACCTAGCAACACGATAATTATAGATATCACTGTTGAAAGGACCGGCCTTTCTATAAATTTCTTAAACATGATGGCTTCTCTTGGATCAGACTGTGCTTACAGACAGCCCGGAATTTGTATGTGCCGATATTAGAGTTAATGGATTGGACTAAAAACCTCCTCGTACATATGCACTGCCTGCGTTCACCAGGCGGGGCTTTATCACTGCTCCGTCTTTTAGGGACGCTACGCCTTCGAGCACGATCCTGTCTCCTGGACTAAGTCCCTCTTCTACTATATAGAGCTGTCCATTATTATTATCGGCCACCTTAATCTCTGTACTTCTTACCGTACCCGTACTCTCCAATACGTATACAAATTTGCGGCCCTGCAGCTCGAAGGTCGCTTTCTGCGGAACCAGCAGTGCGTTATCCACCGTACGGGGAATACGCACAGTACCAGTACTACCACTGCGAATAATGCTACCGGGATTTGCAAATGTTGCTCTTACACTTACCGAGCCCGTTTCTGTATTGACAAGTCCACTTGCCGTCTCTACTTTGCCCTTAACGGGGAACTCTGTACCCGTAGATAGAATGAGTGAAACAGGAGGGAGTGTCTTCAGGCGAGCTTCCATAGTAGCGCCTTTAGTATTGCCTGAAAATTTAAGAGCGAGCTTTTCGTTGATAGAGAAGTAGGCATAAATATTCCCAATATTGGACACAGTAGTTAGTGGTTGCGCTGTATTACTATTGATAAGGCTCCCCACCTTATAAGGGATCGTACCTACTACACCATTTACCGGGCTGGTAACAGAAGTGTAGCCCAGATTGGTTTTTGCATTTGACAATGTCGCCTGTGCCTGGGCTAATTGCCCCTGTTTCGCCTGCAGGTTATACTGGGCTGATTCAAGTTCGTATTTACTAATAATGTTTCTCTCAACTAGCGGACGTACTTTATTCACCTGCATTTGCGCCGAATTCACCTCTGCCTGTGCGATCTTAATATTAGCTTGCGCTGTACGTACTTCCTGAGAATATTGTGGAGCATTGATGCGGAATAATAGCTGGCCTTGCCTTACGGTAGCGCCTTCATCTACATATATCTGCTCTATATAACCATCGATCCTTGGACGTATTTCAATATTCTGTTGCCCCTGAACAGTAGCAGGATAATCACTATACAGCGTTGTGGGTTGTGAGATAATAGTAAGTACAGGGTAATCTTTTACTTCAACTTTCCCGGTACTTGTTGTCAACTTCTGATCTTTGCTATTACAGGCTGCGAAAGACAGAAACAAAACGATGAGTAAGGCGGGGCTTAATCTTGTAGTCATAAAATGCTCTTCGGATGGTGTATTGTTTCTTTTTATTCTGATGCTCTATTTAAACATCAGTGAGATTATCACTTTTTTTCTCTCTTTAAGCAGCTTGTTGTAAGCAGCATCATCCATTTTAAACATGTTCTGGTAAATCGGCCGAGCGATAAAAGGATATGCAAGCAGAGAGAAAAGACTTATAAAAAAATGAAGAGGTTTTATGTCGGCTATTGCGCCTTTTTCGGCTTCCTCCTTCATTTGCTTCAAAAAGTTCTTCCTGCGTTCATCGCCGCCAGGCAGCTCCTGGAAAATACTTTTATAATGGCCAGGATCTTCGTTTAGCTGAACGGCAATAAATGTTTCCAGATAAGGATATTTTAAGGCCTCGTGGAAATAAACATCAATAAGATCCTCTATCTTTTGTCTAAATGGTTTCTCAGAGACCATAACAGTATGTAAACTGCCCCTAAGATTAGTAACAGCCTCCCTGAAGACCTGCTGAAAGAGCTCGTCGCGTGAGCGAAAGTAATAATGCAACAAAGTTCTATTGACGCCGGCAGCATCTGCGATATCCTGCGTTGTAGCCAGCATTCTCCCTTCAGTCAAAAAGACACGTTTCGCCGTATCCTTAATATGATGCTCTGTCTTACAATCTTTAACAGGCATAAAAAGTTATGTTTGACATTTTTGTTAAACAACAAAGATAGGACATGCCACCTGTAGGTTGATCACCGCTGTGCTATGGAAAATCTTATACCCTTATAAAGGACCGTGCTTCAATAAGCATTATCTGAATGCCTCGGCTAAGTGTAGCGAACAATAAATTAAAGACGCGATTCAGGAGGCGGGGAACAAACGGAGCGGGGCAGAGCTTTCGTCTACACTGACAACTTTGCAAGTAACAAATACGAGATCATAGCCCACGAACTGGTTCACCAATATCAGTTCAATGAGTCTCAAGTAGTCAATGCATGCCTTACTCCGATATCAAAGAAGATTCCGTCGAAGCTTTTGCACCAGACATTCTCTGAGTATATGTATTTTGACGTGCCCTACTTCTGGACCCTGTATTATATAGAAGGATCGCACGGGCCGCTCCACTATAATAGAAACTACTTTGAATTTGAAGCGACCAGGTTTTCTACAAACAGGACTGTTTTTGGGTTGTAGATAGCAGCTTCGAGCTTTGGTAGCGTCTACACAGTGCCGGCAGGGTAGTGGTTGGGGGAGATCAATCGACAGCATTTCGGGGGAGAGAAGGAAGTGAGTCTGAACATATTTTCAATTCAGGTAACAATAAAGAGTATTATCCTTACGAACTATTCCACTTTTATATCAGTAAGCTGATCACACAGGAATGCTCCCGGCTTGCAGAAGAGGGCATTACCACCTGATGGGAGGCAGTTCTGAGCGACCTTACGCTTATCATGCAAGAACACTAAAGCTATACCTTGATCAGAAGGTGCCGGAAATGCTTGGTGCTTCTTCATATCTTCTCGATAATATAATCGCTGGTTATATGAGTTTGCCTGGGAGTATGCATCATATACCGCCGTAACAACCTGGTGGAACGGAGATGCTATGACAGACACTCATGTTGATGGAGTGGTTTACATTAAGGTAGCTTCGACCTACTTTAAGAGGGCAATGGTATACAGTTTGGCCCATTTGGCAAGATGAGCCCTCTCAAATATTCAAAACAAATTGCTCAACTTTAAATTGTCAAAACTAATTCAGTCCGAAAAAAGGGGGTCTTACACTTACAGTAGGTTAGGTTTTGAGTTTCGCAATTCGAAAGCATAGAGGGGGTAGAAAACCCACTACAGTTTTTCTTATTTTGATACCATTTTTGCAAACCATCAGATATAACGTTCTGTCTATCTATCGAAAGGAACGTAAACATAGTACGTATGAGAGTGGTTTTGCTAAGGAATTACAGATTTCAGTTGATTAGGGAGCTGGTTTGCCTGCTGTTGATCTATTCAAGCCAGGAAAGCATCGCCCAAACCTGGCAATGGGGCAAAAGCGGTGGTAGTCCGAACAGTGTAGTCAGCGGTATCCCGAATGAGAGTGTTCTGGACCTGGAGACAGATACTCACGGGAACGTTTATTTTCTGGCCCATGCCAAATCGCCTTCCTTTTAGTTTTGAGGGTACTTCGTTAACCGGAAACGGGCAGCAGGATCTGATTCTAGGCAGCGTGAACTGTTCAGGTACATTACGGTGGATTAAGGTGCTGGGTGGAACCAATAATGATGTGAGTAGTGGGGTTTTTCATTCGCTTGCGGTGAGTCCACTGGGACATGTGTACGTGGGAGGCTTTATGAGCACCCCGCCAAAGTTTGACTCCGATACCTTACATCCCTTCACTGCGAAAAGATTGTTCCTGGTGCAGTATGACACGAACGGAGTTTATCAGTGGCTGAGGATGCCACAGCCTGATACAGTGTCGCAGGCATATACAAATAGATACAGGTTCATGGATTTGATTACCGACAGTCAGGGAAATGCTTTTTTTCTCAGCATTTTTAATGAAGGTGAGATTGCAGGAAGCAATACTGTATTGTCTTCGTTGGGCCCAGTGATCCTACACTATGATCCGCAAGGGAATATTATTGACATTGTGTCTATCGACATGCAGATTCCTGTCGGGACTAATGTCACCTGCAAAATGGGGTATAACGCGAATAGTTCCATCTACTATGTCGCAGGGCAGTATTCAAGTGGAGCTTTCAGCATTAACAATCAGCCTGTGAGTTCAGGGGCATACCTTGCTGCATTTGATGCACAAGGTCAATATTTGTGGAAGAAGGTAAACAGTACCATGATCAATGCAGGATTTACATCCAGGCCGGTAGTTGATAATCAGGGGGACATCTTTGTGGCAGGAACGAGTTCGCATGGTGATGTTTTTGATGGCATTAGTATCTCGAACGTTTTAGGCGGAGGATCCACACGGCTTCCTTTCCTCGCAAAAATATCTTCAAGCGGAACGACGCAGTGGTTACGGAACGGCTCGGTGAATTCGGCCACTTATGCGAATTCAATTGTACTTAGCAACAATGAGGTCTTGATCGCAGGGTCCTATGGTTCTATTTTATTATGGCCGAATGAAGACACATTGGCTCATCTTCCAAACCAGGGATACGATATATTTCTAGCGAGGTTTAGTAAACAAACAGGAGTGCTACTTACTACGGACACGTTAGCGAGCCCGTTCGGCGCACATGAACATTCAGGAGCTGTAGTAGCGGATGTAAATGGTAACATCTATTTAGGGGGCGAATTTGGCTCACAGTTGTATGCCGGTGCAGATACGCTATTAAATCAAGGCGGACAGTCAGACTTCTTCATTACGAAATTCGGCTACCCCTGCGGCTGTACTCCACCGACCGCCAACTTCAGTTTTAGTGCGAGTGGCAGCACACCTCAAATAAATTTTCTTTACACAGGTATTAGTAATGTGGACAGCATGCGCTGGGATTTTGGTGATGGTACAACCGCCACAACTGTAAATCCCCAACATGCCTTCCCAGGCAATGGTACTTACAACGTTTGTGTCAAAGTATATAACCCCTGTGGTGTAGACAGCAGTTGCCAGACGATCACCATCAATTGTCCTGTACCTGTAGCTTCGTTCAGCTTTATGTATGCAGGTAACACCGTAGGGTTCAGCTATACCGGCACCACTGCAGACAGTGTGTTCTGGAATTTTGGTGATGGTCAAACCGCTACGGGCCCAAACCCTAGTCATGTTTACGCAGCTGATGGCACTTACACGGTTTGCGCAACAGCTTTTAATGGTTGCGGCAGTGAGGATACCTGTATGACATTAGTAGTTCTGGATGTGGCGGATGTCAATGGCCGTGCTGCGATTACTGTATTCCCAAATCCGGCTAAGGAGTATTTACAGGTAGTAGGGCTTAGATCATCATGCCACTACAAACTCTATAATGTAGTTGGCAGTACAGTCCAGGAAGGCGTGATTACTGCGAATACAGGCCAAATAAACCTTCAGCAAGTTCCTTATGGTACCTATGTGCTGGAGTTAACGGGTGAGGCCTCGGTCGTCAGAGTGAAAGTGTTTAAGGAGTAACAGCCTTTGGGAAAGATCGGCTTTGGCTCCATGCTTTGGACTAATTCGGTCCATGGTGCCTGGATGTGGGTATACAATAACCAAAGACCCCATAGCTCGCTGGGCTACCTGCCACCCGTGGCATACCTGTTGAAGTATGGAAAACATCCAACCGCACAGGAAGCCAGCGCAGTGTTTCCGCATTCCAACAGGATAATAGCAGTAGTAAATAGTGATTGGAAATCTATAGTTTTAGACGCTACTAATAAAATGATCCTCGATGCAATCGAGGACCAGGTTGGGGCCGTACTTTAACAAGCTGCAACCTCGGTAACTACACCAATCAGCTCTTAACAATCTTACGTGAATATACACATTCCCATTTGCATGTTTTCACCTTGTATAGTCTAAGGTATTATAGAAATTTACGTTTGAAATCAGCAAGTAACAATTCAGCTGAATACATACCCTACCTGTAGCGTGGACGGCGCGTGACCCTTGAGGTTAGATCTGATCAGAGACAAAGAGAGCGGCAAAGATCCTTTACAATATAAATCATTCGTTTGCTTTAGGTGACGGGGGACCAATAATCCACCTAGTTCGCCTGTAAGATTCGAATTTTCTGGTTCATAACTAAAGTATTTAACCGGGATTCCGAAAACGGTAAAAAAGAGTAGGAATAATCTTAATAGGAGAACAATGAAAAAGTTATTAGTTTCTTTTGCGGTTTTGCTGTCGATTGGATGCAGCAACAAGCAAGAAAATTCATTAGAAACCAGCCAGACCCCCAACATTCTGGCTAAGACTATTACGTGCTCGCCTGGAAATGACAACAACAGTAACGACGCAGTTGGTGCCATGCACAATGCATGCCTTGATGCATCCTCAGTTTATTTTGATGACAATCCTTTCAATATCGATCTTATTTGCAACACAATCGAGGAGGAGATGTATAATAACTATGGGTTTTCCATTTCAATAAGTTCTAGTGATGTTGATGAGTTAAGTGCTGCTGCGATCGAGGACGGGATCTCGACCTTTATTGATACCACAACCGAGGACGGAGTTATCATGAACTCAATTTGGAAGACTTTGAGTAGTCCTACATACCAGGAGGGAAATTCCTATTGCGATGCAAAAAGTTATATTCTTTCCATTGAAGGCGATGTCATGGAAAATTCAAACCTAAGTACTGAAGAGAGAAATAATGTCCTAGTATTTACCTCAACGTTGCGCCACTCATTGTACTATTGGGAGTTAAACTCGTCCGGAGATGATGGTGAGATGAATGCTATGAACGTTGCAGTAGGCCTGATAGATGCGGGAGCTGCTGTGGCTTTCTTCTTTGCCACTGACGGATCTCTCGGAGATAGGTTGAAGGGTGCTGCTGCCTTTGGTGCAGGTGTAAGTGCAATGGCAGCCCATTTCTTTTAGTTTGGTTTAAGAGGGCGGTGACGACCGCCCTCTTAAACTCCAAATCGCCGTTGATCGAATAGATTCCAATGGGTTCATTCAGCAAGGCCTTACCTTTGCCGGTGTAATATGTATCAATTATGACGAGTGCATCAAAGCATTTACTTTACATATTGATTTTGACACTTTTTCCGTTCTATTGTGCATCACAGGTCGCTTCTAGATTCAGTACAACATTTCCCTTTCAACTGGGCAAAGGCATCGTAGTTGAAATGTTTATCAATAATAGTCAGGCACCTTACAAGTTTATCCTGGATAATAACGCCCCTTTTATTATTTATGCCCAGGGGAAGATTTCGGATCAAATACAACTTCGATCTATTACCAGTATCAAGTTTCCATTACGTACGCCAGTTGGAACTGTGAAGCAAGAAATATTTGAAACCACTGATAGCTTTAGACTTGGTAATTTATTTTTTAAAGAGCGCTTTATTCATCTTGTACATGGTCCAAAGCCTGAATATTTTGGGGACACTATTTCAGGATTATTGGGAAGCTCACTTTTTAGCAGCAATGCGTGGCGAATAGATTTTGAAAAATTTCGGATAACCTGGGCGTCCGAAGCGAAGCCTTTGAAAGAAGTGGATGGTCTGGTGAAGATAGAAGCCTCGTTCATCATGAAATCCGGAAGGAAGGAGGTCAGGATCCCTATAAAGATTGGGGGGCAAAAACCAGTCACTTGTCTTCTCGACCTTGGTTACGGCGGAAAGATCATTTTACCGTATAAGCAATTTTCAAAAGTTGCAGAAGCTTACCCTATTGTCCAGAGGCGAGATACGATAAGTTCTCTGGCCGGTGCAAAGGCTACTGAGTACGTGGCAACGGAACCTCTGGCAGTAAAGGTGGGAGGCTTTGAAACAAAGTCAGAGATAATTTCGACCCGGGATTTAGCACTTAAGACGGGGGTTGTCGGACTTTCCTTTCTTTCCCAGTTTAGATACCTGCTGATCGATTACACTAAGGAGGAAGTATTTCTGGTTGAATGATTATTTGATGCATCTCATCTCGTACGGCTACCACCTGATGTGATAACTCACAGAACGCTTTACACCTTTTCACGTAAAAGAAGCAAATGCCTGGGTTTACTTTAGCTATTGTACAGATCTCCTGACTGGCACAATCGAGTTAGCCAAGAGGGATGATTTCTTGAAATTCCATTAACACGAACTGTTAAGCCAAAAAAAACAAAGAAAACTATGGCAACCAGAAGACAAGTCACATGCATTAACAAGTCTAACAGGACTAGTCCTGAAGAACGCATACAAAACATCGGAGGATCCGGATGGAAGACCAGTGTAGATGATGCAATAAGTTACATTGAGAACGGAACCTATGAATATTATGTCAGCGTGGGCGGGCATTCCGTTGATGTAATCGTAGCTACCCGAAATGGCAGAAAGTATGTCAAGACTACAAACGATGGCGATACACCTGATAATCTACTAAGCTTACCGGAGTGTCCCTAGCGGTTATTGTGACAGATCGCAAGAAAACCCAGGAAGCGCCATAGAGGAGTGCAGCGTTAAATGCTTGCACCCTCCATTATTGCCGTTTTTAAGTCATCAGGGTGACCACCTTTTTCGAGACAGCGGTAGGCGCCTGCATGTAAGGCGAGGTTTCCCTGATGTTTCTTTGATCTTGCGGTGAAGGCAATGACCTTGATATTGAGATCACGGTTTTTTATTTCGTTTATTGTTGACAGGCCATCCATGACGGGCATGTTGAGGTCTAGGATACAGATCTCCGGCAGCGTGGTGGTTTGCGCCAGTTGATCGAGGAGGTCACGGCCGTGAATGGCCTCGATAACGACATCGAAGCCCTGCTTTAAGAGCCATGTCTTCATAGCCTGCCTGAGTTGTTCGTGATCGTCCGCGATGGCCAGTCTGATCTTTTTTAGTTGTGTGTGTTCCATTGGTGTTTATAGAAGTGTGAAGAAGTCTTATCTAACTAACGTTACGTCCCCTTTCTGAGAGATAGTTGTGCCAGCAGGAGTTTCGAGGTTTATGGTGTAGAAGTAGGTTCCCAGTTCCGCGGGTGTGCCATTGTATGTTCCGTCCCATCCTGCCAATGCAGCACTGCCTTCCGAACCCCATACCATTTTACCCCACCGGTCATAGATGTAGAAATATCGAACCCGTATGGTATTGCCTGCACTCAAAGGCCTGAAGCGATCATTTTTGCCGTCACCGTTAGGGCTAAATGCAGAGGGCAGGAAGACCAAAGGCTTGACCGCTACCGTGATCGAGGCGCTATCCATGCAGCCATAAGCTGATTGGCCGATGACTGTGAAGCGCGTTGTTGTGTCAATCTTAACTGACTGAGAGAAGTCAAACTGTTGCAAGAAAAGCCCTAGCGGTTTCCAGGCGGAGACCGTGTAAGGCTCTGATGCCGATGACTGTAGTGTTATCCAGGCATTCAGATCCACGAGTTCGCTCGCGGTTGACAGGAGGATCTCGAACTCCTTTACGTTAACCAGTTTCGTCAGCGTGTCTTTACATCCCTCCAGGTTTCCTACTGCCTGTGTGATCTTATATACACCGGGCTTGTCGAAGCGCAAAGCCGGGTTCCTTAGCGTAGCAGAATCGCCATTATAAAACCATGTATAGAGTGGGGCAGAGGACGTATTGTTGATTGTCACCAGTTCATCTACACACATGGTTTCTTTCACATCAAAGGAAGCAACTGGTTGTGGTAAGGTATGGACAACGAGTTCCAGGACCGTATCGCAGCCAAGCTGCGTGGTAATCTGCAAATAGTACCGGCCAGTATCGAGACCAGCCAGGGAATCGCCAGAAGCAGAGGAATGTAAGCGCAGAAGGTTATTATTGAGGTCGCGCCAACTGTAAGTGTAAGTTGCTGTGTCACCGGGTATTGGCTGCACCTTTAAGATGCCAGAGGAGCCACCAGGACAAGTATAGGCCGTATTTGCCGGTATTGGCAACAGAGTATCCATCGCTACCCTGAAGGTGTCTATGTGCCATGCACAATCTGTACCCGTATATTGAACGATGTAGATACCTGGCTGTTTGACAAATATTGAACGCTGCTGACCATTTGTCCATTGATAATTTCTGCCGCTGTCTGCTACCAGTTCTATCGAGTCAAGGAAACAGGAGACAACGAAGCGACTGCCTGTAACTGTATCAGGCTTGTTTACTACTACGACATCAGGCGGGAGATCAATGCCCGTGAAGCAGCCCTGAGGTAAGGGGACATAGTTGAGTACCGGTCCGCAGGCCAGCCCCGAAAGATTAGGGAAGTGGATCACGTGGTATGCATTGAACCCGGGCTGGTTGTAAGAAGTGTTTGTTCCGACATAGAGCTTGCCGTTAGGGCCAGCTTTGATATCTCCGAGGCTATAATCGTCGAGGTTATTCGTGTAAGATGGGTTCTGTAATATGAACGCTTTAGAAGCCTGGATAGTGGCGGTATTGCCGGATGTTACATCGAACTGAAACAACTTTCTTTCCCAGAAAGCAGTAGCATAGAGCTTACTATTATCCGGAGAGAAGCAGAGGCCGTAGTAATGTACGGGAGAATCTATAACCGCAGCGTTCGAGACAGTGCCGGTAAGCGGGTCGAAGTCGTACAGTTCTATTCCACTGGTACCAGTACCGACGGCCGGTACATAATGCCCTTTACTAGTGTTGCATGCGACAGCCAGTTTCCGGCCATCGGGTGAAGCTTTCAGTACTCCGGGGTAAGCAGGACCGTGGTAGCTTACCAGTGGGATTGAGCCACATTCCGAGATCACGGGAGTCATTACCACACCGGTATCCCTGATCTCAAATGACCGGTACTGATTTACATTTTTGGACCGTACAACCACCCAGACGCTGCCGCAGCCTTTGACCGCAGCCATCTTGCTTGTGACGACGATACCCGCCGTGCCGGCAAATCCATTCATGGAAATGTTCTTGCGGTTCTGCACCACGTCACCCTGTCCACCATTCAGGGCCATATCCACCAGGCTATAGAACAAGCCACCATCCTTCAGGGTGAAGATGTAATAGAAACGCTGGCTAAACGGCCGGGGAACGATGAGTGGCGGCATGCTGTAAGAAGTGCCAGGATTAGGGTACATCAAGTTGCTGCCATTGGGCATAAGCTGCCCTGTGCTGGTGAAAACCTGTCTACCGTTGGTATAGAACTGCACCTGTCCGGCTGCGTTACAAATGCTGTTATTCGCATTCATACCCGCCATGGAAGGATTTGTGAGGGGGAAGTTGAACCCTACAGGATTAGCGGAGGAGAAGTCCATGCCCCAGCTTGTGCCACCAAGCGGTGTGTCGCTGGACATCCAGATGTTGCTTTCACCCTGAGCTATTGCAAGCAGGCTGTTTACAGATGCAGCTACTAACAGGAAAAGATGTTTCATTGAATCGGTTTTAAGAGATTTCAGGAGCGTAGAAAGAATTACGTCCCCTCTTCAGTAGCAAGAGGGGACGATAACCCATTTTATTCCTTTACAATGTTTTCGGACCGTATCAGCTCACCATGCTCGTCGAACACATTCAGCAAGTACAACCCACTTGCAAACTGCGAGAGGTCTATGGTACCTTGTGAATTTCTTTCCACGACTGTTTTGCCGATGGCGTTCATCAGTTTTATTACAACAGGGAAGGGAGCCTTGACAGTGAGGTGATCTTTTGCTGGATTTGGGTATATAGACACCTGAGCTGCAAGAGATATGTTGGCTATGCTGAGCGGGTGATATAAAGCAGAAGTATTCGTGCAGCCGTTGATATCTGTTACTGTCACTGAATAAGTGCCCGAGAGTAAGATCATGGTGTATGACTGCGCTGTTGCACCGGTTATCGGAGCATTGTTGTGGTTCCACTGATAGCTTACGAAGGAGCCTGTAGTGAGGTCGTTGCCTGAGCGCGTGATCAACGGCTGCGGAAGCGCATGAACGATCACAGTATCAAGAGCGGAGGTGTCGGTGCAAAGAGCAGTAGTGGTTACCACACTGTAAGCACCAGACTGCAGGACTGTTAATACAGAATCAGTGGCATTAGGAATAACCGTACCATTGTTCAGCCACTGCCAGCCGGTTACCTGTTCGGTATTTGCTTTCAGATGAACACTGTCGCCAGCGCAGAAGGCGAGCGGACCTTGCGCAGTAATACTTGCGGGTGGGATCACATCGACAACCAGGAACTGCATTGCTCCACTACCGCAAGAGAAAACAGGCGTTACCTTGATGGTATCACTTGTTCCTGCTGCAACAACGTCTATGGTGTCCACAGTGCTGCTGCCCAGCCAACCTGAAGGTAGCGACCACACATAAGACGAAGCGCCGGGAACAGGCGTTACTCTATAAGTATTTGTCACACCCTGGCAGACAGCAACCGGGCCCAGGATCGTATCCGCCTGCGGGGTGGTACTTGCTTCGTTGAACTTGATGACAAATCCGTCAGAATTTCCACCACCAAAAGAAGGCTGGTAGCCGTTTGCCGAAGCAATGGCAGAAGTACTTGCTGTTCTTCCGGCAGCGTAGATGTTACCGAACTGGTCGCAGGCCACTGAATTGATCATATCCAGTGCAGCACCGCCGTAGTAAGTACTCCAGAGACGCTGACCGCTATTATCAAACTTAGCCAGCAGACCATCATCGAGGCCACCGTTTGTCGCCTGATAGCTCCCCGGCGTGGACAAAGTATCCAATTCCCTGGCCATACCACCGAGATAGACATCACCCGCAACGTCAATTGACAGCGCTGAGAAACCGATCACAGAACCCTGGTGGAGACCACCATAATAAGTGCCGAACTGACGCTGACCG